>Ga0207680_10000281_pt1 | contig 24392 bp, 25 predicted proteins | sample KBSS23metaG_FD_184321 | JGI IMG/M metagenome (GOLD analysis project Ga0207680, IMG submission 184321) | Switchgrass rhizosphere microbial communities from Kellogg Biological Station, Michigan, USA - KBS S2-3 metaG (SPAdes) (version 2) | ecosystem: Host-associated > Plants > Roots > Rhizosphere...
GCCATCACGAGGCCGGGAACGTATCAAACCACGGTTATTTATACTTGCACGCCGATTTACTGATCTTTGGTCGGCAGTAGCGGCTCACTCTGCTACTCTCTTGAGGAGAGCTTCTGAGGGAAAAACTCTCCCCGGTAGAGTAGCTACTGTACTGAGGGCAGTCGAATAGTTTGAGTCTCAAATAATGGCTCTGTAAAGCTACTATCTCGCGCATGTAAAAAAACTGCCCTGAGTTCGGTAAGTGATATCTGCCTATCCTGATGCTTCAAGCACACGCTTGAAGTCTCGGGGTAGGGCCGGTGCCCGCGCGAACGCGGACACCGGCGTGAAACCGTCCTACACCTTGGCCGTAGCCATCTCTTGGAGCCGGGCGAGAGCCTCATTGTGGTCGGCTTCGTCCTGGCAGAGGACCATGAACTGGCGGGTAACGACGTCGTTGTCGTTCCACAGCTGGGCGGTGATGGTGCCGTCGGCTTCCTCCACGGTGAGCGTGAGCTCCTCGTGGCGTTCGCCGCCGGTGGCCAGAGCAGTTGCGAGCCATTTCCGCCAGTTCTCGAAATCGTGCTCGACGACTTCGCCGCCCACCAGGTTGTGCTCGGCGCCTTTGGCGAAGCCCACGTAACTGGGGAAGCTCTCCTCGAGAACGACTCTCATGACGACACCTTGACGCCCGCCATCGGGCCGAACTCGCGCTCGACGTCTTCGAACGGCCGGCCTTCATCGCGCGCCATCACGACGATCTCGAGGAAGTCCTGCAGACGAGAGTAGTTACTCCAGCGGGCGATGGTCTCCCACTTGAGGGCGATCTTGAACACGTAGAGCGTCGCCATGACCTGCCACGGCAGCGGGCCGCGGAGGAGGTTCCTCTCGACGTTGTCGACCTCGTCGACGTGCATCCGATAGAACTCGGTGCCGTCTCGGTCGACCATCATCTGGAAGAGGCTCTCGCGCTTGGCCTTCTTCATCCGATCGCCCGCGTAGGCGAGCTGCTCGAGCAGCGTGATCGTCTCCGGGCCGGCGATGAAAGTGAAGACGTCCTGGCTGTGGTTCGCGTGGGACTGCTTGAGCGTCAGCACCAACTCCCGCTCGCTCGTTCGCTCGTAGCGCTCGAGCGAGCTGACGAGGGCGAACAGCCGGTGGAGGACCCTGGACAGGTTCTCCTCCTCTCGGCGCTTGCCCACATCGGCATCGGCGTGCTTGTGGTAAGTGGTGCGCTGGATGGTGACGGTCATCTCGGCCTCCAGGCAGAGTGTAGGGTTTGTGGCTTCAAAGATCAGGGATCGCCACAAGTGACAATCGTCTATATTCTAGCATTTTACGTCTAAAAAGTCAATAAAACGCCCTATGGTGAAATTTAGTTTTCATTAAGGTCTAAATGTGCGTCTTTGAGCAATTCTACAGATAGAGCGGGCGAAAAACATAAGAAGTTTGACAAGCGTTGTGAAAATGGCTACGCTTAAAGGGAATTCATTAAAAAAGTTGTGGAGAACTAAAAAGTGAATCGTATCAAACGTGCGGCAGAGGCATTGGGGATGCCCTCGCCAGACAATATTCGAATGCAGTTGGCAAAAATAGCGGCTGTAGTGGTGGCCCTCGTGGGTGTGGGCCTAAATGCCGGGGTAGCTAACGCGGCTACTCTGAGCAGTGCCTCAGTGGCCCAGAGCGATCCTCGGCCCAGTCAGGCGAGCGTAAGTTACACAATTACCGGCTCATCGGTGACCTCGACGGCCATCAAGTGCGTGAAGGTCGTGTGGTCGACTACTTCAACTGGTACGCAGGCACCGACCGGCTTTAGCGCTGCCTCGGGCACGGTCACGGCTGCCTCATCCACGCTCATTAACTCGTCGGCTACAGGTTGGAGCCTAGCCAAGAGCGACGGCACGAGTTCAACTGGCCAGAACAACATCTACCAGTACACCAACACAACTGGTGTGACGCCCTCGACCCTGACCGGTGCCACCTTTGTGATTGGCGGCATCACCAACTCTTCGGTGGCGGACACAGCTTACCACCTGTCCATTAACACTTATGGCAACACCGACTGCTCAACCTCGCCGATTGATAACGCCAAGATGCAGTTTATCAACACGAATGGCTCAACCCTGTCACTAACCATAGACAACAGCCTTAGCTTCACGGTTAACTCGGTGGCCGGCAGCCAAGCTTGCGATGGCACGACTACCACAGCGGCCTCTACGGCTACTACCATTCCGTTTGGCACGGTAACCTCGGCCAGCAACGCCATCGTTTGCCAAGACCTCACGGCGGCTACCAACTCTACGAATGGCTACACGATTTACGCCCGATATACTGGTGCTCCGGCCAACGCGCTTGCTCAGACTTTGGCCGACTGGACTGGCACAAACGCCGCTCCGACGACCTTTGCCTCTGCTGGCACTGAGGCCTATGGTGTAACCACCAATGACACCACCCTTGGTACCGGCACCGCTAACCGCTTCACGAGCGGTGGCCAGAAGTGGGCCGCGCTCACGACCAGCAACGCAGAACTAGCCTACGAATCCACCGGTGTCACGAGCACAACCTACCGCGTTGGCCACCAGGCTGGCGTATCGCTCACGACTAAGCCGGGTACCTACTCGACGACTGTTATCTACACTTGCACCCCGATCTACTAGACGCTAAGCTTTAGGACACTATGACGAAGACCGCTTTCCTTACCCGATTATTTGCCACATCAGCCATAATCGGAGGCCTGGGAGCGGTCTTCGGTTTCCCCGGCGCTGTGCAGGCCGCCACCTCCCAGAGCTTCCAGATCTCGCCGCCGACGTCCAATTATGCGGCGGCTCCTGGCGGCAGCGTAAAGGGCGTTATTAAGGTCACCAACCTCACCGATGCGGCTATTTCGCTCAAAGTAGGCAAGGAAAACTTTGCCGCCAAGGGCGAAGAGGGCGAGGTGGAGCTAGTGGACGCGGCCGATCCGTTGTACTCGCTAGCGCCGTGGTTTGTGCTGGGCGCGACGGCACTCGATGTGCCGGCCCGGGCCACCAAAGAAGTGCCTTATACTATCGCGGTGCCGGCTGGCGCTGAGCCCGGCGGTCGCTACGGCTCAATTGTGTTTAATAGTGTGCCACCCAAACTGCCCAGCGGCGTATCTGGTGCGAGCGTGCAGCAAACGTTGGCGGCGCTCGTGTTCTTGCGTATTAATGGCCAGGCCAAAGAGAACCTCGAGATGGCCAGTTTTGCGGCTGATAAGAGTTTCTACGAGTATGGGCCAGTTAACCTCACGGCCCGGCTCAAAAACACCGGCACCGTTCACGAGAAGGCTACCGGTACTATTACGATCTACAACATGTTTGGCATGAAGGTTGATACCATAAAGCTCGACGAGCACTTTGTAATTCCCGGCGCTATCCGGCGGCTGCATAATACCTGGGCACCCAAAGGCTACAATAAATTCCTCTTGGGCACCTATCATGCTAACTTGTCGGCCGCGTATGGTGATGGCAAGACTGTGAGCGCCACAACCTCGTTTATGGTGATTCCGTGGAAGCTGCTCGGCGCGATATTGCTCACTCTTATCTTTGTCTTCGTCGTATTCTGGCGCGGCCGCAAGCGGCTGGCGAAGGCGGCTCGCATTTTGGCTGGCAAAGAGTAGCGATTTTACGCCATTAGGCTCAACATACTATAGTACTAGCCGTCGCTACATTGCTGAGCTGGCGGCTTAGGCGCTTGACGTGTGCGATAGTTCTAGATAGGTACTGTACTCAGGGCAGTTAACTTTTTTGGCGATTCAAATAATAGCTCTGTATAAGCATTATTTAGGAAATAAAATATCCGACTGCCCTCAGTTCAGTAAGTGCTCGCTGGGATAGCGCCGAGGCAATTGCGACGAGAATCGATAGGTTCTCTTCATAAAGCCAAACTTTGCTATAATAAAAGCTAATGCTTGGGAAAATACGACAATTTAGATGGCTGGGGACACTGGTGCTGGCGGCGATTCCGGTCGCAGCTTCGGCTAATCTGCTGCAGAGCTCGCACTTCCGGCTCGATCCTAACGTGGCAGCGAGTTTTGGTGGTTCGGGCAGCTCTGCCTCATATAAGCTGACCGACACTGGCGGCGAGGCCGTGGTGGGGGCTGGTTCGAGCCAGAGTTACAAGCTGTCGCAGGGCTATCAGGCGTCGCTGCCTCACGCGCTGCAACTGTCGGTGCTGCCCAATAACACCTATGCTTACTGGCCCTTTAACACCGGTACTGGCACTCGTGCCTATGATGTGGGCATGAACAGCGACCACGGCACGCTCGTGGCTACGCCAAGCTGGGCTACGGGCATTATCGGCCAGGGCGTTACGCTTGATGGCTCGACCCAATATATAAGTACGGCTAACTCGGTGGTAAACCCGACGGCTTTTACGATCGAGATTTGGTTTAAATCCACCAGCACCTCAGGTGGCGAGCTCATGGGCTTTGGAGATGCGGCTTCGGGTAGCAGTACCAACCAAGATCGACTCATTTATATGAATAACTCAGGTCAGCTTATTTTTGGTACGCACCCTAGTACATTTAAGACGGTGACCACGGCCGCGAGTTACAACGATGGCTCGTGGCACCATGTGGCGGCGTCGCTAGGCTCGGGCGGGTTACTGCTGTATGTAGACGGCGTGCGGCGGGGGACTGACGCGACCACGACGACGGCTGCCAACTACACTGGTTATTGGCGCATGGGCTTTGATAGCTTGGCAAGCTGGCCAAGTACACACACAAGTAACTTCTTGGCGGCCACGATCGATGAGGCTCACGTACTCGGCCGGCAGCTGTCAGACGCAGAAGTTACTAATGACTATACGGCCGGGGCCAATGCACTCACGAGTGCCTATACGCTTCCTAATGTGACGCCCGGCCAATCGCAAACCTATGACGTGGATGCGGTGGTTAAGACCGACGCTGGCGGTTACGACCTGTATCTTCAGGCGCCGCAGCTGCTCAAGCACACCGATAATACCACCACCATTCCTATGATGAGCGGCAGTATTGCCTCGCCCGGAGCCTGGACCGAGGGGACTACCAAGGGGCTTGGTTTTACAGTTACGAGCGCGGCCGGTGTGCTGGAGAGCAGCTGGGCTAGCGGTACCCTGTATGCTGGTGTGCCAAGTGTGGCTACGGTGTACCACACCCGGACGGGCATGGCTGGAGTGGTGCCCGAGAAAACCACCTTGCGGTTCCGGGCTGATACGACCTCAAGCCAGAAGTCCGGCACGTATTCGACAACTATTATTTACACCGCTACCACTAAGCCATGAAGCCACGGCTACTCTTGGCCGTGGCGGTCATGGCATTGGCGCTCGGATTGGCGCCGGAAGTAGCCCGGGCTGATGCTGGTCTTCAGCTGAATCCGCTGCAGTACGAGGATACGCTGGCGTCGGGCCATGTGAAGGCTGGTTACGTTGATGTGGCTAACCCAAGCGACATGACGGTTGCCATTGCCACCAGTGTGCAGGGATTTCGCCAGTCGGACACCGATGGTAACTTATCATTTTTTGATGAGCCCGATCTGGCAGCTGGCATTAAGCCCGGCCTTGACCGGTTTGAGCTGGGCCCACGCGAGAGCATTCGCGTGACCTTTAGCGTGGACCCAGCCCGGCTACCCAAGGGCGGCGTGTATGCGGTGTTGTTTTTCCGCACGCTGCCGCCGACGCCCGAGGCTAGTACGTCGTATGTGGCAGAATCGGCTAACGTTGGCACGCTGCTCATGCTCCAAAACGGCACCGGCGGAGCCCACAACGGCCGGATCACCCAGTTTAAGCTGCCGTTTTTTCAGTTTGGCGCCGGTCTCAAGGGTGGCCAGCTCCAGTACCACAACACGAACCCCGCTAAGGGCGGTATTGCGTTTAAACCAGCCCTCGACAGCCGCGTTTTGCCATGGGGGAGAGCGGTCCGGCAAAAAGGTCCGTTTATTATGCCTGGCGCGAGCCGCAACTTTGAACTGGAGCGGCCGGGCTCATACATGGGTCTTCTGCCAGTGACGGTAACTGATATCGATTCCGGCAAGCATCTCACGCGCTGGGTGCTGGCCTGCACGGGGCTGTATCAGCCGCTGGTGCTTTTGATTGCAGCGGCCGGGCTGCTGTGGTTTTTCCAGCGCCGCCGCAAGCCCAGGCAGCCTGCATTGTCCTGGTGGCTCAAGCTTTGGCACAAGCTGCGGCGGCGCAAGCGCCCGATTAAGCGCGCCATGGACGGATTGTCAGGACCTAGTCGTTAGCATTGGAAGAAAAGCCAGGTTGTATCTGGTGGATCTCACAAACAATTAGCCTCTCAGGTGCCGTAAATTGGCCTTATTTCGAGATAATGCCTTTACTATCTTGAAAATACCATAAGCATAATGCTAATATGGTCCCAGTAACAAAGGTTGTGATGGAGTTACAGCTACGGTTGCGGGTTCGGGCATTTATTGTCCTGGCCGCAGCGCTTGTGACCCTCACGACCGCTTTTGGTGTGCTCGTGGCGCCGCCTACCCAAGCCGTTCAGAGCATACCTTACCTCATCAACTTCCAGGGCCGGCTGACTGACAATAGCGGCAATGCGCTTAGTGACGGCTCGTATAACGTTAAGTTCAGGTTGTGGACGCTCTCAAGTGGCGGCAGTAACGTGTGGGAGGGCGATCGCGTGATGGGCGCCTCGGACCGCCGTATCACCGTCACCAACGGCCTGTTTAATATCCAGTTTGGCGATAGCAGCCAGGGCGACCCGGCGCTATCGCCCACGTTATTTAACGGTACGGCCGGACCATACCTAGAAGTGGAGCTGCCGACACCGGCCACCGCCACCTGCGCCACCAATGGCTGCGCGGTCTTTACTGAGGGCGCCATGACTCCACGACAGCCCATGGCATCGTCGCCGTATGCGTTTACGGCTGACACGCTGGATGGTCTGGACTCGGCGGCCTTCGGTCAAATTACCGCTACCAACACGTTTACCGGCGCCAATTTGTTTGCGCCGACGGCGGCCAGCACCGTGGCATTAACGGTAAAGGCGACCACGGCCGGCAGCACCAATGGCCTTGAGGTGTTTGATTCGGGCGGCGTGCGGCAGGCGTTCTTTGACGCGGCCGGTGCATTGACGCTCTCTAAGGCCATTACCGCGCCCACGAGCACGAACACGATCAATAGCTTGGTCATTAATGCCGGTGCGCTCAGTAATGTGACCGGCTATGCGCAGGCGAGCGGTGGCTTCTTGCAGTCGGGTACGGGCACGTTTGGCACTGGCACGGGCGCCGTGTCGCTCAACGGCACCACGACTGTGGCTGCGGGCAAGAACCTTATTATGCCCAGTGGAACCGGCGTATTCCAGCAGACATTCGCTAATAATGTGGCCTCCAACGCTCAAACGCTGGCTTTTACCAACAACAACACTGGTGCTGGGGTCACCATGCAGGGCATTGACCTGACGCCCACCAACACTTCTACGGCCACGAGCGGCACCAATACCCTCAATGTTATTGGCTTCGAGGCCGGCGGTGCGCTTGGTGGCACCGATGTTACGAACGGCATTAACTTTGCTTCGGCGATCGGCTATACCAACTTCCTTAAGACGCCAACGGCGGTACTGAGCTCGGCCGGGGCGTTTACGGGCGTTACCGGGCTCACCCTGGCGAGCGGCAATATCACGACGCCAGGCAATATCTCAACTACGAGTACCGGCACGATTACTTCGGCCACCACCGTAACGGGCACGACGCTCAACGGCACTACCGGCATTAACACCGGCGCAGGCTCGGGTACGCAGCGCATTGATGCCTCAGGCAACCTCGTAGCCATTGGTAACGTTACTGGCAGCGGGGCACTGACGCTGCAGTCGGGCGGCTCAAGCACCCTCACGCTCACTTCGGCCTCGGGTACCATTGCCCTAGGATCATCCACGCTGCAAAATACCGGTACGAGCCTCACGCTTGATGTTAGCAACGCCTCCAACTCCACGCTCTCGCTCACGAACTCTGGCGGCGGCGTGGCAAGTATTTCCGTTGAGGCAGGTGGGTCGTATACGGGCGCCGGCGCGGTGACGGTGAGCTCCGGTGGCGCCACGGCGCTCAGTCTGGATACCGGCGGCGGCGCGGCGCTCAATATCGGCGCCACGAACGCCACGTCCATTGTTACCGGCGGGAATACGGCTGCTACGCTCACCAATAAAGTTGCTAACTCTTCCGCTACGGCGTACACACTACAGACGGCGGGCGGCACGGCGCTGCTGGTGGCTAACACCACGGCCAGTCAGCTGTTTGTGGGCGGCTCGGCCAGCGCGGCCACCCCAGTGGTGCTGGTATTTGGCCAAAAAACAGCCACTGGCGACCCCACCGCAGTGACGGCTGGGGAGTACTACAACTCGGCCAATAACCGTTTCCGCTGCAACCAGGGCGGCACCTGGCAAAACTGTCTTCCCACCAGCAACGCCTCCACGGCTGATCAGGCGGTGCCGGCGGCTGCCACTACCTACCTTACCGGGTCGCCTCTAAACATCTTCAATGGCGGCCTCCACGCCGGCACGCAGTTCGTCTGGCGACTGTCACTGTCGAAGGCGGCCGTGGGCACCGCGGCGGTGAGCTATTTGGTTAAGTATGGCACGGCAGGGACTACGGCCGATGCTACCATTATTACGCTTACTACCCCAGCCAACACCGCGGTGGCCGATACGGCTCAGGTATCCATTATCGTGACGGTCCGGAGTGTGAACTCTACCACCGGTACCTGGACCGGAAACATGCAGCTCACCCGCAACAGCGCGAGCGGTGGTTTTCTCACTGGTACGGCGGCTTCGGCCGTTATCACCGGAACGAGCGCCAACTTTAACGACACCACGGCCGGGGCCATTGTTGGGCTCGCCATTACGACCGGTACTGGTGACGCCTTTACTTTTCAACAAGTTCAGGCCCAGGCACTCAACCTGTAGGAGCGTTTACTGGGCGCTTACGTAGTCGTAAACATCCTTAGAAACATTGGCAATAAAGTCATTAGCCTTATCATAGGGCAGGCCAACCATTACGCAAATGATATAGGGCCGGTGAGACGCGTAAACGATGCCACAGTCACTTTCAGCCCACTGGCCGGAGTTATTTACACCATTTTTATGGGCCACAGCAATGCTGTCGGGTAAATACTTGGTGAGGCGGTTCGTCTCGGATGACTTGGACAGAAAGCCCAAGAGCTCTTGTGAGTCTTTGGTCTGCAAGAAGGAAGAAAAATAGAGACTCTTAAGTACCGAAGAATACGAGCGGGCATTGATAACCGCCTGTCCATTCTCCAAGTTTTGATCGATGTCGAGACCTTCGAGTGACTGCTCAGCCGGCTTAAGGAGGCCGTTTACGTGGTCAAACACCACGTGCATGGCGGTGTTATCAGATTGCTCGAGGGCTGCTTGAGCCGCCTGGCGCAGAGTTAGCTTGTAACCGGCGCCGTTTTTCCAGAGGTCGCCGTAGGCACCATCCACCTCGGCATCCGTTACGGTTACGGTTTCAGCAAGGTCTACCCGACCAAGCTCAGCGGCGCGGTAGAGGTTCATTACCAGCGGCACCTTAATGAGCGATGCGGCTACGAGCTGGGTGTCGGCGCCGATACGAATAGAGGTGCCATCGGGCAGGTATTCGAAATAAAAGCTCTTCTTCTCGGTCACCTGGTCAAACCGGCTCTGGAGCTTGTTGCGTAGGGCTACGAAGTTGATAAGTGTGTCGTTGGGGTCATCGATAAAGATGCGCTTGGCCAGTAGCGGATAGTGGGCGGCGGTGTCGTTGGGTGTGCTGGTCTTGGGTGTAGTGCTGCGAGCCACACCAAAACCGGCGCCAAACGCCACAATTACGACAATAGCCCACGCCCAAGCTGTTTTCTGCAATCGTTTCATGTCACCACATCATAGCTCATCTGGAAAATCTTAGCTATGGAGGCATAAGCTCATTGTGCACTGGTCAAATAACCAAGTTTTTCGTCAGTTTTATTTGACGACTTGGACAGTTCTATAGTGTCGAGGGCGGCTCTGATTGGTATTCTGATCTTTGTTCATTAATGAGGACAAAACGATGGCGAGATACAACCACAAGAAGCAGGTTGTGACCCACCCTACGAAAGGTGAAGTGGAGCTTGGCCAGAGCAAGTGGCACAAAAGCACCATGAGCGGTGGCGGCAATGATTGCGTGGAAGTGGCTTTCGTGGGGGATACTGTAGCCGTACGTGACACTAAGGACCGCGATGGTGGGGCGCTCATTTTTACTCAAAGTGAGTGGCGAGCATTCTTGGGTGGAGTGCGCCAGGGTGAGTTCGACTAGCTCTTTAATGTTCACTTAATCGGCAGACTGGGCGCCCTTAGGCGCTCATTTTGTTTTGGCTTGAAAAGCCCGCTCCCTTCATGTATTATTTCCCAGTACCTTTCATCATAACCAGTGTGAACTCGGTCCTGGCGAGATAGCTCAGTTGGTAGAGCAGTGGCCTGAAGAGCCTCGTGTCCTCGGTTCGAGTCCGAGTCTCGCCACCAGGTATAATATTTAGATTAGGGCGCGGGTAGTCTGCTGCAGGACAAGGCAGCGCGAGCACTGCAAACGAGGCGTACAAATGGTACGTTGAGTGCGGAGCGCAAGCGATAACGATGTCATGCACAGACGACGCGTGCACTACGTGCGGGTGTAGCTCAGTTGATAGAGCGCTTCCTTGCCAAGGAAGAGGCCCAGGGTTTGAGTCCCTGTACCCGCACCAGGAATTATTACGGATAAAAAGACGTCTAAGTTTGGGCGTCTTTTTGTTTTGCTTACGGATCTTCCCGTATTAGTCGTGTCCTTTCTGCTCTCGCCGTAATGTTCTAAAGTGAATCTATATGCAAGAACGACTTACTATCCCTACTAACCCTGAACAGGCGGTTATTGGTTATATTGTTAATTCCGGCGTGTCTGAAGGGCTGTATCGTCAAATTCACGCCATTCAGACAAAATTGAACGATAGGTTCCCTGGTGCTATCTGGACTGCTCCGCGCGACTCGCTTCATATCACCCTCATGGATTGGCTTGCTCCTCTCGTTGACTACGGCAAAAATAAGGATGAGCTATTCCGCTCTATTGAGAACCGCTACACCGAAGCTCTTGCGGAAGTGCTAGGAAAGCAGCGATCTATACAAGTCACTTTTGACACGATCGAAGTTTACCCAGCGGCCATCATCGTTAAGGGCCATGATGATGCGTCGTATCAGCATATTCGTGAAAGCTTTTTAGAGAAAATTGAGCTTTTACCGGGCACAAAGCCGCCGCCAACAATTATTCATACGACCATTTGTAAGTTTTTAAAGCAAATAGACGTGGGCGAAGTCGAAGACCTTGTTCATCAAGCCGGCTCGCTGCGATTTCAGGAAGAGATTACAGAATTCCGATTGGCAAGAGAAAGCCAAATTTTCATGCTTACCCACGAGATTCTCCGTCGATTCACCTTGAGCTAAGCGCGGCCTAACTCTGGTACAATCAACTCATGAAGAAAGTCGGCGAAGTTTATAACAACGGTCAGAAAGTCTCCGAGCAGATTGGCGATGTACTAACGTACTACTTTGAAAATGGGGAAGTAAAAGCCCAAGGGCAGTATGTAGACGGCAAGATGCTGGGTGAGTGGATCTTTAACAAGAAAGAGGGTTATCTCTGGCAGGTCGGTCATTTCGATGAAGCCGGCCAAAAGCATGGCTCGTGGGTACGCTACCTCCCCGACGGCTCGGTTCAGGTTGAGCAGTATTTTGACCATGGCAAGCAGATAGCAGCACCACGCTAGCTCATCGGGCATAGGCTCAATAGAGATTTTTGCTGCCATGCCCATATTTGTTGAGTTGTTATACTTACACTCATGACTAAATCCATCGCATTCTTTGATATCGACAACACCATATACGAAGGCTTCTCTTATTTTGAGCTCCTAGAAAAGCAAGTGGACGAAGCGCTCATATCCCGCGAAGTGCTCGCTGATGCCACGGCCTGTATGAAAAAATACAAATCCAAGCTTCAGGACTACGAGACAACCATCGTTGAGCTCTTGGATATTTACGCAGCCGGGCTAAAAGGCGCTACGTACACCGCTATTTTTGAATCAACCAGGCAGTTTTACGAGCAGTCGGATAAGTTCTTCGATTATGTCGAACCCACCATGAAAGCGCTAAAAAGTTCGCACGACATTGCGCTGGTGACTGGCGAGCCACAGTTTGTGGCCGAAGCCGTGAAGGAGATTTTTGAGGCGGATTCGTACTATGCTACCGAGTATGAGGTTGCTGGTGGTGTATTCACCGGCGCGATCAAATCTTATCTGGCTTCGCGCCACGAAAAACATGATGTCATCAAGCACCTCATGGAAGGTCATGGCGCGAAGAACTCCTTTGCCTTTGGTGACTCCGAAGGTGACATAGAAATGCTTGGCGCGGTAGAACATCCGGTCTGTTTAAATCCGACTGACGGTTTGCGCGCGATTGCCGACCAGAAGGGCTGGCATATGCCGGGTGTTGATGGCGTCACTGAGCTTGTCGCAAAGCTTAGGGCGACTAACGCGTAACGCTTCCGGTCGACTGCTAGAGTGTCCAAAATATACAATATTCACGAGCCGCAGGGCTGCTACACTAAACTAATTAGTAATGAAACAAGAAGGTAGATTAAGGCTATGAGAAACATTATTGTTCAAGAATTTATCACCTTAGACGGTGTTATGCAGGCACCGGGCGGGCCAGAGGAAGACGCCTCAGGCCACTTTAAGTACGGTGGCTGGACCGCGCCATACTTTGCTGAAGCCGATGAAGCCGCTGGCGACTTTATGAAGCGCTGGATGGAGTCCACGGACATTCTTTTGGGCCAAACGACCTTTGAGATGTTTGCCGAGTACTGGCCTAAGCACGCCGATATGTGGCCGGGTATTCTAGACGTTACCAAATATGTGGTGAGTGACACCATGAGCCAATCCGATGTGGACAAGGCAGGCTGGAATAACTCCGTTCTGCTTAAGAATGTCGATGATATCAAGAAGCTCAAGGATTCTGAGGGTGGGGATATTAAAGTCCACGGCAGTGGCAACTTGGCCCAGACGCTGTTTAAGCACGACCTGGTCGATGAGCTGTGTCTCATGACATTCCCGATCATGCTTGGTACGGGCAAGCGCTTGTTTGGCGAGGGCCTGAATGCGGCGGCTTTCAAGATGACCGACAGTCTGATTACCAAGAATGGCGTGATTTTTGCTTACTACAAGCGTGACGGCGAAGTTAAGACGGGGGCCATTGGAGCGTAGGCGTGAAGCGCGTCATCATAGTCCACGGCTATAAAGGCAAGCCGGAGACGAACTGGAAGCCTTGGCTTAAGGCTGAGCTCGAGTCAAGGGGCTATGCGGTTGATGTGCCGGCCATGCCCCATACCGATCATCCGATTGCGGCGGAGTGGGGTGCCAAGCTCGCGGAAGTTGTTGGCGAGCCAGGTCCGGACACGTATCTTGTGGGCCATAGCCTTGGTTGCATAACTATTTTGCGATACCTGGAATCTCTTAAAAAAGGCCAGCGCATCGGCGGTGTTGTCACGATAGCGGGCTTCGGGGAGCGGTTTCAGGAATATAACGCCGGCAGCCATGATACATTTTTTGATCATGAGCTTGATTGGCCGCATATTCGCAGCCATTGCGGTCGCTTCGTGGCTATACACTCGGACGATGACCCAGGCGTGGAGCTGGCTCAGGTGGACTTGTTTGAAGACAAACTCGGTGCGAAGGCCATAAGGGTGCACGGATTCGGGCACTTTGGCTCGCCTGACGGTGTTTATGAGGTTCCCTTGGTTCGAGATGAGCTGCTTTCGATGCTAGGTAGCTAGTTATTACGGCATCCGTCTTCAGGTATTTTTGGTTTGGCGTATATAATGACAGCCATGGGAGATCACGTGGCCAAATCGGCTCTTCTCGTTATCGACATGCAAAAGTACTTTCTCCAAGGAGGCGATGATGGTGATACGCGACAGCTGATTGATAGCTGTCGCGAAGCAATCAGTGTTGCTCGGGCAGCGGCCATGCCTATTGTGCATATCCTCACGGAATATCGGGCCGACCAGAAAGACTGGCCTGAGGCGTGGCGGGGCCGTCAAGGCGCCTGGTGTGCTAACCTCGTGGCCGGTCATGAGTTGGCTGAGCTTATCGACGGCATCGACATTCACCCGCAAGATTTGCAGATCGAGAAGCGGCGTTTCAGTGGCTTCTATGACACCGAGCTCGATGACATACTGCGCTGTCTCGGCTGCGATCTGGTCTATGCCATCGGTTATTCGGCTGAGGTCAGCGTGCTGATGACTCTCAACGATGCCTATAATCGAGGCTATTGGACCGGCATCATTGAGGAGGGCGTGGCAACGGGTCGAGAATTCGGAAAAGGGTTTTTTGGCTACCTGGAGCACTTTATCGGCACTCGTCGATTGACTCTCGAGCAATTCCGGCAGCAGTTGGCGATGTAACTTCCATAGTCTAAAGGGCCGTGGGACCGGCGTTTTGCTGCTCCCACGGCCCATTTCGGTGGGCGCGGAGGCGGCAGGGCCACCTCCGCGCCTGAGGCTCTTGCGGACACGATGCCTAACGCAGGGCTACCCCTATGATCACTTCGAGCATGCCGAGGACGGACAGACCGGCGCCGGCATGCTGCGCCCGGCGCTCCACTACCAGCACAAGCTTGCGTTTGTGGAGCCGGAGAAAGGCCCGATCGCGCTCGGCTGCCAAACGTTTGTGCGGCTCGGTTTTGACCTGCTCCTGGACCCTCACGGCTTCGGTCAGCATCTCGTCAGCCTCGGAGAAGCCGCCGCTGCGGGGCTTTTTCCAGACCTTGGACTTGGCCGAGATGGCCAGCACGAATACCATGGCGGCGACAAACAGGGTGATGACGCCGATCTTCAGTAAGACCGCGCTGGCACCGTGGGTGTCGGGCGCCACCATGATTTGGGCTCCGGCGGCCACCACAAAGGCGTCGATTACGGCCAAGTACTGCGAGCGCGTCGCGGTCTCGTACATACTATTGCGACGCGCGACCGACTGCTGATCGATGGTTTTGAGAAAGCTCTCGTGATCGGCCAGTATGGTCCACAGGTTCTGCCTTTTGTCCAAAAGCGCCCGAGGGAGGTCGCTGACCATGCCCGTGACAAAACACTTGAGCAATTCTAATGTGCGGCTACGCACTTTGGCTCCTCGTTGTAGGGTTGCGTTAAGGCCGTTTACGTTTATATCATAGTTGCATGCCCAATATTCTCGACATTACTCGTATCGGTAACCCCTTGCTGCGGCGAGTAGCCAAGCGGTTATCACGTGAGGATATTGTGTCTGAGCGCATTCAGGCGCTTATTGCCAATATGCGCCACACGCTGGCGACGAGAGAGTACGGCGTGGGTTTGGCGGCGCCCCAGGTGGGCGAGAGTCTTGCTCTGAGCGTGGTCGGTATTAAGCCCACCCCCAATCGCCCGACGTTGGAGCCGTTTGAAACGGTCATTATTAATCCGGAAATTATCCAGACGTATGGCGAACTCAAGCCAATGTGGGAAGGCTGCATTAGCTGCGGCACGGGGGATGATACGCTGTTTGCCCAAGTGCCGCGCTATGAACGGGTGAAGCTGCGTTGGCTCGATGAGCGTGGCGAGCTGCACGAGGAAGTTATCGATGGGTTTGTGGCGCATGTGGCCCAGCACGAGGTGGATCACTTAAGCGGCCTCATGTTTTTGGATAGAGTTGAGGACACACAAACATACATGATGGCCGACGAATATCGTAACCGGATCGTGAAGACGCAGGGTGACAAAGCGAAATGACACAGCCTAAACGGAGCGCCCCGCTTGGCGCCGGGCTTATTGTGCTGTCCTCGGTATTCTATGCCAGCTATGGTATTTGGACCAAATTCATGGGTGACTTTTTCGGCGGCTACACGGCTTCTGCTTGGCGGAGCGTGCTGGTGCTCGCGATGTTGGCGCCGATTGCGGCAGCCTATGGCCAGCTTGAGTCCGTTCTCTGGCGTCAAAACTGGAAGTACCTCACCGGGTTGCTTGTGAGCTCAATTTTTATCTGGGGGCCGCTTTATTTTGCAATTCTAAACGCCGGCATTGGTATAACTTTGGCGATTAATTACGCCTTTATTGTCATCGGCATGTTTATATTTGGGCGGCTGCTGGCGGGGGAGCGGTTTACGCGTGATAAATGGCTAGCTACGATGCTGGGTCTGGTCGGCGTGGCGCTGGTGTTTGCGCCTACGGTTAAGAGTTTTGGCTGGTTGGCTCTAGGGGCAGCTATGATCAGCGGTTTGGGCGCGGCTTCGAACGGCGTTATCGCAAAGAAGCTGCCATACAATGCCACACAGTCGACCTTGGCGCTTTGGGCGGCTTCGGCCATTGCTAGTTTTGCAATGACACCACTGGCCGGGGAATCTGCGCCGGCATTCGGTTGGCATCCCGCCTGGGGGTATTTGGCGGTGTTTGCGGCCGCGTCGGTGGCGGCTTCCTGGAGTTTCGTAAAAGGGCTCAAGCTTATCGACGCCGGAGCGGCCGGCATCTTGGGTCTCCTTGAGATTGCCTTTGGCGTACTGTTTGGCACAGTCTTCTTTGCTGAGCGGCCAGGAGCTATGGTGCTAGCTGGCGTATTGCTGATCATAGCTGCAGCAGCGATTCCCTATGTGAAAGATTACAACGCCAAACGTGGCACGCTAGACGAAGCCAAAGCTTAGTCCCTATACTAAGACCCATGATTATTCGCAACTACCAATCCTCCGACTACGAAGCCATAGCCCGCAATCTCAAGAACGATGGTGGCTACGACCCGGTGTGGGACGGGCAGAGTAACTTTGAGTCGCTCGTGGCTGAGAATCCGGCCAACATCTTGGTAGCCGAAGTCGATGGCAAGGTGGTTGGTAGCGTGTTGATTGACCAGTTTGGCGCCGATCTGGCGTTTTTATACCGACTGATTGTGGATGAAGATTATCGCCGGCAGGGGATTGCAGGCCAAATCATCGAAGCGGCGCATGACGAACTGCGCGCACGAGGCGCCAGGGAAGTGGCGCTGTTTGCCGACTCGGACCGGCCAGAGCTGCTCAAATACTATCGCGGCAAGGGCTATATCGAGGGCGAGCACAAGTATAAGACCATGTGGCGGTCGCTGTAGTGAGGTTGGCCTTCAGGTACGGCTATCTATTTACTCCCAATACAGCTAAACTTCAGGTACAAGGAGATTATTATAATGGCTACAAATTCGTACCCGGCCAATTTAAATATTGACTACCCTAAGAAGCTCGATCGGCTAACATCGTTCTTCCGCATTATTTGGGTTATTCCGGTACTCGCAATTTTGGTACTGGTGAACGCTGCTTTTGGTGGCGACAACAATAATACCCACGAGGCTGGTCGGCAGATGTCGCAAAACACTGGCGGCATCGCGGTTGGTCTGTTTGCTGCTACGGGCCTCATGATCTTGTTCCGCCAACGCTATCCCCGCTGGTGGTTCGACTTCAACCTGGAGCTTAACCGCTTTACGACCCGCGTCGGCGCCTACTTGTTCCTACTGACCGATAAGTATCCATCCACGGTCGATGCTCAGTCGGTGCACCTGGATCTGAAGTACCCAGACGTCGAGAAGGATCTCAACCGGTGGCTACCACTCATTAAGTGGCTGCTGGCGCTGCCGCATTACTTTGTACTGGCCGCGCTCTTTATTGTCGCCGCAATTGCTACGGTTATTGCTTGGTTCGCCATTCTCTTTACCGGCCAGTATCCCAAGGGGCTATTTGATTTTGTCGTAGGTGTGGGCCGATGGAGCTGGCGAGTGACGGCGTATGCGTTCTTGCTGACAACGGATGAGTACCCGCCGTTTAGCTTGAAGTAGCTTTGGGCGCGCGGGGCTTTGCTATACTGGGCAAATGATTAAGGCGCAAGTTGAGTCGATCGCGAAATATGCTGGCGTTGCAACTACCGGCATAGAGTGGTCGGCTCTCTTGTTCTACTACCTCAAGCAGCCCCTGTATTTCGGCGGGAAGTATCCAATTAGCTACTTCGCCACACTTCCAGAGACACGCTGGGTATTTAGCTTGTGCTATGTGCTCGCGGCTATCAGTTTTTGGATATTTACCAAGCATCACCTCAACAGGCACTATGTTGTTCCCACGAAAACTTTTGGGATTTCTCTCATGCTCTTTGCCGGAACGGGTCTGGTCCCTGTTGATTTTAATAACACTCTGAGTCTTGCCGTGCATAGTGCTCTGGCCTTATCCTCGGGGCTTTTATTCCTGGCAGGCATGTATCTTATGGCTAAGAAATCTGATGATCCAAAGCTATTTAAGGGTACAATTACTGCCATTATTCTTAGTTTTGGGCTTACTCTCGCATTTTTGGCATCACCAAAAGGGAGTCACCTGATATTTAGTTTTGAGGTTGGCTCGTGGCTCATGCTCCAGCTCTGGACTATTTGGGTGACGCTCCATATTCGCTCAAGCGAAAGGCAGTCATTACATTAATTGACCGACAGCTCCATTTTCTTTGCTATGATTAGCCAATGGATAGAACCATCGTGGCTGACTGGATCGGTGAGCGGAAGATTGGCTATACGGTTTGCGCATTCTTCTCGCCCGAGAATCAGCGTCGGATTGCCAAGCTGCAAGCCGAGCTGCATCGCGCCTTGCCTGGTGTGCTCTGGACTGCGTCGGACGTCACTCAACATCATCTGACGCTGTTTGAGATTGTGATGACGTATCGGGACTACCCGCAGGACCGGGAGACGATTTTCAAGGATCACGAGGTGGCTATTGATGCCGAGCTGACGGCTCAACTGGCACATCAGGGGCCAGTCCCCGTGAGCCTCGATACTTTGGAGGTTAGCCCTTCGGCCATTATCGTGCGTGGTACCGATGACGGTAGTTTTCAGCGACTTCGTGACGTGGTGAGTGGTAAACACCTACTGCCCGAAGGCACTCGCACGCCACCTGACGTTATTCATTCATCTCTAATCCGCTATGTCAAAGAAATTGACGCAGAACAGGTCCGTTCAGTAGTGGCTGGCCATCAACTGAAACTGACTGAAGTAGTGACTCAGTTCGAAATGGTGCAGGTTTGGCGCATGCCCATGGACTACACAACGCTCAAGACGTACAAGCTCCTTGGCTAGCAGCCGGGTTAAGACGTCTTACTAAAATCCCGGCGGGTTATCCGGCCGGGGCTTTTTCTTGCAGGTAAGAAGTAGTTGGCACTTGTTTTTTTGCGCGGAGCACGTATATTTTTAGACGGTTTACCCCAATACGCGAAAGTGATGGTATGGAAACCGAGTCTGTGCGCTTTCCCGCGGCGGAAAAGATCGATCCCATTGTTACGCCTGGGACGATGCGGGTGGGATACGTGGTTGTAGCCGAGCCGGGTCAGTTCTTCAACGCCAAGCATAAGCGGGCCGTGGAAGACGCCTTGCGCGCCAAGTTCCAGGTGACCAAACTGAAACTTCAGGGCGGCACGAGCGACGGTAAAGAGCGGCTGGCCGTGGTCGTCGAGCCCTCGGACTCGTTGGGTGGTGGCGCCATGGTCTATGAGACATTGCGGGAACTTTTTCGGCCCTCGGTTCAGTACAGCGCCGTGCTCCTCATGCAGTCTCCGAGCCGTCCCAAAGGCCGCTTTAAGATTGGCATGCAGGTGCTGGGTGACCCTGACGAGGACACGCTGATGGCGCTGGAGGAACGACTTCGCGCTATGCCAAACACGGCGATGGTTCAGCGTGACACCAGTGACGAGGGCAGGCATTTCACGATCACGGCTGCCGGCACCTGGAAGGAGGTAACTACGGATTACCACTGGACACTTCTGGAGCATGCCGGCATCACCTCTTGCATGCTACTCAATAGCCAGCGGTAAGCTAAATCTGGCCCAGAGGCGCGCGAGCGCGCCTCTGGGCCTTTCCCTTAATTCCGGCATAAGAGGTTAAGGTTAGATTTATAGCTATATACCGGTTATAATAATTTCGATATGGCCCGCACGAATGTTAAGGCAAAACCAAAAACTGACCTCGTGGCGCTGCTCGGCGACCTCGTCAAGTTTCCGACTCTTACCACTCAGCATGCCACCAGCCAGGCCGCCTTTGATTGGATAAAGGCACAGCTAGAGGGCTTGCCACTGCACTTTTACGACTCCGTGAGCCAGGGTGTGCCGTCGCTGGTGATCACCACGCAGCAAACCAAGCACCCCAAAGTGCTGCTGATGGCCCATATTGATGTGGCGCCGGCTGCGGTCGAGGCCTTTGAGCTGCGACGTGAGCACGGCCGACTGTATGGGCGGGGTGTGTTTGACATGAAGTTTGCCGTGGCAGCTTACGTTAAGCTGCTCCTAGAGCTGGGGGAGGACGCCGCCAAATATGATGTAGGAGTGATGCTTACCGCGGATGAGGAAACCGGTGGGCATAATGGCACCGGCTATCTGGTAGAACAGGGTTGGCGGACCGACGTGGCCATTAACCCGGACGCGATTGGTTCGGGCGGCTGGGATCTGGAGGAGGTGGCCAAAGGCGTGGGTCGTGTTCGAGTGGAAAGCCATGGGGCGGCAGGACATGGCTCTAGGCCGTGGCTGTATCGCAATGCCATTAGTCAGCTCACCAAGTTTTTAGCTGATCTTGAGCGTCACTTTCCGACGGAGCCTTGCGGCGACCCGGAGCACTTTCATAGCACACTGAGCATTGGCACGATTGAGGGCGGTGCAGCGCTCAATCAGATCCCGGACTTTGCTCAAGCTGAGCTCGACATTCGAACGGTTCCAGGTACGAGCGCCATGGCAGTGGAGCAGCTCTTGCGGCAGACGGCCCAGCGGTATGATGGCCTCACGCTGATATTCGAAGTATTGCCACAGCCATTTACGGTGGATCGTGAGAATGAGTATGTGCGCTTGGCGGAGCTCATTTTAACCAAAGTAACGGGTAAACAGCCGGCCTTCATCGTTTCGCATGGGGGCACCGATAGCCGCTATTTCGCTGAGCTCAAAACGCCTCATATTTTGACGAGCCCCCCGGGCGGCGGGGCGCATGCCGACGATGAATGGCTCGATGAACGTGGGCTAGAGCAGTTTTATAAATTCGTGCATGATTTTGTGCTGCAGGTAGCCAAGAAGTAATCCAGATAGTGGCGGCGTAGAAAAAGCCCGCTTCCGGCCACGATGATCTCGTGGCCGGAAGCGGGCGTCCGCTGGTGCCGTTACCCTAAGGTCTAGGACTCAGGCGTGGCGGATGGTTCGGTTGCCGGGTTGGCGGCTGCCTCGGCGTTTTCGTTCATGAGGTCACTATAGGTTTCGAGCACCTCGGTGACTTCCCTATTTAGAGCGGTTTCGAGTTCCGTCTGGAGGCGGGCATTCTCGGCTTCGAGAGTGACGCTCCTGGACCGATACGACTCCCTTTCCCTGCGAGTCTCCGCGAGGAGGTGCTCGATCTTGTGCACATACTGGGACAGCTCGGCAAACTTCTCATCACGAGCCTTCAGTCGCCTGCCCAGGAGGGTGATGAGGCGGGCAAGCTTGAGCAGGTCGTTTGTAGTGCCTTGAGTCGCGTTGTCGGCGAGGACCCGATTGATGCGAATCACATAGTCATTCTCGCTGACTGTGAAACTCACCACCGTAGCCTGCTTGGGCGGCCCAGGCTTGACGGCTACCGCTGGAGAAGCGGCGGGAGTCGGAGGGGCAGCTGGTGCCGACGTCGATACTGCGTCAGCGGCTGGCTTCGGCGACTTGACTGCGGGCTTGGTCTCGACTGGGTCGGCCGGAACGCAGCCGAGCCGAATCAGATCGGCCAGGGCCTGCTGGCGAACTGTGCCCTGGGTGTCGATCTCCCACACAATGGCTTGTCCATCATCCTTGGGGTTGACGGGGTATATTGGTGCGACGAGACCGAGAGCCTTGAGGTAGACCTTGACAGCCGTGCCAGCTTTACGACTCATATTGCAGTCGTTAAAGAGCGATCTAAAGTTGAACACTCGCAGATTCCGCTGGCCATGTTCGGGGAGGTTCGTTATGTAATCGAATCCCTTCACGCAGTCATCGAAAATTTGCTTCATGTCCGCCTGGCTCATGGATCGAGCGACCAGAACCGGTTGGGGTTTGGGGTCATTCGACACGATCCGACGATAGAGCGATGGTACGTGGCCCTGCTGGAACAAGCTGGCCAGCGCTTCGTGGTTGACCTTTCGATTGTAGTTTACGCGCCAGACGCTCGGCGCATCGGGCTGCGTCGGATCTTTCAGGTACAAGTGGCTAATAAGCCCCAGGGCCTTAAGGTAGAACTGAACGACGTCGTGGTCTTCTGGCGCAACGCCGCACTGGTCTAGCATTTCGTGCTGCGCGAACACGCCCCGGCTCGTGATGGGGTCTGAAGCTTCCTTGATGAACTCAAACACCCGCACGCAGAGCTGTTCCACGTCGTCAAGTGTGTGGCTCATCGGCACCGTGGACTTCGGTGCCGCTACCACCGGCGTGGATGCTGCAGCAACTGGGCTCGGTTTTGGCGCAGTCCGCTTGGGCGGGGGCGCGAAGTACCGATACCCTTGCTTGATGAGGCGCTCCAGTTCTGCTTGCTGGAAGTCTCGCTGGAAGTGCACCTCCCAGACCTCATCGAACTGGTGTGTACCGATGGCGGTTGGGTGCAGGTACGCGACCAGGCCCAGCGCCTTGAGGTAGTAGATTGCCTCGCGGGCAGCTCCTTCGGTAAGGCCATTGTCCTGCAGAAGATCTCTGGCCCTGAACGTGCCCTGATGGGTTGCCTGGTCGCTCTGGGCCTTGAAAATGTCAAAGGCCCGCTCGCACAACGCGACCAGCCGCCTCGTGTCAGCCTCGACGCCGACAGCCGTCGGGGTGGCCGTTTCAGCTACGGGTTCAGGCTTCGCGGCGGCAACGTCCTTGGGCAGGGGCTCGGGCTTAGCGATATCAAGACTGAGCATGACTCGCGCTCGGGCTATTGGCTCTTGGTCCTTGAGTCTCAGAAGCTCGTTATCCGATAGGCTGCCACGGATGAACCCTACGAATGAGCAGTGACCCCCGGTCATGTTGCGACGAATAAGCTTTTTGGCCTCTAGCTCGGCCAAGACGGCCGTGAGCGAATCGGGCACGTAGTTGGGCTTGAAGCCAATTCGTGCCAACAACGCCTGTGTTACTGAGCCGCTGTTTTCGCCATCAGCCAAGTCACCCTGATTGAACAAGTCAAGCAGGACCAGTGTGCGATAGGCTTCCCGCAGGGAGAACTTGCCTACTTCGACCGGGTCCAGCTCGGTAGTTTTGGCGACCGGCGGGGTGGCTGCGAGTCGCTGGGGAAGTGAGGATTCTTCGTACTCAAAGTGGTGAGCATTTTCCTCCACGCTTCGTTCCAGCTGCACGCGCTCCGTGACCGTAAAGGACATCAGTAGCTTTATCTTGGTGGTACGACGCTCGTAACCTTCACGTGCAATGAGCCCAGCCCTCTCCATGAGAAGGCACACATCGGACAGGTACTTGTTGGCGTTAACCGTGCTGGTGATTCCCATCAATTCCCGAAGCCGGCTCCTGACGCGTCCAGCTTCATCACTGACCTCACCATTGTGTCTGAGCAATGTTAGCATAATGAGGTCTCGATAAGCGGCTGTGCGCGGCGCCCAGTTCACATCGGACGAAGTCATGGTGTCGCTCTCTGTAGTATTGGTGTCCTCGGGTTTTGGCGGAACAGGCTGAGCTTGACTAACTCGAGCCTTAATCTCGTAGATGCGCGTGCTGCTGTAGCCATGCGGCAGGACCTCGATGAGGCCTTCCCGGTCAAGCTTTAAGACCGCCTCGAACACATGACTGCTGTGCTCACGCCGCTCTTCACGGTTATTGCCAGTTTCCTGCAAGTGTTTGAGAAGGGCGTTGAGCACTTTGCCATCTGGACTGATGAGCCAAGGCTGCTCGGAGGCTACTGCCTCCATGATTCTGGTTTTTAACGAACTCAAACTCACGATAGGTTATCCCTTTCGCTTGCAAGACAATTCGCCTATTATACAATCGATGTCGTTTGGTAACAAGAAGAGCCGCTCTCTGGCGCGTGCGTGATGCACGGCCAGGGAGCGGCTTGTAGCGGTTCGCCGCCTACGGGGCGATGTAGCCCGGTCGCAGCGGGACGTCCTCATCCGAGGTGGACAGGACGGTGGGGACGGACTTGGCGGCATCCAAGATGGCCTTGACCTCCTTCTCCAGCTTTTCGCGTTCCGCGGTCAGGCCGGCCAGGTGCTCTTTGGCCAGGTTCTCCTTGGTCCACGCCCAGTTGTAGCGCTCGATCAGGTCATTGACCGCGGCAATGGCCGGAGTGTCGCCGGTGTCGGACGTGGCCGGAGGTGTTGCGGCGGCGGTGCCGGGGCCGGTGCCGGTGTCGGTGGCCTCCTCCTTCGTGGTTGCGGCTGCCGTTGCGGCCTTGGCCCGACTCCGACCGATCTTGCCGCCCTT
>Ga0207680_10000282_pt1 | contig 24263 bp, 15 predicted proteins | sample KBSS23metaG_FD_184321 | JGI IMG/M metagenome (GOLD analysis project Ga0207680, IMG submission 184321) | Switchgrass rhizosphere microbial communities from Kellogg Biological Station, Michigan, USA - KBS S2-3 metaG (SPAdes) (version 2) | ecosystem: Host-associated > Plants > Roots > Rhizosphere...
GGAAACCATGGAGACCATGCTGCTGTTGAGCAAAGGACAAATGGAATATTTTAAGCCGGAGAAATCGCTGGTGCCTGTAAATGATCTGTTTGCTTACCTGGGGCATTTTTTTGTCAATACAGAGAACATCGCTTTTGAGTTTTTAAACAACGATAATCTATCGGTATTTACCGATGAGCAATATTTAAAAACAATCATGCACAACCTCACCGCCAATGCCATCAATGCATTGCGCCAGGTGAGTGGGGGCAGAATAGCCTGGAAAGCATGGAAGGATAAAGACAAAATTTTTCTTTCTATAACCGACAATGGTGCCGGGGTAGGCAATGAACAGTTAAAAGCATTGTATGATGAAACAGCCGGCAGCGGCGCCAGGCAGGGGCTTGGTCTGCACATTATACGCGACCTGGCCAGGGCGGTTGGCTGCACGGTATCGTTGCAATACGGTAATGCGACCGGCACCGAATTTATTTTGAGTTTTTAAAACGGGTATATGGCCCTGTGACGGAAAAGCGGTTGGTATTAAATAAAACAATGCGGGCCTCAGCAATCCTCCGCTAATTGAATTATATTGACATAAGAATGTTGTAAAACTGACGATTATGGAACACAAAGCAAAATCCATCCGCCCATTCATAGGAGCCCTGGATTTTAAACTGTCCAGAAGTTTTTATACCGACCTGGGCTTCACAGAAGTTGTGTTAGCCCATAATATGTCTTATTTTAAAACAGGGGCATTTGGGTTTTATCTGCAGGACGCCTATGTAAAAGACTGGGTAGACAATTTGATGGTTTTTCTTGAGGTGGAGGATGTTGGCCGTTACTGGAATGAGCTGGTGGCATTAAACCTTCCTGGTAAATATGAAAATGTAAGGCTGACGCCCATTCGCCGGTACGATTGGGGCAGGGAGTGTTTTATGCACGACCCTTCTGGCATACTCTGGCATTTTGGAGAATTTTTTAAATAAAACCTGTATAAATGCTGGAGGTACCGTCAGCATTTGTGCATGACTGTTAGCACCGAACCAAATATTAATAAGACAATCAACTATGCATTCTGCAAAAACAACCGCAATCGTTTTCGTTTTTACCATTTCGCTGTTCAATGTATTTGGCCAGGCAACTCCCGTGGCAAAAGAAATAAAAGTAAGTCAGCAACGCATGGAAGGCCGGATTCTTGAACTGGCCAAATTTGGCAGGGACTCCATTGGCAGGGGCTACCGGGTTGCCTATACCAGGGGCGACCAGGAAGCAAGGGCATGGTATATTGGTTTGTTGAAAAAATCCGGGCTTGAAGTAAGTATCGATGCAGCCGGAAATATTATTGGAAAAAGAAAAGGGAAAAATCCGTTACTAAAGCCCATCGCATTTGGCTCTCATATTGATATGGTGCCCGATGGCGGCAATTATGATGGCTGTGTTGGTTCTGTAGGCGCGCTGGAAATAATTGATGTGCTGAATGAAAACAATATCGTAACCTATCACCCGCTCCAGGTAATCATTTTTTCCAATGAAGAAGGCAGCACCACGGGCAGCAGCGCAATGGCCGGCGGCCTGTCGGCAGATGAATTGGAGATGATAAGCCAGAGCGGACAAACCATTGCTGACGGCATCAGGTCAATTGGCGGCAGGCCCGACAGTATTGCCAGTGCCACCAGGAAAAAAGGAGATATGGCCGCATTTCTTGAATTGCATGTGGAACAGGGAGGTATTTTAGAAAAGGAAAATGTGCAGATTGGCGTGGTGGAAGGCATTGTAGGTATTATACACTGGGATGTTACGATAGAGGGTTTTGCCAACCACGCCGGTACAACGCCTATGAATATGCGCCGCGATGCTTTGCTGGCGGCAGCTAAGTTTATAGTGGCGTTAAATGAAACGGTAACCAGTTATGAAGGCAGGCAGGTAGGTACCATTGGCAAAATTGCTGTTCAGCCGGGCGCCTATAATGTTGTACCTGGTAAAGCGGTTTTGGGAATGGAACTAAGAGATTTATCGTACGATAAAATAGTGCAGATTTTTCATGACATTGAAAAAAAAGCAGCTGCTATTGCTGCATCAACAGGTACAACAATTTCTTTTCAGCAAAAAAATGCGGTAAAACCCGCGCTTACTGATAAGAACCTGCAGGGCAGCATTACGCAGTCCGCAAAAGCACTGGGGTTTACCTATAAAAATATGCCGAGTGGCGCCGGTCACGATTCGCAGGAAATGGCCCTGCTTTGCCCGGTGGCGATGATATTTGTTCCCAGTGTGGGTGGTATCAGCCATTCGCCCAAAGAATTTACGAAGACAACCGATATGGGCAATGGTGCCAATGTTTTGCTGCAGACCATACTGGCAATAGATAAAGAGTAAAAACAAAATGGGCGGGTTTACGGCTTTAGCCAAACCAGTTTCGGTTAAAGCCAACGGTGTAAGCGTTTATTTCCCCGGCCTGAAGGCCGGGGTTAAAATGGAAGCATAGGATTCTTCAAAAGTTTTTGATTCCTTCAATGCGTTTATCTTCCTGGCCGGGAAACTAACTCCAGCCTTCAGGCTGGAGACATGAACCACGCGGCAGGTTTCGGCTTTACCCAAACCAGTTTTAGCTAAAGTCAACCGTACAAGTTTGTAATTCCTCCTTTTTCAAATTAATGCTTTGTTCTTTTTTTCCCCTCCCTGTATTCTGAAGGTGTTACAGCAAACTTGGATTTAAATACTGTAGAGAAATAGGCCTGCGAAGAAAACCCTACTTTAAAAGCCACTTCAGAGATAGAAGCATCTTCATTGGCCAGGTGGAATTTTGCTTTTTGCAACCGCACGGTGAGGATATAATCGTTGATATTATAACCAATCAATGCTTTTACCTTCCTGTACAACTGCACTCTTGAAACACCGATGGCCTTGCAGATATCATCGACCGAGAATTGTTCATTGGATATATTGTTTTCTACAATGGCAGTGAATTCATTGATAAATTTCCGGTCTATTTTGCTGCTGGAAACCGACCTGGTTTCCGTGGGCAATTCGCTGGTATAATGTTCTCTTAGCAGGGCACGGTTATTCAGGAGGCTTTTAATGGTTTCTTCCAGGTATTCCAGGTTAAAGGGCTTTACAATAAATGCATCTGCCTTTAGTTTAATGCCGGCAATCTGTTCTTCAATACTACCCTTTGCTGTTAATAAAATAATGGGAATATGTGAAGTGCGGATGTCCTGCTTCAGGATCTCGGTTACTTGCATGCCGCTTTGGCCCGGCAAAATAATATCGGAAATAATCAGGTCGGGAACAATGTCGTAGGCAAGACCCATACCCAACTCGCCATTTTCGGCTTTGTGAATTTCATACAAATCGCCCAGGCGTATTGTCAGAAAATTTCTCAGGTCATCATTGTCCTCAATAATTAAAATGGAGTATTCTTTCTGGCCATTACCCGGAACGCTGTTTTGGGGCAACAGGGGTTCTATATCTGAGGTATAAATTTTTATATCCTCGTATGTATTGATAGGCGCCGGTTTTTCAGACAGTATTTCATCTTCTTCCAGGTGTTCTTTTCCCACCGGCAGGCTAATTTCAAAAACAGTTCCCTTCAATTTTTCACTTTGTATGCTGATGCTGCCATGGTGCAGGTTAATCAGTTCTTTTGATAAAGACAAGCCCAGTCCCGTACCTTTAAAAGCAGATATATGGCCCTGGTAAAACAATTCAAAAGCGTGTTCCAGTTCATCTTTTGTCATTCCAATACCGGAGTCAGCCACTTTAATCAATGCATGACTTCCGTCTTTACTTTTTTCAATACTCACATTAATGGTACCGTTTTCTTCAGTAAACTTAAATGCGTTTGACAAAAGATTAAAGAGCACTTTGTCCAGCATGTTCTCGTCGAACCAAATAGGAAGGGCTCCCGCTTTGTTATACACATTAAAAGAGATTGACTTTTTTCTGGCCATTTCCTGGAACGCGTTGGTAATTTCCGTAACAAAGGCAGCAATATTGTTTTCTGATGCTTTTAATTTCATTTTGCTGCCTTCAATTTTCCTGAAATCCATCAACTGGTTGATAAGACGCAACAGGCGAAGGGTGTTGCGGTGCACAAATTGCAGGTTGTTTTTTAACGTAAAATGAAGTTTGGGCGAGGAGAGGGCATCCTCTACCGGTCCGAGTATGAGTGTTAAAGGCGTTCTTAGTTCGTGCGAAATATTGGTGAAAAAATTGAACTTGGCATTATTGGCCTCGTTCACTTTTTCCACCAGTTCTATTAACTGGTTGCGTTGGTTGGAAATTTCATTTTTTTGAATCTCCAGTTTTTTATTGATTTTCCTGTTTTCCTGCAAATAGTAAAATAAAATACCGCCAAAAATCAATGCCAGGGCAAGCGTTACAGAAATGGCGAAAATAATATTGTTCTGGTTTTTTGTAATGGCAATTTGCTCTTCTATTTTTTTTTGTCTTCTGTCTATGTCTTCCTGTTGTGCTACCACCTTTTCATTCTGCAGTTTCATTATTCTTACATTCGAAGAATCAATGATGGTGGTCATTAAGGGGTTCTCTTTTTTAAATGGCTGGTTGTTAAGCATGGCTACTGCGGTAAGAATTGCCTCGCCCCCGCCTGTTGGGTATAAAATAGTAGCTTTCAGTACGCCTTTTTCTACCAGGTCTATACCGCCGTTTTCACCTACCAGCCCATCAACCCCAATGATTTTTAAACTGCGGTCAAGCCCCAGTTTTTTTGCCACCCTGTATACCGACAGGGCCAGCCGGTCGTTCTGCGCAAAAACAAGATTGGTAGCGGGATTGGATTGAAGGAACTGCGTTATTTTTTCTTCTGACGGGTTGTTGTCTCCCGATTCGTATATTTTGCCCAGGTAATTAATTCCCGGGTATCGTTTAATATATTCTGTAAAACCGCTGTGACGATCTATGTCTGCAGAAGAACCGGGAATATCAGATAATTCCATGGTGGTGCCTTTTCCTTTTAATAACGAAACAGCAAAAGTGGCCGCATTTACACCCACTTCATAATTGCTGGCACCCACATAGGCTGCGTAGTGCTGCGACAATGTGCGCCGGTCAACAATAATAACACGGATGCCCTTGTTAAATGCCTTTTCCACCACATCGGTAATGGGTGCAGCTTCATTGGGCGAAACAATCAGCAGATCCACTTTTTGGTCAATCAGTTCCTGGATTTGTTCAATTTGTTTCTCGGTATGTCCGTCGGCATCTTTAACAATAAAATCTATTTCCGGGTGAAAGGACAACTCCCTTTTCATTTCATGCAACATGGTCTGCCGCCATTTGTTTACCAGGGTGCACTGTGAAAAACCAACCTTAAAAGTCTTTTTTGTTTTTTGAAAAGAGCAGGAAAAAAGCCCGCATGCAAGATACACGAGCAGCAAAAAAGCAAGTCCTCTTTCAGGTGTGCGTTGCGAACAATGGATTTGTAAACGCCGGAGCATGGCAATCATATCGAAGACAAAGTTGGGGGATATTTAATCAAAATAAATATCTAATACTGTATCATTCCTTTTCAATTGGGTTATTTCCGCTTTTTTGTTTCAATATGCGCGAAACTATTTTGAAAAAACAGGGAGCAAATTTAGAAAAAGTAAAAAAAGATTTTTGATACTCATTTTGTAACCAACTAAAAATTAACGACTTGGGAGGATCTTTAAAAAAATATGTTTTTGAACTAGTTTGAAACCCGATTGAAAACGAAGGGCAGCTGCGGCAGGTATGTTTGTAGCCTGAATTAACTGCCATATGAACAGGAAAAATGTTTTTCTCTGGTCGCTCGTCATAGCCCTCGGTGGATTTTTGTTTGGATTTGATACTGCTGTTATCTCCGGTGCAGAACAGGCCATACAAAAATACTGGCAGCTCAATACGCTGGAGCATGGCCTTACCGTATCCATCGCCCTGGTTGGTACTATTATCGGCGCACTGATGGGGGCCATTCCATCTGATAGACTGGGCCGTAAAAAAACGCTCGTCCTCATTGCCTTCCTTTATCTTTTTTCTTCCCTGGGCACATCTCTTTCCACCAACTGGTATAGTTTTTTATTTTTTCGCCTGCTGGGTGGATTGGGCGTAGGCGCTTCTTCGGTTACTGCTCCTATTTATATATCCGAAATTTCACCGGCTTCAAAAAGAGGCAAACTGGTTGGCTTGTTTCAGTTTAATGTAGTATTCGGCATTGTTGTTTCTTACCTGTCTAATTATCTCATCGGGCTAACCGGCGAACATTCCTGGCGGTTGATGCTGGGTGTTCAGGCACTGCCATCGGCCTTGTTTTTTATTTTATTGCGGTTTGTTCCTGAAAGTCCGCGCTGGCTCATTACCAAAAAAGGCAGAATAGAAGAAGCCCGGAACATTTTTGCCATCATTGACCCGGCCAGTGCAGACAAAATAGTACAGGCGGTGCTCGACAGCAACCAGGAGGAGAAAAGTTTGCCCGGCGAGGGTGCACTTTTTTCAAAAAGGTACAAAACGCCGGTCATGCTGGCCATTCTTTTTGCGGTTTTCAACCAGGTTTCCGGCATTAATGCCATTATTTATTATTCGCCCAGGATATTTGAGATGACGGGTCTGGCCCGGGGGTCTTCATTGTTATCTACGGTTGGACTGGGCATCATCAATTTCACTTTTACGCTGCTGGCCATGAATTTTATTGACCGCATTGGCAGAAGAACGCTCATGCTTATCGGGTCGGTAGGCCTGATACTTACACTGGGCATGGTGTCTTATTCATTTTATGCAGTCAGTTTTAATGGGTGGGCCGTTCCGGTTTTCCTGTTTATTTATATTGCATTTTTCGCTTTTTCGCAGGGCTCAGTTATCTGGGTCTTTATTTCAGAAATATTTCCCAACCAGGTTCGCGCCAAGGGGCAAACGTTGGGAAGCGCCACCCATTGGATAATGGCCGCCTTGATTGCATTTTCATTTCCCTACCTGGCGGAGAAAGCGGGCGGCGGCAATACCTTTCTTTTTTTCAGCATCATGATGTGTATACAGTTAATTTTTGTATGGAAGGTAATGCCCGAAACCAATGGCAAATCGCTTGAACAGATTGAACATACCCTGTTATTGCATTAAAGCAAAGCAACTTTTATTATATCAACACCCACTAAAAATCAAACTAATGCGAACATTTCTAACGATTGCTGCCAGTGTATTGCTGTCATTGGCAGCCACAGCCCAGCAAAAAACAATTACCGGCAAAGTGGTTAGCAAAGCCACCAATGAGCCTTTACAGGGCGTATCTGTACAGGCAAAAAACAAAGCGGTGGTTACAGATGCCGCCGGTAAATTTTCCCTGCAGGCAGCAGCAGGCGAAACGGTTACCTTTTCGTTTGTAGGGATGCAACCCCAAACGATAAAAATAACCAATGCAACGCAGGACCTGAATCTTGTTATGGCCGACGCCGCCGGCGATCTGAATACCGTGGTGGTTACCGGGTATAAGACTGAAAAGAAGGTGGATCTTACCGGCGCCGTTTCAGTGGTTAACCTGAACACCATCAAAAACTCCTCTGCTTCCAGTCCGATGCTGGCTTTGCAGGGACAGGTGCCGGGGTTGTATATTCAAACGGACGGATCGCCAACGGGTGGTAATGGCGGTGTGCCCACCATACTAATACGCGGTGTTAATACACTTGGCAATACCAACCCGCTGTACATTATTGATGGAGTTCCCACTACACGGTATGAAGATTTTGCCAACCTCAATACCAATGCCATTGCGTCCATCCAGGTATTAAAAGATGCATCCGCTGCTTCTATCTACGGATCAAGGGCATCAAACGGCGTTATTATTGTTACTACCAAGGACGGTAGTGCATCGGGCGACAAAGTGCGCATACAGTTTAATACCAGTCTTACCTCACAAAATGAAAAACCCTGGCAGGAAAAAGTGTTGAATTCATACGACAGAGGTGCCACTTTATGGCGTGCTGCCGTTAATGATAAAACGAATCCCAATAATTTGGTCAGCCAGATCTACACCTACGACTGGAACGGGGATTATGCTAACCCGGTGCTAAACAAAGTGAATATTGCACCCTATGTGGGAGGCGATAAAACAGAACCAGTGGGTAATACCAACTGGCAGGATGCTTTATACAGAAAAGCCCTGGTTACATCGAACGATTTATCCATCTCCGCAGGCGCCAATAAAAGCGGTTTCCTGGTTGACCTGGGCTATTATAACAACAATGGTTTAATAGTATTTACCAAATACCAGAAGTACAATGCCAGGGTAAATTCACATACCTCGGCTTTTAATAACAGGCTAAAAATAGGAGAGAACCTTCAACTGAGCAGAACCTCGCAGGTAAATTCCACCACCGATGTGGGTGGCGCTTCTACACCGGGGCTGGCGCTTACTTTATCGCCCACCATTCCATTGTATAAAACAGATGGTACTTACGGTGGCCCCATCGGAGCCGGTTATTCAGATCGTAACAACCCGGTAGACATGCAATACCTGAACCGGTTTAATACCACCAACCAGTTCCTGGCATCGGGCAATGTATATGCAGAGCTTGAACTCATTAAGAACTTATCCATACGAACCAGCCTTGGTTTCGACTATTCCGATGCCATTGCCAAAAGAGCAGCACTGATAGGGACCGAGGGCCCGGTAAGATCATTCAACAGCCTGTCTTTGCAGGAATCAAAGGAGTTTACTTTTACATGGACCAATACATTAAATTATAACCTGGTATTGGGAAATAACAGGATTAACCTGCTGGCGGGCACAGAAGCGGTGCGCAACGATTTCCAGACTTTCGGGGCAGCCTCCACGAATTTTGCATTGCAGGATGTAAATTATCTCCAGCTCGGTGCTGGTACGGGCGCCCAAACCAATAACGGCTCCGCAACCGGTTACCGTTTGCTCTCGCAGTTTGGCAAAGTATTTTATGGTTATTCAGACAGGTACCTCGCTTCCTTTACCATCAGGCGCGATGGTTCATCCCGATTCGGCACCAATAATGCTTATGGTGTGTTTCCCGCGTTTACACTGGGATGGAGAATCAATAATGAAGCATTTTTTAAACAATCGATCCAGAATGTCTCTAACCTGAAATTAAGAGCGGGTGTGGGAACGGTAGGTAACCAGGAAATCGGCAACCTGTCGGCCTATACTTTATTACAGGCAAACTATGGTACCGCCAGCGCTGCTTTTCCACAGTGGTTGAATACCGGTACCGCGTATGACCTGCTTGGCGTCAATACGGGATCGTTGCCATCCGGATTTGTGCAGGTGCAAAGGGGTAACCCCAACCTGAAATGGGAATCAACTACTGAAACCAATGTAGGACTTGATTTTGGATTCTTTAATGAAAAAATCACCGGCTCATTCGACTGGTTTAACAGGAATACCAGCAATATACTGATCTCCCCGCCTGTGGCAGCTGCCCTGGGCGAAGGCCAGCAACAATTTGTAAACGGCGCCAGCAAGAATAACAAAGGCTGGGAACTGGTGCTGGGTTATCACAACACTACTTCATGGGGGCTGGGATATAGTGTTACAGCCAATGCCAGTCACTGGAAAGATGTCATCACTGCCTTGCCCGATAATGTACGGGCCGCCTATCCCGGCGATCCCAATCATTCTATCATTGGTCATTCGCAGTTTACCATTTTCGGATACAAGACCCTGGGTATTTTTCAAACACAGGCAGATGTGGACAAAGCGGCTGTGCAACCCGGCGATGGTGTGGGCAGGTTAAGGTATGCCGATCTGAATGGCGATGGAAAAATAGATGCGAATGATCAGGCCTTCCTGGGAAATACTTTGCCCAAGGTTGAATACGGGCTGCGGGTAGAACTTACCTATAAGAATTTTGATCTGGCCATTTTCGGGTCGGGCGTGGCAGGAAAAACCGGCTTTGATGCCACCAAATTCTTTAATTCATTTGTAAATGTCCGGAGCAATTTTGGCCCGGGAACGCTCAGTGCCTGGACACCCCAGAATACTTCCTCCAAAATTCCCGCAGTGACGATACTAAATGCCAATGGTGAAGACAGGACTTCTGATTTTTATTACGTCAATGCCTCCTATTTCAAGCTGAGGAACCTGATGCTTGGCTATAACCTGCCCAAAAAAATCTATACCAGGTTAAAAATGGAAGGAATGAGGGTATATGTTTCGGGCCAGAATTTATTTGCCATCAAATCTAAAAACTATACCAGCAAAGATCCGGAACGGGCCAACACCTTCGATATATGGCCGGTACCTACCTCGCTTGCCGTGGGCTTAAACGTAAACTTTTAATTTCTTAAACATTACTATATGAAACATATCAGCTATAAAATTTTGCTTGCATCGCTTGTGTTATTGCTGGCCGGTTGCAAAAAATACCTCGATTATAAACCGCAGGGTGCGCTGGGTGCCACCGATCTTACTTCTGCAACGGCCATAGACGGCCTGGCTACCGCCTCGTATGCCGGTATTGCAAACGACTGGTGGGATGCGCCCATCACCAGCATGTGGGAATATGGCAGTGTACGGTCTGACGACGCGTATAAGGGTGGGGGTGATATTGGCGATCAGCAGCAGATGGATAAATATGAACAATTCTACCTCGTTAATTCATCCAATAACGGCGCCGGCGATTTCGGTTTTCCCGGCACCTGGATACGCGCATATGCAGCCATTTCAAGAATCAATACAGCATTGCGTGCACTAAATGCCACTACCGATGCCCAGTTTCCCAAACGAACTGTCCGTATCGGAGAAATGCATTTCCTGAGAGGACATATGTTCTTCCTGCTCAAAGAAATGTTCAGGAATATTCCCTGGTTCGATGAAACCCTTAGTAATGATGATATCCTGAAGGTATCGAACACCATGGCCAATGATTCGCTGTGGGAAAAAATTGCCGGCGATTTCCAGGTAGCCATTAATGACCTGCCAAAGACACAGCCGGGCGAACCGGGCAGGGCCAACCAGCTGGCCGCCAAAGCTTACCTGGCCAAGGTAAGGTTGTTCCAGGCATATACACAGGATGACAGCTACAATGTAACCGGCATTAACCAAACGCTGATGCAGCAGGTAGTTACCTTAACCAATGATGTTATTACTTCGGGCAATTACAGTTTAAATCCGGACTATGCATTCAATTTTTTAGACGGGCACGACAATAGCCCGGAATCAGTATTTGCTATCCAGTATTCTATCAATGACGGAACAGCCATCGGCGGAAGACTAAACATGTCGACCAGTTTAAATTATTTTGCCGGTGCGCCGCAGTATGGATGCTGTGCTTTTCATATACCCTCCCAGCAACTGGTAAATTCTTTTAAAACAGATGCCAACGGTGTTCCGGATTTTGATCACTACAATGATCCCGGAAAAGAAATGGTCAACCCTTCCGACTTCCTTACCAATGGCATCGATCCCAGGCTGGATCATACCGTGGGCATACAGGGGCATCCATTTAAATACAATGCCAATATTCCTTATGATCACAGTTGGGAAAGGCTGGCCGGCGTATATGGCGGCTTTGGCACCATGAAAGAATTGCAACTGGCTACCTGCGCCTGTTTTAAAAAGCTTGGGCCGTTTTACGGAACTTCCGTAAACATGGATGTAATAAGATATGATGACGTACTTTTAATGAACGCGGAAGCACAGATACAATTGAATAACCCAGCGGCAGCTTTGCCCGTCATTAACCAGGTTCGGCAAAGGGCAGCCAATAGCACCAGTTTATTGAAAAAGACCGATGGTACCAACCCTTCAAACTATCGGATAGATGTATACAAGCCCGGCGTAAATGTGGCGGTATGGGACAAGGCCACGGCACTGAAAGCATTGCAATGGGAAAGAAAACTGGAGTTTGCGATGGAAAGCCCCCGTTTTTTTGACCTGGTACGCTGGGGCATTGCCGCAGAAACATTGAATGCTTATTTTGCCATTGAGAAAGTGAGACACCCTTTTCTGCTGAATGCAAAGTTTACCAAGAACCAGCATGAGTATTTTCCCATTCCGCAGGAACAAATAACTTTTACCAATGGGTTGTATAAACAGAACAAGGGGTATTGATGCTGATGGATGATTTTTTAGCTTTAGCTGTTAGCTATTAGCTGTAAGCCTTCCGCGCCACTAACAGCTAACGCCTCGGCTAATCAACCCGAAAAAAAATAAAAGGGAAAACAAAATCTTTGTACAGGTTTTGTTTTCCTTCTCTATAAAAACGAACTTGTTATATGACAAAGCCGATTTGCCCATTACTATTCACCGTTTTGATAAATAGCCTGTTTGTGCTGACAGCCTCTTCACAAGAAATGTATCACGAACCGCACCGTCCGCAAATTCATTTTTCTCCAAAAGAAAAATGGATAAACGATCCAAACGGCATGGTGTACTTTAATGGGGTGTATCATTTATTTTTCCAGCACTATCCCGATAGCAGCAAATGGGGACCCATGCATTGGGGGCACGCGGTAAGCAAAGACCTCATTCACTGGCAGCAGATGCCCATTGCGTTGTACCCCGACAGCCTTGGCTATATTTTTTCAGGAAGTGCAGTAACAGATAAAAATAATACCAGCGGTTTGGGCCGTGATGGAAAAATACCATTGGTGGCCATTTTCACCAGTCATGACCCCAATAAAAAGGGAGCAAAAAGCACGGAGCGTGAAAACCAAAGCATCGCGTACAGCCTTGATAACGGCAACACCTGGACGAAGTATGCAGACAACCCGGTATTAAAAAACCCGGGCATTACAGACTTTCGCGATCCTAAAGTCAGGTGGTATGAAGCGGGTAAAAAATGGATCATGACACTGGCTACCAGCGACAGGGTGACATTTTATTCGTCGCCCAATTTGAAGGACTGGAAGAAAGAAAGTGATTTTGGCAGCAATACAGGCGCCCACGGCGGTGTTTGGGAATGCCCTGACTTGTTTCCTTTGGATTACAACGGAAAAAAAATCTGGGTGCTGATAGGCAATATCAATCCGGGTGGCCCCAACAAAGGTTCTGGCACGCAATATTTCCTGGGCAATTTTAACGGGCATCAATTTACGGCCAGCAGCACCGGCACCAAATGGATAGATTATGGCCCGGATGACTATGCCGGCATTACCTGGTCCAATACCGGCAACCGTAATATATTTATTGGCTGGATGAGCAACTGGATGTACGCCAACGAAGTGCCAACGGAAAAATGGAGAAACGCCCTCACCATTCCCAGGGAATTAAAATTAAAGGCCATTGGCAAAGAAATGTTTGTGGTGTCCGCTCCCGTTAAGGAACTCTCCGTTATTGCAGGCAAACCCGTTGTTATAGAAAACATGCCCGTTGCAAAAAAGATCGATCTGTCAAAAAAGATAAAGGATATACAGCTTCCCTGCCGCATTACGCTCCATATAGATAAGGTAAGTGATTTTTCGGTTACACTGTCTAATGCCCTCCAGGAAGAAATAAAAATTGGTTACGATAAAGGCAATAACCAATATTATATAGACCGCACCAAATCGGGTAAGACAGATTTTCACAGCGGGTTTGCTGCCGTTCACACAGCACCAAGGTTTACCAGCAGCGCAAAAGCGGATATTATGCTGGTGGTTGATCTGAGTTCGGTAGAATTGTTTGCAGACGGAGGATTAACTGTAATGACAGCATTGTTCTTTCCCAATAAGCCATACGATACTTTTAGCATTCGGTCAGCGGATAATCTTTTAATTAATAAGCTGGAATATACGGGTCTTAAAAGTATATGGCCTTAGCACAGATGGTTGTAAAAAAAAATAACTATGAAAAGATTGTTTGCCTGTACGATTATTGTTTTCAGATGCTTTGCCATTTCGGTAAATGGCCAGCAGTCTACTGAACAGTGGCGGCCCCTATGGCATTTTACGCCATTAAAAAACTGGACCAACGATCCCAATGGACTGATCTGGTTAAACGGGGTATATCATTTATACAACCAGCAAAATCCCTTTGCCAATCAGTGGGGCCATATGAGCTGGGGCCACGCCACCAGTACAGACCTCGTTCACTGGAAACACCTGCCTGTTGCTATTCCTGAAACCATTGACAAGGATACTACCTGGCGTTTTTCCGGTTGCGCTGTATGGGATAAAAAAAATAGCAGCGGCTTTTGTAAAACGGGCGGATGCATAGTGGCGGTTTACACAGCAGATCAACCCAACCTGAAAAAAGAATCCCAGTTTATTGCCTACAGCAATGATGGGGGCAACACCTATACCAATTATGATAAAAACCCGGTGATAGATCTCAACAAAAAAGATTTTCGCGATCCCAATGTTACCTGGAATGAACAAATAAAAAAATGGCTGATGGCGGTTGCATTGCCGGCTGAACATAAAGTGCTTTTCTATGCTTCATCCAATTTAAAACAGTGGGACCTGCTGAGTACGTTTGGGCCAGCGGGGTATACCAGCGCCAACTGGGAATGCCCTTCCTTAATGCAGGTGCCGCTGGAAGGAAATCCCGCAAAAAAGAAATGGGTGCTGGCTGTTTCTGCCGCGGGTGCCGGAAGAGGCGTATTCATTCAATATTTTGTTGGCAGGTTTAACGGAAAAGTATTTGAAAATGATAATCCCAATGATTTGGTACTGCCCGTAGACGATGGTGATTGTTTTTATGCCGCCATTCCATGGAATGAAGTGCCCGGGCAAAAACAAATCTATATTGGCTGGCTGGTACCCGCTCCACAGGAAACCCATCCCTGGCGGGGGCAGATGTCGGTACCAAGAGATCTGAGCCTGCGTGAAACCAAAGAAGGGTGGCGTTTGGTGCAACGGCCGTCTTCTGTAATACAAAACAACCTGGAAAAGCTTTCCGGCCACAGCAAAATTGAAATGACCAATGTTAAATTAGAAAACGCTGAAAAAATATTGAATGCACTGAAGAAAATGCCCGGCAATTCATACTGGATAGACGCTGAATTTACCGTGCAGCCAGGCACTGATGCAGGTTTTAAGATTGCGCAGGAAAAAGACAGCAACAACAATACCATTGCAGAAACCATTGTTGGATACAATGCAGCATTGGGCAAATTGTATATCGACAAAACAAATGCCGGCGCTGCCAGGCTGGATAAAAACAGGTTGCTGTTGACAACGGCAGCCAGCATTGCTGGTAATAGTATCCGTTTGCAGGTATTGTTCGATAAGTCGTCACTGGAGTTTTTTTTAAATGACGGAGAAAAAGTAATTACCACGCAGGTGTTTCCCGGCGACAAGGCTACGGGTTTAGCAGCGTTTGCAAAAAACGGCAGCGCTGTTATTAAGACGCTGAAGATTTGGGATTTGTCGGCAGTATCAAAAAAATAAAAACAGCTATTTGCCGGACCACCTGCAAGTTGAATTGGGTAATTGATAATTCTAAACACAGCTACTGCTTAAAATGACTGTCAAATTTATCCTGTCTTATTGTATATTTTTTTTGGTTTCATTGTATAGCGCAAACACAATGGCCCAGGTTCCTGCGCAAACCATACCCGAATTTAATTTTTTCAGGTTGGATAAAACCTCGTTTACCAATAAAGACCTGGCAAAAGAAAAAAAACTGTTCTTTATCTTCTTTGATTCGGATTGCGAACATTGCCAGCGGGCGGTAGCGCAGATCAATCAGCATTATGGAGAAATAAAAAAAACGGCGCTGTATCTTATTACCCTCGATCCGCAACAAAAGATCAACCTCTTTATGGGTAAATATGGAGGCCTGTTAAAGGGCGGAAAAAATGTCACATTACTGCAGGATAAACAATACCAGTTTATTACAAAGTTCCAGCCCAAAAGATACCCTTCTATGTTTTTGTATTCGCCCGAAAAAAAATTACTGGCTTATGAAGATAATGAAGCGTCGGTATTCAGGATTCTAAACATGGTAAAATAAGACTTATGACGGTTAGCAGGATGTCTTTTTACGCTATCGTTGTTTTATTGTTGCTGGAAACATCCTGCAGCAGCCCGGAGACTTTTTTTGCCAGCCAGCCTCCTTCAAAAACGCATATTGAATTTGCCAACAACCTTGAAAAAAAGAACGGGCTCGATATACTTCATTACATCTATTACTACAATGGCGGTGGTGTGGCCACCGGCGATATAAACAATGACGGCCTTCCCGACATTTATTTCACCGCCAATAGCAGGGGGCATAATAAGTTATACCTGAACAAAGGCAATTTTGAATTTGAAGATATTACAGAGAAATCGGGTGTGGCCGGAACAGCCGATTGGTGCACCGGTGTTACCATGGCAGACATAAACGGCGACGGGTTGACGGATATCTATGTATGTGCAGTTGCCAATATGCATGGTTTAACCGGCAGGAATGAATTATTCATTAATAACGGCAATGGCAGTTTTACTGAAAGCGCTGCTGCCTGGGGGCTTGATTTTTCAGGATTTTCTACACAGGCAGTCTTTTTTGATTATGATCATGATGGTGATTTGGATTGTTATATCCTGAACCAGTCGGAACACCCCAACCAGCATATAACGGATACCAGTGCGCGCAGAAAATTTGATCCCAATGCCGGGGACAGGCTGTTCCGCAACGATACAATCAACGGTAAACGGCATTTTACCGATGTGTCTGCACAGGCGGGTATTTACCAAAGCAGCCTGGGCTACGGCCTGGGTATTGCTGTGGCCGATTTTAACAACGATGGATGGGATGATATTTATGTGGGCAATGATTTTCATGAAAATGATTATTACTATTTAAATAATGGCAATGGCACGTTTACTGAAAGCGGGGCCCAACATTTCAAACATTACAGCCGCTATAGTATGGGCAATGATGTGGGCGATTTTAATAACGACGGACAACCCGATATAGTTACCGCAGATATGTTGCCGGCCGATGAAAAAACTTTAAAAACTTATGGCAATGGCGAACACCTGGATACCTACAAACAAAAAATAACCAATAATGGCTACCAGGATCAATATTCAAGAAATTGCCTGCAAAGAAATAATGGCAATGGGATTAGCTTTAGCGATATTGGATTAAGCAGCGGCATATCCGCAACAGACTGGAGCTGGAGCCCGCTTTTCGCTGATTTTGATAATGATGGCAGCAAAGACCTGTTTATTTCAAGTGGTATTGTGAAACGCCCGCTGGATCTTGATTTCATTATGTTTTTTTCCAGCATCAACAACCGTAAATTGTTTGCCAACCCCGGTAATTACGAAGAACTGCTGAATAAAATGCCCGATGGTTATTCGCATCCCTATTTATTTAAGGGCGATGGGAAAGGCAATTTTAAAGATATCAGTGCAGCATGGGGAACGGAAAAAATGCAGGGTTTTTATAATGGTGCAGCCTATGCCGACCTTGATAATAACGGCACTGTTGATATGGTGGTTAATTGCCTGAATGCCCCCGCACTGGTATTAAAGAACAATGCGCCCAAAAGAAATTACCTGGCTATTTCGTGTATAGGAGAAGGAATGAATAAAACAGGCATCGGTGCAAAAGTGTGGCTGTATGCCGGTGGTAAAATGCAGTACCAGCAATTGATGCTTACCAGGGGGTTTATGTCTTCTTCGGAACCCAGGCTTCATTTTGGCCTGGACAGTCTTGCAAAGGCCGATAGTCTGCTGGTGGTTTGGCCCGGCCAAAAATTTCAGTTGCTAAAGAATGTGGCGGCAAACAAAACAATAACCCTTAGGCAGGCTGATGCCTGGCCGGGTTTTTATTATGAACAATTTTTTCCGGAAAAAAGGAAAATCTTTGAAGACATTAGCAGCCAGGTGGGAGTAAGCTGGAAACACCATGAAAATGATTTCACTGAATTCAATAATCAATACCTGGTTCCGCACCTGGAATCTGCCCGCGGGCCAAAACTGGCGGTGGCAGATGTAAATAAAGACGGACTGGATGATATATTTGTTTGTGGTGCCAAAGGGCAGGCGGGTTGCCTGCTGGTACAGACAAAACAGGGAAAGTTTATACAGGCAGATACAGCCGTTTTCGAAAAAAATAAATGGAGCGAGGGTGTGGCGGCGGTTTTTTTTGATGCTAACAATGATGGCTACCCGGATTTGTATGTAGCCAGCGGGGGAGATGAATACGAAAACGGCAACCCGCTGCTGGCCGACCATTTGTATATGAATGATGGCAGGGGGCATTTTAATGAATCCATGCAAGCGCTGCCGGTTCAGCTAACCAATAAATCCTGCGTGGCCGTAGCCGATGTGAACAGGGATGGTTACCTTGATATTTTTGCAGGCGGACTCACCAATGCAAAAGAATATGGATTCTCGCCCCAGGCTTCCTGTTTATTGCTAAACGATGGAAAAGGCAATTTTAAAAATGCGCCCGCAAATATTTTTTCATTAAATGAACCGGGCGTTGTAACTACTGCAACCTTTGCTGATATAAACAAAGATGGATGGATGGACCTGTTGGTAGCGGGCGAGTGGATGGGCGTAAAAATATTCATCAATCACAGCGGTAATTTTACAGCTGCAGAGATACCAAATTCAAACGGCCTTTGGCAAAGCTTGTATGTTACAGATATCAACCGCGACGGCTGGCCGGATATTTTAGCCGGTAACTGGGGGCATAATTCAAAATTGCGTGCTGGTCAGGAGACGCCGTTAACGTTGTACATAAAAGACTTTTATGGAAACGGGTCAGTGCAACATGTGCTGGCCTCCACCATTAACGGCAATGAATATTCCTTTCTTGGCAAAGACCAGTTAGAGCAAGCCCTGCCGGTGCTAAAGAAAGGACATCTTAGCTATACCGAATCAGCGGGTAAAACGGTACAGGAGATGTTTGGCGATTTATTGAAAAACGCGTTGCAGCTAAAGGTTACAACACTTTCGTCGTCCTGTTTTTTAAATGATGGCCGGGGCAATTTTAGACAGGAAAATTTGCCGGAGGAATTGCAGTTGGCACCGGTTTTTTCGTTTGTGTCATTGCCCTTTACAAATGAAAAGACTTATTTGGCAGCAGGCAATTTCTATGGCGTTTTACCTTATGAGGGCCGTTATGATGCCCTGTCGCCAACAGTATTTTCTTATGGCACCGGATTCAATGTGCAATCAATCCTTCCGGCAATAAACGCAGAAATAAGGGACCAGGCATTTATCAGATATTTTGATGGCACCCGGGTACTGGTTATGGCCGCCAATAACCATGAATTGATTTTCTTAAAAATGTAAATAGGTTATGATTTGCTGCTGCGGGTTTGAGTAGTTGACCGGTATTGTATGAATCCTTGTCGCCCATTTTCGGCATAGTTTTATTTATAAACAGGTTATGAAAATTAACCTCAGTAATCAGCCCTTTAATGTAAGACTGGTCGTTACACTGTTTAGCCTGGTTATTATAGGTTTTTTGCTCGTAGAAGGCAAGCGGATATTTTCGCCGCTGGCTTTCGCCGCACTTTTTTCCATTTTATTATTACCCCTGGCCGGTTTCCTTGAACGCAAATGCAGGCTTCGCAGAAATATTGCTGCGCTGCTGGCGGTTCTTACTATGTTGCTATTTATTGGTGGTGTTTTTTATTTTTTAGGCGCACAGATAGCCAGGCTGGTCGGCGACTGGCCAATGTTTAAAGAACAACTGGGTAATGCAACAGATAGTTTGCAAAACTGGGTAGCACAAAAATTTCATGTTGATGTTGCCAAACAGGTCAGTTACGTACATAAAGCCACTTCAAAGATTGTTGATTCCGGAACAGGGGTAGCAGGCGCCACATTGTATTCAGTCTCGTCTGCGCTGTTATTTATAGGGTTTACCGTGCTCTATACTTTTTTATTTTTGCTTTACCGTGGCCTGATTTTAAATTTTTTTGTAAAAGTTTTTAGCGCCAGGAATAGTCACCTGGTATATGAAGTGGCAGAAGAGGTGCAGTATATTATCAGAAAGTACATAATAGGGATGCTGATTGAAATGATGGTTGTTTCATCCGTTGTTTCCGTGGCATTTACCTTATTGGGCATTAAGTATGCAATCATGCTGGGGTTAATTGCCGGTTTGTTCAATGTCATTCCCTATATTGGTATTTTAACCGCTTTAATTATTAGTTCGCTCATCACATTTGCAACCACGGCGGCTGTATCGAAAGTTATCTGGATAGTTGTCGTGCTGTTTGTTACGCATGTTACAGATGTTAATATTTTATTGCCTTTAATTGTAGGGTCAAAAGTTAGGATCAATGCCATGGTAACTTTTTTCGGCATTGTTGCAGGTGAAATGCTCTGGGGCATTGCAGGTATGTTTTTATCTATTCCCGTCATAGCGGTATTAAAAATTGTCTTCGGCAGGGTTGAGTCGCTACAGCCCTGGGCATTTTTAATGGGCGAAGATGATTCAGCATCAAAACCGGTATTAAAAAGAGTACGGGACAAGCGGTCTTCGCCGGAGGAAAAAATGGCTGCCGGGGAATCTGCCGGCACTGAATAACTGAAAATATCTATGCAATAAATGCCCCGTTGTTGTGGAGCAAACGCGCAGTGCTGGCTATTTTGTAGAAATAATGCCATATCCGGTCAGCGTTGCCAGGGCTCCAAAATTGGTATGGTTATTTATGTTGTTATGATGGTAAGATTTTCCAAAGGAGAAAATTTTTGAAGAGCAATCAACAGAAACTTCTCCGGATTACTTGTATCAGTTAAAGATTAAAAGTAGCGGAAGATCACAAAGAAGCCCCCGCCAACGCGGGGGTTTTTATTTTATACAGTACTTAGTATAAAGTATAAAGACTTCGCGGCAACGTACTTTGTCTGCTATATACTGTTACCCGGGTCTAAAATCTAAATACTATATACTATGTACTTGTCCTGGCGTCTGAATACCGTATACTGTACACTAAATGCGCTCTTATTGCAGCCTCGATCTTTTGCCACGTCGTCTGAATACTATATACTAAATACTATATACTTTCGATCGGCAATTCAGTTACTTTTGATGCAGAAAAATACATTATGACCACAGTTTTTAATTATGGCACCGGCCATCTTACAGCAGGTACAGCCATTGGCATTGCTTCGGGCAGCATTAAAGCCGTGTTGAATGACGCGGCTATTGCGCGGATAAACAGCAGCCAGCAATATGTGCAACAGATTGTAGACAAGGATACCACGGTGTACGGTATCAATACAGGTTTCGGTATTTTATCAAATACAAAAATTTCGGCGGCCGATACAGTTACCCTGCAACATAAAATTTTGCAAAGTCACAGTGTTGGCGTGGGCGAAGCCATACCGGCAGAAGTGGCAAAGCTGATGCTGATTACAAAAGTGCATGCGCTGGCTCAGGGCTATAGTGGTGTGCAACTGGCAACATTGCAGCGCATCCTCTGGCATATCGAGCATGATATTATTCCCGTGGTTCCGGAAAAAGGCAGTGTTGGCGCTTCCGGCGATCTTGCACCACTTGCGCATTTGTTTTTGCCGTTGATTGGCCTGGGCAGGCTGATGAAAAAGAATGGACAGGACTGGACGCCATTTAATACGGCCGACCTGTTACAGCAAGAAGGCCTTTTGCCGTTGCAACTGGGCCCCAAGGAGGGGCTTGCATTGATAAATGGTACGCAGTTTATCTTATCATTCGCTGTAAAGGCCGTGCAACGCATGCACAATTGCCTGGAAGCGGCAGATATCATAGGCGCCATGAGCCTGGAGGCTTTAACGGGTACCAAATCGCCGTTTGATGAGCGGCTGCACCGCCTGCGTCCATTTGCAGGCAGCCTGCTGGTGGCGCAACGACTGCGTTTGTTGCTGAAAGATTCTGCTATTATGCAAAGCCATATAGATTGTGGCCGTGTGCAGGATCCATACAGTTTGCGTTGTATGCCACAGGTGCATGGCGCCAGCCGCAATGCCTGGTTGCATTTGAAGGAATTGACAGAAATAGAACTCAACGCGGTTACGGATAACCCCATTATATTTAATGAGAACGACACCATCAGTGGCGGTAATTTTCACGGTCAGCCATTGGCGTTACCCCTGGACTATGCCTGTTTTGCTGCCGCAGAAATTGGTAATATTTCTGATCGCCGTTGTTATTTACTGCTGGAAGGCAAATGGGGATTGCCCATGCTGCTGATGAAAGATGTGGGGTTGAACAGCGGTTTCATGATTCCGCAGTACACTACGGCTGCCCTGGTTACAGAAAATAAGACACTGTGTTTCCCTGCCAGTGCTGATAGCATACCCACATCGCTGGGGCAGGAAGATCATGTAAGCATGGGCAGCATCAGCGGGCGCAAACTAAACCAGGTGCTGGATAACCTGGAGTATATACTTGCCATAGAACTATTAAGCGCCTGCCAGGCTATTGAGTTTCGCCATCCGCTAAAAAGCAGTGAATTGCTGGAGTTTTCGCATAGTTATGTACGGCAATTTGTAGGTTTTGCGCAGGAAGACAGAATTTTTGGGGAAGACATCAACAAAGTTGCAGGCATGATTAAAGATTTCTCTTTTGTAACACGTGTGAATACTTATGCAAAAGAAAAAGGGGTGGTATTGAATGAGGGGTATGAAAATTTTATTTTATAAACAGGATATGTAAAGTACTTAGATTTTAGTATTAAGTACTTAGATCCTGCGTTAACGCCTGCCATCGAAGCGCTGCGCGAAGTCTCAATACTTAATACCAGGTACTTAATACCGAAGCGGAACATAGAAATTATCAACCGTTAAACCAATCAACCAATCAACCAGTCAACTAATCAACCAACCCGCTCTTTCTCCTGGTGCTTCCATAATTCATTAAACACTTTGCTGCTTTGCTTTAGATGGGCAAAACTTCCTTCATCGGCAATATGGCCGTTTTGTAACACATATACATAGTCGAAGTAGCTGAGCAGGTAGAGACGGTGCAATGTAGATACTACTGCTTTCCCTTCGCAGGCTTTGAACAGTTTTTCATAAATCTGTAATTCTGTTTTTGGGTCAACACTGCTGGTAGGCTCATCCAGCAAAACAATGCTGCTGCTTCTTGCTGCCAGCACACCGCGCGCCAGCGCCAGTCTTTGTTTTTGTCCGCCGGAAAGGTTCACGCCCTTTTCCTGGATATTGGATTGCAATCCTTTTGGCAGTTCTTTTACAACTTCGCTGAAATGTGCTGTATCACAGACTTCCAGTATGTCTTGTTCAGTAAATGGAAGGCCCAGCGTTATATTGTGCTCAATGGTGTTTTCAAAAATCTCGGGTTCCTGCGGAAACAACGTAATGGATTCAGCAAGCCGGGCAACATCGGTGGCGATGGTATTATCTATTGTAATGGCTATTCCGGGCTCGGGCTGATACAGGCCTCTCAGCACCGCCAGCAAAGTACTTTTTCCGCTGCCACTTTCGCCAATAAAGGCAATGCGTTTGCCTTTTTGCAGGTTGATGCTGATATTATGAAGGCTATGGGCTTTTTCTTCTGATGAATACATTTCCTTATGAGAAAAATTCAATCCTTTAATAGCGATTGTTTGCCATTGTTCGGGAAGGCCGCTGCTGGTATCGGGCAAATGATGTTCCTTATAGGCATCAGCAATAAACCGGGCGGTCTGTACATCGGTATGGTACTGTACTATCTGTGTATACTGAAATGCGATATCATGAAATACGCTGGTAAACTGGTTCACAAAACCCAGCAGGGCTACCAGGCTGCCCAGCATGAACACCGTACCCGGGCCGGTATGCTGATAAATATATCCCACTGCCGTTACCACATAAATCAAACTTACCAGTATATCTGCCACAAACCATTTCCATTCATTTATTTTCACACTGCGGCTAAAGGGCGGAAACACTTCTTTTACCTTTTGCAGCAGGCTGCCTTCCATGCGTTTTTCAAGGCGTAAAGTAATTACAGTTATAATATTGGAAAGACTGTCAAACAACGTGCTGGATACAATGTGTTCTTTTTCATTTTTATCATCCACCGATTGCATAAACGGTTTGTCAAACCTGAATATCAGCCACACTGTTATCATGCCGATAATTACACCCACGGCGCCAAACAACGGGGAGAAAAAAATCATAGCAATAAAAGAAGAAAGAAATTTGGTTAATGTATACAGATACATAAACCCATTCTGAAAAAATTCCTTTAATGCCTCGTAGGCCTTGCGGATTCGGTTAATGGTGGCACCACTGTGGTGATCCTGGTGCCATTTTACCGGCAGGTGCAGTGTCTGGTGGTACAGCTCCTGCAGGAAATTGCGGCTCAGGTTAAATGCCAGGTGCCGTTCCATAATTCTTGCCGGTCCATGAAAGGACCATTCCGTTATTTTCAGCAGCATAAAAGCGCCTGCATACCACCAGGTATAATGTAACTGGCC
>Ga0207680_10000288_pt1 | contig 24076 bp, 25 predicted proteins | sample KBSS23metaG_FD_184321 | JGI IMG/M metagenome (GOLD analysis project Ga0207680, IMG submission 184321) | Switchgrass rhizosphere microbial communities from Kellogg Biological Station, Michigan, USA - KBS S2-3 metaG (SPAdes) (version 2) | ecosystem: Host-associated > Plants > Roots > Rhizosphere...
GACTGGATCAAGCGTCTTTTGACACGGCGATGAATAACGCGAAGGCGGGTTGCCCGGTGAGCAAATTGTTCAAGGGCGCCGAGATTTCAATGGACGCGCAACTCGAAGGTTAATTTCTTTTAGGAGGACTCCTTGCTATACAGGAGTCCTCCTATTCCTATTCGCTTTCCGTCCAGCGAACCGGAACCCAACGATCGCCTTGCTTTCCAAACTTCACCACGGGACCGTCGTCGCCGAAACGCAGCGTCGTCGTTTCGTCTTCAACGTCATTCGAAATGCTCTGCACATATGCGTATTGACGGAGTGCGTTCCAAAGTCTCGCTTGATAGGTGGCAGGCACACGTCGCTCGAATGCATCGCGGTTGTGATGAGTCACATAACCAGCGAGAATGTCTAACTCCGATACTGGCGTAGGGACAAGGCGGGTTGGTCCCTGCACATACTTCCCTCGCACTAACTTCCACGCCGACTCAAAGTTCGGAAGAGGGCCGACATGGGGCTGCTGAAGATACTTTGTAAACGTTCGGGTAAGAACTCGAACCTTCGTCGGATCGACATTCCGGTGGTTGCGGACGAAGAAAGCGCCACCCTCTTGCTTGTCAAGCAAGTGTTGTACGAGCTTCCACTTGCCACCGATGTAACGGTATGCCGCAAGAGCGGCGCGCTCTCCGTTTCCGCCATTGACTTCCGATCCCACGATCGTCAAGCGGTCGTCTCGGAAGAAGGCTTCTCCTTGGGTGAACGACTGTCCGTCGGAAAACCTCACTTTCTTGAGAACCTGTGCGTGATTGAGTGCGCCGTCTGACCACACGAAAATGCGATACCAGGTCGGTGAAAAGCGGGTGTTCTCCTTGTATTCGCTTGCGCTCACGATCATGCCATTTGGATTCCCAAGTGTGCGTTGAGATTGGAATTTTCCGCCCGCGATATCGTACTTTTCAAGAACCTTTGAGATCGACTTCTTGAAATCGGGCGACCCGATCTTGACGCGTTGCACGGCTGAATTGAGGTCGCTCGACAGATCCGATTGACGTACGGCGAGAAGAAGAAAATAGGCGATCACGACTTTCCTATTGTAAGCGATTTGCTTGTGCACGCGCGTGAGCGAGGTTTAATCCAGCTATGCAGATCGAAGACTTGCACCAAGCGAATCGCGCCGGATGGAACGAGGGCGCGGAAGCCTATGAGGCGGACCTCATCGAGCGGACCGAATTTCTGCGTAAGGGCGGCACAAATTTCTGTCCACCCGAATACAAGTTTCTGCAAGGTCTTAAGGATTGGTGCGAACGTGCGATTCATCTACAGTGCGCGGGCGGCACAGACACACTCTCACTTTGGAATCTGGGGGCCAAGTCAGTCGTCGGGGTCGATATCAGCGAGCGAATGTTGGCGGTGGCGAAGAAGAAATCCGACGCGCTGCAAGCACCTGCGACCTGGGTTCACGCGGACATTTTGCAAACTCCGCATGAACTCGACACCACGGCCGATCTTGTCTACACGGGGAGGGGCGCTCTCTGCTGGATCATGGACATCGATGCCTGGGCGAAGGTCGTTGCCCGACTTCTGAAGCCCGGTGGCCGACTCTACGTTTTTGAAGGGCACCCTTTCGCGAATATCTGGTCCTTGGAAGCCGATCACTTCGAGCTCGACAAAGACTTTGGTGACTACTTCAACAAGGAGCCTTTAGGCGACGCCGGCTGGCCGTCGACTTACATCGGCGACTTGGGAAGAGCCAAGGAAGAGCACGCCGTCAAATATGAGCGCCAGTGGACGCTGGGCGAGATCGTGAACGCGGTGATCGAGGCAGGTTTGACTTTGCACCGTCTCGAGGAACATCCGGACTCGTTCTGGGAGAGTCATCCCAATATGCCTCCGGACACCCTCCGGCGAATCCCGCAGACCTTCTCGCTGCTGGCAGTTCGACCTCTTCCCTAGGCCCGTTTGAGCGGGGGCCGACCGTTCAACTAGAATAAGGGTGTGCATTGGAAGGAAGTCGAGGCGGTGGAGGTAGAGCGCGTTCGCTATGCCGTTGTCGGTGACGCGCCGGACTGTGAGCTTTCGACCGTGGCCCTGCGTGCGGCATTTAAGGCGCTCGACACCGACGTTGAGTTGCTGTGGATCGACTGTCAGCGGGACGAGTTTCCTGACTGCGTGGCCCACCTGAACGAGATGAAGTTTAAGGGGATCAGCGTGGGCAATCCCCATAAGCCGGTCGCGGCCAAACTCGCCACTCAATTCTTCATCGTGAAGCATTCGTTGGGAGTGGCCAATGCGCTTTCGCTAGGTCCGAACATCTTCGCGCAGAACACAGAAGTGCCAGGTTTCCGAAAGTTGATTACCGACATTCCCGCTGCTTCCGCGCTTGTCTTAGGATCGGGCCGCGCAGCACGCTCGGCAATCATGGGACTGTTCGAGGCGGGGTGGCATGTCAAGTTGTGGAACAGAAATCTGTTGCGCTCTCGCCCGATGGTTTCGCTGTTCCTACGTTATGGAAAGATCGAGACGGCGCACACGGCCGATCCAAGCGGATGCTCTCTAATCGTCAACGCGACGACGGTCGGAAGAAAAGCGGGAGAACAACCGCCCATCGAATGGAAGCACGCGCGACCGCGAAGCACCGTCGTCGATTTTGTCTATCGAAGCGTTGCCACGGAATTCCTTCGCAGCGGCGCGCGTCTGGGATTTAATACGATCGACGGGAAAGAGCTCTTAGTTGAGAACGCCGCATTCACGGTCGAGTGGTGGTTGCAGAAACCGTGTCCGCGCGAACCGATGCTTGCGGCGATCAATTTCCACAAGCCGATCATTCGCGCGGCTACTCTTGATATCGAAACGACACCCGATCCGACTTAGCCGCCAGTTCCAGTAGGAAGCGGCTGCCCGTCCATCGTCATCGAATTCTTCTGCACTTCGGATTTGTGGAGGCGATATCCCTTAGGCGTCTTAACCCAGATGTCCTTAGAGGTCGTGTTCTGAGTCAACTTATGAGGCGTGCCATCCTGCCCGCTCAGGTCTCCGGAAAAGCTGCCGCTCACAGTCGCCACAGCTTGATTTCCGCTAAGAGTGACGGCCTGGATCGTTCGGACCCATTTCGTGTTATGAAGGTGGCTGGCCAAGCCCTTAAACTGCGCGATCACTTGGCTCTTGGTCTGCTTCTGTCCCGTATTCAATACGACCACATAGTCGTCGGTCAGCATCTCGCCTAGCTTGTCGATCTTATTTCCCCTTAAGGCAACCGCGATGGCGGAATAGTTCGCGGTCAGTTGCTTCTTGACGGCGGCGGTGTTATCGGCAAGGGCGGTAGTAAACAGAGCGGCGACGGCGGCGAGGGCAAGCGATCTCTTCATGTCAGAACGATACTTGTTTTGCCTTAGCAAGGCTAGGTCTGCTGTACACTTTTGGAGTGCTAATCGCTCTTGTCGTCCTTGCTGCCCTCGCCTCGCCTGCGGTTCAAATCGTTGGGCCAAACCAGATCGCCGGCGCCGCAGAACCCCAGGCTGCGGTAGATGCCTCGGGCCACATCTTTGTCACCTTCGGGGCGGCAAACAAGATTTACGTTAGCCAATCGGATGATAAAGGCGCGACCTTCGATTCACCAGTGAAGGCGGCAGACGCCCCAAGCCTCATGCTTGGACATCGCCGTGGTCCGCGGATTAGTACGTCAAATGGAAACGTGGTGATTAGCGCAGTGTCGGAAGGAAATCTTCTATGCTGGACTTGGAAGAGCGGAGCGCAACTTTGGTCTACGGCCCCTGCCCAAGTCAATGATGAAGCGGGATCGGCGGACGAAGGATTGCATGCCATGACTGCAAATGCGAACATTGTCGTTTGCACGTGGCTGGATCACCGCAACAAGTCCACCGAATTGTTTGCATCAGTGTCGGAAGACAGCGGTGAGACGTGGAGTCCGAACACCCTCGTCTACAAATCGCCGGGCGGAAACATTTGCGAATGCTGTCATCCTTCGGTCACGATCGGGGCAGACGATACGATCCACATCATGTTTCGCAACTCGCTGAATGAGAATCGCGACATGTATGTAACGGACTCATCGGATGAAGGACAAACATGGACGGAACCAAAGTTGATGGGCAAAGGGCACTGGAAACTCGATGTTTGTCCGATGGACGGTGGTGCGATTACAGGCGATACGGACGGAGCGGTTTCGACGTTGTGGCAACGAGACGGCGCGGTCTTCTTTGCCCACCCTGACGCTGCTGAAAAGAAGATCGGAGTCGGATTGCAGCCGTGGATCTTTGGATCTTACGGCCTCTATTTGAAAAAGGCGGGCGGACCGTTGATGTCGTTCCAGGGCGGAGGCGAACCGCGATTGGTCACGGGGGATGCGATCGATCCGATGGTCGCAGGTCAATCGGGCGGGGCCGGGCCGATTGTCGCGACTTGGGCTACCTCTAAAGGGGCGATCATGGCTCAGGTGCTGGCGCGATAGTTTAGGTAGGACTAGTAGTTCCGCCGCGGACCCCGGATAATAGATTTACTTATTCATTTCCTAAAAGGAGCATTCAACATGGCATTACAACTTGGAGACGTGGTTCCGGATTTCACTCAGGACTCCACAACAGGCAAGATCAGCCTGTACGACTACGCCGGCGATAGCTGGGTCATCCTCTTCAGCCATCCAAAGGATTTCACGCCAGTCTGTACAACGGAACTTGGAGCGGTCGCAAAGTTAAAACCGGAGTTCGATAAAAGAAATGTACGCGTGCTTGGTCTTAGCGTGGACTCTAAGAAGAATCATGAAGGGTGGCTCGCCGACATAGAGGAAACCCAGGGCGCAAAGCTGAACTTCCCGCTCATCTCCGATGAAGATAAGACGGTCGCAAACTTGTACGGGATGATTCATCCGAACTCGGACAACGTGTTCACGGTCCGAACCGTTTACATTATCGACCCTGCAAAGAAGCTTCGCTTGACGATCACCTATCCGGCACCCACGGGACGGAACTTCGACGAGATTCTACGCGTGGTGGATTCACTGCAGATGACCGACGCCAACAAGGTGGCAACTCCAGTGAACTGGAAGCAAGGCGAGGACGTGATCATTCTTCCGAGCGTCTCGGACGAAGATGCGAAGACCCTCTTCCCTGCCGGTTTCAAAACGTTGAAACCGTACCTCCGCACAACCCCACAGCCGACCAAAGAAAAAGCCGGCGTTTAACTGTCCTAATTCCCCAATGCGAAATATCGCATTGGGGATAATGCTTTTTTATGAAGGCGACTCTTGATGAAGCGATACTCGCACATTTTGAGAGCACGCTCTATTCATCCAGCCTTGGTGATCCGCGTGAGGTCGTCGACGTGGGTCCTTTGCGCGTGGTGCGAGACGCACCCGGTCGAAAGCGCGATCCAAGACGGGAAACGATTCTCATTCATGGAGTCGACCCTGCTGCAGCCCTGAAGACGGTCAGCGATTATAAACCCAAACACTGGGCACTCGCTGTCGTGGAAGCCACAGACGCTGATCATGACGGACTGAAGCAGACATACAAAGCTGCTGGCTATCGACAGATCACTCGCTTCCCGTTCTTCGCTTTTGATTTGGACGCAAAGATCTCATCCCCTAAAGGTATTTCGGTCGAGCGCGTTCTCAGCAAGGAACATGGTGAAATCATTCGCCGCGCTTCGGGGTGGGGGAAGATTCCTAGAGGGCTTCTCGATGACGGCGACACACGAATGCGGCTCTATGCAGTGTTCGCTGGCAATAAGGCATTGGGGTGGGTCCAAAGCATTCGTGCCACACGAGACCTCGCCTGGGTTTCCGGATTGTATGTCATTGAATCGGCGCGAGGCAAAGGGCTTGGTCGCGCGATCATGCGACGAATGTTGGTCGACGACAAGAAGTACGGCGCGAAGAGCAGCATCCTGCTTGCGAGCAATGACGGCTCGAAGCTATACCGACGCCTCGGTTATGAGGAACTCGGACTGATGCAAATCTTTACACCCGTGCGGAGTTAATTACTTAGCCGTTTGTTCGGCGTACGACTCGCTAATTGCCGGCTCTCGGCAGTACAAATCAAAAAGCGTCTTGCGAAGGTGGGAGCTGCCCACGAGTCCCCTCTCGAATTCGCTGAGATCGATGCTTTTTTGCAGATCCTCGAGTTTGTCTCCGCGAGCTACTCCCTCTCCGACTTGTTTGTTGATGGAGTTGAACATGCGGATCAGCGCTTCCACGAATCCACCGCCTCGCATAATGGCACCGTGGCCGGGAACGATTGCCGCTGGTCCCAAGTCGAGCAGCGCTTGCAGCGTCACCGGCCATTGCTTCATGTTCGATTGGGGCGAACCGATGAGCGGTATTGGCCAAACAACCAAGTCCCCCGCGACAAGCACATCGTCTTGGGGCATCCATACAACAAGGTCGCTCCCGGTATGTCCTGCGCCGAGATAGCGGATTTCGATCGTTCGCTTTCCGCGGTGGAGAGTAAGTTGATCATCGACAAGGATATCGGGCGGAGTGAACTTAACGGCGGGCATCTCCTTCGAATATCGGTCAGCGATGCGAATGTCGTTCAGATAAGCGTTCCGCTCTTCGTCTGTGATCGGCTCGCCGCTATATCCCTTCTTCTTGTCGATGAGCATATGCAGAAACCGCGTCATTTGGGGCGCTGTTTCGATCATCGACTTGCGGCTCGCGACCGCATATTTCTGAATATTGTCTTCAGTGCTCTTGTGCGCTACGAACTTAATGCCCGGATAGGCAGCTTTGAACGTCGAATTGCCGCCTATATGATCATCGTGATAGTGCGTGTTGATAAGCATGCTGACCGGTTTGTTCGTGAGCTTCTTTAGCGCGCGAATCGTGGCGCTTGCCGATTCCGGCCCGATGTTTGCGTCGACAACGATGACATCCTCATCGTTAATGATGAACGTGACGTTGCAATCGACGGCGAGCCCCGGTGGCTCATTTCGGACCGCGGTGTAGACACCAGGGGCAACCTTTTCGATCCTCAGGAAGTCATCGGGCTTATGAGGGGCTTGGGCGAGTAGGGCAAGAGCGCACGCTGCAAGAATCACGCTCTCTGTACGATCTAGGGAGCCCAGATGTATCCCGGTGCGAACCGGTTAGTGAACGGGCTTACTGATATTAACTTGATTTCCCGCTAAGCGAAAGCCCAGCTTCTTATAAACCGCTTCCGCCGTCGCGTCGCCAGCCGAGAGCCAAGCAAGGTCCGCCTGCTGAAAGAATTCTTCGAGCAGCTTGGAGCTGACAGTGGATGCTGCGCCCCTCCTACGATGATCCGGATGCGTGCCAACTCCCGCCAACTCCGCCACCCCATCGGCCACAACGAGCGACGCAACCGCCGCAGGTTGTTCGTCGAGATAGCCCATGGCGGACCATTGGGTTCCCTTCCGCAAACTTTGCCGCATCCCTTCAATCCTTTCTGGGGATACGGGATCGTCATGCTCAAAAGCGATGTCGATGAGCCTGATGAACGGGCCCGGATCACTGTCCGGGGTCATCATCTCAACTTGGACGTTCTCGTTGATGCGTGAAACAAATGTGTCACGAGTGCACACCATCACGGGGAGGACGCACTCGATTTCGAACCCTTCGTCCTGAAGAGTCTTGACGAGATCGGGCCGCAATTCTTGGAACAACTCCATTCGCGGCATGCGATCTCGTTTCTCAAACTCCGAAGCCATTGCAAGAATCGATTCTTTATCGACGACTCCTGATTCGTCATCGAGAATCGCATTGTTCAACCACGGCAATTTCATCACCGGGTGAAGGCTAATGAGAAAGGGGCCAGAACGGATCAAATCGTCCTTTGAACGCACCGACTCCGCATACGAACGCTCGAGACGATTGAGCAGGTCAATGTCACTCATTCGTGCCCCACATCATCTGGATGATCGATGGACGTTTCTCAAATCCGAGCCGGTCGTTAATAGCTACCATTGTCTTGTTTCGAATGTCGTTGTCGGTGCCGATGCTCTTGTAACCTTCGGCAATCGATTGCTTGACCAGTCGTGCCTTCAGAATTGTTCCAAGGCCCGCACCCCGGAGTTCTCGCGACACCCCCGTAAGCCCCTGGAGAAGATGACCCTCGGTTGGCGATTCGAACGTGACACACATGGCGACCGGCTTTCCGCTTTTCATTGCGAACATGCTACAGGTCCATTTGAACGTCGGATCGAGGAAAGCGGAGTCGAATTGCTCGAATGTCAGAGGCGTGGGGGGAAGAGCGCGAGGCAAGTCCTTCCTCACTTCTTCGAAGAGGTCATGAAGCCCCTTCCGGAACTCAGGGGTGTCGACGTCGGTACCTACCACTATCTTGATGTCTTCCGGGACGGGCCTTGCGAGCATGGCATCAAGGTTCGCTTGATCAAGCTTTGTAAGATCGAGCACTGAAAAGTAGTCTCGCTTTGCTTCGCTAAACCCTCTGCTTACGGCGAATCGGTGACTGTGCTCATCGCCCTCGCGGACATGGCAAGTGATCGAAAGCGGTTCACTCGCCGCAATTTCGCTACGCGCAAACTCGTAGAGTGCCTTCCCAACCCCGTTGTTCCGATGCGCAGCCTCTACGCTGATGTCGATGGTCCACCGTTGGGGGTGATAGCTACCGGACACCGGACCGATTTCAAGCAAACCCACGGGTTCACCGTTACGATTCGCCAACCAATGTTGGCTTCGCAACGTGGGATCGAGCGTCGCACGATGATGCAGCTCATTCTCGTCGGTCGCGAACTCGGGCCAAATTGGGTTCTGGATTCGAACGACCTCGGAGTACAGCTCCGAACTGACAGGCAATATCTTGATCAAGCGCACTATTATGCTCTCCTGTCAAATCGTACAATGGGCATATGCGAAAGACTTGGCGGGAAAAGATGAACCCGGACGCGAAGATGAAGCTTATTCGTCTTGAGAAGAAGTATATGGGAGCGGAGCCCGGAGCAAAGATGTTGGTTGCCACTCCCGAGATTGTCCGCGACTATATTTCATCCATCCCACGGGGGCAAACGCGAACTGCTAAACAGATACGCGACGATTTAGCACGAAGCCACAAAGCTCAAATCACTTGCCCCACTTCCACTGGAATCTTTGTCCGCATCGCAGCGGAAGCAGCCCTTGAAGAATTGAACGAAGGGAAATCGATCAAGAAGATCACTCCGTTTTGGAGAGCCGTCGATCCGGACTCGCCCGCCGCCCAGAAGTTGACATGTGGACCGGATTTCGTCCGCGCACGACGCAAAGAAGAAGATAAATAGAAAAGCCTTGGCAATGCAGGCAACGCATCGCCAAGGCTAGAAACACTTACGGCATGTGAGAGACGACATGGCCGTCTACGCTGAAAGATTCATCGTGCACCTTGTCGTAATAGGCAAGCCATGTGCCGCCCATCTTCTTCAAGGAGACGGTCTCTGAACCTTCCATGCGGACGTTGTGCATTCCCTTCTTGTCTCGCATCTTCGCCTTCAGCCAATAGCGATCTTCAACCGTAGCGGTCCGGCCGTTGACCTTGACCCACTGGACGTTGACGGTGGCATCTATGTCGGTTAGACCGGCGAGGCCGTCACGGAACCCTTTGAGCACCTGCTTCAAGTTCGCAACCTTATGATCCGGCGTTTCCTGCTGGAAATTGGACGCCATAACGGATCGAAATAGGGCAACGTTCTTGGTCTCGAAGGCGCGCTCAACCTTCTTGCCTTGGGCTCGAATAGCTGGCTCCTCGTTGACCGGCTTCATCTTCGTTCTCATGTGCATCTGCCCGTGATGGCGATGCTGGGGTGAAAGTGCTAGGACAGCAAGAATAACAACCATGCATCAACTATACGTCCTAGCCGGGCGTCATTTGAACCCCTGGGGAGCCAGGAAATACTAGCTTCGTGCAAGCTTTCCGTCGATCTTGGCGGAAACAGTGAGCTCTTTCACGGCGGATTGAAGCCATTTGCCGCCGACTTTCTTGAAGGTGTCGATCTCCGTGTCATCCCCCTGATAAGTGTGTTTTCCTTTGGCATCCATGTAGGTTGCTTTGACGCTCCAGAAGACCCGGCAATCGGCCTTGCTCCCGTTCGACTTAACGTCGAGCACTTTGTAGGAGAATTTGAGGTCGCTCAGCGGCGCAAGGTTTTTCTCGAGATCACTCAGGTGAATCGTTTGCCCGTCGTGCGTGTGCTGAACCCAATCCGATGTGCACAGGGTCCCTAGCTTCTTCCAATTCTTCGATTGGCTCGCTACGGCGATTTGCTTGCAGGCAGCATCGATGGCAGGCTTGTCGTTTCCAGGTGAGTTGAGAAGTATGGCGAGAGCGATAGTTGCAATCATGGTCCTAATATAGAACGGTTCATCTAGGTAGGTTGTTTCTGGGCATGAAGATTGTTGTGGCGGGAGGATCGGGTCAAGTCGGCCAAGTGATCGTCCCGTTTCTTAGAGCAGGCGGCCATAACGTCGTCGTGCTTGGACGCAGCGGAAACGATGTCACGCCTTGGGACGGTAAGACACTGGGGTCATGGACATCGGAAATTGATGGCTCGGATGTCCTCATCAACTTGGCAGGTCGAAGTGTGAACTGCCGCTACGGCCCAGCGAATCGTCGCGAGATCATGGATTCAAGAATCGATTCCACGCGCGTTCTTGGCAGGGCCGTCATGTCGGCGTCCAAACCACCGAAGACTTGGTTGCAAGCCAGCACGGCAACAATCTATCGGCATCGATTCGATGCACCCAATGACGACATCGACGGCGAACTTGGCGGCTACGAACCTGGTGCGCCGGACACGTGGAACTTCAGTATCGACGTCGCGAAGAGTTGGGAACGCGAATGCAATAGCGCTGTCACTCCAAACACGCGAAGGGTATTAATGCGATCTGCGATCACCCTGAGCCCGTCACGCGGTGGCGCTTTCGATGTACTGCTGGGCTTGGTGCGAAAAGGAATCGGTGGAACCGACGGAGACGGTAAGCAGTTCGTGTCATGGGTTCATGACCATGACTTCGCTCGTGCCGTGCAGTTCCTTATCGATCGCGAAGATCTGGACGGTCCAATTAACATCGCGTCACCCAATCCCTTGCCAAACAAGGACTTCATGCGGACCTTACGCGAAGCATGGGGAATCAAGATTGGTCTTCCCGCCCCGAATACGCTTCTTGAGATAGCCGCGTTCTTCATGCAGACGGAGACCGAACTTGTTTTGAAGAGTCGGCGCGTTGTGCCAACAAGACTTGTGCAAGCGGGATTCAGCTTTGAGTTTCCCTTGTGGCCCGACGCAGCCCGCGACCTGGTCGCGCGATGGCGTGCCCTAGCGTAGGGTGCCAACGGGTTCTTCGGCAATCGCCTTCAGAGTGAAATAGAAAGTTGCGCCTTTGCCTGGTTCGCTTTCAGCCCAAATCTTTCCACCGTGTCGCTCGACAATTCGCTTCACGTTGGCAAGCCCTATTCCTGTTCCCGGTTTCTCCTGTCCATGGAGCCGATGGAACAGATCGAAAATCTTTTCTGCGTATTGCGGCTCGAACCCTGGCCCATCGTCCTTCACGTAGAACGCATCTTTGGTGGGATCGCGACCGAAAACTACACGTCCTTCGGGCGCATATTTCAGCGCATTCTCAAAGATGTTCACGAATACAAATTGCAAGAGATCTTCGTCGCCTTTGACCCAGAGCCCCGGTTGAACGATGAATTGAATTTTGCAGTCCGTATGATGACGCCTCAAATCGGTCGCGCACTTTTCGGCAAGGGCCGAAAGATTGACCGGACTTGGTTTGACAGGCGAGCGGACCAAGCGAAGGTGTTCGAGAATCCCCTCGACCATCTCATGCATGCGTCGACCGTTTTCTTTTAAGCGGCCAAACGAAAACTTTGCTTCTTCTGGCATCTTCTCGCCGAAATCTCTCTCGAGCATCGTCGCGTTGTTGCTAATGCCGCGCGTGTATTGACGCATGTCATGCGCCATCAAATAGATCAAGACCTCGGCGTCTTTGGCCTTCTGAAGGAGATCCTCTTTCACGTGTTCATGAAGGTTGAATCGACTCGTGGCGTCCGCAAAGACTTTGATAAAAACGGTTGGCTCTCCAAACTGAGCAGGGAGGACACGGAGCGATCCTTCGGCAAGGAACGATTCCCCATCCTTCTTTTTGAGCCATCGATAAAAGACGGATTTACCGGTTGCTTCCGCGATCAACTGTTCATGTGCAGGCTCACGCTTCGCAATATCTTCTTCACCAAAAAGAATGTCGGCGCTTCGTCCTACCATTTCGCCGCGACTGTATCCGGTGAGCATCGCCGCACCTGCCGACCATTCTTTGACAATGTTGTTGGCGTCCATTGTAAAGATCCCCACATCTAGGGCGTTGTCGAGCATGGCGCGAATGCCCCTGTCTTGAGGGGGCAGAATTTCCCTTCTCGGAATGGATGGGGCAACCTCCACGACGGGCCGTGTGACCATTTCTCGTCTTAGCGCCTTCCGCAGCCCCTGCACCACGGAGGCGACAAAGATCGCTGTGATGGCGAACAGGCCAATGTCAATGCGTCCGTCGAGTCCTGGCGGGGTTTGCGAATGGAGCCGCATCAGGCCAATTCCCGCGCCCAGGCTCAAGAGCGTAGCGAACAGGCCCGGCATCATCCCCCCAAGCCATGCGGTCAAAGCGACGGCGGGGATGAACAGCAGGAACACTCCCATGTCACCCGCATAGGGCATCAATGCCCAGCGGATGCCGAACGCAATTCCGACCGCCACTGCGGCCCAGAGATACGACAGTCTCTCGGTCCGTGGAAGATTGTTCATTCGCCTCTTTATTCTAAGCCAGTTTCGGCTTGATCTGAACTTGGCGAGCGTGGGGAAATCTTGCTAAACCCGTCGCCCCCAGATTTCTATTGCCCTGCCGAGCTCGGAGCTCCGTCGTGGGAATTACCTAATTCCCGCCCTTAGTGCGTCTGCCGCCATTAAGTTACTTCTTCGCCCAATCCCACCAGGTGTACCAAACCATCTCCCCGGCCGGTTCCGCGTCGTTAAGCCGCAGGGCGATCTCAATTTGCCCGCGATGGTTTGCCTCGTGCGCGATTACATGGGCAAAGAAAGTCATCAAGCTGAATTTCGAGGGCTTCTCGAACCGACGCCGAAAGACATCCTGCATCTGGCCCTCGGTCTTAACAAGGGCTTCTCGAATCTCCTTGCGGGTGGCAGTTTTCCAGTCCAACTTCGCCACCCCGGTCTTTGGAAATTTTTCTTTGATCAACTCGGACCGAACCCAGATGATATGAACGAAATTCGAGCGGATCGTTTTGCCCTTGCCGGGCTTGAGCTCCATAGTCGATTCCGGACACATGTCCAACAACTCCAGAGTTACGACATTGTTAACTCGCCAAGCTTCGAGTAGGTCGTCGATTCCCATCTTTCTACTTTCCTTTCTTCCCCGCGAAGACAGCGAGCGCAACGCCTCCCAATATGACCGCGCCCGAGATCAACAGGCGCTGACTCAGCTTTTCGCCAAGGAACAAGACTCCCCCTGCAGCCGCGAGCGCCGGAACCGTCAACTGAACGATCGCTGCACGAATCGATCCAAGACTCGGAAGCGCCGTGTACCAAAACACATAACCCAATCCGGATGTGATGGCGCCACTTAACACCGCGAGAAGAATGCCATGCGACTCATAGTGTGTCTGTTTGAAGAGGATCGCGAACGGGATGATTGCAAGGGGCGCGGCCCGCAGAAAATTTCCTGCGGTAGCGACAACCGGATCCGACCCTCCCGCACCGCGGATCGAATAGATTCCCCAGGCGATGCCTGCACACGCCATCATCGCGGCGCGATCGAGTGGTGGTCGAGAGATGCTCGGCAAAAGTAAATACGCGACTCCCGCGATGGCAAGTGAAAGCCCGATCCATTGCGCGACGGTTGGATTCTTTTTCGCCACCATCGAGCCAATGATCATGGTCGCCTGGACTGCGCCAAAGAGAAGAAGGGCACCCGTCCCGGCGCTGAGTTTCACATAGGCTAAGGAGAATGCGATCGCATAAACGAACAACATGACGCCCGAGATCCAATTGCCTGCGCTTTGCGGCTTCTTTCCCGATGCGAAAACGATAAGCGACAAGACGATCGCTCCCGATGCAAGACGGACTATCGTGAACGTCGCGGGATCCATCTCGCCCGACTTCAGGGCCAGGCGGCACAAGACAGAATTCGCCGCGAAACAAATAAGCGCAAGCGCAGTGAAAACCAGAACCTTGATCAAAGCCTCGCGCTTTGCCACGAATCGATTATGAAGCGCAAGCCGTGCCACACCTTAACAAGATTCCAGTTCCTTAGTTTTGCGGCGGAGGTCCGCGCAGGAGAAACCTTAGAATAACCTTAAAGTTAGCTCCCACATTTGACAGTTGTTGCCACCAAATCGAATACCGATTTCTTAGCCATGCGACCCGCTACTTGCGCCCTGCTTTGTGTTCTCGCCCTCCTTGTGGTCGGCTTCGCGCGCCCGACTCGATCCTCGTCTGACCCCTCGTCGGCGCCGCTCGCAATCCAGGACAAGAGCGAGCGAATCAAACCTGAAGCGTTGGAAGGTATCTGGTTCGGCGAAAAAGGAAGTGTTCTCCAATTCGGCAAAGAACACAAGGTCTCGGTGCGGTTAGGCAATAAGGGCAATCCCGTCAAGGGAACGTACAAGCTAGAAGGCTACACGCTGATCCTTCAGGAAAGAGCATTGGGAACACTCTCGCTCCTCAATCCAACTGCTCTCCTTCTGGCCACGAGCCGAGACAAACAAGAGCGCTTTAGAAAAATCGCGTGACGGCGGGGGTACATTCCGGCTTGATCCACAAGGATGAGCCCAGAAATGAAAACCCTCCTTTCATCTAGCATTGCCGTTCTTTCTTTTCTTGCCAGCGCTGCTGCTTTTGCCCAGGGCGATCCTGATACCGTCGCTAAGATCGTCGACGAGGGCAAGAACCACAGCCATGTCATGAAGACCCTGCGCGCGTTGACGAACATCGGTCCGCGCCTCACCAGCTCGTCCAATTTGGAAAAGGCTGAAAAGTGGGCGATGCAGCAATTCAAATCATATGGCTGCCAGAACGTCCACCTCGAGAAGTGGGGCGAGTATCCCGTTGGCTTCGATCGCGGCAAGAGACAAGTGGGTCGAATGGTCGAGCCCTTCCCTTCTGAATTTGTTTTCACGTCACCTAGTTGGAGCGAAGGCACAAGGGGCCTGGTGCGCGCTCGCGCTGTTCTTGCACCAACGACGATGGAAGAATTCGAGAAGGTGAAGAAGGATCTGAGAGGCGCATGGGTGGTCGATCCAAAAGGCTCAGCTTTTCCGAGACGAGGGGCCGCCGCTGAGCCAACTGACGTGGAGAAAGCGATCCTCGCTTCAGGAATGGCGGGTCGAGTTTTTGGAAGCCGCAACGAGCTGGTTGTGACCTCCGGTCGTTATGCCGACAAGACCTTCGAAAAGCATCCGATGGATGTCCGAGTAGTGGTTCGAAAATCCGATATGGATCGAATCACACGCAACATGGAGAAAGGCGCCGTTACTCTCGAATTCGATCTAGAGAACCACTTCCGTCGCGGACCGATTTCGAACTACGACGTCGTCGCGGAAATTCCGGGCACGGAAAAACCAAACGAAGTCGTGATCGTGAGTGGTCACCTGGATAGCTGGGATGGACCCGGGTCACAAGGAGCGCTCGATAACGGTACCGGCACTTGCACCGCATTAGAAGCCGCACGAATTCTCACCAAGGTCGGCGCGAAACCAAAGCGGACCATTCGCTTCATCCTTTGGACAGGTGAAGAGCAAGGACTCTTCGGCTCGGCTGGCTACGTGCGAGATCATATGGCCGACATGCCGAACATCGATGCTGTTCTTGTTGACGATGGCGGAACGGATTACCAAGGCGGATACGTGGGCATCGCCACGCAAAAGGATATTTTTGAGGCAGCCATCGCCCCCATGAACGTCGCCTTCCCCGATATGCCGGTGAAGTTCGACGTTCGCGACAAGATGCCGCGCGGGGGTGGGAGCGACCATGCTTCGTTCAACGCCGTTGGGGTTCCTGGATTCTTTACCATCGAGATGGGCACGTCCGATTATCAGTACGTGCATCACACGCAACACGACCGATATGAAATGGCGATCGCTCCTTACCTGGTGCAGTCGGGAACCTGCCACGCGGTTGTTTCTTACAACCTCGCATGCGCGGACATGATGGTGCCACGCGCGCCAGTCGAGGCTCCAGCGGCGCCTGCTACGACACCCGCTCCGGCAACGACCACTGGGGGAACAACACCCCCAGCCAAGTAAAGCTGGTCGCGTGACCATTCGTTTGTCCAGGCGTCTGACTCTTATGATGAAAGGGGTTGCAGCGGCGCTGGTACTTGGGGTTTCCATGTTAGGCGTGTCGGGTTGGAGGCAGCAGCCGACCCGCATCCATAAATTCTCAGAATTACCGCGCGGCAATCTGTTGAGAATCGACGTTCAGACAAGTGGCTGCTTTGAGCAAAATGCGAACTACTTCATATTTCATAGTCGCCCGGCACCGATACTTGAGATTGCCGGATTGCCGACGCAGACGCTTAGCGAAACAGATGTCAAGGGACTCGACAAACTCCTGGAATTCTATCGACATGTGAAGAACGGTTCTTGCACTTCTACTGACACGATCAGCCTCGAAGAATATAGCGGCGACACGTTAGTGGCTAAAGAAACCTACGTAGACAGCACATGCAAAACCCTTGACGACAACAAAATGTTTTCCTTGCGGACCCTTATTGACCGAGCACGCGATTTGAAGAAACGCTAACCTTAGCGACCTCACATGGCGCGGCGATCATAGTCGTTGAGACCAATTCATACAAGGCTCGCCAAGCACCAACACATTCCGAATCGTCATCCAACAACAGCACGTCACGCAAAGTCTTCATTAACGCTTGCCCGAACGTTTCGTAGTGGCGCACCTGAACTCCATACGACACATGCCGCACACCGAGGTTTCGGACACGTGGTGCGATTTCGTCCCACTCTTCCAAGCGGTGAACAAGGAATCCAAGCATGAAACCGAACCTCCGCTTCAGCTCACCGAGATCTTGGGGGAATAGGTATCGCAGGCCGGGATCAAGGCCGAAGAGGTTCTGAAACAGGTGTTCCATGACCTCGTCGGCCCGAGTGCTTGCGGTGCCGAATGTGTCTTGAATAAGTTCGATCTGTCGTTGGGTCAGCATGGTCATACTCGCCTATGAGTAGATCATGCGAGGCAAGGGTGACAAAACCGTTACACCGGTGCCCCAACGGGAATTCCCTTCAAAATTGCTAGCGATTTCGCTGCAAGCTGCTTGGTCGATTCAATCGGAGCCGGCTCCGGAGGCGCGCCCAGAATCTGGGTCAGCTCCTCAACTTCAGCAGCTTCTACCAAGGTAAGGCCGGCCCCAAGCTCTTCTCGCAAAAAGAGCTCCATGCCGGCGACCTTCTGAGCGGCATCCATTTGGCCGATATCTGCGAGGGCGCGTGCCAACTGCTGAGCCGTCTGCAGGGTTGCCAAACCTCCCCCGAGGGGCAGCGCCAATCTTAAGGCTTCCTCAAGATGGGAAAAGGACTGCGATCGATGCCCGCGCCCAGCCGCTTCGGCCCGGAAATTTTGAAGCATGATCATCGAATTGTGATCTCGAATGTCTTCGGCGATTCTTTGCGCCTTTTCGCAAGTCAACTCAAATTCATCGAGCAGATTCTGGCGAAGTTCTTCTCGCGCGAGGCCGACCAGCGCGGAGAGTTCGTAGTCTTGTACCGGCGCTAGTTTCAGTCTCTCCAATGATTCCAGGAGCAGGCTCTGCACTCCGTCATATCGTCCACACGCTGCGTAAATTTGGGCTAGCTGAGAGTGCGATTCCGCGCGCATCGCGATGTCTCGATGAGTGAGAATCGCCGCAAAGGCTTCTTCTGCAGATGCCATCGCTTGTTCGGGCTTATTCAGGCGGGCGTAGCACTCCGCGATCAACATCGTGAACGGGGGAACGTTCGACGGGATCGCGTTATCGATTGCAAAGACAAGGTTTGCTTCTGCCTCTCGCGTTCGGCCTTGACGGGTCAGTGACCGAGACAGATTGAAGCGCGCCCAGCCAACCCGAGTATTGAGATCAAGCTTTTCGAAGATTTGAACTGCCTTTCCGAACCACAAAGTGCATCCGTCATCATCACCCAATAAGAACGCGATAATGCCACGGCCCCCACAAGCAATTCCCCAGCTCTCGTCCGCATCTGAAGGAATCTTCGCCAACATCCGATCCATAAGATAGGCGCCCTCTGTCGGCTTACCTCGGGCACACCAAAATCTCCACAGGCTCCGTCCGAACTTTCCGGCCGCGAATAACTTCTGCGCTATCACCCATTCGATGGCCGCTCTCGCATTGTCCATCTCGGCCCGCATAAGGGAAAAGTTTCTGTCCTGTTCCGGGCCGGTCAGGTGCGCCGATATCTCCAACAAGTAATCGGCCAGTACGTTGGCGTGGATTGTTCGCAGTTCTGTTCGCCGTTCTTCCGACATCTCGTCCAAGACATAGTCCCGGATTGCCTCGAGCATGCCGAAACGCACGCCCAATTCTCCTTCATCAGAGAAGATGAGCGAGCGGTCCATCAAGTCCTGAAGGGCGTCGTAGAGATCGGATCGTTCTGTCGCGTTTTTCGCCAGTTCGAGATTCCATCCGCTGCGAAACATGGCGAGGACTTCCAGGACTCGCTTGAGATCGTCGTCCAGACCTGCGAAGCTCCACTCGATTGTCGCTCTGAGCGATCGTTGCCTTGGGCCAACATCCGCTCTGCGGCTCACAAGGAAGGTGAATCGGTCGTCGATTTCGCCGAGCATTTGCCCGGGGTTTAACGAGCCGATACGCGCAGCTGCGAGCTCGATGGACAATGGCAAGCCGTCCAAGCGCTCGATGAGCAAGCCTAAAGACTCGATCTGGTCATCGCCAACGATGTATCCGGGCCGTGCGGAACGCGCTCTTTGCACAAACAGCTGGGCGGCCGGCGACTCGTCCAGTGCGTGACGATCTCCGGAAAGTTTGAGACCCTCAAGCGGCGAGAGCGGAAGCTCCTGTTCCCCTCCCAAACTGAGTCGTTGCCGTGACGTGACGATGAGACTCACGCCGGGATGCGCGACTAGAATCTTCTGCACAACGGCTCGCGCCTCGTCAAGGACGTGCTCGGCATTGTCGAGAATGATCAAACACTTTCTTGCTCCCCAAAGGGGCAGTGGATCTTCAGAAAATACTGGAGCCTGAGGACTGAACGCTTTTTGAATCTTGCCCGCAACGCCATGGCCGGACTCGATGTCCGCAAGCCCGATGAAGAAGACTTGTCCCTCAAACGTGGAAGACGCAGATGCGGCCGCGGTTATGGCCAATCTTGTCTTGCCCACTCCTCCAGGCCCCGTGATGGTGATCAAGCGCGCTTGGGGAGATGCCTTGAGCCATTGCGACAACATTTCCAATTCGTGATCGCGGCCAATGATCCCATCGAGATAAACGGGAAGCGGAGCGGAGGGCTCCGTTGACGGACTCGATTCGGGAGCGGCCGCCGATACTTCGATCGGCTTTGCGTCGGATGTAACTCGGACGGAGGACGCGAGTATTTGGAGCGCCTCCGAAGGCTTAGTCGCAAACTCCTTGACGAGCGCCTTCTCGAATTCTGCGTAAAGTCTTAAGGCCCCGGCCACATCGCCGATTTGCTGCAGCGCTCGCATCGCGACCGAGCGCGCGGGCTCATGATACGGATCAGAACGTACGGCTCGCAAACCGGATGCAACCGCATCTTGAGGCTTGCCCGCAGCAAGCAGGCTTTCGGCATGCTTGATCAGGATGGACAAGTAGCGGGACTGATATTCTTGGCGCTGTGCTTGGACCCAATCCTCACTCTGCTCAGGAAGGAGAGGGCTGCCATACAGTTCGAGCGCTCTCGCGACATCTTGATCCGTGGTTGCCGATCGATTGGCGAGCCGGTCAAATTCACGGGCATCGATTGTGACTTTTTCGAGGTCCAACTTGATCCATGAACGATCCGCCTCCACAATTTCGGCAGCCCCACCAAGTGTCTCTCGAAGCCGGTTCAATTCCTGCCGCAGACGAAGACGGGTGCTGTCCAGGAAATCATCGGGCCACAGCATCTCGGCCAAGTCATCGCGGCTGACGCTGCCAGAACGAGATAGTGCGAGACGAGCAAGGAGCAACGCAGAACGCTTCGTTGGAAACCGTGAAATTTCCGTGTTGGGTCCGGTGACGCGGAGGCCACCGAACAGCTGTATCGACCAGGCGCCAGCTTCCACTGCAGTCAGATTATGACAAGACAACGTAACGAGTGACAAATTAGAGAGGGTCACAGTGGCAGGTCTCGAGATCTGCCGACTGTGACCCTACTCCTGCAAGCGTTACGCTTGTAGCATGTCGATGATTGCGTAAGCGTCCGCCATCAACGAGGTACCCACCACGTTGCTGATCTGATGCTTCTTCATCATCGTGTTCACTTGGTTTACGAAGCCTTGAAGTTGAAGGATCGCATCTTGGGTGTCGCCTGCCGCCAGATACGTTTGCACGCTCTGCAACTTCGAGAGCAGAGGCTTTGCGTTTTTGGCCGAGACCTGGTTGTTTGCGATTAGCGCCAGAAGCTTGTTGCGAAGGTCGGTGACGAGCTGGGGTGCAGCAGCGCCCTCGATTCCCACGAACATGCTGTTACCCGCCGAGATGGAGGTGAATTTGACGTTTGCCGGGATATTAGAAACAAGCCCCACCGAATCGTCGCCCCAAGCAACGACGGTTCCATCCGACTTGAGCGCAATTGCCGTGCGCCAGCCCGCAGAAACCGCGATGAAACCGGTGGCTGCCGGAATATTCGAGAGTACGCCATTGATATCATTGCCCCACCCAACGATAGCCCCGTTTGATTTCAGAGCGAGGCAAAAGCTTTCGCCGGACGTGACGGCGACAAAATCATTTCCAACTGGCGTATTGGTGACTACTCCGGCGGAATCGTCTCCCCAAGTGGTGATATGGCCGTCGTCATGAAGTGCGACACTTTGGAATACTCCTGCGGCGATAGCCTTGAAGTCGTTTCCGGCGGGGGTGCCGGACATCGTTCCATAGTAGTTTTCGCCCCAAGTCTTAATGCTGCCGTCGGTACGGATCGCGTGAGCGCGGCCAAAGCCGAGAGCAACTGCTGTAAACGTCCCGGTCGGGGTGCCGCTTACCAGACTGTTGCTGTTATCCCCCCAAGAAACTAGCGTGCCATCGGACTTGAGGGCGGTGTTCACTTGGTAGCCAGCCCACGCTTGGACGAACCCTCCGCCCGCTGGCGTGTTGGAGACTTTGCCCGCGTAGTCGTTACCCCATGCCACAAGAGTGCCGTTCTTGCGAACTGCCACTGTCTGGGACGTCTGACCCGCCGACACGGAAATGAAATCGGTGCCGACAGGAGTGTTGGTCACCTGCCCCCAAGTGTTGTCGCCCCACGTGTGAACTGCGCCTTGGGCGGACGCGATTTGCGCCGCTGCGCAACCGATGACGAGAGCTGCCGTAAAGGCTGTTTTTCGAATAACTGTTTTCATGTTCTCCTAATGCCCCTCAGGGGTCTACGAGAGTCATGATCGGGGGCGGCCGTTACAACAGGCGAATGGCATCGTTACAGTTTCGTAACAACGCTGAACAGGTTCGAAATCGAGCGTTTTGACCGATCGAGAGGAACCCCACCCTTTGTCGGGGTGTTGGAGAAGGCAATGGTGCTAGCCCTCCTCGTTCAGGCGCTCGACAAGACCGCATTCCCGGACACAATGGTCGCCCCGCCGCCGCCGATGGCGGTTGCTGCCCGCGTTATGCCCCCAGTTGCCTGTTCAATAACGAAGGTGAAAAAACCACCTGAGCACTCGAGATTCAACAAGGATCACTCGATAAGTATTCGATATAAGAACCGGTGGATCCGGTTCACTAGCCCAGACCGGGCTTCGGATGACGTCTACATCGGGCGGGATGGAAGCGTGTTAATGCACTACACGGTGATGTCGGCACCCATGACGGGCGCTTGGACCACAGATTCCAACCATCCCCAAAAGAAGTGGCTGGCAAAGAACGCTTACGATCCTTACGGCTGGTACCAAGACGGCAACAATGGATTCAGGTGGGAAGCCGAAACGAACATGCAGGAATGGGCGACGACACCGCCAATTCTCGAGATCATGAAAGATGGAAAGGTTCAGAAAATTGGCTGGGGATATCACATCAAGTGCTGGTGGCCAACAGAGGTGCTGGCAGAAGTGTTGGTCGATGATGCCAACAAGCCGACGGATTTTGAGACGAGCACGGGGCGGTTCCTGCGGTTCTACGATCATGGCGTTCCGGCGGAAATCGGCGAATACAAATACTTCGACGCGATGCCGGATCGCACTCTTGTGCTGGTCCATGGCACGACGATTTATCGGTGGAAGTCGGGGCACTTTCTCTCCGCGGTGAGGATGCCGGAGAAGTGGGAGCCGGTGCTCATGAATAGAAAGGGAGATCTACTTGTTCGCCACCGAGTTGTTGGGTTGATGCGAGACGGAGGCCATAGCGACGAAGTGTCGTGGGAGATGGCCATACTCCGGGGCTCCAACCTCTATCCTCTTAGTTATGAGCGGCCAAAAGGAACGGCAGGATTGCTTTGGCGGAAATGGGAAGATGTCGACCGATTCGATGAAGCCGATGGGTATCTCTTTTGCGCATTTTGGGGAGATGACATGCGCTACTACAAACTTACGCCAAACTCCCGAATCTCCTAATTAGTAGAATGTTCTCTACATTATGTGCCTCGTTTGGGCTGACTCCAGCGTCTCAATGGCGTTGGCTCCCTGTTCGCCGATCGATGTCCTGATTCGACCAGCAAGTGAGCAGCGAAATGTTCGAATCTTGAGTTCATCCCATGTCTGACAAGTCCTCCTACGCGCCTTTCCTCGCCTTCTCCACCGTCTGCCTGATCTGGGGCAGCACGTTTCTATTCATCGGGCTGAACGAGAAAGTCATGCCACCGATGTGGGCGCTTTCTTTGCGCCTGCTCTTCGCAGGCGTGCTTCTTAGCGGGATCATGCTTGTTCGCGGAATCCCGTTTCCGCGCGGCGAGGCGCTACGCGTTGTTGTCTGGTACGGGCTTTGCGAATTTGGCGGAAACCTTGGGCTCCTCTATTGGGGCGAAACCAAGTTGCCATCCGGTCTCGCCGCTGTGATTTACGGTACATCCCCGATCCTCACGATGATGATGGAAAGCGCATTCGGTATGGAGAAGCTCGATCTCCGCCGACTTGGCGGTGCGATTGCCGCGCTCGTTGGCATCGCTATCATCTTCTGGCGCGAGATCGCATTTGGTGTTTCACCCCTGGGAATTCTCGCTGTCTTCGCCGCGGCAACTCTTGGCACTCTTGGCGTGATTCTCTTGAAACGAGGACCGTCTCAGTCTCCCATCGGTGCCAATGCCGTCGGATTTATCGTTGCATTGCCCATCGTTCTCGCTGCGAGTTTCTTACTCCGCGAGTCGCATCCGATTCCGCAAACCCTTGCAGATTGGGGACCTCTTGTTTATCTTGTGATCGTCGGGTCACTTGGAGCATTTGTTTTGTTCGCGTGGCTCATCGGTAAGTGGAAGGCCAGTAATGCGTCTTTTGTTGCCGTGATCGTTCCTGTCATCGCGGTGATCTTGGGGGTGACGGTCGGGAGTGAACAACTTGCCCCTGGCTCGTTGATTGGCGCTGCTGTGGTGATTATCGCAACGGCCGTGGTCTTGGCAATGGAAGCTCGAAGAGATCCTACGGCTTCTTGATTTCGATGCTTACGATGTGGAGCAGTTCGCCTCCCACATTCTCGACTGAGTGCGGCGGAAGGGCGTTCGCCCAAATCGCTTGACCGGGTTGAGGACTTGGCTTGCCGCGCGTGTCATTTTCGACATTCCCTTGCGGATCGTATCGGACGATGTCGCTCCATGCGACGACATAGTAGGTCGCGGGCCATTGGTGCGTATGAATTGGAACGATCTCTCCCGGTCTGATGCGCGTATCGATTACCCGAACGGATTCGTTTTCGAGAAGTAACTGATGATGATCTGGTGCGGCGATCATCGCG
>Ga0207680_10000290_pt1 | contig 24047 bp, 29 predicted proteins | sample KBSS23metaG_FD_184321 | JGI IMG/M metagenome (GOLD analysis project Ga0207680, IMG submission 184321) | Switchgrass rhizosphere microbial communities from Kellogg Biological Station, Michigan, USA - KBS S2-3 metaG (SPAdes) (version 2) | ecosystem: Host-associated > Plants > Roots > Rhizosphere...
CGAGATCACGATGGTAATCTGACCGCTACGACTCGGCAAGGTCGTGATCCAGCCCGGCCAGATACTAATCTCCACGCGCTGGACACCGGGATTTTTAGCGGCTATATCGGAAGCATCGCCATAACGCTTGCCCTTAAGAGAGCTGGCAATGGCGGTCTTGTCTAATTTAGCACCGCTATAGGCGTCGGTCGTAAAGTGGAAGTTCTGGCGTCCGGTTGAGTCGGCCGGAGTAGCTGTTATGGTAGCCGCACCAATGCCATTATCGTAAATCTGGTTTTTGTCACCCACTTGTTTTTGCTCTTTAGCCTCGACCAGGTCGGTGTACTCGGATTTTTTAGCTGACAACTCAGTATAGCTGAGCTTGAGCACCAAGCTAGCGTTCGTCGCCTCCTGGTCCACGGCAGGACTGGCGGTCGCACTAACCACCGACTGCTGCTGTGAGCCGCTCAAAGCGACGTAGCCACTCGGAACCTTGCCATCAAGTGCTTTTTGCGAACCATCCTTGTCCTTGGCCATGGCGTCAGACTTAGCCTTGTCAACATCAGCCTGCGTCACCACTGTAACGGTCTTGCTCGTGCCACCGCTCATCTGGGCTCCCTGACCGTAGATCTTGGCCTGCATGTCCCCGCTGTAAGCCACAATGGTGTAACGAGCGGCGGCTTCATTGTAACTGTCGCCGTTCTGATCGGCGGTTACGGCCACCGAAGCCGAACCAGCCTGCAGGGTCACCTGACCGTGTTGAATGGTGGCCGTGGCGCCCGGCACCGTTACATCACTGTTGGTCCGGAAAAGCTTGCCGTCGGGCGCCGCAAACCGAGTGCCGGCCGACAGCGTATGCGGATTTGAGTCATACTCATTCTTGACGGTCATAGTGCCACCAGCCTTGGTGCCAACATCTTTTTGACCCGTGGGTGTAAACGGCACCGAAATATCCTTGGTATAGGTTACGGTCTGACCGGCCAGAACACCTTTATCAGAGTCAGTTTGGTGGAGGTTAGGGTCGGCCGAAAAATTCATATCAATCGCCACCTTGCTAGCCACGGCATACAGCGTCACTTTGGCGCTTGTCATAAAATACATCGCCACTACATAGCCAACCACCAAAGCCACCGCCAGCCCTACCCACAGAAGGCGTCGCTGCATGCGGTTAAAGTTGGGTACTTTAGGGCCGCTCGGCTTGGCTGAATCTGCGGCTTCAGCCGCTGCGGCACTAGAGCCAGCCATAGCTGGACTTGGCGCCGCAGCGCTTGGGCTTGGCTTATCATCGAGCTTGCGGCGCGCAAACAGTGGCTTTTTGGGAGTGGCCGTGGCTTCTGTCGGCGTCTCTTGACCCCCCGGCGCCACTACCGCAGCCGGGGCTTCAGGCTCAGGGTCACTAGCCTCAATCACGTCTTCCATAGCCGCCGCCATTGGCTCAGGCGCCGTCGCCATTACGGCTTCGGCTCCCAACGACGGCGCCACTGCCAAGCCCACGCGGCCAGCTAAACTCGTAGCAACCTTGTCATTTGTAACCAGCACAAGCTTTTTGCCAGAATCAGCTGCCGCTTTTTTAAGAAGCTTAAGGTTAATAACACTCTGGAGCATCGTTGATCGCTTGGGCACAACAATTCGCACGGACTCAGCGCTCAGCTTTTGGAGCTTATCAATTGCCGACGTAATATCTTCATCTACCTCAAGGTAGAGGGCATTATCTTTCATGCTATAAGCCTACCACAAAGCTTATGGTTTGCGCAGCGCTTGGTTGAGATGAAAATAATTGACTAAAAAATGAAAGTGTTGCAAAATATTGTAACTTAAGCCTGAGCACTCAGCTTGAGTGCTCCTTTGTTATTGGAGATGCGCATGCATGCAGTCTTGCTCGTCATAGCAGCCTTACTGGGCTTCGCCGCACCATGGTTGTGCGTGCTACTGGCGCGGCATGTTCACCGCCGTTTCTACCCGGATCTTCGTGTGCCGGAGAACTTGGCTGGCGTTTCGTTCGGCATCAGCGTTTTGGCCATCGTCATAGCGACGATTTTCATCGGCCTCAATGACGTTGTGTATTCCATGCTATCTGGAACCGTGGCCTCCATTGTGGCAGCCGTGGCTATCCTGTGGAGCAACTACGCGCGCCCCGCCAACGCTCCCAAGGAGGACTAGATGCTGGTCTGGCAGACAATTGTGACCGCAATCGCGGTTATGTTCCTGGGGCTCGGCAGCGCTTTCGCCTACTGGGCGCATGGCGCCGTCAACAACCGGGAGAACCCCACCGGTCGCGCTCTACTCCTACCCGTGGTAATCACGACCGTAGTCTGCGCCATTGGGGTCTTTCTCATCGATGACCCCCGTGTCTGGCACGGACTCATCGGCGGTGTCATTCTCGAGCTCGTCATCGGTGTCGGCGGAGTGAAATATCTCGGCCGACGTAAGTAGGGAGCACGCCATGCCGCAATTTTGGCTGCAAGTCATTGTAATGGTCCTCACCGCACTGACCGTCGGGGCAGCTCCAGCCTACATCCTGGCGCATCCCAAGACACCCGACGACCCAACGCTTCGCCGAGCACTGACAGCCGTGACCATCGGCGGCCTGCTCTCCGGAGGTGCTTGGCTCGCGATCGGCCTCGCTGTTCTGGATAACCCAGCAATCTGCTGGGGTTGGGCCGTCGGAGTCGTGCTAGCCGTTGTTGGTGTACTGGCACTGGCTGGAACCACATTTGCCCGAATGTGGTAGCGACTTGCTCCACTGGCGCTCTCACCATCCGGTGAGAGCGCCTTCTCATGTCGCCGGCCATTGTGCCAAGTGACTTCCTGCGCTATAGTAACGCGGGTTTCGAACGTTCATACCTCCACCGACAACGCTAAGGGAAACGATGCCGTCACTGGAAGCCGTCCGAGATACTCTTAAGCTGTTCCGCTATCCGCTTGTCAGCAGTCTCATCGCTGTTTTACTGGTAGTCGGCGAGCTTATAGGCGCGAGGCACAACAGCAAGCCAGTCACGATTGTTTTCGCCGTGGGTGCCGGCGTCGCAATCATTGTGTCAGCCATCTTTCTCCAGAGAGTTCAGCTTTTCCGTCGCCGTCGATCGCTGCTAGTGCATCAAATATTCGACAGCGTTCGCCAGCGCATAGCGGCAAATGACAACCAGCCGCTTCTCGTGGGAAACCGAGAGGTCTCCCTGGCGCTCATGCCCACCGACGACCCAAGCTGCTACCGGATTTACCGGCGATCTGTAGCCACCATGCGAGCAGCCTTTCAGGTTGGCGATGATTGGTGGGTCCAAGAAGGCGAGGCCTTTGAGGTTTCCCAGAGCGTGAAGCCCAAAGTCACCAGCCTGGGCCAGCTGATTGTTGGTGAAATCTGCACCCTGGAGCGCAACGATGATAGTCTCTCAGCCCAAGCAGCCGCGGCCTCATCCCGAGAGGCAGCAGCTGCGGACCTCTCATCTGGGCAGCTACAGGAACTGCGCGACCAGATCCGCGACCATTCCCTCATTCCAGCCACTTGGCGGAAAGATGAGGATGGCGATTGGAGCTTCAAAAGTATGATCGACCTCTCCTAGAGGCCAGCCCCAGCCGGGTGGACAGTTTTTGTCCACCCGGCTTTTCTCGTATTATGAGCACATCTCGTTGCTCTTTCAAAAATCACTCTCAAGGAGTCTTGTGTTAGATATTGATGGCGTCACGATCTCGCTTTGGCTCGATGGCCGCCAGGTTGAAGTTGATGAAAACGGTGTCGTAAAAGAGGCGTTTAAGGAGGGTCATTGCCCTGTCATCCAGGCGGCGACGTATCGGACCGACTTGTACGGTCTCATGTTCACCGGCCGAAAAAGGCGACAGGTTGAATACTTTGAGCCATACGAGGACGACAATGTCATGCTCTTTGAGCAGGCAGTGTCGATTGCACTGTCAGCCAGCTCCCCAGCCGTTGCTTATGCGCCGGCAGCCACAAATTCCCTGCAGCTACTGGAGTTTACTGAGACGGGGTTCCGGCAGTATCAAGTCTGCCTGGTGGGCCAAAACGGGCAATTTTTCTTATGCGTCCAGCTCAGCTACGAGGGTGGGCTCTACTGCCAGTACGGCGAGCTGCGGTGTCCGGAACTTGAGCAAACCTGGTGGCAGTTGGCCGAGGCCATCGCGTGCGTCCCCGACCCCGCTGCCTTTCCAAGACTAAACCGTCAGCTACCCCCACCACCTAAAACCAGCTTAAAGGGACTGCCAGGCAACACTGGCCAGGTCGCCTGGTACAACCTCGCCTCAGGCTATGGTGAAGTTGAGACCAGACGCAATGAGCAGATCGCAATTCGTTGGCCCAAAGCTCCGATACGGGCCAACGGCATGCGCTACGTGCTGGCCGGTGAGATCGTGACATTTGCACCGTTCACGCGTGAAGACTACATGCGCAACCGAACCGATTTCGAGCTCACAGATGTAGCACTCGTTACACCCAGCCCCGAATCGGCCGCGTAGTCGCTCGAACCAACGGGCCCGGTAGTATCAACGATGCTACCGGGCCGTATCTTTTTATGCTCTGATTAATTTTAGGCCGAAATTGCGCGCTGCAGCTTCTTGATAAGCGTTTCAGTTACCGTATCGCCGCCCGCAGTATCAAGCCCCAGATTAGCCAATCCCATGGGCGTAATGTCGGCATAGCTCGTGAGCTTGCCGGTCTTGTCGATCACCCGGTTCACTTCACTCGGGCTTATGTGACTCACCACCGGCTTACGCGCAAACGGCAGGTTCTTGTACCAGTCCTTACCCTTGAGAGCTTCCATAATTTGAGGTAAGCCCGTCCCGCCACCGCACAGCAAAATCTTGGCGGGCAAGTGATCCACGCGATCAAACTCAGCCAAGCTTAGTTCCACGCCCGACAGCCAGACCTTAATGTCTGAGTTCACGGCCTCTTCCACCAGCTTGACGCCCTTGGGCCCAAGCTTGCCTGCCGAGTAGGCCATCTTCATTTCTTCGGCTTTTTCAAAGCTCACATTAGCAACTTGTGCGATGCGTTTGGTAAAACTCCGGCCACCAATGGCAAACATCTTGGTGCCTTCAACGCCGCCATTATTAACCAGCCCGATATCGGTGGTACCACCGCCAATATCAATAAAAATAGCACTAAATTCGCCGGAATCCTGTCCACCTACGCTCTTGGCAACCGCAAACGGCTCGGCCGCAATGCTCACGAGATTCAGATCCAGGTCCTGCGCCACGCTCTGCAGTGCCCCCAGATGCACCATGGGGGCGAAGGCATTAAATAACTGGATGCTCACATCGCGGCCCTGGAAGCCAATAGGGTTCGTGACGCGGTAGCCGTCAATTTGCACATCAACAATGGCCGTATTCACGAGCTTAACCTCAATCTCCTTCATGCCCGTTTCCCACGTGAGCTGCTCGCGAGCACGCTCAAAAGCCCGATACTGCACTCGGTCAAGGATTTTCTTGAGCTCAGGCATATCAATGGGGTCACTCGACTCGGCCCGCTTGTATCGGATCACCGTGGAGGCGCCTTTTACGAGCTCACCGGCAATGCCGATTACCACGTCCTTGGCCACTACACCGCTCATTTTCTCGGCCATCTTAAGTGCCTGATCGCAGTTTTCAACCACGCCGCGAATATCCGTGACCGCGCCACCGGACATGTCAGTCAGACGTTGCCGCTGACGGCCAACGCCAATAATCTCAACCGCGCCGTCCTTGACCTCGCCGATAAGTGCCTTTACAAACTCGGTACCAATATCGAGCGCCACCAAATACCGCGGGCCGGCCGGGACTGCTCGCATGCGCACAAATTTTTCGAGAAGTTTATTGGCCATAGAGTTGCTCTTACGCGTTTTATTGTACCGCTTATGCTCCTGAGATGCCAATGGAGCGAGCTACCTCTTAGCTGGTGTCGGCGTAGGCCCACTGGGGCCGTTGGCGGTCGCTTCGGGTAGCGGCGTTCCCGGCGTGGGCGTGGGGTTATGTCGTTGCCGGAGCTGTTCACGCAGACTACTCAGGCTTCCCTGCTGGTCATCGAGCTGGGTTTTATAGCTCTCTGCCTTGTGCACGGCCATAAAAACCGCCGCACCGCCACCAAGCACCAGCACGGCAATCACAACCCACTGCATAACCACAATATTGAGCTTAAATCTTGTCACCGTCTGAGACCTTTGTTGTTAGGAGTTATTAACAAATTAGTTAGCCAAGGTTGGTAAAACCGTATTAATAACTGCGGTCCGCGCGGCGTTTAACGTGGCAAGCCCGGCCGTAGTTCCAGTGCAGTTTCCGCCAGCGGCCACGTAGTAGTAGTTGTAGTCCCCCAGCCGCTTAATGAATTTACTCGCCGACGTCTTAGAACTCAGCGGCCGGCGCACTATTTGCCCAAGCGAAGTCGTACCAGGAATGCATTTTGGATACTGCGCCATGAGGCTGCGAGTCGTCAGATTGGCCACGGCCAGCGTCACGCCACCTGATTTTACAGCTTGATACTCATAGGTCAGGTCCGCAATTGGGTCGCCGGTAGCTACCTGAGCGCCAAGCTGAGTAAACGCCACTGTCTGCTCACCAAGAACTCCAGGGGAGGGCGAGGGCGATGGACTTGGCGACGTCGACGGGCTCGGGCTGGGCGAGGCCGGCTGCTGTTTAAGCTGGTACTGCAAATCAGTGATGCGACCCTCGAACTCTCGTTTGTCCTGGTCGGCGCTCTGAAACTGGACATAGTTTAAGTAACCCGAAGCCAGCAGGCCAAGGCCAAAAACCGTTGCAACAACTATTAAGAGGATGGGCGCCGAACCGCGCTGTGATATGACCATGCTTATCCTTATAGTTCATAAGTATAGGCCGGCCTAAGCCAGATTTGAAGCTTTCAGATCATTGTTTTTACGGAGAATTTCTGTTATAACCAGCGAGAGGTTACAAAGAACCAGCCTAGTATCCATCACAGTGAAGGGCTTTCCCATGCTCGCAGCGGAGAAGACCGCACCGAACGACACCATTGCGCGCCGTCGACGCGAGGATCCGTACCGTCGCGTGCTGCTCAAACTCAGCGGTGAGCTGCTCGGTGAAGGCAACCTCGGGGTAAGCCCCGATGTGGTCCACTCCATCGCCCAGCAAATCGCCAAGGTGGCCCAGACCGGTACCCAAGTCTGCGTGGTCATTGGCGGCGGCAACTACTTCCGCGGCGCCGAGCTCTCGCAGCGCGGCATGGACCGGAATCGCGCGGACTACATGGGCATGCTCGGCACCGTCATGAACAGCCTGGCGCTTCAGGACTTCTTGGAAAAAGAAGGTCTACCCACCCGAGTCCAAAGCGCCATCGCCATGGGGCAGGTCGCCGAGCCGTACATCCCCCGGCGAGCCGAGCGGCACCTGGAAAAAGGCCGGGTGGTGATCTTTGGCGCCGGTGTCGGGACGCCGTACTTCTCCACCGATACCGCCGCCGCCCAACGCGCGCTGGAACTCAGCTGCGAGGTGGTCCTGATGGCCAAGGGCGTCGACGGTGTCTACACCGCAGACCCGAAGCGCGACCCCACCGCCGAGATGTTCCACGAGATCACTCATCGCGAGGTGCTCGAACGCAACCTGAAGGTGGCTGACGCCACGGCATTCAGCTTGTGCATGGACAACCGCATGCCGATCATCGTGTTCAATCTCCTCACCGAAGGCAACATCGCTCGGGCCGTGAACGGTGAGCAGATTGGCACCTTGGTTTCGACCTAGTACAACAACTGTGGCTAGCCAACAGGTTAGGGCCGCCCGGAAACTCCGGGCGGCCCTTTCTCATTTTCTCTTACTCCAAGTCTAAATCAGTATGAAGCTATTGCATTTTTATAATTGTTATGTTATACTACTATTATCTCGATCTTCGACAACCTAGGAGTCCCCGTGATCGCCCTCAGCCCGCGTCGCATCGTCACGTTTCCCCGCCTGTCGCTCCAGTTCACCCAGAGCCAGCGCGAGAATCTGATCGTGGCGCTCGGCACCGGCGGCTTCGTGGCCGTCTTCGTCACCCTCGTGGTGATGATCCACTACCGCCTGACCGCCGACTCCACCCTGCTCATCTCGCCCAGCGACATCGCGGCGACCTGGGTGGGTTCGGCCGCGATCGCCCTCGTGGCGACGCTCGGCCTGCTGGCCTTGGCCACCTTGGCCTGGTCGGTGCTCACCATGCGCGAATTCAGCAACTCAACCGAACCGCTCCCGCGGCGGCACACCGTCGCCTGCGTGGCGTTCTTCCCCGCCCTGGCCGTCACCGTGACGGTCGCGGTCATGCTCGCAAGAGCTTTCTGAAAGGAACTCGTGATGGAACCGAACCACACCGGCACAACCGAGTCGGTCAGCGGCACGCTGGACGAAGCCGATGTTCCTCAGACCCCACTGACCCGAGGGCTCATCGCCTACATCGCGGTCAGCTTGCTGGCCATGACCTGGTTCGCGCTCTGGCTCGAACACCTGCCCTCTCCCACCTCGCCGCTCGAGCACTGGCTCGGCGTCATCACGATCGCCGCCTTCACTGGCAGCTTCGTGTTCAGCCTGTCGCTGCTGCTCGCCAACGTGGCGGTGTGGTGGTTCCGCGGCCGAGGGTTCCTGTGCGAAGATCACATGGATAGCACCGCGATGGTGCTGCTCATGTGCATTTTCCCCGGCTGGATCGGCCCCGTCTGCGCCCTCGGCCTGCTCTTCCCGTCCTGACCCGTTCGCTCCAAAAAGGAGAGTTGTCATGCCCGACACGATGCAGTTCCGCCCTAACGCCACCAAGGTGTCGGTCAAGACCACCATGTTCGGCCTCTCGGTCGCGCTGGTCGGTCTGGGCCTCGTCCTGACGCTGATCGCCACGTTCTGGCTCTGGGACCTCGTCCCGCAGCCGGTCAGCCTCCTGCACCGCTGGGAGCTGCTGCTGGTCTCGGCCTTCGCCGCGTTCAACGTGGTGGCCGGCAGCGCGTGCGTGGTGCACAACGTGGTGCTGCGGTACCGCGCCAGACCCCTGCTGCCGCACCGCACGAAGCAGGCCCTCCAGCGGACCCTGCCGCTCACGCTGCTCACCAGCCTACTGGCCACGCCGGTCGCGCTGATCTCGATCTTCGCCTGACTCCGTCCCCGACCAAGACGTGCCCGCTCCCGCGGCACCAAGGCCCGGCCCCTCTCACGAGGTGCCGGGCCTTCTCACTCTAGAGAGGATTCCGCTTGTGTTACGCAATCTTCGACCCGCCGAACGAGTACTGATCACCCTTGTGGTCCTCGGTGCCGGCCCGCTGTACTGGGGGCTCCACCTCCTGTGCGTGGCTCACTACGCCAGCCGTCACGAGCTGAATGACTTCACGGCCTGGATCATGCCCGCGCTTCTGGCCACCCTCGTAGTGGGACTGGTGACCATCATCTTTTGGGCCTACATGATGGTCGTCCCACCGATCCGCTGGGAGCTCAGGCGCAATCGGCGCCAGCTCAGACGAGAACTCCAGCGGTCAGAGTCCGCCTCCCGTACCTAGTCCCCCTCAACCAAGAGGCCGGCGCCCACCATGAGCGCCGGCCTCTCTTCATATCTACGCTAAATGCAGACTATTCCAAAACTGCCTTAATCCGCCGCACACCCGAGGAGCTCGACTCCTCTTTTTTAATCCGAAATGTCTTGCCACCCTCGGCCAGCGTGCCGGTATGCTCCACATGCGGGCCGCCGCAAATCTCAAAACTAAACGGCTTCTCGGCGCCCTCAGCCTTCATCTCATACACCTTCACCATCTCGCCATAACGATCACCAAACTGACCCAACGCGTGCTTTTCTTCAATCGCCACCTTGGTAGGATATTCCTGCCACGTCACCACCAAATCGGCCTTAATCTGCTCATTCACAATGCGTTCCACTTCAGCTTTTTGCCCCGGCGTCATCTTGCCATCGTGGCTAAAATCAAACCGTAATCGCTCCGGCGTAATGTTACTCCCCCGCTGCACCACGTGCTTACCAAGTACATCTCGTAACGCCTGGTACATCAGGTGTGTCGCCGTGTGGTACTTCACCACCTGCTCAGAGTGGTCGATGAGTCCACCCTTAAACTGTCCCGCCGTGGCCGTCCGCGAGCGATCTTTTTGCTCTTTCATAAGGCGGTCAAAATCTTCGCGCCAGGTCTTATCAACCTTTAAATGCTTCTGATGTGCTTCTTCAATCGTCAACTCCGACGGGAAGCCGTAGGTGTCAAAGAGCTGAAATACCAGTTCACCCCGGATAGCCGGCTGGTGCGCCACATCCAGGTCCTGCTTATCTTCCCACTGCAGACCACCAGTGAGCTTGTCTAGTTCCTTGAGCCCTTTCTGTAATGTTTGTCGGAATTTGTGCTCCTCGCGCATCATGAGCTCAATAACTTCTTGCTCGCGCTCAGCGAATTCCGGGAAGTCGTCGCGGTAAATCTCAGTGATAACTGGTACCACAATCTCCAAAAAGTCCTCTTTGAGACCCAACGCCAAGGCCTGTCGAATAGCTCGACGAATAAGTCGGCGCATCACATAACCCTGCATGGTATTGCTTGGCACTACGCCATCTACGGCCAGCCAGGTCGCCGCGCGCAGATGATCAGCAATAATGCGCATAGCACCTTGATTTTGATCGTAGCTAAAGCCCGATAGCTGCTCCAGCTGCTGAATAATGGGCCACATTAAACTAATTTTAAACACGTCGGGATCGTTGATGGCCGCGGCTGCAATCCGCTCCAGTCCGGATCCATGATCGATATTTGGCTTATCCAGGGGCGCAAATTTACCTTCAGCCTCTTTGCGGTAGCCCATAAACACATTGTTTCCTACTTCTAGAAAACGACCGCAGTCGCAGTTGGGGTGGCAATGCTCGCCAAAACTTGGGTCGTGTGGCGTACCAAAGTCATAGAACATTTCCGAGTCCGGACCGCATGGGTCGCCCACGGGCGTCGATTCAGGAGCGCCATTACGACTCCACCAATTTTTCTTGCCGTCATAGTAGAATATCCGCTCGCCCGGCTTCATGCCCCGCTTGTAGCCGTCCTCTTCGGAACCAATATCAGCCGTCTTAGCTTCCAGCCCCTTGGCCTCAAACAGCTTTTGCCAAATCTCAGCCGCCTCGGTGTCTTTGGCAATCTTAAACTCCGGCTCGCCGATGAAACATGTAGCGTATAGCTTCTCCGGATCAAGCCCCACCACTTCAGTGAGGAATTCAAACATCCAGGGAATTTGCTCAGACTTGAAGTAGTCACCCAGGCTCCAGTTGCCTAGCATCTCAAAAACTGTAGTGTGGCGATTATCGCCAACTTCATCAATATCATCCGCCCGAAAACTAATTTGAGAATCCACCAGACGAGTACCTTCAGGATGCGGTTGACCAAGTAAATAAGGGATTAAAGGCTGCATGCCAAAGCCCGTAAAGAGCGTTGTGGCGTCGTCTTTGGGTACCAAGTTGGCGCGCGGGATCACCGCGTGGCCACGGTCGGCAAAGAATTTGAGATAAGCTGAGCGGATTTCTTGAGTTGTCATGGGCTGTATTGTACCGCCATTTGAGCTCGCTGACCACTCCGGCATCCGCGCCCTTCCCGCACTATGTCGCGAAAAAGACTTGGTGTCCATTTGGCGACATATGCGGCACATGCCCATCCACAGAGATGCCCGGCCTCGGATTCTGGAGCAAAGCTACACTTACACCACCGATGAATACTAAACCTCGGTCGGCTAGGCAATAATGCCGCCACCCAGTACGACGTCGCCGTCATATATAACGGCTGACTGTCCGGGGGAGACTGCGCGCTCGGCCTGCGTCAGCTCAACCAGCCAGCGGTCGCCGTCGTGCGTGAGCATGCCTTCGATAAGCGTCGCCCGATAGCGCGCGCGAATCTGGTAGGTGTGGCCAGATGACGGCACGGCGTTAATCCAGTGGACGTCTCGCAGCGAAAACTCCTCACCGTCGCGCGATAGCTCAGCAGGGTCGCCGGTTACATACACAGTATTGGCGGCCATATCCTTGCCTACCACGTAGTACGGCGTGCCGCCGCCAATGCCAAGACCATGCCGCTGGCCGATGGTGTAGAACACGGCTCCCTCGTGCTCGCCCAGCACAGCGCCCGTAGCGCGGTCGAGGACCGGTCCTGGAGCCACGTCTACGTACTGGCGCAAAAATTCCTTCATGCCGACCTCGCCCACAAAGCAGATACCTTGGGAGTCAGGCTTGGTGGCGGTGGGTAAACCAAACTCAGCGGCCAGCCGGCGCACCTCGGGCTTGGTTAGCTCGCCCAGTGGAAACAGCGTCTGCTCCAAGGCCTCGCGCGTGACCCGATAGAGAAAGTAAGTTTGATCTTTATTGATGTCACGCGCCGTCAGCAGCCGGCCGTTTGCCACCCGCGCGTAGTGGCCTGTCGCAATCAGATCGGCGCCATCAGCCATGGCGGCCTGCAAAAACAGCTTGAATTTAATCTCCTGATTGCACATCACATCCGGGTTGGGCGTGCGGCCGGCCTGGTATTCGGCCACCATGGCATCTACCACATGCTGCTTGTATTCCGCCTGAAAGTCCATGATTTTAAATGGAATATCGACTACCGCCGCAGCCGCCCGAGCGTCGGCCAGATCCTGCTTCCATGGGCAGGCCACCCCGGCCACATCCTGGGTCCAGTTTTTCATATATACGCCCACAACGTTATAGCCCCGCTGCTTCAACAGGGCTGCCGATACGGACGAATCAACTCCTCCACTCATGCCAACGTAGACGGTTTTCATAACTATTGATTTTCGCTTCTTTTATGCTATAAGTCAATTAACTTAGGCTAATCGGTGAAATCTTCGGTAATCATAAGTCCGTACGGGCCGGCATCGATCACGCCGATACCCACTTCATGATAGCTAGGCGACAAAATGTTGGCACGATGACCCGGAGAGTTCATGAGTCCTTGCTGGGCTAGCTGCACGGTTGGGGCCAGCGCTAGGTTTTCTCCCGCCGTGCCGTAGCTTACTCCGCCAGCCGTCATGCGGTCGAACGGCGTGTGCTTATCGGCGTCGATGTGGCTAAAATAGCCTTCAGCAAGCATTCGCTTAGAGTAGGCACGAGCCACATCGCGAGCCCTAGCATTGATTTCCAATGGCCGCAGTCCGCGAGCAGTTCGCTCCCGGTTGGTCAGCTTAAGCATCGTCTCCTCAGCCTCCGTATCGACACTCACATCTGTAGCGGTAAAGCCTAAATCAATATGCTGGTTGCTCTCAGGCTCAGCCGATACGGTAAAGAAGTTTAGACTCTCACCCAAATCCCGACCCAGCGTGCCGCTAACCCACTGCTGCCACAATCCGCTTGAGGCTAGGAGCGTATTAGCTAAAAACGAATCAGTAACGGGCCGCTTAGCCAGCGCCGATAACGGTAGGCCAGCAAATAGAATCAGACCAAAAGTTAGGAGCATAATCGACTTAACGGCGTTCACGGCTCCGCCCGTCACCTGGCTCGCCCAGTTCAGCGGAAAGCGCTTAATCAGCCGAGGCACAAGCAGCCACCGAGCCAGGAGCGCAGTCAGGATTTCGGTCATCATCCACACCAAGGCAAATGCGGCCACATGAGCGAGCGCTGTGGTAATCCCCATCCAGTCGACCAAACTGGCCGCGACCGAGGGATACACCAAGATCGCCACTACCGTGGCAACAAAAAAACTCGCAAACTCCAGCGTCGCCAGCATCACCCCCCGCTTGGTGCCGGCATAGGTGCCATAGCCAACTACAGCCAAAATCCCTAAGTCAACAATGATCATTGCGACTTGCCGCTGGCTAGCTCATATAAGACTTTTTGTAGCTCAGACAGCGTTAAGTTTCGGCTATATGAGGTGCCCCACCATTCCGATCGACGCCAGTTTTGGTCGTATGACGAGTGGTTAATGATTGTCATACCCGAGCCCAGCACCCGACGAAATACAATGTAGGCCCGGCGCTGATGGTAGGGCGAGGTCACTAAGATGATTGAGGTATAGCCCGCGCGGTGGATGATGGCCGCCACATCGGAAGCATTTTCACGAGTATTAGTCGAGGCTTCATCCAACGAGATGGCGGCAGCGGGGACGCCTTGGCTCTTAGCCCGAGACGCCATAGCCTCGGCGTTAGACGGCCCATTAGGGTCCAGCGCTGCGCCCGAAAAAATAATGTGACCAGCCCAACCATCCTGATACAGCCGCACCGCTTCATCGGTCCGCGCATCGGTCTCGCCGCCAGAAATCGCCACGATTGTGTCGGTCTTGGCCAGGGTATTCTGCGGCGACAAATAAAAACCGAGGCCAAAAAAGACCCCAATAACAAGTGCCGCAACCAGCACCAGTAACACGACCACTACGGCCACAAACCGCTTCATAATTCTATTGTACAGGGTCTCCCGGATGCAGCCTAGAGTTCACGAACCCGCTTTACAATTGAGGGCAGAACTTCGAGTAATGTGTCCGCAGCAGACTGATCGGTGCTACGACCAAACGTAAGCCGCAGCGAGGCGTTGGCCTCGGCTGCCGTGCGCCCTAGCGCCAGCAAAACATGGGATGGATCGAGATCACCACTAGAGCAGGCCGAGCCGGTGGAGGCCAAGATTCCGGCCTGATCGAGATACAACACCATGGCCTCACCCTCGGCTCCAGGGATGGTGAGATTGATATTATTGGGTAAACGGCGCTTAGGGTCACCATTGAGCAACATATCAGGAAACGCCATCTGGAGCTCGCGAATAAGCTGGTCACGCAGCGGCACCAGCCGGTGACCTTCGGCCACGCGCTCAGTCTGCGCCAGTTCCAGCGCCCTGGCCAAACCTACCACGCCGGCTACATTCTCGGTGCCACTACGGCGACCGCGCTCCTGCCCGCCGCCGTACATCAGCGGCGCCAGCTCCGTTCCCTGACGCACATATAATAACCCCGTGCCTTTGGGGCCATACATTTTGGAGCCACTTAGCGTAAGCAGATCTACGCCCAGACGAGTAACATGAAGATCCAAGTAATTAACCGCCTGAGTGGCATCCGTGTGCAAATATAACGGCCGCTGAATATTCCGTTGGGCCCGCTCTTGGCGGATACGCTGCACCAACTTGGCGATATCGGCTACGGGCTGGATCGTGCCAATTTCATTATTGGCCATCATTACACTCACAAGCACAGTCTGGTCGGTAATAGCAGCCTCTAGCGCCGCCACATCCACAATGCCGTTTGGTCGCACTGGCGCGATCGCAGACTCGTGTCCCTCCCGGCGCATCGGCTCTACGCACCCCAATACGGCATCATGCTCGATGGGCGTTGTGACCCAGTGGGTATCCGGATGAGCTCGCAACACTCCTTGAATCGCTAGGTTGTCGCCTTCGGTACCGCCACTAGTAAAGATAACTTCGGTCGGTTTAGCGCCGAGATTCTGGGCAATACTCTGCCGCGCCGCCTCTACCGCGCCCCGTGTTTGCCGCGCCGCCCCATACAAGCTCGAAGGGTTCGCAAACTGCTCCGTCATAAACGGCTGCATCGCTTCGAGCACGCGCGGATCCAGCGGCGTCGTGGCGGCATGGTCAAGATAGATAGGTGACATCGACTTCATAACGGAATGATCGTATCAGGATTAGGCTTTTCGGTCGAATAAAGCTGCTGGCCTTCGCGTAGTGCTCTCCGCCATTTGACAGCCGTCTCTTAAAATGTAATTCTTGTCAAGTTGACGATTCTTACTCCACCACCCAGTTCACCTGGAGATTATATGCCTCTGATCGCAATGCCAATGGTGCTTGTCTTTATGGCATTCGTAAGTACCATGGTTGCTGTCGCCACGCTGATTAGGGGGTACCTATTCGTACCCGGCGTCGCAGTGATCGGTATCAACGCCGGCGTACTCACATACCTCGCTACGCTCATCTTCGGGAGGGATAACCTCGTCAGTCCATGCATTCCCTCACTAAGTGCGATCGCCCTCATCTGGGGCTCCATCCACTGCATTCGGGGAGTGCATCGGCAATCAGTGCTCGGTTTGCTCTGGGGATTCACGTGGGCAATGCTATGTACCGCCCTAGGGGGCGCCTACTGGATCGACTATTTTCACCGCGGCCAGCTACTGAAAAACATTGCCGAGGTCGTGACCGTTGGAAGCTGGTACATCGCCCAGGCGCTTCTGGTAGTAACCATCATCGCCGCCCTCGTCGCGGCAGCCAAGATGCCCCCGCAGCAGCCGCAGAACAACAAGCGCCGCGAGTCTTAACTCGATCCCGCGGCCCGCAACAGGCCCTCTACTCATTTTAGTAGGGGGCTTTCTTTAGTCTTAACCAGCTTGTCGCGCCACCTCAAGCAGAGCCGTATCCCGCACGGTCATAAAGGCATATGGGGGCTTGTCTTGAGTCGCTGAAATGGCCGCAATGGCCGCATCAAAGTCGCGAAACCGCGCCACCTCAAAGCCGGCTTCGGCCTCGCTGCTGGTGAGCTCAGTAGCGCCCAGCTCACCTACCAACCGCGCCCGGTAGCAATACGAATCCTGGCGAAAATCTTTCACTTCGTCATACTGGATGGTTTGGCCCACTTCGCCCGTAATTTCCACCCACGCACCCATTTCTTCGTGAATTTCACGATCCAGCGCGGCTTCATTGCTCTCGCCTTCATTGATACCGCCGCCAGGCAGCTTATAGTACCCATGGTTACGAGCGTGCATAAGATAAACCCGGCCATCATCATCACTCACGACTGCGCGCGCCGCCCGCCGCACTCGGGCAAACTCACGCTCTGGAACCGTAGGCTGCAGTGTGTGCGGGTCATTGTAATCCATAATTCGAATCAGCTTCATAGCTGCCATAGTATCAGTCGACCACAATAATGCCCAGTTCTGCAGCCAAGGACGGCGCCAAGCTAATCAATTGCGTCTGGTCCAGCGTGGCGCCCCGCAATCCAGCCGTGCCGGTACATTCGTCAAGCCGAGAGCTCCGAAAATCGACCTGGGTCAGCTTGGCGCCGGCAAAGTTACAGCCAATGAGCTCACAATTAACAAACTCTACCTGGGATAGCTCTGCACCAATAAACTCAACTTCGCGCAGGCTACAACCCTCGAATCGAACTTTGGACCACTGAGCAAACCGAAAATTAGCCAGGTCCAGCTTGGTATCGATTAGTCGAATATGACCAGCCCGAGTTTCACTAACCACCAGACCGTCAGCGCGCACGCGGCGGAACTCAACTCGCCGCAGCGTGGTTCCGGCCAGCTCCGCTCCTGCTAGAGCGCCACCTTCGATTAGCACATCGGCCCAGGCGCCATCGCGCAACTTGGTTCCGAGCCACTGCGGCGCCACCAATCGCACCGCGTCGAGGCTCAGACGACGCAACTCACCGCCGCTCCAGTCCAGGTGCCCTACTTCCGCATTCTCCAGCGCCAGCCCTGACTCCAGCGTCGCGCTGGTGAGCGGCGTTAAATGCGTGGGTAGCTTGGGTGCATCAATCATGCCTAGATCCGAAATAATTCTTCGGCATTGCGCGAGGTGGCCGACTCCAAGTCTTCTAGAGGCTCGCCGCGTAATGTGGCCAAAAATGCCGCGGTCAGAGCCACATTGGCCGGTTCATTGCGCTGTCCTCGTTTAGGTGCCGGGGTCAAGAACGGGCAGTCGGTCTCCAGTACCAGCTTATCGAGCGGTGTAGCCTTGGCAGCAGCTAGCTGTCGAGCATCCTTGGTGAAAGTCATAATTCCATTGAGAGCGATGTACAAGCCCCGATCGGTCGCCTCGCGCATTTCATCGGTGCCAGCCGTGAAGCAATGTACTACACCCCGAACGCGGTCATAGTCATCAAGGATCTGGAAAAAGTCCGGAAACGCATCACGAACATGAAACACCATGGCTAAGTCATGCTCTAGCCCCAGCTCAATCTGGAACCGCAAGGCTCGCTCTTGGTCCTCCCTGGATGACTCGCTGCGGAAATAGTCCAGGCCACATTCACCAATACCAACTACCTTGTCGTAGGTCGCCAATCTGGCAACTTCTTCGAGCGCTTCGTAGCCACGATCAGCTTCATGCGGATGCAGTCCCACCGTGGCCCAAACGTTCTCAAATGCCCGCGCCACCGCCACCGTTTGGGCCGAGTCAATTTCATCTACACCAACGGTGATGACCTTATCTACTCCGGCAGCATGAGCCCGGTCCAGCGCCGCATCCAGCTCCTTCCGATAGTCTTCAAAGTGGATATGAGCGTGAGTATCAATTAACATGACCAACTCCTTTTAGTACTCCTTGCACCAACACCACGAAGTTGGCCTCGTTCTCCGACACACTGCCCTCGGGCGCAAAAATCGCGTTCACCCGCTCCTTCAGGCGTCGGCCCGTGGCTTCGGATTGCTCTGGAGAATGAATTCGAGTAGCTTGCCGAGGATCATTTTGAGCCAAAATCCGGGCATTCGCCAGCTCAAGCGACGTATCAAGCCAGATCTCAAATGGCTTGACCGCGTACAGCCCTTCCATTTGATCAAACACCGCCTCGTCAGGCGAAGCCGAGCAGATATATGACACGCCGGCCAGCAAACCAGCGTTGACCTCATCAATGTTGGCGCCGTAGGACTGACCGTCAATAACGCCGAAATGATTCCAATGGGTCGCCGCTGCGCGCCGCCGATCGTACTCAGCCTGGCTCACAAACTCATACTCATATGAGCCATCAACTTCACTAGGGCGAGGCGCTCGCGTCGTCACCGTTCGAACGTAACGCAACCCCGGAATGCCCGCGAGCGCCGCCTCCACCATGGTGGTTTTACCTGAGCCGGAATAACCGGACACTAAAATCAACTTGCCAGGCACAATCGACGACATATTAGCGAACCTCGAACTCTGTCTTCTCAATGGTATCCGACTTAGGGAACAACAGGCCAACTTCTGGATGCACGGTGCCGCCAGCAAAAGTAGCTGCGATCTTTTGAGCCGTAGCAGGCATAAACGGCATAAGCAAGGTGGCAATCTGGACTAAGTCAGCCACGGCATGATGCAGCACCTCGCCGAGTTGCACCATATCCGTTTTGGCCAGCTTCCAAGGCTTTTCCTCTTCGAGGTACTGGTTGAGACCGCGAATAAGCAGCCAAATCTCACCGAGAGCCTTGTCGAGCTTAATCTCCGCCATGGCCGTTTCGTAAGGGGCAATGTCATGAGAATGAGGTGGCAGCTCACCAATGTTGCCTTCGAGGTATTTGGTAATCATAACGGCTACGCGCTGGACGAGGTTACCCAAGTCGTTGGCAAGCTCAGTGTTGTAGACGGTTTCAAATCGAGTGTGGCTAAATTCACCATCAGCTCCAAAAGGGATCTCGCTCAGCAGGTAGTAACGCAAGGCGTCAATGCCGTAACTGCCAGCCAGCTCCACCGGGTCAATACCGTTCCCTAGCGACTTGGAAATTTTTTCGCCCTCAATCGTAAAGAACCCATGGCCAAAGACCGTTTTGGGGAGCGCAATGCCGGCACTCATGAGCATGGCCGGCCAGTAAATAGCATGGAATTTGGTGATGTCCTTGCCCACGATCTGCACATCGGCCGGCCATTGATCAGTGTAGGTATCATCCGGAAAACCCGCTGCAGTTAGGTAGTTAATGAGCGCATCAAACCACACATACACGACTTGTTCTTTATTACCCGGCCAGGGCAAGCCCCACTTCTGCGTCGAGCGCGAGATGGAGAAATCATGCAAGCCGCGTTTTATAAACGCCACCACTTCATTGCGGCGAGATTGGGGCTGGATAAACTCCGGATGCTGCTCAATATAATCGAGCAATGGCTGCTGATACTTACTGAGCTTAAAGAAGTAATTGTCCTCCTTAATAAGATCGGCCGGCTTCTTGTGAATTGGGCAAAGCTTACCCTCAAGCAATTCGTCTTCCTTCTTGAACTCCTCACAACCAACGCAATAGTAGCCTTCGTAGGTACCCTTATAAATATCATCCTGGGCTTCAACCCGCTTAATGAATTCCATGACGGCTCGCTTGTGCTCGGGGCTGGTAGTCCGCACAAAAACATCGTTACTCACCTCAGCCCGATGCCAGGTCTGCTCCCAAATAGCCGACATGTCCTTGGTGTAGTCAGCAATATCTTTGCCAGCCGCCGCAGCTGCCTGCACGGTCTTTTGCGAATTCTCATCCACGCCGGCCGAGAACAATACTGTCTCACCTTTCTGGCGGTGATAGCGTGCTAGCACATCGGCCGCAAAGGTCGAGTAAGCATGCCCAATATGCGGCTTGTCATTGATGTAATAAATGGGGGTTGTAACGTAAAATTTCGCCATAGTGTGTGGTAGTTCCTAACTCTAGCCATGGTAGCATGCAAGTAAGGATACTAAAAAGATCATGCGTAATATTCTTCAACTCATCCGTCTTATCTGCAGACGAGCGGAGTGTTGGAGGACTAGCCAGGCCCTCTCATCGCGTGGAGCCCATATCAACGACTCTTTAATGTAGCAGCTCAAAAAAATGCCCGGCCCCTTGTTGGGGCCGGGCAACGAGTCAGTGGCCTTCGTCACGCAACTGCGCCGCGATCAGTGCCACCTGGCGGCTAGGCTTGCCGGCCAGCAGCCATTCCAACGGCGTGGCCCGGCCAAGATCCGACTGCGGCGTAGTGACGAAGCCAACGATTTCGAGAGGCGTCAGATCCAACGGCATCACCCCGGCCACATGAGCCCAGCCGGGCACCACACCACGAGCCGTGAATTGGAAAGCGTACAGCACCTCTTGATCCGGCAACTGCAGCAGCGTCCGGTTCATCAGCCGCCGCCGAATCCGGGCCGGCGTTGTTTCGAGATGAGCGGCGACTCGCTCCACTAGCCAGCCAGTGGCGTACAGCTCATGCAAATGCTCGGCGGCGAGTTCGCTGGCACCGCGAGATGGAAAGCCCATAGTGTCTCCGGTAGTCTGGAAAAGAGCAACATTCGATCGTGTCCGCCACATTACCACATATCAAACATTATTTACATAGCCACTTAGAGCGTGACTTAGCGCTCTTTCTTACCCGCAGTATAGTAACGCACCAGCGTAAAAACTGCCCGATTCTCAAAAAGTACAGATGAGAATCGGGCAGTCTGGGTGCGGTCATTTAAGGCGCCTCTCCTAGGGTAGATGCAAGTCGGGCCACAACGAAGGCATCGTTGCCACCTTTGAGCCAGCTCAGTGGGGTCACGAACTCATCTTGCAGCAGCAGATCATCCTGGGGCTTCGTCAGAAATCCCACGAGCGTCAACGGATGAATATCAAGCGGCAGCAATCTTGCCACCAGCGCCCAGCCAGGCAGCAAGCCGGTCTCCGAAAACTGAAAACTCGGCAGACACGGCGGCTCCTCCTGAGGAAGCTGATAGAGTGTTCTGTCCCACAGTCTAGCCAGAATTCGTCCCTCGGGTAAGCCCAGGCGCTTGGCGGCCTGAGCCGGACTCAAGCTCATGGAAACTAGCACGAGAAGCATATTGCCGGCAACTCGGGACGGCTCCGAGTGCAGCTGGTCATCCTTCGCAGAAAACGATTGCGGTGCCATAGCGTCTCCTCACAATGTTCACAGGCGGATAAACGTGCAACGTAAGCGTATCGGGCATTCTACCATTCTAAAGCCAAAAGGTCACTAAGAAACACCACGGCCCGCCGCGGGATCAACCGGTTCGGGAGGACGGCGAAATCGGCTACGGAATGTTATGACGAGATGAATTGCAATAAATACCGCCGCGGTGACTACCATGCCAACCGCCGCCCAAACAAGCAAGCGACTTTGATCTTGCGCCACCGCCTCGATGATGGTGCGAATCGGCTCGGCCAGCAGGGCCGCCGACGAGTTGGCAAGCGTAGACTGCACCAGCGACACCGGCAACCACGCCGCTACCGCTAGCAAAGCCGTGCCGATGGCCGCACTTAAGCTTGCTCCGGCAAGCACTAACCACCGGCGGCGGCGCGCCAGCAGTACAATGAGTCCGGCTAGTAACGCGGCGGCGAGCGGCGCGACCCACTGCAGCTGCCGCGCCTGCTGGTTGGCCATTCTAATAGCGCCGTCCGCCTGGCCCGCGTGAATGTCTTGCGGCCGCTCCAAAGTAGCCGCAAGCTCAGGAGGAACCACATAACCGGCCGCCGTAATGCGCGACTTCAAATCACTCAAGTCAAGCCGAGGAACCTGGCCGCCTTCGCGGTAATACCGTTCTAACGCCGGTATGAGTGTATCAAGCCGGCCCTGAATATACTCAGGCGTGAGCGCATCACCCAGGATTACCGCTCCATCAGCCGTGCTACCCGCGTTGGCCGCCAGCATCTTCGATAGCGCCGGCGCCAATTGGTTGGCCAGCTTCACTTGCTCGGTCTTGTGCACGATATAGTTCTGATCCCAGATAGTCTGACCGAGCACCCAGGCCAGGGCCGTGGCTATCAAAGCTAATGCCAAGAGACCAGCCAGGAAGCGCGAGATCCATTTCACTACACCAGTTCCCGAGCCGTCGCCGCATTATACAGTCGTTCCCACTCAGTTAGGCTAAGTTCCTGGGCTCGAGCCGTGGACTCAATCCTCGCCTCATCCAGCAGGCGCAAAATGCATTCGACACTACAGTTGAGTCCGCCGGCCAGAGCGTTACGCAATTGTTTGCGCTTCTCGCCAAACCCGGCCTTAATAAGCCGAAATAACCGCGGTGGATCAGCCGGAAAGGCTGGGCCCGTCACGGTCACGCGCAAAATAGCTGAATCTACTGCCGGCGCCGGCCAGAACTTATGCCGCTCAACCACCCGAACCAACTCAGCCTGGCCGTAGAACTGCACCGATAACGCCAGTATACTCATCTGCCCAGGGTGGGCCGTAACCCGTTCAGCCACCTCTTTTTGAATCAACAAGCTCATAACACGAGGCGGATTAGGGCTCTCAATGAGGAGGCGGAAAATCTTACTTGTTAAATAATAAGGAATGTTAGCAATAACTTTGTAGCCGGCTGGTAATGTTCGCAGGTCATACTTAAGCACATCCTCTTCGACGACTTCTAAATTAGCCGGGGCGTTGCGGCGCAATAAGCCCGCCAGAACCGCATCGGTCTCCACAGCCACCACTCGGCCCGCCTGAGCCGTTAGTGGCCGCGTCATCACCCCCAGCCCCGGGCCGATCTCGAGCACCGTGTCCTGTGCAGTTGGTTCGGCCGCCGCCATAATCGCTTCCAAGCTCTCCTTGTCGACCAAAAAATGCTGGCCCAGGCCCTTGTTAGGGCGAATGCCAGCCAGCTTAAGTGCCGTCCTCACATCTTCAATGCGCGATAAATCCATAGAGCTATTCTAAAGGGAAGCGGCCCGAACACCAAACCTGGTGTTCGGGCCGCACTATCAAGCTTCGCCCTCTTCGCGCTCTTTCCGAAGGGAGCAATGGATCTGGGCAAGCTGCAGCTGCACGCCCGCAGCAAAGTTCTCCGGATAGCGAGCCTTTCCTCGGACTTTATCCGCCAAGGTCGCCTCGGTGTAAGTCAAGAGCTGCGGCAGGGTGTAAATGTCGGCCCGGGCCAAGGTGCCCGCTGGCGCCTTGTTGAGCACATCGGTGAGCTTCCAGCCCGGCTTCAAGTCCGCCGGCGCCAATGACCGTTTGGACAGCAGGTAAACGACCTTCTCCGAGTGCCGGCCCAGCAGCCTGCGCAGCTCAACGCCGTCCAGCTGAATCAGCTCGGCCACCGTTTGCACATCGGCTTTTTTGCAGCTGCGATAGGCTGAGCCAACCTCATGACCCGCCCTCAGAAGATCCTCAATTGAGCCCTTGAACTGCCGCGTGCGGCCGTCCTTAAGGCACTTGCCAGCCTTGAGGACGGCCGAGTTGATCTCATGCAACCGGGCCAGCCCGATGTCTGCGAGTTCCCAGACCTGGGTCGCGGTCTTGTCGAGTAGCAGTTCCAGGCTATTAACGCCGGCAGCCATCAGCCGGTCTTGGGTTTGCTGGCCAAGACCAAGCGCGTCAAAATCCTCGTTCGTGTAGGTCTGGGCCTGTTCAACCGTCTCGGCGTCGTACTGGCGCAGGAGTTTAGCCTGGGCGGCCAAAAAGTCGGCGGCTCTATGGGCTGGGATTCGGTATTCGCCGCGGACATTCAACGTTGTCGGCACGAAAGCTCCTCATTCGTCTTCAGAACAAAGCTTGCCTACTATACTGAATTTCATACTTTTACGCAAACCAT
>Ga0207680_10000300_pt1 | contig 23551 bp, 35 predicted proteins | sample KBSS23metaG_FD_184321 | JGI IMG/M metagenome (GOLD analysis project Ga0207680, IMG submission 184321) | Switchgrass rhizosphere microbial communities from Kellogg Biological Station, Michigan, USA - KBS S2-3 metaG (SPAdes) (version 2) | ecosystem: Host-associated > Plants > Roots > Rhizosphere...
GTCAATGCAATCTTGCTCATCTGTTCCCCTTTGTGGTTCCCTGCTCATGAGACACTTGACCTGTTCCCATCTCAAATGCCTGGTCAGAGTGCATGTCGCTAGTTTGCTGTTCCACTGTTAAACTCTGTTAAACTCCTACTTCTCATGGCCAGAGTGCCCTTTCTCTCCTGTACTTCAAAGCAGCATTGAGAATGAGTGTCCTACCTGCAACTAGACCCTTCTCCTTCAGCATTCTGGTGGCTACGGCTCTCCCTGCATCAATCGGCACATCAGCACTGTCTAGCTCAGTAGCCTTCTCCTTAGTGCCTGCTGGCCAGCCACCCAGAGCCCTGCTGAAGCTCAGGTGAGGGTTCTCATTCATACGTATTGCCACCTTCTCAGGAACCCAGGAGATACGGGATGCCTTCCTGACAAACTCATAGCCATCATCTGTAGCCCTGAGTTGCCAGACGATATCCACATCGTCACCCTTAGCAGATGACCCCCTAGACCTGCCTTCCTGATGTCCTTCATGGTCTAGCCTCATCAGGGAGATACCAGCAGCCTTCAGGGGAGAACCTGTGTGTCTGTAGAAGTCAGTATAGGTAGAGGCATCATTCTCATTGCCTTCAACTACCCTGCTCAGGGTGTCAATGATGACCACCTGCTCATTATTGGCAATGCAATTCTCAAGCAGCATGCTCCCACCCTTCTCAGTGTCAAGGGCTGGGACAGGCTGGTTCAGGTAGTAATGAAGATGATGCTGAAGCTGCATCAGATCAAACCCCATATCCTCTAAGCGTTCAAGCACATCATCTTCAGTCATCTCAAAGTCATGGAGCCCCACCATTACAGGCTCACAGGGCAGCCCTGTGAACGGCTCTCTGCCTAGGGCCAGGTTGCCAGCAATCCACAGGCTCACCAGTGACTTACCTACCTTCCTGGCAGCATGGAGATGGGTGCTCCTACCCCTGGGCCAGACATCTTCTACCAGCCAGTCATTACCCATACCTTCATGAGCCTTCAGGGCCAGAAAGTCAAGGTAGTCAAACCTGCCATGAGGATGGGCAAACTCACCAGCTTCAGCAGCCAGTCTCTTTAGCTCTTCTTCATATATCTCTCTAGCTCCCACTCCTGCTCAATGCCCTGTCTGCTTCTGCCTTGCTGATGAGACCTTCTCTGACTCCTTGAGCCAGTTGCTTTGCCCATGCCTCAATACTCTGGGGCTCCCTGGTCTGACCCCTAGTCCTGTTCCATATCTTCTGGTCAGTTTCAGAGAGATGGTCATACCTAGGATTACCCTCATCAGTCCTGAGCCACAGGGGTGAGAGCAGTTCCTGCCTACGCTGCTCCTGCACACTCGCGAGTCTGTCAGCACACCAGCCACAGGTCTCATCTGCTTCTCCCACCCAGGTAGCCCCACAGGCTGTGCATTGCAGGTACCAGTCCGATTCAGCCTTGCCAATGACCCTGACACCCAGTGACTCTGACATGTAGTCATGAAATACCTTCTGACGTATCGGCTCAAGGATTGACTCAGCACACCCTTCACAGAACCACTGTGACCCCAGGGTTCTCACTGGTGGGTCAGGGCACTGTGAGCACTTCTCAGGCAGGCTCATGCCAATAGATACGGTAACCCTGAAGGGTCAGCACTACTGGCAGAGTCTGCTCTACAAAGGCAGGGCCACTGTAGGCATTCGGCTCAGCAGCCTTCATGTAGTTGTCAGCCTTCTTATGAGCCACAGCCACAGACTGAGCACCATCAGGTAATTCATCACATCTGCCATCCCATGGCCCACCCACCCAGGTCACCAGCATGGCTATGCCATCTGGTCAAGGTCAATGTTCAGGGCTGCTGGCTTAAATGCTGCTGAGTACAGCTTTGCAGGGTTCAGCCCACCCTTCTTAGGGCCATTGCCTGTCCATGCCAGAGACAGGGTGGCACCCAGTTCAATGCCCTTCTTGCTCCCTGACTTCTTCACTGCTTCTTGCACAGCCCTATGACTGCTGGTCCCCTTACCTTCAGCAACCTGATAGTTGCCACCCCTGAGATAGACGGTACGTAGGCCATCGTCGTCAGCATCTTCCCTCAGGTCAGTTTGCAGAGTAATCACAATCATCATCTTTGGCTTCCCATCATCCCAGAACTGGGGCACCCCAGTATCAAGGCTGGTCTGCTGACGCTTCACAGCATCAACAATCTCACCTGTCACCATGTCTCCCATCTTCTCAAAGGGGAATGACTTAGCACCCCCAGCGTTCAGGAATTCATTAACCTCATCAAATGACATGTTCTATCCCTTCTCTCCTTTGGAATACCAGTACGGTACGCACTATGCCTACTCTGGCAATGGCTGCCACACTCTCAGCCCCATAGGCTGCTAGCACCACTGGCATGTAGACGTTAGTTAGTTTCAGCGTTTCAGGGTGTATGAACTGAAACAGTCGTTTATGTGGGTTTGTGAAATTAGGGTCACACATTCCATCAGCATCAGCCCAAAGTTCCGTATGCCACCATGATCTTGAATGTGGCAAGAGAGCAATCCCATTACGGTGCTTCATGAACTTCGTCACCCAGGGGGACGAATTACCGTATGGTGGATTCATCCAGACCCTGCCTACCCAGGGTAGGGTTAGCCCATCAGCTTCAAGGTCATAATGCTGCTGGGCTGGCACCCATTCCACTCCCCCAGTGGGAGCACATACGTCTAGGTCAAACTGTATAGCCATCTGCTCAAAGAGCCAGGGTGGGGTCATCATCTCATCAGATGGTCCCCCTACCTTCCTAGCTTGCCTGCGCTGAAATGAGTTTGGGGTGTCGGGCTGGTTCTCAGCCACTAAACCTAATTCTTCCCTGTCAACAGGGATAGGGGCACCTAGGTCATCCATCTGATTGCCTGACATTGAATCTGACGACAGGTTTATCGTCAGCGTCGTACATCAGCATTGCATTCCCAGTAGCGATAGCAAAGGCAGCACTCAAGATGGTGGGTGCATCTTCAGGCTTCAGGTAGACCAGGTCAGCCAGACCACCTGGGTAGCCCATGGCATTGAGAGTGCCCACCAGCACTTCAGTCACATCATCGTCAGACCAGTGCTCTACAGGCAGGCTGGCAAAGTCAAGCAGGGCATAGGCAATGGGGTACCTGTTCTGCACAGGAGCACCCACAGTGCCTTTGACAGCAGCCAGAGACCATGCCCTGAGCAGGTGAGTCCTAGGGTGCTCATGCACAGCCTTGCTCAGCAGAGCCATCTCAGCATCGTCCTGCACTGCTGAAGGGTGTCTTGCCTGTGATGCCAGCACCCTGGGGTCTGATGGCCCAAAGGGAATGGACCAGTCAGCTTCAACCTGGTCAATGGCAGCAGCGAGCATGTCAAGCTGCTCCATGGTGTGCCCATCAGCCTTCAGCCCTGGCACACCTTCTGGCCACCTTCTGGCCAGTTGCTGCTTTGCCAGGTCTGAATGGTTCATGATGACCAGCACCCTGGCTCTCAGCCACTCCTTCACTTCAGGCAGCAGCCTGCTCTCTTCAATCTCAGGAAGGCTCTCTGACAGCCCTGCTGGCTCGCGAGGCTCACTGGTGCCCTGGGGCGGCTCAGACGGCTCCTGAGGCTCCTGGGGCACGTCTGGGACGGCTCTCAGGGGTGGGATGGCAGCCGTCAGCAGACCAGTGCCCCTTCTCCACTCCCAGACCTGGTGAGCCAGAGCTAGCCCAGCCCTGCCCTGAGTGATGTCCACCCAATACAGTTCACAGGAGTCACGTTCAGGCAGGGCATGAACCACCAGTGCCCAGTCAGGGTAGTTCGGTGGGTCAAAGGGTGAGCGTTCATCTGTGAGAACGTCGTACCTGACTGAATCCACATAGGCAGCCAGTTGAGTGGCATAGGTGCCAGCAGCGTATTCAAGGCTGAGACCTGTCTTCGTATCACCCACCAGCACTGAGCCAATAGGAATGACTGAACCATCAGGTGCCACCAGTGCCCTGGTGGTTCTGTATCTCCTGTCCATGGTGCCAGCCAGACCCCACCTGTCATTCACACACTGAGCCTCTACATCAATGGCCACCAGCCCAAAGTAATCAAGCATTGCAAGATAGGCATTGACCACAGCCCTGAACTGTGGAGCAGGGAGCCAGTCATGCTGAAGGTCAACATGGTCAAACATTGCATGAACAGCAGTCCCCTGAACCTTCCTGCTGTTGCCCTTCCCAGCCTGTAGGCATTCTTCAACATGGTCTCTGATTGCCTTCTTGTCTGATTCAGGGTCAAGTACTGAGACCATGGCCAGCACTTCAGGTAGCTGGGCTGCACCCACCAGGACAGTTCTGAGTTTCCAGTCAGTCAGGTTGCTCTCATCATCAAGCACCTTCCCAGCAGATGAGCTACGCCTACGCCTAACCATCTTCCCAGTCTCAGGGTCAAGCACCATAGGCGTACCTTTGCCCACTCTCCTGAAGTCATGTCTACCTGGTGGGTTCAGTTCTGGGTCATTCAGCAGGTCATCATTCATTCAAGGCTCCCCTAATCACTCTGGTCTGCTCACCTAGTTCTCTCAGGTAGTCATCATTCATCTCACTGACGATGATGTAAGCCCCTGGTCGGTCATCCCAGGCATATGACTTATTGACCATGAGGAAGCACACCTGAGCATCATCGGCCCAGACAATGCCTGTGAGATGGTCAAGCACACCCCTGACTAACTTGTCAATGTCAGGCTTCTTGATGGCAGGTGCCCAGCCCAGCCGATACTTAGGGATGGAGCTATGAGGGTATGGAAGGGTGCAATCAACCTGCACCCTGAGGGCACCTGTCATCACAGGTCTCTCCCCCATGGCATCCTTAGCAGCAGCCCTGACATCTTGTCTCCATGCCCCGACAGCAGCCCTGCTCTTAGCAGTACCAGCAGGCAGCATGGCACCATTAGGCATCCTGCTCAGGCTCCCCTTAGGCATAGGCACACCATCAACATGAATGCTCAGAGTGTTCATGATGCCTTCTTCAGCCTGTCTACATCAGCCTTACGTACCACCAGCTTTCCTGCCACCTTCCATGCAGGCAGTCTGCTGGTATCAATCATCTTGTAAACGGCTCTGGGAGTGAGTCCTAGTCTCTGGGCAGCCTGAGATACAGACTCAAGGTCAGAGATAGGCACTGCCCCTGGTGGGGTGGCCATAGGTTTGCCATACTGGCTCACTCAGGTTTACCCTGTCAAGAGTGTGAACCAGATTCTCGCGAACGTCCTGCTCCTGAGCCAGAGTGGAGCATCCTTGACAAGTTCACACCTGAGAACTACTGTCCCCACCTATGGCACACCAGCAGGCAGCAACGACGCTCAGTCTGCTCTCAGTAGAACTAACAAAGAGACTGAAGCAACTGGGGTACAGCAGGAGAGAGTTTGAGAGACGTTCAGGTCTGAGCCGTCAGACCCTCTACAAGATTGAGAAGGAAGGACACTCTGACCTGAGAGATGATACCTACAGGCTACTTGATGAATACCTGAAGTGGATACCAGGCACAGCACTGGCATTAGCTCAGGGTGAAGTGCAATCAGCCAGTGGGGCAGATGTGCTAACAGTGGCAGACAGAGAATCAGCCTACAGATGGAGAATCGTGGAGAAGATTCAGGGTATGAGCCTTGCAGAACTTGAGACCATGATTGCCGTGATGGAGCAGAGAACACTAGGTCAATCTGCCCAGACTACTGAAGAGCACCTTGAACTGATGGACCAGCGTTTGACAGACCTAGGCCAATAATGACCCTGTGGGGGTCAGGGAGAAGATGCAATGGTGAGCCATAGTCATGATGGGGACAGGGCAGGTCTCTTGAGGATTCAGGAGCTAGAGAGGCAGAACCTGCACTTGAGATACCATAACCTCAAGTTGCTTGAGCACCTTGAGAAGCTGCACCCCAATGGGGCAGATGCTGTGATCTACGTTCAAGTCAAGCAACCTGAGAAGGATGGAGAATGAAGCAAACTCAAGAGATGGTATTCATCAGGTGTAGGGCATTCTCCCACTCATGGCACTGGGGTGAGCCTCTGGGCAATGATGATGCTCACCCCACCATCAAGAAGCCATTCGGTATCTTTGAGGGAATGATAGGATTCCCAGCCACCTGCACAAACTGTGGCCAGGAGAAGGTCAAGTGGATAACCAGAAGTGGGGAGAGTGTGACCAGACGTACCTACCCTGATGGATACCAGAAGCATGGTGACGAAGCATTAGCACCTTCTCAGTATCGTCACGAATATGTAGAGTCCATCTTCCAGCAGTTTGAGCAGAACGTCACCAGGCTGAGCAGCAGGAGAAAGAAGGCATCATGATGAAGTTCAAGGTCAAGGTTGAAGTGGCTGTGAATGCACCAGGCACAGGGATTCAGAAGGAAGATATGACTTCTCTGGTTCTTCAAGCCATTGAAGATACTCTTGAGCAGAGCCTGAATGAAACGCTCATGGATATCGTAGCTGGGGAGACTGAGAAGGAAGAATGGGAAGATGCCTTTGAGACCACAGTAGAAAGCGTGGAAACATGACCCTGGTAGTAACCCATACTGAAGGGTTCCTAGGGTGCTTCACTGTGAACCCTGACGGCTCCATGAGGCAAAGGGCACTCATTGACACAGGCTCTCAGGCTCCCACTCCCCAGGAGCTAGCTGAGACAGGGGTGGTGCTGGCTGAGAATTATGGGTGGCAGATCAATGGGGTCATTCCTGCCCCTGTGAAGCAGGCTCTTCCTGCCCAGAAGAAGAAAGCCATTCCCCTAAAGCGTGGCCCTGAGCCTGGGTACCACCACAGGAAATACCCCAGCACTGAGCAGAAGCGAGAGATGATTCTTGCTTACCTGGGTGAGCATGGCCCTACCATCCTCACAGATGTGCTCAGGGGAATAGGGCAGCCCACAGACCAGACAGCAATATCTAACTGGTATCATACCTTCAGTGCCCTGTTCAAAGAAGGTCTCATCATCAAGGCTGTACCCAGCAAGGGTGGTAAGCCTGCTGTATATTCTCTGCCCTGATGTCACAGATGACTTGCAATCCTGAGTCTGAGGGTGTAGACCTGTGCTCACTCAGCACTCACCCACTCTCAAGGAGCACACATCATGCCTGAATCCACCCTAGACCTGGGAGCACCCATCCCAGTGAAGGAACGTCCTGCTTCACCCCCCAGGGGTGGCAGGGCACCTGTACGTCCTGCCTACGAAGCCTGGCTGAACCAGCTTCAGCCTGGGGCTGAGTACGAGATGGCCAGCAAGGATGAGGATAAGGCTCATTCCATCAGCCGTCTGAACAGCCTCAGGACTGTGGCTAAGGAGATGACTGCTGCTGAAGATGCAAAGTACATCTACCAGATTGACCAGGTGCCTGTAGTCCCCAATAAGCGCTACCGTATCTTTGCCAGTGTCAAGGAGAAGGCTCCTGCCATTCAGAAGGGTGACCAGAAGGCTTCATGACCTGACCCCACACCAGGAACAGAACCCCCAGACTCACCCCAGGGTCTGGGGGTTCTGCTGTTCTAGGGAGAGACATGGATATAGACCTAGCCAACATTAATGTAAGGTCAGGAGTGAATGAGCAGGGTAAAGGCTTCTGCACTATCGTGGCCACATCAGCAGCAGGGGACATCTTGCTAGGTCAGATGACACCTGAATGCCATAGGTGCCTTCATCGTGAGCATGAGAGATGAGAGAGAAGATGACTAGCTCAGCAGACCTGTTAGACCTGGTGACCAGACTGGGCAGGTATGGGAGAGCCAGGAACAGAGACATTGACAAGGAGCCTAGAACCATCAGCATCACTGATGATGAAGCCTTGCTGCTCCTGGCTGAAGTTCCATGGCTTGAGGCTCTGGGCTACCCTGACCCCAGCCCTAGACCTACTGGCAGGTAACCCCCACAGAGCCTCAGGAGCCGTCAGCAGGGCCAGGGGTGCTGCTGGTGCCCAGAACAGCCCTACGGCTCCCCTGGGGCATCCTGAGCCGTCTGGTGGCAGCCTGATGGGTGTCCTGAGCCAGAGCTAGCCCAGGGTGGCTCAGTCTCAGAGCATCGTCCCAGGTCAGCAGGGTTACCGCTGGTGTACCTGTGCAAGCAGTGGTCACCCTGTGGTAACCTGGTGGCCATGGCACATCACACACCCCCCAGAGGCAAGCTCAGAGTCATCCTGCTGGCTCGTATCAGCAAGGAGAAGGAAGAAGGAACTGACACCAGCATTCCCACCCAGGTGGCCATAGGCACTGCCTATGTGAACACTAAGCCAGGGTGGGAGCTAGTCAAGGTCATCACTGAAGAAGGGGTGTCTGGCTTCAAGGAGAATGTCAGCCGTCCTAAGCTTGAGCAAGCCTTGAGGATGATTGAGACTGGTCAGGCTGACGTTCTCCTGGTCTGGAAACTGGACAGGCTGACCAGGAGCCTGCTCAGGTTTATGGGTTACTGGGGCAGGATTCAGAAGGCTGGGGGTGAGTTTGCTTCTGTGGTTGAATCCTTTGACACCACTACCACCATGGGCAAACTCATGCTGCTGATTGTGGCCACCTTTGCTGAGATGGAAAGTGAGATGAAGAGAGACAGGGCATTGCCCTGGCATGAGCACAGGAGAGAGCAGGGTTTGCCTGTGGGTGGCCCTAGGCCATATGGCTATCTCAGGAGCAAGAATGCCCTGACTGTCATTGACGAAGAAGCTGCTGTTATCAGAGACATGGCTGAAGCAGTCCTTGAAGGAGAGACCCTTTCTCACATTGCTGGCAGGCTCATTGCTGCTGGCATCCATGGCCCCTATGTTGACAAGCAGGGCCAGCCTGTCAATCTCACAGTCAAGGGCATCAAGGGCATTCTGACTGGTCCCACTGTTGCAGGTCTCAGGAAGAACCTTGATGGTACGTTTGTCCCAGCCCAGTGGACAGCCATTCTTGAGAGAGATGAATGGGAGCAGGTCAGGACTGTCCTGCATGACCCTGCACGTAGGACTAACTTTGCTGATGGCAAACCTGCCTACCTACTGACTGGGTTTGCTGAGTGCTCTGAGTGTCATGTCAAGCTGACCAGGAAGAACCACCCTAAGGGTCTCAGGCTCCTGTGCAGGAAGTGCAATAGCTCACTCCCCATGAAGGTGGCTGACGATGCTGCCACCCTGTGGCTCATGGACAACATTGATGCTCAGGCATGGCAGAACCTGAAGGAGCAGGGCAGGGGGTTTGACCCTGAAGTAGTAGCAGCCCTTGAAGCTGAGAAGTCTGAGATTGCTCAGATGAAGGCTGATGGAGATATTGACCTGGCTCAGTTCAAGATTCTGAACAGAGACCTGAATGCTCGTATTGCTGCTGCCCATGATGAGACCCCACTTGACCTGCCTGACATTGCAGACCTTCAGACAGGATGGGAGACCCTGAACCTGGCAGACCAGCGTTCAGTCATTCAGACCCTGCTTGAGACTGTGGCCATCAGCCAGCACTCATCTGACTGCCAGGGCAGAGACAGGGTGATGATTGAGAGAGCCATCTGACCCTGGCTTTACAACCTGAAGAATGAAAGAACCCCCAGGGATGATGCCCTGGGGGTTCTTCTCTTTCCTGTGTCCATCACTACTCAGGAGAAGCCAGCATAAACCTTCTCCCAGCCCTTTACCAGCCTGGCTCAGATGGTCTACCGTCCTGGGCATGCTCTCAGATGCTGCCTGGCTGGCCAGAGAGAGAACCAGAGCCGTTCAGGCTGGCTTCACCCCCACAGTGACTGACCCTGTGGCCCTGGGGCTGCTGGCTGCCCTGCTGAGCACCCAGGAGAGCCGTCCCAGTGCCCCTGAGAGCCACGCTGACGGCTCTGGGGCACCCTGACCCCATGCTGCTGGTCTGGGTGCTCCTGGCTGCCCTGAACATGGGAGCTAGTGGGGGTGCCCCTGCTGAGCGTGGCCCTGCCATACAGGTGACCCCTACAGACCCACCTGAAGTGACCTTCAGCAGTGACAGTGAGAATGGGAGATGTGTAGGGGCAGAAGGTTTGCTCAGTGCTCATTCACCAGGTTGGTCAGTTGCTCGTATGTCTCGCATCATGTACAGAGAGTCCAGATGCATTCCTACCGTCAGGTCTGGTGCTGGTGCTGTAGGTCTGCTTCAAGTCATGACTTCTAACTGTCCTTACCTGGCAGAGCAAATGGGTGAGACCTGCACAGCTACGAAGCTGAGAGACCCTAACTTCAATATCAGGGCTGCACGTTCTCTCTTCCTGTACGATGGCTATACCCCATGGTCCACCTAGCTCTCAGGCAGGTCTCAGGGATTGCACAGCAGACAGAATCTCAGGGTCACTGATAACTGAAGTGTCATACCCTGGCCTGGGGTTCCCTGTGGCAATCGCGTAGGCGTACTTGTCTCCGAACCCAGGGATGCCAGCCATCTGCCACTGGTGCTCATTGCTCCATTCCACAGGGTCAGCTTCACCTTCCTGAGCTACAGCAGCCCTGTACCTGAGAATGAAGTCATTATCTGAAGCCAGTGCTGCTACATCTGAGTATGACATGAGGGTTCCTTAAGGGGTAATAGAGAAACAGACACCATTGAAGTGAAATGAAACGACATTGCCATTGGCTGGGATAACGTCACCAGTTGCATTCACTGCAATATTTCCAAAGGCACCAGCAGAAGAAACAGCGAACGCTAGGTCTAGGGGTGGACGATACCCAGCAGGCAGATTGAAAGCTGAAGCACCTAGGGTACCACTCTTGACGACACCCCTGAGATAAACCAGGTCTCCAACCTTTCTGTATTGAGCCACCTGCTGCCCACTCCCAAAGTTCACCCAGCCATTAAGAAACGTAGGTGCAATCCATGCACTGGGGGTGGTGGCAGTGGTGAGCCTGTTAACTTCATTGGTAATAGGGATGCCCCATGGCACTGTGGCAATCTTTGTCTTAGTGACTGGAATGGGGATAGGCATGGTGTTTGTTCGTCCTTTATCCTATTGAATCCCAGAGTGCTTCGTCCCATATGCCAGCATCCCAGCCAGACGTAGGTGCCCAAACCACTTCAGTGAATGATTCAGGCAGATCAACTGTGAGAGTGGTGTACCAGTCATCAGGGGTAATCCTGTGTTCAACAGACTGAATATGAACACAGACAGCAAACCCCCAGAACTCAGTAGGATGGGAATACCACACCCTGACCAGCCAGTTCAGGAACACTCCTAGTGTCCACTCCCAGGCTCCTGAGACCCCTGGGGCATACGCGACAGAGTTGACCCTGAGCACTGGGTCTGTGTAGTTGCTCATGATGTCAGCAGCCCTGATGGGAAGGTCACTGTCATTCTCAAGCACGAAGTCAAGTCTCTGGTAGGTATGGGGACCGTACTGCTTCTGAGAAGTCTTATCCTCAAAGGTCTGGGCATTCCCACCAGCCTTAGCCAGTGTCACCAGGTTCACCACCCTGGCCAGAGACCAGTCAGTGACCAGTTCCCTGGTGCAGATCAAAGGGGCACCAGGAGCCGTAGGGGTGTCATCCACAATGGGCATCACTGAGCCTTCAGCAGGATAACCCACCAGGTCTGCTTGCACCTGAGTCAAGTGGGTGTCAGTGGCTCTCCAATTCCTGTCTTTGTAGACACAGTTGCCCTGCCTGTCAGCAAAGAAGTTCCCACCTTCTGAATCAGCCGTCAGCCCACATTCATCTCTGACAGATGAACCACTGGCAATGATCTGCTGAAGCCAGAAGGTGCCAGGGTCCAGCAACCTGGGGACATAGCCCACCTGGTCAAGAAGAACCCCAATACGTTTCCCACCCCCAATGAGATTGTAAGCCTGACTGGTAGCCACATTGGCATTGCTCAGGACTGTGGTGGGGTCTACGCATTGCCACTGAGATATTACCCTGCCATCAAGGGTGTACCCATCAGTGATTGAGTCAAGGACATGGAATGCCAGAGGGTATGTCTTGCCTTTGTAGGTGGCTGTGACCCTGACCTGCCTGCCAGGTTGCAGACCTAGGGGGTGAGGGTCATGAAAGGAATACTGCCCATCATTGTTCAGAAGCTGAATGGCCAGACTGGCTACGTCGTACCTGTTCGTAAATCTCTCTCTGCCATACCTGATGCCCAGAGACTGCACATCACAGGTAATGTCATGCCAAACAATTGAGGGTGGAGCTAGATCAAGCTGGGTGACATACAGCCCTTGAAACTGAGTACCCCACATACCTAGGTTGCCCTGTGGGGGTGAACCCCACAGAGTGAGCCTGCCCAGGGTGTAGCCACTGGGAATGGGCTGTGCTCCTACGCCTAGCACATCCTGCCAGTTAGCCTGAGCAACATTCCCAGCCCCAATGTAGTTCAGCCAGGTGCTGCCACCATCGTAACTGTAATCCAGATTGACAGTGTAGTTGGTAGGTGTCTTACCAGCCATGAGCCTGGCTTGAACTGCCACCTGATACCTGAACCCTGGGATGATGGTAAAGGACTGAGACCAGATGCCTGCATATCTGGTCTCTATGGGCATTGTCTTAGCTGAGACACTGAACACATTGCTTGCTGTGGTGTAGTTGTACTTGCTCGTGTCCCCAGGGAATGGGTACTCGCCAGCAGTCCACCCCACTGGGGCACCACCCACCCCACCACTGTTGAAAGGGAACTGAATGCTGTTGCCACCCACTGTGAGAGCACCAGATGTGGCTAGCTCCACTGTGAGAGTGACACCCTGCTTCTGCCAGTCGCGTATGCTCGTACCCATCAGGCAATAGCCCTGCCTGAAGTACGACCATACTCCTGAAGAGCCTCATAGACCTTCCTGCCTACTTCTGCATTAGCAGTCAGGGCATAGACATTGATGGTCACTGAGCCAAACCCTGAGCCACCCCTGCTGAGTGGCACCACAGCTTCAGGGCCAGCTTCACCCAGGAGAGCTACAGTGGGACCATTGACAATGCCACCCTTAGCCATCTCTGGAATGTGGAATGACTTACCACCTGCAAAGGGCACCCAGGATGGAACCTCAAACCCAAACCCACCTACTGTGCTGTTCCACAAACGCTTGATGGCATCAAAGGCAATCTGGAATGGGTACTTGATGACATCAGCCAGACCATGAAATGCATTGTTGATGGCGTTATACAAACCCCCAAAGAAGTCTCTCACTGGGTTCCATGCAGCGAGCACCAGGTCTGCACCACGCTTGAAGGGGTAGCTGATGATATCCCAAACTGTGCTGACAGCCTGCCTGATGAACTCAACAGCAGCAGTGGCAGCACCCTTGATGCTGTCCCAGTTCCTTTGAATGGCCAGGACTGCCAGCCCAAAGGGGCCAGTCAGGATGGCCAGCAGGAGTGGCCAGTTGTCTCGTACCCAGTTGTAGAGCCATTGGAATGCCCCCATGATGGCATCAATGGCAGTATCAACTCCCTGCCTGAACCAGTCCACCTTTGTGTACAGCAGGACGAATGCTGCCACCAGGGCTGCAATGGCCACAATGACAATGCCAATGGGGTTCGCTGTCATTGCAGCATTGAAGAGCCACTGAATAGCTGTACCTGCTTCTACTGCTACATTCCAGATGACCTGGGCTGCCTGCCATGCCTTGATGGCCAGGACTACAGCAATGATGCCAGCAGCCAATGGGAGCAGCCAGTCGGTATTGTCCTTCACAAAGGTCACCAGGTCTCTGATGACCCCAGCAATAGCCACGATGGCTGGCATCAAGGCTTGACCTATCTGAGCCTGAGTGTCCTTGAACTGGGCACTCATGATGGCTTGCTGCCCAGCTAGAGACTTGCTCTCATCCTTGAAGGTGCCAGCAGCATCAGCACTCTGCTCCATGATGAGAGCCTGAGTGGCCATTGACTTGCCATAATCAGTAGCCTTGCCTTCAGCATCAACTAGCCCCATCTCAAGAGCCTTAGCCTGGACAGCAGTCTCCTTGATGCTGACACCATACTTCTCAATAGGGTCTCTCTCACCCTTGAGAGCACTGTTGATGGCATTCATGGCATCAGGAACATTGCCCCCGAACATTGCAGCCATATCAGCCGCACGTTCAGTAAGAGCCTTAGTGCTGCTGGCCACTTCATCAAGTGGCACCCCAGCATTCTTCATCATGGAGCCAGTGACAGCAGCTAGCTGGCTGAACTCAGCCTTGCTGATGCCCATATTCTCAGCAGTGGTATCCCCAAACTTCTCCATGTCTTTGGCATAGTCACCATAGACAGACCTGAGAGCACCTATGGCTTGCTCCTGGTCACTGGCAGCACCCACCACAGCCTTGCCAGCTTGCACCACAGCATCAACAGCAATAGCCCCGACAATGGCTTTGCCCATTGACTTTGCTGTGTCCTTGAATCCCCCTACATCCTTCTCAAGTTCACCGATTGACTTCTGTGCAGATGATACGTCACCTACAATCTTCAGGAGAAACTCTCTGTCAGCCATCAGCCTGGTGCCCTGTAATTCCAGTCCTTGAATGCCTTATCTACAGCTTCAGCCCACATCTCTGTGTATTTCCTGCCCCTAGCTCTGGCAGTGGGGTACAGGAAATACCCCTGCCTTCCCTGATGGGGTAGGAACTGCTGAGTAGTGGGTCTCCCACCACCCCCAAACTCAGCACCATAGAAGATGTCTGTATACCTGACACCAGGTCTGGCCAGAGTCCTGGGCACCCTGACAACTGGCACCCTATCTCTCTTAGCCTTCAGCCCACTGGCTGCCAGGCTCTGAAGCTTTGTATGGGCAGCAGACTGGGCACCAGCTACCAGGTCACTGGCAATGTTCTGGGATGCATCCCTGACTTCATTCTGCAAGTCTTTGGGAATCTTATTCAGCACCTTGAGCAGTTCTCTCATGCCATGAATCTCAGCAACAGTATCGCTAGCTGCTCTAGGCATTATCTCTTCCTTGCTGCTTGTCTACGCTGTCGTCTGGCTTCATCCTTCATCAGTTCCACCATGGCATTATGCTCAGCCACAGTCAGTGCCCTGTACTCACTGGGAGTGATATGCCAGTAGTGCCAGAAGTATGCCTTATCTTTCAGTTCAGAGGCACTGACTGAACCTTCTGAGGGTCCACTTCAGCAGCCTGCATCTGAGTAGAGAACTCCTTAACCTCTGACATCTTCACATTATTCTTGAAGTCATCCCAGGTTAGCCCTGGGTTCTCCTTACGCTGGGTGGCCCACATCACACCCCCTGCCAGCATCAGGGGGTCTGCTTCACCCATGGGCACACCCTTGAGAGCATGGGTGGTAATCATCTCCACTTCACCCAGCGTCAAGTCATCAAAGAAAGACATCAGGCAGCAGCATCCTCAAGAGTCCTGCTGGCATGAGTGTGAGAACCTGCTGCACCCAGGACAGTGACTAGGGTGCCATCATCTCTGCTGATATCTCCGATTACGTCCATCTCAAGGTTAATCTCAGTAACCTCATTGATGCCAGCATCAACTACAGGATATGCCACCAGTCTCACTTCTCCTGTCCAGTGAGGATTATCAGCAGCAGCAGGAGCGTTACGATAAGCAAACTCAAAGGGGACCACTGCACCAGGACCACCCACTGAAGTCAATGCTTCGTCAAGAGAGTCAGGGCCAAGTGACATCTTCAGGTCAATCGTCAGCACCCAGGAGAACCCCAGAGGGTCACAGAAGGTAGCAGCAGCATCATCATCCTCAGGCATGAGATGCACCCCTGAACTAAAGCAGGTCAGGTCAGCAGCTACCGTGACAGGGGGACCGACCCCATCTTCACCCAGGGTAATCCATGGGTCAGTAAGTCTGATAGGACGTGCAGCCATTCTGGTTCTCCTTATTCAAGGTCATATGTCAGATTGATGGAGCAGGCTAGGTAATCCACCCCACCCACCTGCATGGGATAAGGGGCAGTGGTGTCAATCAGTGTGAAGTAGGTGCCCTTGATGGCTGGCAGAATGCTGGCCACCCCATCTTCAAGGGTCTCTAGCTTTCCACCTGGCTCAATTCTCTGGGCCACTAGGATTATCTCCATGGTCACTTCATAGGCACACATCGTGGACAGCTTCAGCCAGGGGTCACCCCAGGAGATGAGCACCATGGGTGGAGCTACTGAGTCAGGGAGATGGTCAACTACACCCCACTCAGTAGGCAGAGCAGCTGCACAGATGGCAGCCAGTTCTTCTCTGGCCAGACTCAGCTTCATGCCACACCCCAGCCAGTCTCCACCTGGTAGTAGGCAATCAGCAGGCTGTCATATCTGGCCACCAGGTCTCTGGCTACCCTGACTGGCCCAGTCTCTGAGAGACCCATGATGCCAAAGGTAGCGTCAGGCTGTTTCCAGATGTCAATGCTCAGGCTCAGGGCCACTTCTGCCACTGTGGCTGGCACAGGGCTCAAGTCAGTCTCGAGCCCCACCCAGTCATTGATGGCTTCTGTGGCTGCATCACAGACCTGCTGAAGTCTGGGGTTCCCTGGGTCACGGTAGCCAATCTGGCTCGCGAGGATGGCAGGGGTGGTGTAGGACATCTCAGACGGCTCCCAGACGTGCCCCTGTGGCTCCCTGAGCCGTCTGGCTGCCCAGGTGGCATAGGCGTGGCCCTACGCTCCCCAGGCAGCCAGGACGGCTCAGACGGCTCACTCAGGCTCCTGCTCATCTGGCAGGGGCAGGAGCACTGCATCCTGATGACTCTCAGGCTCTTCGTCAGCTAGCTCAGTGGCTGTGATGATGAAGGGCTTTGAGCCACCAGTGCTGACAGTGACCTGAACAGTCCTGGCCACCCCAGTGATACCCCCAATGGGGGCAGTCAACTGGGTGGGACTGACCAGGGTGGTAGTTCTGGGGTCACTGTCAAAGCTGACCTTTGAGCCTGATGTGAAGCCAGTGCCTGTGATGGTCATGGTGAACCCAGCAGCACCCACAGCCTTAGTGGCAGGGTTAATGCTCACCACTGCTGAAGCAGGGCCACCACCCCCACCCCACAGGGAAGGTGGGTAGGAGTCCTGATATGGGTCTGTGAATACTGTCATGGCTCAGGTCAGCCCAGTAATCTTCACCACACCATTACGCTCAGCAGGTGGGGTATCAGAAGGGCCAGCTTCAGTGGTAATCGGACGGTAGAACCCCAGGCTGGTGGCAACTGCAATCTGACGACCAAAGACAGACGGCTCAATGGCTTGCATCACAGGATGACGCTTCTCATAAACCTCAATACCAAACCTGTTACCGATATACAGGGTCGTATCGGTAATGCCCTGAGTCACCACAGCCCTGAGACCTGCCACAGTCATGGTGAAGTCAGTAGCACTCCCCTGACCCATGGCATTAGCTGGTCCCACTGCTGGGAACAGGGGTCGCCCTGCCAGGTCAGTGAGACCCAGCAATGCACCCCAGCCCTGTGGACCCATGGCCAGCCAGGTAGGCAACTGGCCAGTATTGGCAAAGACAAGGGCTGAAGCTTCTCCAATGGCAGCCATGACATCAGGCATCGTGATTGCCACACTGTCAGAAGTCTTAGCAATCTCAGTGATTACAGCAGCTTCAGAGACAGCTTCAAGCCGCCTATTCATATGCGTAACCACCATGTCAAGGCTTGAGGCAATCATGTCAATGAGCAATTCACTGACGTTGATGTACCCCCCATATACCTTCATGCCCACAGGCTCAGCAATGATGTCCCATGTCTTGCTTACTAGCTCACTCTTCTCCTGGCCCTGTGGCCCTACACCAGTCATGTAGTTGGCATCAACAATCCTGGGACGGCTGAACTGAGAGCTAGTCACAGGGTTCACACCCAGAGCACTGAACAGGGGACGCCCACCAGGGTGAGGGTCAAGAATCGGACCCTGGCTGCTGACAACTACCAGACCATTGAACCCACCAGCAGTGGGAATGGTATTAGCCTTGTCCAAACCCAGGTGCTCAGCAGCACGACGATGGAACTTCTGCCACCTGGTTACAGCTTCAGGGCTGCTGTTCTGGTGCAGACCATCCCACAGGTATTCACCAGCAGAACGGTATTGAAAGTCTCTGGCAACTACTGTGGGGTCAAGCCTTGACAAACGCTGCTTAACAGAGTCTGCCATCTCAAGGTCTCCACCCACCTTGTCAATCTGAGAGTCAAGGAATGCAATGCGGCTCCTTGCATTCTGAATCTGCTCAAGGTCAGTCTCGTAAAGGTCTCTGCCTTCATCTTCAGCAGCAGAAGCCAAACCTTCAATGTATGTGACCTTCTGCTCTCTCTCATCAAGGAACTTCCTAATGAGTGCATCAACTGCCATCTCTTCAATCCTTTGTCTAGAACGGTAGGGTTCTGACTAGGGAGAAGGGTGCAGTTCAATCAGATGGCTGAAGGGTGCCTGAATGGTTCAGGGGTGCTCTGGCCTATCTGGGCTGGGTGCTTCTGTGGTCTCCTGGGAGCGTAAGCCATCTGAGCCACGCTGGTCAAGGGGTGGTCTCAGATGTCTCCTGAGCACCTTCTGGCTGGCACTGAAGGTAATGCCCAGAAGCCTGATGGTGACCAGGATGCCAGTGAGAAAGCCTAAGAAGAAGGCTGAGATGAGTGGGAAGGCATCGTAATTGATACCCAGCACTGAGTCACTTAGCTTCTAGGTCGTCCATGGTGAGACCACTCAGGTTCAAGAGAGACTGAATGTGCTGCCCATGATAAGCAGAGACCACCAGTACAGCACCTTGATTGATGAGTGCTGTGTATGCCTCAGGAGAGAGAGCCACCCCATTGGCTGAGAACGTATTAGAGTAATCAGTGAACCCATAGATGACCATATCGTCTGTATCCTCTGGTGGTAGTGGGGTCGGCCCTGGTGCTGGTGCATTGACGGCCCTACGCATGCATTCATCCCTGATATCAGCCAGGAGCCAGGTGCCAGACGAATTGCATGAGCTAGGTTGCCATGGCCCTTGCACTGCCCAGGCTGCTGCTGGGTCTATCTTTCTGTCAGTCCACCCATCTCCTGCCCCTAGGGCATGAGTGAAGATGTCATCAGGACGATTGCCAAAGTAGGCATTCAGGGCATTGCTGCCAGCAAAGTAGGAATCAATCTGAACCTGGTTCCATTGCTCCCCTAAGCCATTATTAGCAGCTTCAATGGCAAAGGTGGTGGCATTCGCATTGTCCTTAGCTACCGTGCCCCTTGAGAGAGTGAGTGGCCCACCCTTACCAGCAGTGTTAGCAGCCCCAGCAGCAATGGGCCAATATTGACCATCCCTATCAAGGAGCAGATTGCCAATGGGGTTATCCTGCCCATTCACCTGGTAGTACACATCATCTTCAGGGTCAGCAGATGAAGCAGTGTGATGCCACTGAATGCCCAATGGCATTGAAGGGAACCCACCACTTGAACGAGACCTAGACTCCCACCCTGCATTCACAGAAGTCTCAATGACTGTCAGACCTGCATCCCTGAGAATGTCAGCCAGGTCAGTAATCCAAATGTCACCCATCAGAGATGTCCACTGCATCATCAGGGTCCATGTCTCCAAACCCATGGAACCATCTCAGGAACAGGGTTCTGAACCTGGCCACCCTCTCAGCTTCAGGCTCATCAGCAGGGTCAGACTGCTGCTGCAACAGAACCAGAGCCTCATAGGCCAGGAATCCCTTTGGCTCTAACGGCTCTGAGCTAGCCATGGGGGGAGCGTCTGATGAAGCCAGCCAGGTAGGACAGGGCAATGATGCCCACTTCAACCACCAGGAACCAGCCTTGAGTCTCAGTCATGCTCGCGAACCCTTCAGTTCTGTCAGGAGTGCCCTGATGCTGTTCAGGTGGGGGGTGCCATCAACCTGGGTACCGTCAGCACTTCTCATGCTGGTAATGCCTGCCCCTGCATACACAGGCACTGGGGTAGCTGCTACATGGTCAATGGCCACCTGAACCCTGCTCACTACCCCATCAATCAGCTTAGGGGGTCTGTAATCTCCAAAGTTGATACTCAAGCCTGTGTGAGACTCCTGAAGCATTGACCTAACCTTATCTAGGTCTCTGCCTTCATAAAGCCTGAAGGTGGCATATGCCCCATCATCCTCACTTCTCAAGTCTACTGCATGACCTACCCAGGCATCAAAGGACTGCTCATCATGGTCAAGCACAAACTTGATGAATGAGGCATTACCCCTACGATGCACTCCCTGGGCCATACGAGCACAGGAGCCTTTCAGGAACTGCTCTTTATATCTGGTCAGTTCACCAGTCTCAGGGTCTCTCTCCACCACTTCAGCAATCTCACCATAAGGCACAATGCAACCATCAATGGTTCTGCCATCATCTCTGAGCATCAGCCTGTCAGTGCCGATAAACCTGGTCAGGCTCATTTCAGTACCCCTGTCAGTGACTCTACGGTAGCTGGCTCATTGGGAATGAATCTCTCAGCAAGCCTAATCTCATCAACAGTAATGGCAGGATTGCCATGGACATCCTGAATACGATTCAGAATCTCGTACGTCTCAGCCCTTTCCTTCATGGTGGGTCGTACGTATTCATCCCTGTTGAATTCAAGGACACTACCCCTGGGCAGCAGCCAGTTACTCATAGCTGATGCAGCAGTGTTCGCTAGGGGTCTGAGTGTGGCTCTCCAGTGAAAGTCAAAGATGCCTTGAACATTGGAATAGGGTGAACTTTGGTCCTGTGGCAATCCCACCAGATATGGGGGGACACCTAGAGCAGCAGCAATCCTGGTCTCATCAAAGACTCTCATCTCAATCATGCCCATCTCCTTAGGGGAGATGGTCAGTGCCTGTAGCTCAATGCCACCACTGAGCACCGCTGGTGCCCCATTACGCCTACTGGCAGCACTGACCCACCTGTTCTGTAAGTCAGCAGCTTCAGTACCGTTCAGGTGCCTAGGGTGCTTGATGACACCCCAGGGGACACCACCCCTGCTGGCCAGGTTTGACACTGACTGCTCAAGGGCAGCAGCACTGATGAGGTTACGTCCTGCCCATTCAAGGGGACCGATACCCCTGAGATTGCCAGGGTAGCTCTGATACTTGATATGGCAGACATCTGCTGTCTCAAGCTTCTGCCCACTCAGTCTGTATTCAATCTCACCATTGGCTTTCTCAATGTTCACCCACAGTGGATTCAGAACCACCCACCTGGCCACCTGGCCATCATTGTTCAGCCCATACCTGCCAGTAGCCCACAGGATTGCCTCACCTGTGCCTTGCAGGGTATTGAAGAGTTGCTTACAGGCTTCTACCCAGTCAGAGTAAACCTCAGGCTCAGGGTTATTAGCCCAGTCAGGCAGCTTGAACTGACTGACCCCCTTCATACCGTACACAGGGAAGCTGGCTAGCTCGCGAGTGTTCAGGTCAATGCAGGTGCCCAGAGTGCTGACCTGTTGACCTACAGCCTGGCCCTGCCACGCTGGGTAGCCCCACTCAACTGGCCAGCCCTGCCATGCCTGAGCCTGCACTGGTGGCTCCCAGGCTGGGTACTGAACATGTACGTCACCATAGCCCTGGGGTACGTTTGGCCCCACAGAGCCAATAGGCTCATTATCGTTTGGGGGGTTATCTCTGGGGAGTGCTCTTGATCTGAAGTCTCTGATTATCAACAGGTCTGATGCATCCCCCATACAAAGTACCAGCGTAACAGATGTTTGCCATTGTGGTAAAGATGTGGTTACCTGGGGATATGTCTGGGAGAAACGCCATTGCCTATGCCAGCAGAGCATTCAAGGACGCTCAACAGTTCTTGGCTGAGAACTACGTTCAGTGCTGGGTCAGTGACTCAGCAGGTAGGTGCAGGAACAGGGCCACCATTCCAGACCATCAGCCACCACTCTGCACAGTACCTGACCCAGCACTCTGGCAGGGGCAGTTCTGGGGTATGTGCAAGTACCACAGTTGCAGGCAGAGTGGCCAGCTATCCCATAAGAAGCACCAGCCACCACCTAGTAGGTCATGGTGAGAACTGCTCCTGCTCCCAGGTATGGGACTGCTCGTAATACACATCGTCCCACCATGGGTGACTATGTGGCTGAGATGGGCAGTGAGCTAGGCTTGAACTTCTACCCATGGCAGGAACTGGTCTCTGATGTCTCACTGGAATTGACCCCCAGGCAGAACTATTCAGGGGACCAGTCAATGCTACGGCTCCACCATCAGTACGTAGGTGCTCTAGTAGGTAGGCAGTCAGGTAAGACAGCCTGGTCAGTTGCCAGAGTCCTGGCACAGTGTCTGCTCCCTAACAGACTGGACATTGCTGAGAGAGTGGGACTGACTCACTTCAAGGCTCAAGAAGTTGCCTATACGGCTCAGTCTCGTACTGTGGATGTGCAGAAGTGGCAGGAACATATAGAGATTATCCATAGGTCAAGGTTTGGCCACCACATTGACAAGGTGACCCTTTCCACAGGTAGAGAGTGCCTGAGGTTTACCAATGGCTCAACCTACCGCCCCATTACGCCTAATAAGACTGGGGCCAGGGGACTGACCTTAGACCTGGCCATTATTGATGAGGCTCTGACTCATCCTCTGTGGCTGCTGCCAGTCATCAGACCCACCATGGCCCAGAGAGACAGTGCATCAAACTGCTGGGGCAGTCAGTTTGTGATAATCAGCAACGCTGGTGACGAAGATTCAGAACTACTCAACAGGATGCAGGAGCTAGGTCAGGACAGTCTCTCAGACCCTGAGGCTAAACGCTGCTGGCATGAGTGGAGCATGGAGCCTGGTCGCGACCCACTTGATGAGCAGACCTGGCTAGACACCATGCCCACCCTTGAACTGCCTGACGGTATCTCCCTTGACTTCTTAAGGCTTGAAGCTGAGACCATGAGGCTCGAGCAGTTCATGAGAGAGTATCTGTGCTTCAGGGTGGCTAAGTCTGAGGCTCAACTCATCCCAGTGGAGAGATGGCAGGATGCCCACAGGGGTGATGTCCTGATGCCTTACGATGTGGTGCTGGCCCTAGACATCAGCCCTGAACGTCAGAGAGCCAGCCTGGTAGCTGCTGGGGCCGTAGGGGAGTACCTAGCTCTTGAAGTAGTTGATGGCAGAGAAGGACTGGAATGGGTGCTCGACAGGTGCTCAGAGGTTTGTGAACGCTGGGGGTGTCCCCTGGTACTTGACTCAGGTGGGCCAGCAGCAAGCCTGATACCAGCCCTACAGGCTAGGAACCTGACGGTAGTGCCGATTGCAGCTAGAGAAGTGGCTAACGCTGCTGCCATGTTCTACGATGCAGTCATGAGCAAGCGCATTGCCCACCAGAATGACTATCGGCTGAATGATGCTGTTACTGGTGCCAGTAAGAGAGCAGTGGGTGAGAGATGGGCATTTGATCGTAGGGGTCATATTGACATCTCACCCTTAGTAGCTGCCTCATTCGCTGTCTGGGCAATAGAGACAGGTCAAGTGAATAAGCCAGGTATCTTCTAGATATCAGGCAATTTACTTGTAATTGACCCAGGAACTATGCAGAATGGCGCGAATATAGGTACGGCTCCTGCACATCACCCCAATGTCACCAGTTGGCACACCAGATGACATCAGGATGAGTCAAGAGAACAGGAGCCGTACCCATCTCCCTGCCTAGCACATCCTGTAACCCCAGAGCAACAGCCAGACTCAATTCTCAGGTTGATGCCTGAGGGTCAGACTCAGCCTCAAGTGAGACAGTTGGC
>Ga0207680_10000303_pt1 | contig 23470 bp, 32 predicted proteins | sample KBSS23metaG_FD_184321 | JGI IMG/M metagenome (GOLD analysis project Ga0207680, IMG submission 184321) | Switchgrass rhizosphere microbial communities from Kellogg Biological Station, Michigan, USA - KBS S2-3 metaG (SPAdes) (version 2) | ecosystem: Host-associated > Plants > Roots > Rhizosphere...
TCAAAAAAATGAAACCGAATCACTGTATGCAGAACTTGACTTCCTGTATAAATAATTCATTATCTATTCATAAATACATCACCAGTAGTTATCGGACGATAGTTTCAAAATCTATATTTTGTTATATTCAAGGTCAATTTTTTAACAAAGTTCAGAGGCTGGGGGGACAAATCAAAGAAGTCAGCACAGCAGCAAACCGTCAACGTTAACAGCAATTTGCCAAAAATGGAAAATCAAGAAAATGATTTATTGACAAAACCGCCTTTAACGGGAAGCACTCCGTTGGTCGACTATCTTTGGTCAGAAAGATGCGACTTACGACTTTTACATTTCGTTATCGATACCGTTTTGACAGGCGACTACGTAGCTCACGTTGCCCGACAGGCCTTAGACGGAAAAAACGACTACGAATCAACAAGTCCCGGGGATTTAGCAAGTTCAAATCCGGGACAAAGGACCCTTAGTCTACGAAAATCAAGTCAGGAACTACTAGAAATGTTTCTAGCACGTGTTATCGATAATTTCCAAGTTTATTTAGTTGACATAATAAGAGATGTATTACGACTTAAACCGGAGATTTTAAGTGCTAGAAAACAAGAATTTACTTTAGGGCAAATTCTAAAATATAAGACAATAGAAGACTTGGTCCAAAGCATGATTGAAGGTAAAATAGGGGCATTGTCTTACGAAGGGTTTGGCTACATTCAAGAATGGTGCGACAACAAAGGAATTCCTCTAATTGTACCCGAGAACAAATTGTACTTAATAATAGAATTAATTAGTGTAAGAAACATAATTATTCACAATAGAGGGCGTGTTGACTCAAGATATTTGATTGCATGTAGCAAAAGCACTATGACGATAGGTGAAAAATTCCCTTTGAAAATTGACTATCTATTTGAATCCTCAAAGTTGCTAAATGACATCGTTAATTTAACGGACAAAGCTATAACCGACAAATTTCACGTTAATAGCATTGATGTAAACAAAGAACTCAATCGCAGGTCTTCCGAAAGACTCTAAACAACCGCTAACATTTGGTTGCCCTGTAAAATGGTCGCAGGGCTAGTGAATCCTCTTATTTACAAAGAGCAAGCCCAACTGCAAGTCGTATACGTTGTATGCTATGCCATTTGACAAACCGCCATGCTAAAACAGTTTCTATATATTCTTGCCGCATTATCATTAACATCTTGTGTTGACAAAACCAATAGCACTAAAGGTACTAATAAAGACAGCGCATCATCATCGCAGCAGGACACAAGCATCACAAATAATTTTGACTATCAAATAGAGCAAAAATATTTGAAAAGAAAAAGGCTTTTGAGTGAACGGCTTGCTTTGCTTGACCTTGAAAAAGGAACGAATGATTTCGAACTTAGAATATGGTATATTCCTTCAATGTGGGACCCAAGTATCCTTTACATTCTGAAAGCCAACAACTCGACATGGAATCTTTATCATTATCAGTTTTACACTTTAACAGTTACTGAACCAAATCACTTCTGGGACAATCCCTTAGTTGACAGCGTTGTTATGGAAAGCGTCCGGCCTCAAAAAATAAGTTGGTCGACTTACATTAAAAATTTGCAGTTAAACACTTTGTGGAAATTGCAAACAGAAAGTTCCATAAAAGGGAAGAAGTTTTCAGTGAATGATGGATACAGATGTTTACTTGAATTAAGTGACAAAGGGAAATACAAATATTTATTTTATACGATGCCAGAATATAATCAGGGCAAAGACATTAACCATAAGAAGTTCGTAGAATTTAAAAACCATTTGGTTGACCCAATTATTTACAAAGGAATGCATAACCCCTGATTATGCACGACACATAACTTTCGTTTTCTATGTAAAGCAATCTCAGGTTCTATTAGTCATTTAAAATTTCAGAACAGTCCGGCAGCAAGCCGGCCACGTTGGCGGTCATTCCTGTAGACATTCTTCCATCTTAATTAACCATGAACACACAAATATTAAAAGATTATTTAAGCGACAGAAACACGATTCGTTGTGGTTGGGGAATGGAGCTTCTTGACACTTCATTTGAGACAATGCCAAGTGAATTTATAACTTTTGCAGAGAACGACCTGCAAAGCAATTTTGATCATAAATATATTAATGCATTATCAAATGCTAAAAGAGCTTTAGATTGTCAAGCTGATCGACTTTTAAAATTAGTTGGATTTTATAAGGAAGCACAAGACAAATTTTGGGGTTTTCCAAAAAAATTAGAACTAATACAGAAGTTCGAAATAATAGCTCCGAGAATACTAAATAAGATTAATAAGACTAGAAATTTGATGGAACATCAATATATAAAGCCGAAGCCGGAACAAGTAGAAGATTTTCTTGACGTCGCTTCTCTTTTTATTGCATCAACTGAGCATTATGCATCAAAATTCGATAGAAAGGTAGATTACATTAACGAAGAAACAGAGATATTTCAACACCTTGGGGAAGTTTCAATAGTGGTCGACAATGATACTTCAAATCTTTTTATAAAGACACGTCAATTAAAACCAGAAAAAAAAGATTTTGCATTTGAGGTTAAAAAGCTGGATGACATGTATACTGAACTCTTTAAATTACACCTGAAGAAAATGGAGTTTAGTTAATGTTCTTGCTGGACTACCATATCATTCAACACCCGACTTAAAGAAGGAACCGCCAACATAGGTATTGCAGCAAGTGGGGCTGGACGTTGTAACAATTAACAGCAAACATTACTGTACTTGCAAAAAGAATGCTAGTTTATTACCTTTGAATGTGGACTACGAGTAAGATATAGTAAAGCCCGACAGCAAACCTTCTACGTTGTGCGTCATGCCATTTAGACACCACATTCACATATAATGATTTAATAAGACTATCTTGACTTCAAATAAGGAAAGCGGAAACCCTTTTTAAGTAGGCAATAAAATTAAATCATTATGAAATCAGTATTAGTTACAGGAACAAGTAAAGGCATTGGTTTTGAAACTGTCCTTTCGTTTGCTCGTGGAGGCTATAAAGTTTTTGCCACCATGAGAAATCTTGAAGCTGCAACAATTCTAAAAAACCATATCGCTGACGAATCTTTGTCAGTCACAATTTACAAAATGGATGTTGATTCAGATGAATCAGTTAAACATTGCATTGAAACTATTATTAAGGAGCATGGAACAATTGACGTTTTGGTAAACAATGCCGGCATTGAGCGACATGGTTCAATTGAAGAATTGCCAATGGCTGATTTTAAAGCAGTAATGGAAACCAATTATTTTGGTGTAATCAGGTGCATACAAGCAGTGCTTCCTCAAATGAGAGAAAATAAAAATGGTTGCATTATTAATGTTGGTTCAGTTTCAGGAAAAATTGCCTGTACACCTCTAAGTGCGTATTGTGCCAGCAAATATGCGTTGGAAGCGCTTTCAGAATCTTTAGCACAAGAAGTGAAACCGTTTAATATAAGAGTTTCGATTTTAGAACCGGGGATTATTGATACAAAAATGGCTCATGACATTAGTGTGGACAGCAACTCTATATATCCACAGGTACTTCGTTTTGGAGCTATGTTCGAAGAGTCGCTCAAACAACCAACACCCCCTTCATTAGTAGCTGACACAATGCTTAAAATTGCAAATAGTGACATGTGGAAATTAAAACATCCTGTCGGACCAACTGCACTTCCGTTTCTAGGGTGGCGGGCATCTATGACAGATGAGCAATGGGTTGATTGGAATGCATTAACTGATGAAGAATGGTACAATGCTGTTCAAACGACTTTTGGTATGGACGTAAGACGGTGAAAATAGCTGGACAAACTCTTCTAAGTAGCAGCAGGGACGCACAACATTGGGCTGCCAAGCTGGTGGGACGTTGTAAAGCAAAACCAGTTTATTAAGTTGGTCATTTCAAGATTGATACTTTATATGCATAAATTTCTAATAATATTATCTTTCGATGGGATACTTTTAACCGCCTTTGGGCTTATATCTATCATGGCTGGAATAATTGATAGAGGCGGGTTATTCTGGTGGTCCATCAGAGAAAGCAAACCAACAAGCAGATCAGGTATCCGAATAGTTAACTTTGTCTTTGGGTTAATCGCTTTACTAGCCGGTTTATCATTACTGAGACGAAAATAATCACTGAAAATTGTAAGGTTAATATATTTCCGAACCCAGCCCGGCAGCAAGCCGTCTACGCTACCTGCTGTGTTTGGCGAGTTCTCGCAAAAATTGTTAATTCGACATAGAATGACAATTGCAAAACGGAAAACCTCAATCAAAATTTATTGACGGTCGCCATTCAATATCATCAACTTGAAAAGATTTTATTTCAATCTTTGCCCATGCTTTCTTTAAAACACCGCTGCTAGTCTTATAGGTCACAATTCTATATCGAGTTTTAAAACCTTTTAGAAATGTAATCCCGGACCTTTGCCTGAACATATTCAGTTTTACAAAAGGGAATGGGCCTGACTTAAATAGTCCGGGAAGCTCAATGTCGACAAAAACACAATTATGTTTTTTTAAATCTTGCTCGATGCTTCCTTTATAATCGTTTTTAGACTGGGTGAGATGATCAAACAGAAGAAAGACTAAAAGGCCAACTGGTAGACATAAAATGATAAGTAACATTTCATTATCCATATGAATCTTCGTTAGATTAGCGATTTCACGCTCAAATTACATCAAAATCTATTTATCTGACGAAGGTCTAAAAATAGAGGTATTCCACAAGAAAGTAATTGTTTTGAAAAAAGGCAAGAATTCCTAAGCACTAAAAATAAATACTTCAAGAATTGTTGTCTTTACGCAGTATAGCATATATTTAGAAGTTCACAACTAAGTCCTTTATCAAAACTTCACTTATAAAGCTGAAAAGGTCAACAAAACCATTCTTTTTATTAGACCAAAAGTTAATGAAAAATGGGCCCAGAAGTTCATTTCCAATGACAACAATAAAATATTTAATAGTACCCCAAAATTTAAAATAATGAAAAAAATACTGCTATTTTGTTTTCTGGCTTCCACTATCACTTCATGTTCATTTTATAAGGTAGCTTCAATTACTTCTGAGAAGACGAAGAAAAGTAATAATATGCTTGTATTTGAGAACGATACCATAAGAGTGTCTTATAATTTTTGGGCTAAAAATGGAGCAATGTCTTTCGATTTATACAACAAATTAAATATTCCACTTTACTTTGACTGGAAAAAATCAGCATTTATTCCGAATGACAAAATGATGAGCTATTGGCAAGACGAAACCAATACAACGGGTAGTTCATCTTCTTCTGCATATTATTTATACGGAGGTGTAATTGGGGGTAGTAATAGATCTAAATCTAAGTCAATAAGACAAGAAAGGATTGGAGTGATCCCGCCCCATGCGCTAATTTCAAATAATAAGTATACACTAGTACTGCCAAAAACAGATTTATTAGTTCAAGAATATAATTTATCCAACACGCCGTTACGATTCAGAAATTACTTAGCTGTGTCAACGTCTGAACAATTTGACAAAGATGTTTTTTTTATTGACAATGATTTTTTCGTTTCAAATGTAAAAAAAATCAAAAAATCAAAAATAAAAGCTTCACAGATAAGCAGTGCTTTTTATATGGGTTCGCAATATTAATTCAAGTACCAATCAAATCTAAGGTATTTCTTATTCAAAACCCTGATAGCTTTAAGGCTTTGCCATTGCCCACAAAGAACAGCAGCCAACATTGGTATTGCTAAGAGCGTGGCTTGACGGAAGTGTACTGAATAGTTGTTCTTTACCCCGCATATTAGGCGGCGACCGTTCCAAAAGAGTGATTTAGTATACAAAGAGAATAGTTTTCAAAAACTGTTCGGTTGCATGGCGGATGGATCACAGAACCTAGCACAATAGCAAGCCGAATGCGTTCGAACTAATTTCACAAACCCTAACATTCATTGGAATTAGTAAGAAAAATTAATTGACGAATGAAAAACCTTGAAGTAAGACATTACCTTGACATTTATATCAAAAGAAAAGAAATGCAAGAGAAAGGTATAACGCATCCAAGTGAGCAAATCAAAGAATTCACAAGAAACTTTGTTGAAAAATTACTGACTTATCCGTTAAACGAAGAAATCATTTTAACAGAAAACGGTTCTTTCTTTGACAGTGAAGGAAACTTCATAATGAAAATTCCTAATTAAACTTTCAAGAATACCTTTTTCGAAAGGCATTGTCTAACTTAGCCCTTTGGCTGCGCAGAAGGAATGCTAATACCCAACCTGCATAAAGCCCCGACGTTAACGGCTATTAATCCAGACCTCACAATGGCAGACAGAATAATAAAAGACATCAGATATTACGAAAGCAACGTAGCAAACATTGACGGCAATTCTATGCCTCATAATTTGGGGCAATTATTTAAGCCAACATCAGACACCAACTACATTGGACAGAGGATTGCAAGAAAATTAAATGAACTCAGATTTTGCTATGGTGAGTTTGACCATATCTACATAAACCTCACTACATTTTTGCCTGAGAATGACCTTGTGATTTCAAATAGAAACATTGACAAAAGGATAAAATATATTGATTTTGGTTTATCAATGACCAATTACAACTCTCTTTCAGACGCCGACAAAAATCAATTATTAAAATCCATAACTCTTACAATTTTAAAGCACATCTGTCTTGCCGACAACTTGAATATAAAACTTGTTGATGAAGTTGAACTTTTACTTGCTAAGCTCGACACAGAAATTCAGATTAGCTATAAGACAAAAGAAACGAGCAACTATAAGATTGACATAAGTTATCAAATTAATCCAAGCAGTTCCTCAACAAGAGCAATCGTGAAATATTTAGACAAGAAGGACAATTCAACCCGCCAAGGTTTTATACCAATTCAATTTTATGACGACATTTATTCTTTGGTGGACACGATTACTTTAAAAGGTAATGACTTGATTTTAAATCCTAAAAAATCATTTAGAGCAGACATTCATAACGAGAGATATAAAACACCAATTGCTTTGAAATTATCAGAGCTTGACAGACTTTAACAGCCGCTAACATCAGGTTTTGTGCAATTGCGGCTTGAAGTAACGACGATATGTTTGAGAAAAATGAGTAAAAAAACTTCTCCCAATATTCGATTCCTATGTAAACTGGTCTCAGATTTTGTAACGATGCAGACTAATCAAATAAGACAGCCCATCAGCAAGCCGTCTACGTTGTGTGCCCATATATCGACCGTCCCAATATACTAATAATTCGACAAGGTTTATCCGACAAAAAACAGAATTAAAACGACAACTTACTATTATGAAAATAAAACAATTGATGTTACTGTTGACCCTTCCAATATTCGCTGAAGCGCAAAATACCAATATAAATGGTGTTGTAACCTATTTTTTTAACGACAATTTAGGTGACAAACCAGACATTGGAGCTAAAGTTTATGTGGTCGACTCGCTGACAAATACCGTGTTTAAAAACAACACAATCGATAGTTTCATCTATGTAAAGACTTATAGAAGAATATATCAAACTTATTTAAGAATATTTTCTGACTACACTGGAATTGCAAAGGGCTATGAAGGTAAAAAAAAGCATAAGGAGGAATATCAAACCTATAAAACAAAGACCGATGATGCAAAAAAGAATGTTGACGAATACTTTAATAAACTTTTAGTATACGGAATTGACACTGATGAAAAATTTGAAGCATTAGATAAACGAGCGGCACAATCAATTGTAAGCCTTAATGAAAATAACTCACTAGTAAGAACTGTTGACGGAAATGGAAACTATTCCATTTCAGTTAAGCCAGGAACATACTTTATATTAATTATTTCGAAAGGTCGGACAGGTATGAGTATCAGCGAAGTTATGGGACAAATCTACTCAAAGAAGGTTCTTGTGAGAGAAGGTGAAACAAAAAACGTAAGTAATAATTTTACTTTGTATTGATGAAATTAATTTTAACAAATACTAAACGCAAATCTCGGAATGGCGAACGTACAACTTGCTGCTTGCCGATATGCATTAATCAGCAGCACTTGGGGCGTGATCATTTTAAAACTGAGATTTTGTTACTTTCAAGTTCAATTTATTAACCTAGTTCGGTAGCTGGGCAGGCTGAACACAGTAGACGGCCCGGCAGTAAGCCCGCGACGTTAACAGCAACTTTAACAGACTACTATGATAAGAATACATAATATAAAAATTAACGGAATCGGTCCAATTAAAGATCTTGACTTAAAATTTGATCACCACTTTAATATTATATGTGGACAAAATGGTATTGGAAAAACAACTATACTTGACTGCTTGGCCCAATCTTTTTCAGTAAATCAAATATCAGTAAAAAAAACTGTAGGATTTGAGAAAGGTAAATGGGATATTGATTTAACTATTAATAATTCTTTAAAGAAAAGAACTTTTGAAATTGCGGCCTTTCATCCAGAGGAGTCTATTCGTGGAGCTACACCAGATGGTCAACACGGATTCCATGAAAACTCAAATGATATAATTGTTTTCAAGACCCATCGTGATATTCAATACGTAAAATTAAATGCATTGGCGACAGACCAACTAAAAGACAGCCATACGTTTGCAAGAGAAACTCTTAGTGGTTCGCTACCTAACGATTTGAAAAATTGGTTTGTTAATAGATTTCTATTTTCTGCACAGTCAGGAACATTAGATGAAAATCAATTAAAAAATTACCTATTAGCTAAAGAATGTTTTAATGTTCTCAATCCAAAAATTAGTTTTAGTAAGGTAATACCTAATTCTTTTGATATTCTTCTGCATACAGAAAATGGTGAAATTTATTTTGAATATCTATCCTCAGGATATAAGTCTTGTCTTGCTGTACTACTTGGATTAATAAAAGAAATTGAATTGCGTTATAAGAATCCAAGTAAGTTTATTAAAGATTTTGAAGGTGTTGTTTTTATCGACGAATTGGATTTGCACCTACATCCTGAATGGCAAGCCAAGATTTACGAAGCACTTAAGATAATATTACCTAAGGCACAAATTTTTACTTCAACACACAGTCCACATATCATTCAAGTAGCAAAACCAACTGAAATAATTGCTTTAACTCTTGATGAAACAATGAATATTAAATCAAACCCATTAATTAACTCTGAATTTGGGTGCCAGGGCTGGACAGTTGAAGAAATTTTGACTGATGTGATGGGAATGACTGAAACAAGAACTGACACATATTTAAATGCAATGAACAGTTTTAACATAGCGATTGAAGGTGACAACTATGAAGCAGCAAAAGAACAATTTGTAATTATTGACAAAATGCTTCATCCAGAAGATTCGCTAAAAAAGATTCTAAAAATACAATTAACAGGACTGTCAGAAAATGATTAAACTTGAACGAAGCCCAAAACCTGTTGAACTTACTACAGTTTTGCAAACAACACTTACTGACGAATTTAAATTGACAGGTAAATCAGTTTGGAATCTCGACTTTATTAAGAAAGGTCTTTTAAGTTACTCAAATGACAAGTGTTGTTATTGTGAAGCAAATATAAAAGAAGAGAGCAAATATCTAGAAGTCGAGCATTTTCATCATAAAGAATCATATAAGGACGAAGTTTTGGAGTGGACAAACTTACTTCCTTCTTGTAAAAAATGTAATGGAACGAAAAATGACCATGACACTAAAGTCGAACCCATTATTGACCCTTCTAATATTGACCCAAAATTGCATTTAAAATATTGGAGGTATAGAATAAAAGGAAAGGATGAACTTGGGAAACTAACTATTTCAGTTCTAGACCTAAATAGTCCAGACAGGCTTGTTAAAAAAAGATTTGAAATCGGCAATGCTATACAAATTAAATTAGAACAATTAAATGAATTAACAGACGATTACATTAGCAGAATTGAGATGAGCACAAGAAGAAAAAACAGAATAATAAATGGAGCCAAAGATTTAATGAAAGAGGGACTTCCTGTTTCAATATATTCAGCTACAACTGCTGCTATTATTTTAACAGACACTGAGTTTATAGAACTAAAACAAAAGTTAATCAACTTGACATTTTGGGATGCTGAATTAATACAGTTAGAAACCGAGATTTTAAAAGTTGCATTTGAAATTCAAAAATAGCCAAGCTGTTGTTGCATGAACAAAATTGACAGACTTTTAATCAGGCCAATAAACAGTAAATAACGACAATGCCCAAGAAGCACGAACGCACAACATTGGTACAATTCAGCAGACAAATGACACCAATTCAATTTTATTTTCCGTATTTTTTTACTCTTGACAAATTCAACAAAACCCTTTCGCCATTTGGTCTTTCTTCATATGTGACAACCAATGAAAAAACTAAAATGCCCGAGGACCTTATCATTACTGAAAAGAAAGCTTTAAGTTTTTTGAAATCAAAAATTACACTTTTGACAATTCCATTTGGTGCGACACTAATGGTTCAAAACGATAAATTAAACTATTGGTCAACTGATTATGACACTTTAGATATCACACAAATCCAACTTTCCAGCTTACTTGACACGCCAATCAGAATAAATAAAAAAATTGACCTACTAAATTTCTCATTAGGACACAACAAGATTGACACAGGGCTTGACTTAAATGACTTTGTCACTTATGTCAGAAAAGAAGGCTTAAAATACGACCAAGACTACTATGAGAAATTTGTACTTGTTTTTATTAATAAAGACGAGATTAATATTTTACCGTTTGACTGGTTCAACAAAACAGGAGGTGACTATGGTTATGTGTGGCCAGCAACTGCACAATTTGACAAAGAAAGAAATAAATTATATGGACATGGAATGCGGATGGGAGATTTTACAGTTGACATTGACAAGGCCAGCCTATAACAGGCGGTCCTATGTATATAGGCAATTAAAGAAGGACTATATCGTCAATATTTATTCTTTTGAAAGTATAAGACAAATGAGTGTTGATTATCTTTTGCCTATTGCGTTGATTGCTGAATCGTTGGAAATAGGTATTTTGCCTTTTCGCTATTTGCCTCTAATAGCATAAATAAACGGGTTGGCGGTAATTTCATTGACGACAAAATAAAAGCAAGATGTATCAAATTGAAAATGATAAACTTGGACTGAAAGGCACTCTAGATGGTTTAGCTCCAGTACAAGCCGACGGCACAATTAATGGCTTTTTATTCTATTTCCGGGCAAGACATAGTGAATGGACTTTTGCTATTTCTGAGAACCCGGAAGTTGACCCCGTCGACATTCAATTTCCCGACCAAGGCAAACGGTTTGGATATTTTACTCAGGGGCAATACGGTGGAGAATTTGAGTCAAAAGCTAGTTATATGGATAATGAAACTGCCATGGAAATCATTGAAAATTGCGTATCAGACTATTTGAAAGGCAAGGACAAGTATTAGCATGTATGTAAATTCTGAGACCATAGCATTACCGACCAAAGTGAAACTACCGCCAACATGGTATTGCAGCAAGCGGGGATGACGAATAAACAATGAGTACTAGGTTCAATTGAGCCTTTGTGCGGTCCAACGTTTCTAATGCATGTATTGAATAAAAAGTAAATAGTTTTTTTATTATTTAGATAAGTAAACCGGGCGGACGTATTTCAAATGCCACATCAGCACACATACAGTGAAAGTTAGCAGCCATCTTAAAAGCAGTCTACTATGAAATTAATAGTATTAATGGACATAGAATTTACCCCATATATCCCCACAACTTTATTGGGATTACTTGGTTTAGTTTCTGCCTATCTCTACTTCTACTTTAAAAACAAAGACGACAATAAGTTAAAATCTATCCAAAGTACAAATCCAGAGGATAGATTAAGAGCAATTGAATTAAATCTAAGTGAATTAGGCGTCACGATTGACACAGGCAATTTAAAGCCAACTGAAAAGTATAAACTATTAGTTAAGGCACTGATTGCTAAAACGAGAAAATACTTAATTATTGCTACAGTTCTTATTGTACTTGCAGCAATCATTGGATTTTTGTTTTACGATAAAAGTCATTCCCCTATTATGCCTTCTCAAAATACAAATGACAGTTTAAATAAATCAAAGATCATAATAAATGGAGACAAAATTGAAGGAGATAAAGTGGGCGGTGATAAAGTAAATGGCGATAAAATAATTAAGAAATAATGAAACTTAAACTATTCTTCATTTCTTGCATATTTATTACAAATGCAACACTTTCCCAAACTGATGTAGTTTCAGGCGACAAAGTGACCGGCGACAAAGTAATGGGTAATAAAATAATAATCTATCAGAAGATACAGAAAATAACACAAGTTCAGTCAGACCAATCTCTTTTATTCTTAGGCTTTCAATATTCTGAACTACGATTTGATTCAACGCAATCAAAAGAAATGAAAGAAAAATATCTTACGCTAAATGATCTCTGTTTAGGCAGTTTAAAAAACAATGAATATTTTATAAAAAACAAGGCCAAAATTTCTGATTTGATAAGTGAGGTTTTAAAATTGCAACAAAAATCAGTTAAAGAAGCTTTCGCTGTTAAAGTCAAAAACGATTATGATAATACGAGAAAAGAAAACTTCCTACTGTGCATATCCGCATTAAAAGGCACAAATGATAATGATTCTGCACAAGCACTCTTAAATTACTTTGACCATACAATATATGATGCTTGGAAAGTAGACAGTACTTACTTTTTAGCAAACTTAGTCTTAGATAACTTCAATATATTGATTGATGCGTTTAGCAAAAGACTTGAAAAAACAAATTCAACTACTGAAGTTGACAAACTATTTAAATTAATTAATTCTTTTATAGCCTTGGACTTTAATCCAAAGTGGGATTATTACATTTGCTTAAAAGTAAATGAGGCACTAAAGGACCAGTTTGGTAGCACAAAGCTTTTTTTAGGACAATTACTTTTAGAAGGATATAAAGACTTTCTAAGTAGTACAGGAAAATTACCAAGCAAGCCTACAAGTGACGATGTGAAAAGAGTTTATAGATACATATTTCCTGTTTCAAATGAGAATACTCTTGAAAGAAATATGTTGCTCTCTCAAGTTACTCTGCTTGTGCAAGGCGATTTAATATGTGAACAGAAAACAATTAATAAAATCAACGGTGGTTACAATTGGGCAATGGACGAAAAAAGGATAAATAAAATTCCTTTTTTGATGTTTAATAGAAGTTTAACTGAAATTAAAAATGAATCGCAAATTGGCGACACTATCTTAACCTTGAATAAGGAATATTATACAATGAGAGAAAAAGTAATTAAATCATTTAATTATAAATTCGACAAATTTTCTAGGTTGCAAAGAATTGATAACGATGTTGAAAATTCTATTTTTAATGATATATTGTTAAAGCTAGGGCAAACTAAATATTATGATAATTGCAATTTAATAAACTATGTCTATTATCGCAATTTGTATATTTACCAAAAATAAAAACTGCCGCCAACTGTTGTATTGCTGCTTTATTTTTTTGCTACTACAAAAATGCATTAAGTTTAGTTTATCATTTAATTTTAAATTATAACTAATTAAAGTAAAATCATGGAATGGACAGAGGCCTTAGTCAAAATATTCCCGGCGGAAGCTATTGTGCACGAAATTGCCAAAAGTGTTGAAAGGAAAAGGAGAGCTGTTTATGACTTGCAAGATATCAAAACTGAAGCCACCAGAATAATCAGTCTTGCACACGCAGATGTCGAAGCATCCAAAATACTTGCTCAAGGTTATAAAGAAATACTGGCAATAAATCCCAATGCCGAAATGAAAGATGGAAAATTGCAAATTCTATCTGCTGATAATAAGGAACTATCAAGTGAGGCAATTGCTTTAATATTACGTACGCAGCAGCAAACTATATTAGAGGAAGTCAGAAAGCAGGTCAATTTTGAAATTACTATGAGTAAGACAGCTGATCTATTGGAACAAGAATCAGACATACGAAGCGAACCTGTGGCTGATGAGTTTAAGCATCGTTGGAAAGAAAATGTAAAAAATATAAGTGACGATGAATTACAGTCTCTGTGGGCTAGGATCCTCGCAGGCGAAATAAAGCAACCCAGATCCTTTTCTCTTAGAACATTGGATTTAATAAAAAATCTAAATAAAGATGAGGCTGAATTAATAAATAAAGTTGCAAATTTTGCCTTTAAGCTACATGGTGAAACCTCTTTATTCAGAGGTAGCGATGAAGGACTTGATCGAGCCGACTTTAGTGGGCAGCAGATTAAATTGTTAATTGAGATTGGCATCTTACAAACAGGCTTTTCTCTTGTCCATGAAATTAAGGGGCAACCCGGTATTCCGATATTTTTATATTATGGTGATTACACAACGGAAATCAGGATGCACCAACACGCAAGCTCACAGACTTTGCCAGTATATTTGTTTACAAGAGCAGGTGTAGAAATTTTAAGATTAATCAAGAAACAAACAGACTTTTCTTATTTACAAAATCTAATAAGCTATATCAAAAGTTCTGATAATACAATTACTTATAGACAAATGTTAGGGGAAAAAGATGGTCAGCCATATTACACTCATCCTCAACATTTCAATTAATTTATAATTATACGAACTTTTGACAAAATACATTATCAATACGGAGAGGAGGATGTGAATTAATGACATCAAAGGGATAATCCTTTGAAAATCATAACCCTGAGGTGATGGGTTCAATTCCCATCCTCGCTATAAACAAAGGTTTCTGATTTTTCAGGGAGCCTTTTTTTTGTTTAGGGATTTGCGGAGCGATGTGTACGTGCGAGCGTACCAAAATTCGGCGGTTTTAGATTTGAAATAAATCTTTAATTTTAAAACTGTCATTATGCAAAAGCCAAAATTCACAGAAAGCCAGATAATGGGCGGCCGTTTTAAAACTGAGATTTTGCCAGACTCAAATTCAATCTATCAAACAGGTGCTGCAGTCCCACGTTCTGCGGGAGACGGATCACATCCGGAGTGGCACGGGATAGCCCGGCAGCGAGCCGGCTACATTAGCGGCCAGGCCTTGATGACCCTAGATGCTAACACGCCAAATACGACAGCATGTTAAATAGAACCTTCACGCCCTTTCCAATTTTGACAACGGAAAGACTTACGCTCAGACAACTGGTAAGTAATGATGCACAAGATATTTTCACTTTACGTTCCGACAGTGAAATAAATAAATATCTTAACAGACAAATAAGCACCATTATTGATGATGCAAGGAATTTTATAAATAAGGTTAATGAGAATATTAATAAAAACGACGCTTTATACTGGGCAATAACCTTGAGTGACAAAAACATATTGGTCGGGACCATTTGCCTTTTTGGATTTTCGGATGAAAATGATAAATGCGAAATCGGCTATGAACTTTTGACAAACTTTCAGGGACAGGGAATAATGAAGGAAGCCGCAGAAAAAGTTATTGATTATGCGTTCAATACAATTAAAGTTCAAGAAATTGAAGCGTTCATACACAACCATAATCAGCGTTCCATAAAGTTGCTGGAAAAATTTTCATTTAAGCACTTAAATGAACCAGATAAGACAAATGCTGAATTAACAGGCTACCATTTGACAAACTCAATTGACAATCTTTCATAAAAGATTCACTGAAAAAAGTCCGAACCGATAACAATGGGTTTCTGCTATGCTGGCTGAAGAATCTACGCATAACAAAGTTTAACATATTCTGAAAATGAAAGTAATACATCCGGTAATTGCCGATAGCGTTTCTGAATATGTAAAAGGAATTTTGGTAATTGAAAATTATCAAAATATAAAACCTTTTACTTTGCCGTTATTTGCTAACGGAACGCCAACGCTTGTTTTCCAAACAACAAAGGGGAAAATTAAAAATCAATCCAACCATCTTACACTTTTTGGGCAGACCGTTTTACCCGACCAGCTTTTCATCACAGGCGACTTTACGCTTATCGCTTACTTCTTAACGCCACATTCGTTAACAAGTTTGTTCGGCATTCAGGCAAGTGAATTGACGGACAATCCTATTGAACTCACTTTAATATCAAAGAATTCAGTTTTGCAGGAGCGGCTGCTCACTGCAAAAACGCTTGCAAATAAACTTTCTTTACTTGACGATTATATCATTGCCCTGGCAAAAAATGCAAAAACTGGTACTGGAAAAATTATGTACGCAACAGAGATAATTTCACAAAATCCATATAGTAAGATCTTGTCACAGGTTCAAAAAGAACTTTATGTTACCGAGAGAACTTTTCAGCGTCTTTTTGAAAAAAATGTCGGCGTTTCACCCAATCTATTTCGCAGGATATGCCAATTCAATAAGGCATTCCAGCAGCTGAACAACAGGCAATTCCAAAGCCTTTCTGATATAGCATTTGATAACAATTATGCAGACCAAAGCCATTATATCAGGGCATTTAAAGAGTTCACATCTATTACACCGGCTGATTATTTAAATTTAAGCAATTCCTGAAGAACAGTTTTGTCGGATTTGTTCTATTTTTCAAAACTCCCCGTCTATAGTTTTGTCAAAAAATAAAACAAATGCGTAAACTAATAATTACCGAATGGATTTCCCTGGATGGAGTATTTGATGCAAGTTCAATGAACAAATGGTGGACGCCGTTTGACAGCCCAGGCCGTCAGGAATACATACAGGACACAATCAACAACTGTGAAATCATGTTGTACGGAAGAAGGACTTATGAAATGCTTTATCCTTACTGGTCTTCTTTTAAACACAATGAGCAAGGTGTTGCAGACCAATTAAACAATTGCAAAAAGTATGTCCTATCCTCAAAACTTAAAAACGCCGCCTGGGGTGATACAACCATTCTCAGGGAAAATTTCATAAAAGAAATAGAGAAAGTTAAAAAGGAAGATGGCGGATATATTCTGGTTCAGGGAAGTTCTTCGCTGGTAAAACCACTATTAGAAGCAGGACTGGTTGATGAATTGAAATTATTGGTTAACCCCTCAATAGTTGGAAATGGCAAACGGCTATTTTTGGCCGATATTGATTGCACCCTTAAGTTTTTAGATTTTAAGCAGTTTAACAAAAGCGTTGTATTGCTTACCTATAAGCCAACAGTGATTTGAGGCAATAAGCCTGCCGCTAACAGGGGGTTGCTGCAAATGTGGCTGGGCGTGTTAGCTTCGGCAGCAGTTCGCTGTTCGGCTTCAATCCCGACCAGACGGAATACTGTTTTCCTGCGGCGCAAGGCCCTGGTGGTTATCGGTCATTGCAGGACGATCCACGAAAAAGGCTGAAAAAAGAGAAAGTATGAAAAAACTAATTGCAGCAATCAATATGACGCTTGACGGGTTTTGTGACCATACTTCAGGCGTTCCTGACGAAGAAATACATCAACATTACGCTGACCTGCTGAGAAGCGCTGGTACGGTTTTATATGGCAGGATAACCTACCAGCTTATGGAATTTTGGCGGACTGTGCTGGAAAATCCAACAGGCGATAAAGCAATGGACGACTTTGCAGTCGCAATAGACAACACCCCGAAGATTGTTTTTTCCCGCACATTGAAAAATGTAGATTGGAAAACCGCGAAATTAGCAAGCCAGGATCTTGAGAAAGAAGTTTTGGAACTCAAACAACAACCGGGTAAAGACGTTTTCGTGTGCAGTCCGGGCCTGATCGTAGCTTTGACGAAACTTAATTTAATAGACGAATATCAACTTTGTGTTCACCCTGTCATCGCAGGAGGCGGTTTGCCTTTATTTAAGAACATCGGCGACAAAATTACGCTTACACTCATAAAGACCAAAACGTTTGGCGGTGGTGCAGTCATCCTTTATTATGAACCGGCATCAGAAAAAACAACGAACCGCTAATGAGGTATTGCCAAAATCTGGCAGAACGGCTTTAAATTAGTGCGACAGAAGAGTAAGAATTAATACGATGGAGCGTATTGATATAGCTGAGGTAAACCCAAAACTTGTTTTATCTTTACTAAACAAACATTATAGACAAAAAGACCCGGTTGAATTTTACGGAAAGCAATTAAACATACGGCCTGCTAATTTTGCTAAAGTTTTTAAATCGTTTATAAATAAAAATCTATTACTAATCATAAACGAACGAACAATGCACGCACAATTAATCACCTATCAATTAAAAGATATCTCCCAACCGGAATATCTTAAGCAAATGGTAGAACCAGATGCACCAATTTTAGCAAAAGTTAAAGGTCTTATCTCAAAAGTTTGGTTGTCAGACGTAGAAAAAAATACTTTTGGCGGCTTCTATTTATGGGAAAACAAAACCGCCATGGAAGACTTTATGCATTCTGACCTGGTAAAAGCAGTTGTAAGCCGGCCGTACGTAAAGAATGTTTCTTCGGCTGACTATGAAGTAAATCAAAGTGCTTCATTAATTACCCGGGGACTCAAATAGGAACTGTAGATATTCAGGTTCAATTTATTAACCTGGTTCTGTGACTGGGCCGGCGGAACATCCCTTATGACGCAGGACAACCTAGCAGCAAGCCGTTAACGTTGGCTATAGATATTAACGATCCCGATATAAAATCAATAAAATCTTTTAGTACCAAATAAATAATCATATGAATTGTCTAAAACTACGCGCTGCACGGTACGGATTCTATTTTTCCTTGTTATTGTATTTCACGGCTGTCACCAAAAATGTAAAAGGACAGGTTGTAATTGACTGGAATAAATCCCATACAGGTAGTTTTATTGATTATATAGGTTCGGATGGTGGTGACTGGAGCGCATCGATCGTAAATGGCAATCAATTCAGAATTACAAAAAAGGCAAATCATCAAGACATTATCATTCATTACATTAGTTTCGATAAAAAGGAATGGACTGCCAGTCTGAATGGCGATAAATTTTATCACACTCCTAATGGACCTTGGGGTGATGCCCATTTAGATACCCGCATGGACTACATTCAGAGCGATAATGCAGAATGCAGTGCAACAATAAGTGGAGATGATTTTATTATTACAAATCATAACACTAATCAAACCTCCAAAAGTCATTTTCTCTATTACATTACATGGAATTCCTCTCATTGGACGGCTGCGCTTGCCAAGCCATATTTTCAACATTGGGAGGGCAATGCTGACAATACTGTAAAAATAGTTTCTTATTTAAGCTATCTTACCTGGAATTCTTCGAAATGGACCGCAAGTATAATGCAAGATGGATCATTTAAACACACAGATGAAAATGGCAACTCCCATATTGACCGAAATATAATTTATTTGAATTACGATCGATCAATCTGGGGCGCTAAATTAGATAATAACATGTTTGTACACGCTTACGCCTTTATTCCCAAAGAGAAAACATTTGGTGACAAATCGTTAGAAGTCATTCATGGGATGGGATTAGGCAATGGATTTCCCGAACAATCAAAACCGTCACAGAATTCAACTGCTACAGAGTGTGTCGTAACTGTGAAAAATAACTGGGGCACTTTAGAAGTTTATGGTGTTCGCTTTAAAGTTGGCCAGCATCCAAGTTGCGGGGATTTGGTAGATCTCGGCACTTTGGGAAAAGGCGCATCCTGGACTGATAGCCCTGTACCAAAGGGGTGGAACTTGTGGTTAGTATTCAAAACCAATAAAAGCGGCGGATGCGGATCAAGTGACACAAAATATGAAATTAATGGGCTAGGAGATTTCACAGCAACGAAATACTATGTCATAAACTAAAAATCTCTAAAATAGAATTTGCGCAGGCAACCACAACGCTTTCCCTCAGCTATTATGAAGATAAGCCTCGGCTTAGTTGAACAAATAATACAAAGAAACAAGTTATGTCACACGCATTAACTTCACCCAACTTTGCTAGGGTTACTCATCACAAATTTTAGCCTTGCAGCAAGCCGTCTACACTGCAGGCAATACTATATGAAAACGCTTAAATTCATATCAATTATTTTTGCCTGGATGCTCCTTACGTTCATGGCTTGTTCAACAACAACAAGAAAAGCCAATCAGGCTGACAGCACAAATTCCGACACAGTTTATAGTATTTCGACCCGACAATTAAAAAGCGATAAGATTCCGGACAGTGTTTTTCGCATGACTAAGCTTCGACATTTAGCAATCAGTGGAATGGACTGTGACTATGGGGATAACAAGAATTGCTGGAGTATCAGTAAAATCCCGAATGAAATAAAGAATTTAAAAGATTTAACCACCATAAGGCTGACAGTTGATGCTATTGCCGTAATTCCATTCGAGTTAACGGAATTAAAAAAATTGAAACTCTTTGACTTGTCGGACAATGCCGGACTTACCAGTTTTGACAATATTGCCAAATGCGGAAGCCTTGAATTTTTATATCTCCATGGTTGCGGATTGACAAAATTGCCAGACAATATAGGAGACCTAAAAAATTTAAAAGAGTTGGGGCTTATGGGTAACAACATTGACAAGACAGAACAAAAAAGAATTAAAAAGGCGCTCCCGAATTGCATTATTAAGTTCTAAGGGCTAACAACAATAGCGTACCCAGGAGTTATGTTTGTTAGGCTAAACAGAAAGTCAGCTTTTTTTATATGAGCCAAAAGTTGGTTTTTAGCTATATCTTCATTGAGGGATAGGCTAATTCGTTTTATACCTTTTAGGATAAACATGATTTGCCTATACATTCCGGAATTTTACAAACCGATTTATGTTGCCATCAAATAAAAATACACCATGCGGCCACTTATGCTGATTGCCTTTCTTACGCTGGCATTAGCATGTAAAAAAGAAAGCAAGGCACCTGTTTGCCGGTTTGCAAAGATCGCCAGTAATGGTGGTACCAAATATCCTGTGATTTATCCCGGCGGCGATACGATAGCCATCATCGGCGAAGGTTATTCCGCTATACCTTGTACTTTAACGAACAAGGCAGACTGCTTCGCAAAGAAACGCCTGTAACGAATCCCTATCGTCGTTACGAACTTGGCTATGACAACCTGGGACAGGTGAATGAGTTGAGGTATTATGGGAAGCAGGGAGGCAGCGCCTGGGTGTATGAAGGAAAACAAGTGTTTATTTATGACCATGGAAAGATGGTGGGCGTGGGTCAGCCCGGTGTTGGGGACAACTACCAGATCGTCTGGCAGGACAACGATATTAAGGCTGTGGTGTACCGGTTTAACCAGCAGGAACAATGCACTGTCACCTTTGCATATGACGGCCTCATTTCAAATCCCAACCGGCAATTCGATTACTTTTATTTTGTTGATGACAACACCAATAACGTGAACTACAAATTGCCCTATTATTTCAGTCAGCACCTTCTTACAAAACAAGAAACCACCTGCTGGGCAGAGGAACCGAAAAACTTTATATATACTTTCGCAACCAATGGTTTGATAGAATCTGTGACCATCCAGCAGGGAATTGGATCGGGCTATGTCTGGCAGTATGAATATGAATGCAGGTAATGCCGGCAATACCTGTTCATGGTGCGTCGGCTTATGCAACATTCCGGCATATAAAATTGTCAATAACATAAATAACTTTTATGAAACAGTTTATCTTTCTTTTTGCTGTATCCGGGTTGACACTATTTTCCTGTAAAAAGTCAGGTTCATTTGACCATATACCTGCATCGCTGGACGGCAAATGGAGAATGGTAATGGTAACAGAAAATGTTTCGGGTTTAACGACCACCAAACCTTCTGCTGTCCAGGGAGACGTAGACATTCTATTTACTTCTGCCAGTCCGACTAATGGCAGTTTTACCGGGAATACGCCTACTAACGACATCTGGCAAAGTCAATATTCAACCGGAGCAAATCAATCGATGACCATTCCCTGTTTAGCTATGACAAAAGTTATGGAAACGGCCTGGGGCAACGAATTTGTAAACAACATTCGTAATTCCCGGGAGTACAGTTTCGAAACCGGTGGCATACTTAAAATTAAGACGCCGGAAAAGACGCTCAGCTTCCGAAAATTATAATGCCCCGGGGTTGCGGCATTTCATCAGACAGAAAGACAATAATTATTTAAAACTACCTAAATGACAATCAAAACTACCTTCTTTTTATTCTTAGCCATTACCGCCTTGTTAAGTTGCAAAACCAGTCAACTTATACACGCTTCATCACCGGGAAATGAACTATTTAAAATCGCCATTCTTTACCCGAACGGTGAAGAAAAGACTTTCAACATGGACTATTATGAGCATAAACACATGCCAATGGTAGCCGGATTGCTGGGTAAAAATTTAAAATTTTATGAAATTGACAAGGGTATATCCGGCAGAACGCCCAATGATAAACTGCCTTATTTAGCTGTTGGCTATTTTTATGTGAAGGATGTGGCCGAATACAATAAAGCGATAGCCCAAAACAGGGAAGCGGTAATCAATGACATTAAAAACTATACAAATATTCAACCTGTTATACAGATAAGTGAAGTCAGGTATATTGGTTTTAATAATCCAAAATAAAGAATAGAAAGAGAATATTGACTCATTGGGGATTGGGGGAGAGCGCATTGAATGAAAATAAACTGCCACCAACAAGGGGCTTGCTACTATGCCGGTTAACATTAGGAAACATCAGCTTTTGTTTCGTTTATTAGCCATAATTCCAGCCTGACCGAGTGCTATAGCGCAACAGCATATATTTGTACTATGGTTTATCATTCCGCTTCAGTTGCCAGGCTAACAACTATGAAATAGCAGACCGGCAGCAAGCCGTTTACGTTAAGTGGAAATCGCGAGCGACACGTTATTGAGGTTATTTAAAACAAAAAGAATAGTATGAATTTGGAACAAGCACAGAAATTGACGACAAAGAATACCCTATTATCTACGACAGCATTATTGCTGTTTTTTATATTGCTTTTGCTAATAGGAGAAACCCGGGGGGACTTTGCAAATGGGATTTTGTTTTTTTTGGCTGGCATGATTAATCCAATAGCAATTATATTTCTAATAATCCTATATTTTTTGACATATTTCTTATCCCGAATGGCGACAACTGAAATAATTATAAAAAACAAAAAAACCTGGCAGATATCATTATCCATGTCAATTCTAATATCCCTCACTACCGTTATTTATTTCAGCACCTGGGCGGTAATCAAAATGAACGACTCCAAATCTGACATACCAATCTCTGGTTTGATAGAACGGGCTTTAAAACTATTTTTTTCAACCTTCTTTTTCGAGGCTATGATTTGGATTTGGGCAACTACACGACTGAAAAAATTAAAGATTGACACCATCATATCCGACGACTACCGCTGACATAGTTGTTTGCTGCCAGGTTGGCCCGGGGTTGTTGCAATGATCGGCAGTTGTCAATAATCAGCAATAGTCATGAGGTGACCATTTTCAAACTTAGGTTTTGTTATCTATGATGTTGTGAATATTCAAGTCAATTTATTAACCAGGTTCGGTAGTACTACGCCACTTGCAAGCTCATTTAGATCCTGAAAACTGAGAAACACATTATACATGACACGATTACTATTTTCAATTATTTTCTGTGT
>Ga0207680_10000305_pt1 | contig 23441 bp, 29 predicted proteins | sample KBSS23metaG_FD_184321 | JGI IMG/M metagenome (GOLD analysis project Ga0207680, IMG submission 184321) | Switchgrass rhizosphere microbial communities from Kellogg Biological Station, Michigan, USA - KBS S2-3 metaG (SPAdes) (version 2) | ecosystem: Host-associated > Plants > Roots > Rhizosphere...
CATCTACCGCGACAACTGCAAGGTCGGTCAGCCGCTGTCCAACTCCAAGACCACCAAGAAGGTGGCTGAGGAGGTCCGGACCATGGTGGTCGATGAGGCGGGTAACCACCTCACGGTCGTCCAGGAATCGGACGAGCAGGGCCGCGTGGTCGTGTCGGTCGGACCGGTGCGGCGTAAGCTGCCCAAGCAGCGGCCGTCGCTGACGACTTCGTTCACCGTGGGCGGAGCCGAAGGCTACCTCACGGCTGGCAAGTACGAGGACGGCTCGCCGGGCGAGATCTTTGTCAGGCTGGGCAAACAGGGCTCGACGCTGGCCGGCGTGATGGACGCGTTCTCCATGTCCATCAGTGTGGGTCTGCAGTATGGCATTCCGCTGGAGTTTTATGTGGGCAAGTTCAAGAACTTGCGCTTCGAGCCGGCGGGCATGACCGACGACCCGGACATTCGCATGGCCACGAGCATCGTGGACTACCTGTTCCGGCGACTGGCTCTCAATCACCTTGCGGTGGGAGAGCGCCTCCTGCTGGGTGTCCAGACGGCCGACGAGCGCTCGGCGGAAGTCGAAGCCGGCTACGGCGAAGGCTCCTCGGCGACCGCGCTCGACGATGTTCGCCAGGGCGTGGAAACGCACGAGAGTGCGGCTATCCCCGGTTCGGGCGATGTTTCGTCGGATATGGCGGAGGTAGCCCACAACACCGCCGAGCTAGTCCAGGTCAAGTTCGGCATCGGCGCCGACGCTCCACTCTGCATGACCTGCGGTACCAAGATGCGGCCTGCTGGGTCGTGCTATGCCTGCGAAGGCTGCGGCGCCACTTCTGGTTGCAGCTAAACCGCCGGTGATCTAACTCACAACTTCACAATGTCTCTGCTGGGCCGGTCCTAGGCGCTTTTGCGCTCTAGGACCGGCCCTTTCCATGTTTATAGAGCACCATTTGCCATTTAGGCCCAACCGCGTTAGCATTAATGCATGAAGTCCCACGTTACTCTTTGCAGCAGCTATGTCCTGATTCAGGGCATTATTCTGTTTGGTAACATGTAGCGGCTTCGGTTCTTTTCAAGAAATTCAACCGGAGCCGTGAGGCTCCTTTTTCGTTCCAGGAGCGGCTCGTGCAGAAGGTTGGATATAGGTTTAATCGGGATGTGTCGCGCCGGACGATCTTGGCGCTTGCCAAAGGGCTCGTGCCAGACCACGATCTCAACCTAGTGTCACCCGGGCGCACCATGGCCTTGCGCGACAACGCCCTGCTGGCACAACGGCGAAGCAGCCTTGAGGCAGTTGGCATGTTCGTGGCAGTCCCGGAGATGACAGCAGCTTCCAGACGGCAGCACAGCGGCAGTAAGGGCGGCCATGGCCGTGCTAAGCCATACGGTCGCGGCACGCATGTCAACGCTGGGCTGTCCCGGCCCCGCAGGCCGGTGCTGGTGACCCGTGACGATATCACGCTCAAAACCTGGCAGGGTCTCGTGAGCCTGCTGCAGCGGCATGATGCTATTGCGTCGGCCAGCGTTCTTGCTCCGGGTGATCCCGTGCCATTGCGGCCGCAATTGCCGGCGCGCCTCACCGCGACGCTCACGAACTACGGCGTCATTGAATATCGGATCGCCAGCCGCTAAACATTGACACCACCGTTAGGAGTTTCCATGCGCAGACCATCGGCTTTGCCAGATGATGTCAGGCCGGTCGATCCGGAGAATATCCGCGACGGAGTGTGGTATTGGTTCTGCGCGCGGCGAGATGCCGATGTGGAACTAGCGGAAGCGTTGCTGCGTCAGTGCCTGGGGTCTGAGCTTGAGCTGGAGCGCCTGCGCCAGCATCATCCCATGGCCGTGTTTGGCCAGCCCAACCTGCGTTTCCTGGCCTTGGCGCTTCAGTCGCTGGGCATGCTCCTCACTGAGTACAGCTACCGTCGCGCTCAGGCCTACGACTCTGGAAACCTCAGGGCCGCGTAGCCTGGACTGCGCTTGCGGGCTTGCAATCCAAGTCCGCAAGCGGATAACCGCCCCAGTATTCCCACAAGGGATGCTCGGGCGGTTTTCATGTACAATAAAGCCATGACCACCTATTTGCTTTATAATCGTCAGACTGCCGGCGAGCGCCAGATGCAAGCGTTGGCTGAGCGCCTCAAGCCGCTCCTAGTGAATACTGAGCTGCTCGACGCCGACTCGCTCCGCGGCATTCAGCTGGCTGAGCACTACGATGTGATGGCTCGACCGGCGGTGCTTATCGTGCGTGATGATGGCAGTCCGATGCAGCTTTGGGAAGATGCCGAGCAGCTACCCTCGCCGGAAGATATTAGGTATCTCGCCGCGCAATGATCACGCTCATTTTCCTGACCTTTATTGATTTGTTTGTTTTCATTTTTAATGTACTGCTCATTACGCGCATTATTATGAGCTACTTCGCGAGCCCCGCCAGCCGGATCTACGCGCACCTCATTAATCTGACCGAGCCCATTTTACTGCCGGTACGCCGACTCCTGCCCAATATGGCTGGGCTTGATCTGGCTCCGTTGGTGACGTTTTTCTTGCTTCAAGGTTTGCAGGTGTTAGTGCACGCTATGTTGGGCGCCTAGATTTACTCTTAGCGAGAGGAAAGATCCGAGCGGCCACTTCGCTTTCTAGACGTAAAATAATTAATGCATGGCCAAATACGGACTGGCCAGCAAAAATAACCCGGTGCTCGTCCAGGCTCCGGCGTGAAGCTTTTGAATGAGAGACCGTTCATGAAAATATGTCCGGCCAAAAAAGATGGTCCAGAGCAGGGCGGCGGTGCGTTTGAGCGCGAGAATAACCGAGGCCGGTGCAAAGGCATAGGCGAAGCCCTCAATGGCGCCACTTAGGCCACTTGCTAGCGATTGAGCACCCGTGAGCGGTGAAACCAGCAACTTGAGCGGCGAGGCTTGTGAGCGCCTGGCGGCAAGGTAAAACACCAAAACCATCACCATAAGTACCGCAATCTGCTCGCCCGCCACGGAATTGTAGTGGCTAATATCCCACTTGTAGAGCGAGACGGTCACCACACTAATAATGGCGCAGGCGATAGCTAGCCCGGCACCTTTTTTGCCTGTGGGATTATGGTGAAACGCTATCACCAGGCCGACAAACATTACAAGTACGCCGCATATCTGGAGTATTGTGAGGTGATAACCGAGGCTAATATCAACCAAAAGCAGCAGGGGAACGGTGAGGAGCCGCAAGAAACCCACCGTACTGCGATCAGCTTTCACGATTGTCTCAGCACCGATAAAAGCCAGAATAATTTCGAGTCCAATGCGGGGAATAAGTGTGGCGAGCGAGGTGGCTTCCACGCGAAATTCAGCGCCAAAGAGGGCTACAGCTGCTATTAAAAATACCAAACTCCAAAACACGCCCAAAAACGCCAAACTGTAGACCGTTTCGCGCCGTTTCCGTACCGACGCCTTACCAATGGAGGCCGCGGCTTCTTGAAGCAGCGTCGAGGTAAAGATAATGAGTACGGCGAGCATAAGCTTAGTATAGCAGGGGTTGCCTTGCTGGTAGCTCACTCTCTTTTAGTATCAATTACCGCCCCGGAGACACAATGTCTCCGGGGCGGTTTTTCCTTAAGCTGGCTTGTGGATCAGCCGCTCCACCGACCAGTCCTCGGCCTCATCAAGCGACGAAAAGTACGGCGGCCTGCCGCCAAAATCCTCGCGTAGTTCATCTGCCAAAGCCTGGAGGGCCAAGCGTGGCCCCCGGCCCAGGGTGAAGAACTCGTAGTCGAAGACCACAGCCGTACGGTGTGGTTGCGAATAGGCGAACTTGGCTGCGTCAAACACTGAGGTTAAGCTCAGGTACTCGGACTTGTCGAGCTGAGCCTTCGCAGTCAAGCCGGCTTCTTCGGCGGCCGGACAAAAGTACATCAGCACAATGGTCGAGGGGTCACGCTTGTAGTTTCGCTCAATCTCCCTGTGCTCGGAGGTGTATGTGCCTCCTTCGATTAGCTGAGGGTTGGTGATCCGCTCAGCTGCCACGCCTCGCTGCATCATCCGGCCAGATAGTTCTTGGCGCCAGCTTGTACCCGTGGTGGTGCCGCCCAAGTAAATGCGGTTCACGGTTTAACCTCACTTCACTTCATCTCGATGAACGTGGGCGGAAGTATTATACCAATAAGCGCTGCAAGTAGGGAAAATGTAGGGTGTTTAACCAATAGTTAGCTTGAGGCTGGCATCAAAGCTCCCGGTGGAAAACGATCCGCAGCCTTCGCTGTAGCCAAGCGTTCCGGCTTGTGGAGCGAGTGCGCGTTATCTCCGTTGCAAGGGGATACGCGAGCATAGGACTTGTGTGGAGAACCAAAAGCTCCAAGACGTTGGAATATGACAGGCCCCCGTCCAAGCTGGACGGGGGCCTTGGGGCTAGCCCGCGGAGGGCTAGGTGAGCTGATCCGCGATCCAGCTGATGGCTTCCGGCAACGACGCAAAGTAGGGTTGCTGGCCGTGGAAGTCCTCACGCAGCTCTTGCGCCAGGCCTTCCAGTACTTTCCGCGGCCGCTTGCTGGGGGTGAACTGCTCGGAATCTAGCACGACGGCGGTGCGATGTGGCTGCGCATAGGCAAACTTGCCAATCTCGAACATCGAGATGGGGCCCAATCGCTCGGTCTTGTCGCGGATGACCTCCGGGCTCAGGTTCTCCTCTTCCATCACGGCCGGGCACACATATATGAGCACGATCGTCTCGGAGTCACGCTTGACGGTGCGCTCGAGTTCCATGTGCTCACGGGTGTATGACACACCCTTCGGCAGGTGCGGGTTGAAGATTTGCTCAGGCGCTACGCCGCGCGCCAAGAGGTGTTCGGTTACCGTTTGGCGCCACGTTGTGCCGGTAGTGGTACCGGCCAAGAAAACGCGTTTCATCGCGGTTTTCACCTTCGGTCGGGAAGCTGGGCGAAAGTATTATAGCAAGAAAACGAGTGTCCTTAAGAGGGGTGGGTAATTTTTGCGAATTTTTTGCAAAAATAAGTTAGGGTGGTGAACTAGTGGCCCACTGCGGTCATGCAAACAACCAGCACCCTGGATCTAAAAACCCACCACCGGCCTTCTCCAGAAGGCTTCTATAGCTCCATGAGGTGAAGCTCGAGGGCGACCCCATCGTGGGCTTGTGCTCTTACGTTCTTGCTCGCATATATTGCTCCTCTTGTATAATTAGGTTCATGAAAGCCACGCTTAGCTTTACTGCCGCCATGAGGATTTTGGGGATTAACCCATATGTACTCGTGACGGCCGAGCAAGCAAAGGCGTTAAAGCCGGGCTGGCGTAAGCCCATGCCCGTGCTGGTACAGGTGAATAATAAGCCCAATAAACCCTGGCATATTAATATGATGCCCATGGGCAACGGCGGTTTTTATTTGTATTTGAGTAACGATGTGCGGCAGGCTTCGGGGACCAAAGTAGGGGATCAGGTTAGTATTGCATTATGGTTTGACTCTGAGTACAAAAATGGTCCAATGCACGAAATGCCGACCCAATTCCGGGAGAGACTTGAGGCCAGCCCCGTAGCTGCCCGTCACTGGGAAGAGTTGCCGCCCAGCCGGCAAAAAGAGGTGCTAAGGTATCTCGCGGGGCTCAAATCCGACGCTGCGCTCCAGCGCAATATCGAGCGCGCCATGAGGGCTTTATCGAGCGACGGCGAGCGCTTTATGGGGCGGGACTGGAAGGGCGGTAGATAGTTCGAGTACGCGTAGTTGATAAAAGTTATTAATATGCTATAATAAGTAAATGGTATAATACCAAACCGTACCTACTCCTAAGGTAGGAGTGAATATGACCTCGTTCACTGCGCCCGATAACGCCCATAGCAAACCCCCCCCTTCGGGAGTGAACATGTCTCAGTTCATCGTGCTTGGAACCTACATCAGCGAAAACTACGAGCATGAAGCAAGCTGCACTGGTCGCCAGCTACTGGTGGCCGAAGTCAACGAACGCGGCTTGAGCTTTACCGGCCGGACTTCATACGCCAAGTGGCACGAAGGCACGGATGCCATCTCGGCGGCGGACTGGAGCTACTGCTGGTACGAGGTGAGCCCGGGTGACGTGATTACCCTGGCCACCGAAGACTGGAAGACCGGCTTGCCCGACCGCAAGAAGCTGGTCGTGACCGTTCCGGACGGCGGCTTGTCGCACCCTCCGAGCACCATGGAGGAGCTCAGGTCATGTGGTGGTAACTACTACTACACCCTGGTGTCAGAAGGAAAGAGCGTTATGCTCGAATCCATGGTGCTGGGGATCGGTGGTCTTGCCCGCGGCGAGAAGCTTTCGGCCGAGCAGCGTGTCAAGCTTGTGCGTCAGGTTTCGGCCACCACAGGCATCGCCCAGGAGCACATCATTGTCACCGACGAGGGTGACGAGCAGATGGTGACCTTTCAGCAGGCGATACCGATGGCGGCCAAGGACACGCTGATCCGACAGTACCACCAGGCGCTTCGGCGCGTGGACCGTCGTTGTTATCCGACGTCGCTCCACTAAAAGCATCATCGTCCCGTGCGCTCAAGATCCGAGTGCACGGGACGCTTTTTGTTTGGGTAGACTAGGCTGCCTGGTTGGCGGGCGTAGCCCCAGATCACTACGAGAAGTCCAGTATAAAGGCCAGCCCAGGATGCGCAATTTTAGCGTGTATCTGCCACCCCTGTCCCTCCGCTAGCTCACGGGTTATAGCGAGGCCAAGCCCAAGACCACCTGTGTTGCGGTTGCGCGACCCGTCAACTCTATAAAAGCGTTCGAATAGGTAGGGCAAGCTCTCGGCTGGCACGCCTTTTCCGTTGTCTGAAAACACTAATTCGTGAGCTGTGGCTTTGATGGTGACTTCGGTTGCCTGAGAGTAGCGCAAGGTATTTTGCATGAGATTGGCCAGGATCCGTTGCAGGGCGCTCCGGCTGGCATGGATGATGAGGTTCTCAGTGATATGCAGCTTCGTAGTTATGCCTTTTTGTCCCAGCTCGAGGCTAAAGTACTTGATGAACTCCTCGCAGAACGGCTTCAAAGGGATATCTTCGGGCTCGTCGCCATCAAGCACACGGGCTTTCGTATACGCGTTCAGCTGCTCTACTAATTCTGCCAGCCGTTCGGCTTGTTCTTTTAGGATGGCCACCCGCTCCTTGGTCGGGGAATGCTTGCCCTCCTGTATGGCTGTAAGCTGTCCAATCATGGTGGTTAGGGGTGTATTGAGTTCATGTGAAGCATCTGAAACCAAATCTTTGCGTAACTTTTCTTCCTGCTGCAAGCGGCTTATGAGGTCATTAAATTTCGAAAAAATTTCGTCAAATTCGTGAATGCCCGATGGCCGTAGTTGGATTTTGTAGTTGCTTTGCTCCAGTGAGGCTATAGCCTCATTAAATTGGCGCAAGGGTCGCCGGACAAAACGGGCCGCGATCAGGCCAATTACTACCGGGCCTCCCAAGGCAACAAGGGTTATTTGCCCAAGGCGCTCCATTGGCGTGGTAAGAGTATCACGGGTCAATTCATTGTAGGCCAGCGCCATAATGAGGGTGACCAGCCCTGATGCCAGTATGAGTACGGTAATACGCACGCTCAGCCGGCTATAAAGTTTCTGTTGAAAAATAAATAATACCGCCACACACGCAAGAGCAAGCAAAAACAGCGTAATGAGTAAGTCTATATAAGGTAAGTCCAGGAACGGTATATCCGTGGAGGGCGTGTCGATCACTTGGATTCTCCGGTGAAGCGGTAGCCGCTGCCGAAAACAGTTTCTATAAGCTGGGGATGTTTCGGATCACGCTCAATGGATTGTCGCAGGGCTTTGATGTGGGCATCAATGGTGCGGTCATAGACAAAATGTTCGCTCGGGTCGCTATAAATTTGATCGACCAGCTGCGCTCGTGAAAGCACCGCCTGGGGGCGGGAAGCGAGCGCCAGCAAGAGGTTGAACCGGGTGGTGGTGAGCGTGATGACCCGGCCGTCCCGTGTAATTGACATGGTTTCGGGGTCGATAACTAGGTCTTTAAAGCGTAGTTGCTTAGTTTTATCGTGCCGGCGCAAGAGTGCTTGTACGCGGGCCACTAAGACGTTGGGGTTGAACGGCTTTTTGATGTAATCATCGGCGCCCATAGCGAGCCCCTCGACTTCACTTTCATCGCTATCTCTGGCGGTAACGATGAGGATGGGTATGGCGGAATCCTGGCGGATAGTTTTGCAGACCTCGAGCCCGCTCACGTGGGGCAGGTTGATATCGATGATGGCGAGGTCTGGCTTATGTGTCTCAAACAGCTCGATCCCAGCCCGGCCGTCGGCTGCCTCGATGGTCTCGTACCCCGCATCCTGCAGGTATGTCACTTCAAACTCGCGGATCGACGCCTCATCTTCAACTATGAGTATCTTCATGTCTTTAGTGTACACTTATTAATCCCTGCGAAGATATTGGCCGTCTTTTTCTGCTAATGCAAATGATACCATCCGGTCGATTACTTCCCCCAGCGATAACCCTGTGGCTGCCATCATGCGCGGATAACGGCTGTAGGAAGTCATGCCGGGGAGTGTATTAACTTCGTTAAGCATTACCGTCCCATCTGCCTTTAGAAACATGTCCACCCGTGCGAGTCCCCGGCATCCCAAGGCGCGATATATGGCTTTTGCCGTCTGCTGAACGAGCGCCCGAGACTTTGGAGGGATGTTGGCGGGAACGATAAAGGTTGCGTTTTCGGAACCGCCCTCAGGGTTCTCCTCCTGGTGAATTCTAAAGAATCCATGAGATAGATTGATTTGGTCTGGCTCGCCGACAATCAAATCCGGGTCGTTCCCCAGCACGGCACAACCGACTTCGCTGCCGACAACCGCCTCTTCAATTAGTACTTTCGAGTCGTATTGTTTGGCAGTTTCTAACGCCTGCGGCAAGTCTGCTTTCTCGGACACTTTACTGACGCCGAACGACGAACCCGAGCGGGCTGGCTTTACAAAGATAGGATACGTAAACTGGTCGGGGTCAACGGGCTCGCCCGCCCTGATAATCCAGAAATTCGGCGTCGCAATCCCCGCGTTTTTAACAACGGTATAAGCCAGGGATTTGTCCATGCACAGAACCGAGCTTTGGATATCGCAGCCTGCGTAGGGGATGCCGGAAAGCTCCAACAAACCCTGAATCGCACCGTCCTCACCTAGCTTGCCATGCAAGACAGGGATCACCACGTCTAAACGAATCGTTTTGTATTGTCCTTGCTCCTGAACGAGCAATCCGTGGACGCTTCGGTCCGGCGACAGCATAACGGGGCTGCCGTTTTCCCAATTTGCATCAGGTCCGTCACAGAGTTTCCATTCTCCGCTCTTCGTGATTCCGATGTAGCAGGGCTCATATTTTTCGGTATTGAGGTGCTTTGCAACCTCCCTGGCAGACTTAACGGAAATGGGGTGTTCTTCGGAACAGCCTCCAAATAGAATTGCGATTTTTAGCTTACCCATGCTGCTTTCTCCTTTTCAAATTTCAAGCAATTGATAATGGTATGTTCGACCGTGTCTCTTAGGGCGTGGTCGGTGTAGTAGGCGGTGTGCGGCGTAATGAGCACGTTCGGCATTTTTTGTAGTTGCAACAGCAAGTTGTTTTTAATGGGCTTGTTTCGGTAGTCGGCGTAGAATATTCCTTCCTCTCCCTCGAGGACATCCAACGCCGCACCGCCCAGTTGGCCGCTTGCCAAGGCCGAAATAAGAGCCTCAGTATCAAGCAGTGGACCGCGTCCAGTATTGATGATGAACGAGCCGGGCTTCATCTGCATGAATCGCTGACGATTCAAGAGGTGGTGTGTCTGGGCGGTGAGTGGCGTATGGAGCGTTATTATGTCGCTCTGCTGCAATAATTCATCGAGAGAAACATAATCGGCTGAGATGTTGGGACGATGGTCGTAGGTTAAGATGTGGCAGCCAAAACCCCGCAGCCGGTCCATAACGGCTACGCCAATGCGTCCTGTTCCGATTATCCCAATGGTCATGTCGCGTAGCTCTTTGCCGCGTATATCGAGCAGCCTGAAGTCGTGACTGTCGGCACGGCTGATGGTGGATTTTGCATTTCGCACCACCATCAGCATTAGCATCAGGGCGTAGTCGGCCACGCTATCGGGCGAATAGGCGACGTTGCCGACGTTAATGCCCACGCTACGGGCGAAATCTACGTCAATGTGGTTGTACCCAGCACTCCTGGTGGAGATGTACCCTACGCCGGCTTGGCTAAGCGCCTGAAGGATGGGGCGGGTGACCTGGGTTTTATGACTGACGCTGATGCACTGGTTTTGGCCTACCAGCTCTATATTGGCTTCAGATATCGCTGCATCGGTGATAGTTGGCGTGACGCCAAAGCGAGGCGCCATCTCCCGGAACAAAACGGCCTCGTCCTGCTCGCATCCATACATTGTAATTCCCATTTCTACCATGGTTAGAGGTTGCTCCTTCCTGCTGCTACAGAGTGCCACGCAGATGTGAACTGGATATGAAATTTTCGTCTAGCCGCGCCGGTGGGCGATTTTCATATCCAGTTCACATCTTGCAGTTATGCTTACCGTTGCAAAGTTCAATAAGGATATCTATGAAGCGGTTTTTAAAAGGAATTGTCGTATCAATCCTGGCCAGGCAGGTGCATCTCCTGCGCAAAAAACACCATTTTAAGATCATTGGTGTCGTTGGGGGTATTGGTAAGACAAGTACCAAGCTGGCGATTGCGCAGTCGCTTGGTAAAACATTGCGCGTTCGATATGAAGAATTGCGCATTGGGTATCAAGAAAGTAACTATAACGACCTAGTGAGTGTTCCACTGATATTTTTTGGCCATCGCATGCCGAGCTTGTTCAGCCCGTTCGCTTGGATCAAGATTTTCGTTGATAACGCCAAGCAGATTAGAGGTGACTATCCCTTTGATGTAGTCGTTGTGGAGTTGGGGACTAATAGGCCGGGTCATATTGCTGCTTTTGGAAAATACCTGAAGCTCGATTACGCGGTTGTAACCGCCATTGTGCCCGAACACATGGCGTACTTTAGCGATATGCAGGCAGTTATTAATGAAGAACTATCTGTTGCGGGTTATTCGGAGAAGCTCATTTACAACGCCGATTTCTTGGACAATGCTGGGCGACAACCGCTTCAGGGCGCTATTTCATATGGCATCAAGCAGTCTGCAGACTACTACACTGCTAATGTGATTCACACGGCCGGAGAGTTTGAAGGTGACATCAAGCATAGCGGTGGGGCACTCTTGCATTTCAACCATAAAGCCGCATCCGAAACGCAGCTTTATGCGGTGCTCGCGGCTGCCGTTGTAGGCAATGAACTTGGGCTCAAGCCTTCACAGATTTTGGCCGGTATTGCCGCCATCACGCCGGTTAGTGGACGGTTGCGGCGGCTGGCAGGTATCAACGGCAGCTTGATTATTGACGATACGTACAATGCCGTTCCGGAGGCGGTTAAGGCGGGGCTAAAGGTGCTCTATGAGCTGGAGGCGCCGCAAAAGATTGCCATTCTTGGCAACATGAATGAGCTTGGCGCTATGTCGGCGCAGGCGCATAAAGAAATCGGTGAGCTTTGTGATCCCGCACAACTGGACCTTGTGGTAACGATTGGTCCTGATGCCAATGCGCACCTTGCTCCGGCCGCTGCGTCCAAGGGTTGTGCAGTAAAGAGCTTTAACACGCCGTATGAAGCCGGAGAGTATCTGCAATCAAAGATAGAGCCAGGCGCGGTGATTTACGCAAAAGGATCGCAAAATAAGGTATTTGCCGAGGAGGCTATTAAATTACTCCTGGCGGATCCGGAAGACGCCTCCAAGCTGGTCCGGCAATCTGAATATTGGCTAAAGCGCAAGCAAGCAAGCTTTAGCCCGAGCAACCCCAAATGAAGTCGTTATCGCGAACATCATTAGCTCTGTATGTGATATTCCTGTCATGGTTAATTTTATTCAAATCTTCGATTAGTCTTTCCTCGGACATACTAAACTCCCAGATAAGAAGCCTTAACCTGATCCCATTTGCGGCTACTGCTGCGAGCGAGATGATTGCCAATGTTGTCGTCTTTATTCCTCTGGGGTTGCTTTTAGACGTCAACTTCAAGCAAGCGAGCTTTTTACGGAAACTCACCTTGGTGTCAATTTTTAGTCTGGCAGCCGAGCTGATCCAGTTTGTGCTCGCGATTGGGGTGGCGGATGTAACGGATGCAATCATGAACACGCTTGGCGGGTTCGTGGGGTTAATGCTCTATGGCTTCGGCCGTAAGTATGCTGAGGGTGAAAAATTAGACCGATTCATTTTCGCAGGAATCGCCAGTCTAGTCGTATTATTTCTTTGTCTCCGGTTCCTTGTTTTTAAGGTTAGGTATTAGGTGGTGCACTTTTTGTAAGGTAGGCCGTTGAATTATAAGCGTAAGTCTAATAGTGTCACGACATGGGAAGTTTTTTTAGCTCTACACTACCGCGCTTAGACGTACGTCGGGGCACATCGCTTGACCTTATTACCTACCTAGCATCGCTAGCGTCCAGGCCATCCGATATCGACTCCACGCTCGATACGCTCCGTAAAATTAGTGCCCGACTTCGTCCAGGACAAGCACCAAGCGCCAGCGATACTCGCTTGCTGGCTAAGGTTTACTTTGATCTGGAGACGTACTTAGTGAACGATGAGCCTTTGCGCGCCTATACGCTGGAGGGTCTGCGTAGTAAAGTTGCCGAAAAGTTTGACTTAGGTACTGAGAGCGTGGAACACTACTGGCAGTCGGCGACCAACCTAAATGAAACGGTGCAGACCAAGTCGGTTGCCGCTAGCTCGACACTCAAGGCTGGCCGGGCACGACGCGCTGGCCACTGGATCATCGCGGTTGCTTTACTCTTCGGCATCACCGGATTCTTTATCCCGGTGACGGCTACGCCCGACATGCCCTGGAGCAATAATTTTGATATGACGTTTAGCCTGATGGGGGATGTATTGTTGTTTGGCGGGGCCTGGTTGTTTCTCGCCGGCTTGCCAGGCTTTAAGGCCCGTCTTAGGACGAGCTACCGCATGTTGTGTGCCGCTATGATTCTTCTGGCGTTGGCTCAGTCACAGCAGATTATTTACACCTACCTGAATCTTTGGGACAATCCGTTTATTCTGCATGGTGGAGTAGCGCTTGGATTCGCGCCGCCTATTATCTTGTTTTATGTTTCGATGCTCTTGTTTGCCAAGCTGCTGCATGTCAAAAATTTCTTTTCATCCATCGTTGCGGCGCTTATTACCTGTGTTGTGGCGGCAGCGCTAGCGGCGGCCTTCCCATACTTTCCTTCACCTCTATCGCCGGAGGTTTTGCGCCAGGCGCTGCCGCCATCCATTCTGCTCGATACCTTCCTGGTCTTTGCCGTGGGCATTGCCTGGGGTATTAAAAGAGTGGCTGCGCCAGCCTATACGCCAGCCCTGGCTTGGTTGCTTCTAGGCATAGCCAGTATTGCCGCCACGGCCCTCATTTATACCGGTGTGCAGGTTCTCTTGCCCGAGGTTAATGCCGTCTTGTCTTACGGCGGCATATCGGCTTTGTTTATCGTTTCAGGTCTTTTACTCATCAAATCAGCGGTCATGTTCAACCTGATAGCTGACGAGCTTTAGCCGTTACGACGTTGCCAATGCGGCTGAGTGCCATCAAGGTCAGTAAAGCCGTACTCTACAGCGAGGTCTCCAGCTGTCAGTGCCTGGCCCGACTTATCCATAATGCTACCGTCGGCGCTCATGGCCGTTATGGCCCGGCCCAGGTAGTGGGGCGATTCTGAATGTGCGAAGTCTGCATACTTGGCGATGCCGTCCCGCCAATTTTCTTCCGTCACGCCGAAGTACTCGAGAATGGTCTCGGAGCGCAAAAATCCCGGCGTCACGGCGATGGCGGCCACGTTGTGCGGCGTGAGTTCGATCGCCATGGTTTCGGCCATGCGCATAACGCTGGTTTTAACCAGGTCATAAAAGAAGCTGCCGCGGTAATCTTGGTTGTTGCCGTCAGTGATCTCAAATATCACACCGCTACCTTTAGCCACCATGAGCGGTGCGGCATAGTGTGCCGTAATAATGTGAGAGTTAATGGCGCGCTCCAGCATGGCAAGACCCTTGTGCAGATCATGCTTCCAGAAGGGGACACCGCGGTCGGTGAACTCGCCACCACCCCAGACGTTGTTGACCAGAATATCTAATGAGCCAGCCTGCTCGTCGCGAATGCGCTCAAAGAGCGCTTGCACGGCCGTCTGATCGGTGTGATCTGTCTGGATGGCGACGCCCTGGCCGCCGGCCTTTGTTACCAGATCCGCCGTTTCGTTGATACTTTCCGGCCGCCCCGTCGTTTTGCCGGCAACGCTGCGGCCGGTGCAATAAACGGTGGCTCCAGCCGTGCCAAGCTCAATGGCGATGGCTCGGCCGACACTTCGCGTGGCCCCTGCTACCAGCGCAACCTTGCCTTCAAGTGGTTTCTTTGACATAGAATCCCTCCTATATGTTAGACATTGGTTCTGATTCTAACGCTACCTCACATTTTTTTGCAGCCTATTTTTTTGGCGATTCTTGTGCCTATAGATCGTTGGGTCAAGCGTCGTGAAGGAGATGCCCATAACGTCTCAGCCATCCAGCGGTTGCCGCAGCCATATGTTAAGATAATCCAGTTCATCTCTCGAGCCGATTTGGAGCCATCATGCAGGTTACCATGCTCAATTTCTTGCTTCAGTGCACGTTTGATTTCGATGTCACGAAACGTTGGAAAAAGACTCAGGGCTATTATGATGATGTACCCGAAATAGATGATCCGAGCTGGTGGCCGTATCACTATGTGCCGCAGATATTTGTTGCCCAGTCCCGTTTGGCCAGCGAGCTATTTCGGGATGTGCCATCTTTCGTCGCTGTCATGCGCGTTCTGGTGACGCTGGAGGAGCAGTATTGGCCGCCCAACTTTGAGCTGGTGTTCCAGACGAATCCGGAGGCCAAGCGGAGCTTCGACAGCTGGTCGCAGACGAACTGGCGCTTTCGCAATGCATGGGGCAACTTGGTGCCCACATCGATCGATCCGCACGACTGCGGCTGCACGGAGTGCATCATCGGTGAGTACGTGCCCTTGTGCTACGCTGAGCTGGGCATGATACGCGACCTCGTCGCGGGCTACATTTCGAACAACACCGACTATGATTACTGGGTCGAGTTCGAGTGCACCCCACGGGGCATCTGGCAGCAAAAATTAATCACCCGACTACACTAGGAGGACTCCATGGGATCCGACGGACCCGCAAGTGGCGGTAGCCAAGTAGGAACGGTAGGTTTTACGGGGTGCTGGCGATTATGCCAGCACCCCGATTTCGTTTTATTGCTTTTTCTCACGGTTGATAGGCCGAAAGGGCGGAAGCGTTGCCAAGCTAGAGCTGTACTAGACTTTTTATGGTTTTCATGCTAATATATTTAAATCCAGTAATGGAATCGTTCTTTCCTGTGGACTCGAAGGAGCTCCCATGTTCACCTGCACCACCAAGCGCAGCGACGACCCGGACGTCCTCGTGCAGTGGCCCGAGAGCATCATGGACGTCATCGACTGGCTGATCCGCGGCGACTTCAAGGACGGCGCCCAGCTCAGCGAAGTGATGGTCGAGGGCGACACCGCCGTCGTCGTCCTGCGCACCGTGAAGCCGGACCACGAGGTCTCGACCGCCTACACGGGCCTGCGCGAGGAGATGGCCTTGCCCCTGCAGGTCGCCTACTCGCACCTGCTGCTCACCAAGCAGCCCGGCAGCCCGGTGAGCCAGGTGGAGGAGCAGGCCGCCATGGCCGTCTCCGACGCCGCGGCGCTGGCCGAGCTGAGCCGCCTGTGGGACGACGTGGACATGACCCAGCGCCTCTACTTGATGCTCCTCGGTCGCGCCGAAGAGCACCTCAAGTACCGGTCCACCGACAGCATCATCAGCGAGTTGCTGTCGGTCCACGAGGAACTCCAGGAGGTCTAGCCCCCCCCAGGCTCGCTCCACCCGTCCGCAAGTCCACCCCAGCCCTGCCACCCGGCAGGGCTTTAGCTTAGGGGATTGGATTCTCGCCTGAGGATGATTCAGCCGTAAGGGTTGCTATTTTTTGCGAATTTTTTGCAAAAAATAGCGAGTGCCATAAAAACACGACACCCATCATCATGAGGAAGCCGTGCGCCTCATCAACCTCGGCTTTTTCACCATCCACGACCGCATGAAGTTCACCGGCTCGCTTCTCGCCAGTCCTTCTGGGCTGCGACCGTGATCTGCTGGAATTCCGGCGTCACGGGCAAGCTGCTGGCCCTCGGCCCGTGCCAGGCCATGGTCTCGGTCTGCGCCGCACAGGCGTACTACGCGCATCCCCGCCGGCGTGCCGGCATCACCTTCGCGCCGGGCACTGCCTGGTGTTGGAAGTACTAGTACGGCCCGCGTGACTTCGCGTCACTTGTAGGTCCCACTCCGGCAACGCCGGAGTGGGACCCTTTTCGTTTTTGGTTGAACTTATTTTTTGCGGTCTTTATCAAGCATGCCGGCTTGACGCAGTGTTTCTACGCTCGTCTTAGCGGCAGGCGGTGGCGCATCCTTGGCGTACTTATATCCAAATATCATGAGCCCAGCGCCCACCACGGCCAAGACAACTCCCACGACAACATTATTCGTCGGTGGAAGCAACGAGAACAGGCCCGTGATGAGACCAAGCAGACCTAAAGCAACTATGAGAGTGCCGCCCACAAAGCGGCCGTTGAGTATTTTCATACCCCTTATACTAACCCAGCGGCTGGCATAACTCTACTTTGTCGTTTACGACTCTTTTGCACCCTATGGCTGCATGTCTTCGCGCTATTGGGTGAAGCCAGCGCACCGGCAAGTCAATAAAGGTACTTGCAAGTCCATTGGCTGCCTGAATCACATCATTTCAGCTATTCTGTAGCCGTAGTATCGTGCATCTCCCGTAACTTCCTTTAGCTTGACCGGGAAATCACCAGGAGTAAAAGTATTTCTTTTCTCTTCGCTTGAGGCATCTACTTCCACTATGTTAAGCGTCCCGTTGGCGAATTCATCGTACTTAACAGAGAAACGCGTATTATTTTGATGGTATTCAAATTCGTAACGTTTCTTTTCGAGATGAAGCGTAGAAGAGGCCACGAGCTGTTGATATCTCTCTTGGGCAATATTCTCTTTTTCTGAAGTTCTACTACCATTCTTAGTGGCTTTTGTAATCAATAAAATTTGAACATCGCCGTTATCAAATTTTTTATATGCAACTTTTGTTTCCGAGTCTTCGCCTGTTTCTAGCCAGTCGACGGTGAGTATGAATGAAGTCGCACCATTCTTCTCCAGGAACTCCGAATTTAGGGGCTTGGAAATAAACTTTCTGGCGTTGTCCTCAAGTTTTTCTCTCATAATGCTTAGTATAGTTCATTCAGCGTGTGTTGCGACTTAGTCTAGCGGCTGCCACATGCTGCGATGGTGACGCCATGACTCAATGCTGTATCATGAGGTCATGAGCGCACTTTTGTACCATGGCTCGCCCGATACAAATATTACAGTGCTTGAGCCGCGCGAAGAGAGTCCGGGCCACAAACTGCCCGGCAAATACGTCTTTGCTACGCAGCATCCTGAGCTTGCCGCCATGTTCTTGGCGCCTAAGCTGGCCCCAATGCAAATGAGCAAATTCCATAATAATTTCGTGCTGATCGCGCAGTGTACAGAGCAGGTTTATAAAACGGCCGACAAGGGCGGTGCTATCTATGAGTTGCCCGCAGAGAGCTTTCAGCAAGGCCCATCTGATATGCCCGAGGTTGAGTGGTATAGCGCTGAATCAGTGCGGCCGTTGAGCAAGCAGCTGTTTGTATCTTCACTTGAGGCGATGCAGGGCTGTGGCGTGAAAGTTTACTTTGTGGATGCCGAAACGTATGCGGCTATCCAGGCTGCACCCGATCACGGTTGGGCTACTTTGCAGTCATTGCCGCCGACGATCTAGTTCAGTGGCTGCCACAACTCCACCTTTATTGCCCTCCGGACCCACGCCAAGGCAATCGGCCGAGGTGATTGACCACCATTCTGCTTCAGGCTAAACTTAGTTTTGGCTCATCCGAGCCAAATATGGCCGTACCCTTAGGAGGTACCCCATGTCAGCCAAGAGGCTGTCGAGCCGTTTGCTGCGACTGCTGGGCGCGCTCATTGTGGCGCTCGGTGTGATGGTGGCGGTGGCGCCGGCAACTCCTGCCAGCGCAGCCACGGGCGGATGCTACGGCGCATCCTGCGCCGGGCTTGACCCCACCGGCCGCTGCGATGGTGACGCCTACACGGTGTTGTCGATCGCCATCAACGACGCTGCGCTTTATCTGGGGCAGCTCGACCTGCGGTACTCGCGGAGCTGCGCGGCCAACTGGGGTCGGTTCACCATCGCCACGGGTGCACGTTACATTCTGCTGGCCGAGACCAATCAGCCCTACCCATTCGGTGGGCGGGTCACGGCCTGGAACCCCGGCGGACCGAGCCAACCCACGGTGCAGAAAGACTACACATGCTTCGGTGCGCCGTACACCGGCTGCAGCTTCTGGTCGCGCATGGTGGATGGCCGCGGCAAAGCCTGCACGGGCGTTGAGCCCTGGACACGAACGATGTATGGCAATGGGCTCGAGTCCCGCGGTTGGTACTGGGGACCCTGCGCTTAAAGAACACGCGCATAACGAAGTTGGGCGGTCGGTATAACCGGTCGTCGGGGCTCGAAGATTTATCTTCGGCCCCATTTTCAGTTTACTTCCGAGTTAGCGTCTTCATACTATCCTTGGTACCATTACACTAATTTAAGACGGTTACATGCACTTATGCGCAACAAGTTTATTAAAGATTTCGCGGTCGTAATTTTTGCTTATTCACTAGCTTCGGTCCTGATTGCCCGACTCGTAGCGATCATTGTTTATAGCCTGGTGCCCGTCCGGGACTCGCTTATCTCGGTGGCCGTTTGGGCTTTGGCCTTTGGGCTAGCCTACTTCGGCGCGTGGTACTTCTTTAACCAATGGAAAGCCAAGTTTTGGATCAAGGCCTGCATTGCTGTGGGGATTATCATCGCGTCGCGTATGGCATTTATTCTCGTTGATATGAATATCATCTCTCATATGACCCGCTAATAGGTCGCTCCTGTATAATAAAAACAATGAGTTCACTCCTGACTATCGTCGATAATGATGACAACGCCATAGGCGACAAGCACAAAGACCAGCTTTCTCCAGATGATATTTATCGAGTTGCGCGGTTGCTCATAATCAACTCAAAGCACGAGCTACTGCTAGCACAGCGGTCATTTATAAAAAAGAATGATCCGGGTCTTTGGGGGCTAGCCGTCGAAGGAACGGTGGAGGCGCACGAAACATACGAGAGTAATATTCGCAAAGAGGCTCAGGAGGAGGTTGGCATAACGCTAAGCAACCTAGAGCTGGGGCCGAAGCTACGGATGCATGGCAAGTATAATCACTGGTGCCAGTTTTTCATCAGCCGCGGTGAGCTCCGGCTTGATGAGCTCGTGTTGCAAGAGGAAGAGCTTGAGACCGTGAGCTGGTTCGATAAAGCCACTTTGCAAGCAGACACCAAACTGCATCCGGAGAAGTTTGGTTACAGATTTGACCTTATTTTAGAGAAAGTGCTGCCGTACTTAAGCTAGATTCCATGGGCTAGCTCAGCGGCTGCCACAACTCCACCTTATTGCCCTCGGGGTCGTACACCCAGGCAAACCGGCCAAAGTCGGCCTCCTGACGGTCGTCATCAATCTTGACGCCGGCGGCCCGCAGCTGCTCTAGCATGGCGTCCAGGTCGGCCACGCGGAAGTTGAACATGACTTGCTGGCGAATGGGGAAGTAATCGCTACCGGCGTCAAACGGCTGGAAGACCGTGGGGCCGGCGGCTTGGTGCCAGGGCTCGGGGCTCGTCTCGCTCATGGCGGTGATGCCAAAGTTGTCGTCGTACCACTTGGCGAGGGCGGCGGGGTCCTTAGCGCGGATGAGCACACCGCCGATGCCGGTGATGGTTTGTTTGGTCATGGGTGGGGTCCTTTTAGAATATTATAGCTGAGCAGATAATTAATTTTTCTGCTCACATAGAGGGCAAGAAATTAAGCGCAGAGTCAATCCAGCCAGCTTAATTGTATGAATGATTTATGCTCCAGGTCATCAGCTTCTTGAGTTTTAGCTTTTCAGCAGTGCTGCGCGGGAATAAACTGAAGCTACATGGATATCAGCAACCGAGTATGGCTGGAAGAGTTAACTCACCTCGTTGACGAATTCGATAATTTTGGTGGTTTACCTCGAAAAACCACTTTATTCTTCGTGGCTATCGGCACGCTGCGCAAGGATCGTGCTCTAGCTGCAGATATCTTAAAAATTACAACTACGGATAGTGTAGGGTTGGGCGCGATGGCACTCTCTCGGGTGCTTATCGAAGACTATTTACATTTACGTTTACTGCATAGTGATCCCGCTAAGCTAAGTATGAGACTGGCAGATTTCGAAGTTCACCCTCATATTGATCATTATTGGACCATTGAGGCCATGAAAGAGTGGGGATTTGAGTTTGGAAGCTCTCAGGATGTCAAAAAAATGCTGCATGAAATTGACCAAGCTTTTAAGTCGCATGGCTCAAGATTCTTGCGGAAAGGTCGCGTAAAAGACTCTCGCATTGCAGATGACTACTATAGAACTTGGACAAAACTTACCCTAAATCAGCTAATCAGTATGTCGGGGCTTCCGCAAGAAGGCGACAAAAAGAGCCTTCGATTCATGCTGGATACCTATGATCAAGGGTCGGCTATTATTCACCATAATGCTTTTACCATTTGGTTTTTGGCAACCCAAAAGACTGAGATGATGAGCAAAAGTTATCCTAGTTTGGCTGTGGATCTGTCATTTATTATGCTGAGTAAAATAATGGAAATAGTAATAAAAATTGCGCGAGCTGAAGAAGATAATCTTAGCAAATACCAGTCTGAAGAGGCGCGTCTTTTGGATATTATGAATAAATTTGGACCCATTTAAAGCGGTTATGAGGGGAGCAAGCTAACTACTTGCATTGCTTTCGTTTTGGAGTCTCGGAGTAGGCGAATGTCTTTACTATTTTTTGCACTTCGCATGGCATGTCTTTCGACATTACTAATGAGCCATATTAAGTGTCTCTTTGAGGCAATCGTAGGGCTTTTTTGGATTAACCTAAGCAAGAAATACGCTTTGAGGGGCTGATATTGTTTCGAAAGGGCTCCAAGCAGTTGAAAATTATGCGCCGTTACTTTGGAGCCCGTTGTAATGTTTCGAGTCATAAATTGAATCAGCTCAGTATCATTAAAGAGGTCGAGGTTTAATATGCAAAAGATAAAAATCTTCTTCTTAGTTTCGGCATCGTGAGTACTCTTGTATTGAAGGCATAGGATTTTGGTTGCTAAAAGCTTACATTCAAACACCTCGCTTTGGAGAAGCTGCCTCAACTCGTTGAGCTCTATCAGGAAATACTTTTTAACAAGTGCGTTTAAACCTCCTCTTTTTATACGCAGATCTATAGTATCTCGAAGATTTCCAGTTTGTTCTTGATGCAGCTGTTTAATGTCGCTCATAGCTGAGTGAACAAATAGGTATTTGTTGGCGTATTTTAGATTAAATTGATCATAGATATCCTCGACGATTTTAGTAATCGAGGATCGGAAACGGATATAGTCCTTAATAGTGGGGTTAACTTTGCCAATACCGATGTATTTGGGGTCAAAACTGAGAAGTTCTCTAGTGGTAAACTTTGCATTGTGAACTATACAATTACGCACAAGAAATAATTCCGTTGTCGCCTTTTGTGCTCTCATGTTACCTTCAAAGCTGAACTTTAGGCTTTTATTAATTATCTCAAACCACCTAATGGTTGAACCGTATAGAATGTCCTTTGCTGCTTTCGTGGCTAAATCTTCATATATGTCAATCAAGCTTGTCTTATCTATAATTTCTCCCAGTTTTAGCTCCTTGTCTTTAGAAAGCCTTCTCGGGTCGTCGGTATAAAATTTTATGAGCGTACGTCTAATAAACTCTTCGAAGTTTATTGCGAGCGAGACAATTCCTTGGTCGAGAGCGAATTGGCTCTCTTCCGTGAACTTTAGTGCAAGATCGTCTCTAATTTGTTTAATATCTGCTTTGTTTTTAGGAATTCTTTTCAAATTTAGCTTGATACGACTTGCCTCTATCTCGGAGAGGGCAAGCTTAATCTTTTTCGTTGATATCCGTCCGTTATCTAATAAGCTTTCAAGTGTGTTTATGACTATGCGCCGGTCATCCACGATGCGATTGAAGGAGGACAAGAACAACCCATTCGCACGTCCGACATTACGATAAAATATTTTTTTCGTCCCGATCAATCTGTTCATAAAACTTCTAGTCTTTGTATGGGCTTTATTTACGCTTATACTGATTTATGGTATTGTAAACCAACAGTTAGCTAAAAGCACTGCGCCTAGCGCATAAGCGGCTATCAACCGCGAAGCTGCGGGAAGAAATCGCACCAGCGAGAGTAGAACCCGACGGGTGGCCCGTAACAGCCATAATGAAGTGCTAGAGGAAGTCATTCTTCTGGAAGCCGGATGGTACCTCCCTCGACAGGGATCCGGTGACCGGAAGATTTTTGTATAAACTCGTTCGTCAAAGCTAGATGCGTTTGGTAGTATTGACTCTGATGAAGAAACCGACCAAAACAGGCATTGCCATCGTATTTTTTGCTCCAGCGGAGGCTTTTGCATTTGTTAAGATCATCGATGCGCTATTTTTCCTCGGCCGAGTGGGCTTTGTGGGTTACTTTTACGGCATCTGGGGCTTGAGCCTTGCGCTGAGTGGTCTCTTAAGTTGGTTTTATTTCACTAAGTGGCGTGCTCGGCTTAAGACTAAGGTTTTGATTGCGAGCGTGTTTTTGGTGGTGAGTTTTTTCTTATTTGCCTTTATCGGACTATCGCTTATGCAGGGGTCGGCCGTCGCCAATCCGCCGTACTAGTGAAATAGCTTAGGAGCACAATCATGACTGACATCCCAACAGTAAAACTCAATAACGGCCTCGCTATGCCGCAATTTGGCTTGGGCGTGTGGCGGATACATGAGGAAACTGCAGACATCGTGAAGGCGGCGCTGGGCTACGGCTACCGCCTGATTGATACGGCCGCAATTTATCGCAACGAAAAGGGTGTGGGCGAGGGGATTCGCCAGAGTGGGCTGCCGCGCCAGGAATTGTTTGTGACGAGCAAGCTCTGGAACACCGATCAGGGCTACGACAATACGATCCGGGCCTACGAAGCCAGCCTGGAGCGGCTCGGTCTCGACTATCTGGACCTGTATCTCATTCACTGGCCGCAGCCCATGTATGACACCTATGTGGAGTCATGGAAGGCCATGGAGCAGCTGTATAAAGACGGGCGGGTGAAGGCCATCGGCGTGAGCAACTTCCAGCCCGCGCACCTGGACCGGCTGGCGGCCGAGTGCGAGATC
>Ga0207680_10000306_pt1 | contig 23416 bp, 21 predicted proteins | sample KBSS23metaG_FD_184321 | JGI IMG/M metagenome (GOLD analysis project Ga0207680, IMG submission 184321) | Switchgrass rhizosphere microbial communities from Kellogg Biological Station, Michigan, USA - KBS S2-3 metaG (SPAdes) (version 2) | ecosystem: Host-associated > Plants > Roots > Rhizosphere...
AAGCACTCAACGGGACGATGTTCAGACCTTCCAGCTCCACCCCGACCACGCCACCACACCTCTACCCCACCAACCAAACCAAAAGCCGGCTCAGCATCTAACAGGCCGATGTCGCTTCAGGAGCAAATTCGCTATGACCTCGAATCGCAATATGCAGGTGACGTATACGAAGGTAGGGCGTACCACGAGGGGTCAAAGCCGCCTGTGGTTGGAAGGCTTGCGACTGGCGAGCGCGGGTTTCCTGACAGGTGAGCGTTATCGTGTGGTGTTCGACATCGAGGCGCGGACCATTGCCCTCGAACTGGACGCGCAGGGCGACCGTCAGGTGTCCGGCCGCCGTCCGGCGGGGAAGGACACTCCTACTCCCATCGTTGACCTGGCGAGCGCCGACATAACCGATTTCGTGGGAGGCGCCGGCGCGGTCCGCGCGCTGATATCCGAGGGGCGGATTGTGTTTTCCCTGCATCCCCGGGACTTGGCGAAGATCGAGCGTGAGCAGCGCATACGGGCCAACCTGCGCGGCGGCGAGGTAACCGAGGGCACGCTATGCGCCGGCGGCGGCATCGCGTCGTATGGCGTCAACAAGGGCCTTGAGGACGCTGGCCTGGCTTCCCGGGTTGAGTGGATCATTGATCGTGAGCGGCGCTACCTTGAGGTAGCAAACACCAACAACCCGGCAGTGAGCGCCGGCACCCAGCTCTTTGAGGCTTCGTTGGAGGAAGTGGAGCCAGGACTACTAAGTCCCGTCGACGTGCTGCAAATGAGCCTGTCGTGCACCGGCCACTGCCGGTCCGGCCGGAGCAAGCGCGGCCTGGCCCAAGCCGAGGACCACCCAACCGATGCCCTGGCCGTCTACGGTGCCCTGCGCATCATAGAAGCGGTCCAGCCTTCCGTGATCGCCTCCGAAAACGTTATCGAGGCTGCTACAAGCCCCACCTACGCCCTCATCCGCGCCTACCTTCGGGAGGCCGGCTACAAGCTATTTGAACGTGTGTTGGACGAGACGGATGCTGGAACCATTGAGCGCCGCAAGCGCTACTGGTTCGTTGCGATTTCCGAAGGGCTGGCCGATGGCTTTGACCTGTCCCAGCTCCGTATCCATGGCCGCGCCTACACGACCCTTGCCGATGTACTAGAGCCCGTCGCCGAGGACGATCCGCAGTGGCGGAAGCACGATTACCTCAATGCTAAGCAAGAGCGCGACGTGGCGGTGGGCAAAAACTTTGTTCGCCAAATCGTAACCGCTGAAAGCGAGCACGTGGGAACCATTGGTAAGTCTTATCAGAAGCGCCGTGGAACTGAGCCCTTCCTGCGCCGCGACGATGGGATGGAGCGCCTTCTGACCCCTATCGAGCATGCACGCGTGAAAGGTATTCCCGAATTCTTGATCGAGGGTGTGTCCGATCTGACCGCGCATGAAGTGCTAGGCCAGAGCATCTTGCTTCCACACGCCATCTCACTTGGCGAGGCCATCGGCCATCACCTTCGCGCTATCGCTGCCGGCGTTCGGTTCGCGGTGAGCGCGGTTCGAACCGCGACCGCTCCGGTTCAATGCACCCTCGCCCTCTAGCTTGTGTCAGCCTTGGTGACAGATCCCGCCGGCGCCGGCGGATCTGTCGTCACCAAAGCCCTGGGCGTTGGCTAGCGCGGCTATCCCGGTATTTTCTTCAATGCGGCACGCCGTATTGCAATTGAGTGCTTTGCACGGTCAACCACACTGCCCGGAGCATTCAAAATTGGGTGAGCGGCGGCGAGAGCTGGCACTTCTTCCTCATTGCGCTTGATGTCACTTTGCAAAGCTTTCTTTACTTCATACCACTCCTCGTTTGTGAGGGTTACCGAGTAACTATCTCCATTTCTTTCAAGGAACGATTTGATTCGATTGAACATGGGGGTTTCCTTAATTTACTTCGCTAACTGTGGCGGTCGTCGTCCACAAATCCACGGGTCACGAAGGGGATATTACTTATCCCCGAAGTAGGCCGGTGGGCTTCGTGGGCGACGTTATGGTGACAACGCCTCGACCTGGCCAGCTGCAAGGCGTCACCAAGCCGCTACGCCCTCGCTTGAAGCGCCTCCTGCAACGCGCTGCACGCCCACTCGGGGCACGCACGCGAACTAGGTTTCGATGGATCGTTGAGCCAGGAACGAACCGTGCGTACTGAGCAAGGCCGCCGTGTGAAGGCACAGATCAAGGCTGCGCTCTCGGCCTGTGTGAGTCCGTGCTCGTCCAGCAGAGCTTGAAAGATCACCCGGTTATCCATCGCTGTCATTCATTCGAAGAAGCCGTTGTCGGTCCATTTCCGCCTTGAACGACATCAGCGCGAATGGTCATGTGACCCTCACTCGGCACCTCCAAGTACGTTCGAACGTATCGGTTAATCTCCCGCTGGATTACGTCGACAGCACCGAAGTAATCGAAGCCCTTCAAACTGAGCATGGCAAGCATGCCTAGCCCGGTCATGAACAGCGTCAGCTCAGCCATCGCGCGAAAGCCGTTGGCGACCTGCTCGGGTGTGGCTCTCATGAGAGCGGCCCAAACAGTGGCCGTCGTATCGGGCGAGTACACAGCCACGAATATGCTGAATAGAACGGACAGAATAGCCGCGTATTCAAGGAACCTCGACAGAACCACCAAGACCGAGTTGAGAAAGCTGAAGCCTTGCAGGACATATAGCCACTTATTTCGGCGTACCTCCCTGCTGATCTTTTCATAGAGTTCTTCCGGCAGCGAACCCACTTCGACGCCGTTCACCGAGACCCGCAAAATAGAACTGTGTGTCATAAAATCCCCTGTGGTGGAAATAGGCACATGTGCCTAACTGGCACTCTAGGCACATGTGCCTATCGTGTCAACCTTCCACGCCATTGGCCCGGAGTAAGCTCGCTCTCTATCCGCGAGACTGGAACGCACTACGATCCAGCCCCTATGGGCAGATACGTCGACCCACTTCTTTTCGGGCCACCTGGCGTTTGCCCGGAATGCCTGCGACCTTGCCAGGGCCTTCATCAGGTCGGAATTACCTGTTACCACTGCAAGCAGGCCGTTTTTTTGCACCGTAGGGAATGGACGTACGAAGAGTGCCCCGCGTGCCACGGACTATTCGTGTATCCGCAGTGCGGCAGATGCGACGCGCGCGGTTTCTTGGTCAGTCGACGCTAGTCGATGGCTTGGCGACGGATCTCGTCGGCGCCGGCGGATCTGCCGTCACCAAGCGACCGAACATTGGTGACAGACCTTCGACCTGGCCACGCTCGGCGCGTGACCAAGCCCATTAACCTCTTCTTGGTGACAACTGTAGCCGCGCGATCGCTGCGGCCCGTCACCAAAAAAAAGGCCCCCCTTCGCGGGAGGCCTTTTCCACCACTGCCCAACTCCTACCGGGTGCGCTCGGCGTTCCGCTCAACCGCCGGCCGATCCTGCCCCTTGTCCACCTGGCGTGCGGCATTCTTATCGAACGTCGCAACCTTCGGGAGCTGTCCTGCGTTGGCTAGCTGGATGACCTTAGCGTCCAGCGCGGCCTGCACCTCCGCCCGATGTTCCGGTGCCACGTTGCTGGCGACGTATGCCGCGCCGACAGCAGCTACAGCTTTCTCACGCTGCACAGTTTCCACCGTCCACGTGTTGCGCTTAGCTTCGACCTCTGAAAACTGCTTGTTCCCCTGAGCGTCAAGGACCGCCGCACCCTGCTTGTCTCTGACCAATTCTTTCACCATGACCGGCTTCATCCCCTCGAAACGAACGTTGACTTCGTCACCGGGCTTGGCCTTGGTATCCATCATGGCCCGTGCCAGGTCGACGCCCCAAATCTTTTCCTGCTTACCGCCCGGGTGTTCGAGCTGCACGTAGTAGTTCGCCCGCCCATCCGGCTTATCCTGATACGGCGCCGGCCCAAAGCTGACCAGTTTGCCCGTGTATTCCCGGGCCGCCGGCTGACTTGCGCCCGACTTCTCGGCCCCATCGCCAGCAGATCGCGAGGCCTTGTTAGGCTCCCGCTCCTTCGATTCTTCGATGGTGTTGCGCATCGTTTTCTCGCGACGCGCCTCAAGCTCCTTCACGTCTTGCTCGGTTGGCTTGTAGCCATTGACCTTCAGGCCACGCATGGAACCTTCCACCCACACTTCCCGGCGAAACTCGGGGTGGCCTTTAACGTCAATCGACTTCCAGCCCTTCGCTTCCGCCATCGTCGCCATCGCAAAGGCAACGCGTTGGTCGTTGTGCGCCGTGGCAAGCGTGACACCCTTGTCCCGGAAGGCCACTTTTTCGGGCTGGTCCTTGTAAAAGAACCTGTCGCCGACCTCGCGATATTCCCGGTGAATCTGGTCAATCAGCTCCGCACGACGCTCAACTTCATGCTCCGCGTCCTTTTCAGCAACCGGCCCCTGGCCCTGCTCAACGACATCACGGCCATGAGCGACGCTTTCCTTGATATCGACCTCGGCATTACTGGCCGCATCGCCCAGCTCGTCGCCCAACCGCTGACGCTTCCGCACAGCCTCGGCATCAAGCCGAAACTGCTCCGGGTCGATCAGTTCCAGCGGCTCAGCGGGCTTTTGTCGCTGCACGCCGGCGTTGCGCTCGCTTTCGAGCTGGGCCTCTTGGATCGCGTTAACTTCGATCATAAACGGCAAAACAACGTGGTGCTTACGCGACCACGACTGCAGGTTTGCCTCAGCAACGTCGATGTCTCTTCCCGAGGCCGCCGCCTCCAAGTATTCGGCATAGCTTTCGCCGAATTCCCGATAGACGTTATTTTGGCCCGGGTCCGCGCCCATGTATTCCAAGAAATCGCCTTGATACAGCGCTTCCTGCAACACTAAGGCGTCGGGCGAGTGCCGACCGCGCAACCACTGCCCGTCCTCCTGCACGTAATTGAAGTGGCCCACAACAGCATCGGCCTTCGTGTCAACGCTGAAGAACGTGCTCTGCCCGTACTCAGCAGCAAGCTTGAGCGCCGAGTCCAGATCGGTAGCCATCGCGTACGGATTATGTTTTTCACCCGTCGCCACAACGTATTCACGGTTAGACCCTTCCGGCCTACCAAGTGCCGCAGCCGAATCGGTCGGCAATACTGGACGCCACTCATCCATTAAACTTTCCATGTGGGCGCCCCTTACCGTTCCAGACCGCGATCAGCCTGCTTAGCAGGCTTGTCGGTCTTGGCTGGCTCCTTCTTCACCCGCTTGACGGCGGTCTTCTTTTCGGGCGCATTGGCTTTCTTTTCGGTGGCATCGACCTTCTTCTCCGCAGCCTGGCCCTTCTCCGCTGCCTTGTTCTTCGTCCCGGCACGCTCAAGCAGGTCCTTCACCTCCTTTGCCGGTTCCTGCGCTTTCCGCTCCTGCTGTTTGATCAGATAACGTTCCTGATCGAACGGATAGGCCTTCGCCTTGCCCTCGTTGTAATGAACACGCATTTCGGCACCGTTGAGCTTCTTCTGCTCAAGGCGCCAAGCCAACTGTTGGCCGACCATCTGCATGTCTTCACGACGGTGCAGAACCACCGTGGTTCCTGCCTTACCCACGACCTGGCCGATGTGCCTGGCGTCGGTATAGACCACCTTCCCGTAGTACGAACCGTTCTCGCGAGCGGCCGCCAGGCTGGCACCTTCGATTTTTGCTGACACCTTTTCGGCAACGTAGCTGGGAATTTGATCCAGCTGCATCGTTGGCTTGCCCAACGGTTTCTTTGCCTGGGGGGTTTGCTGCGCCGAACCTTTGTCAAGTTCGTTTGCCGAATTGCCGGCACTGGAATGTTGCTGCGTCATATCAGGCTCCTAGTTACTGCTCAACGTTAAGCGGTCTACGACCGCGAAGTGACATGTCTCCATGTCACAAAATGCCTTGCTCACGATGTTCGGCTTCTCGCCGACGCTTGTCAAGAAGGCTCAAATCCAGTATCGGCTTATCGGCCGCGATCCCGGAATCTTGAGCCGCCGAGCTAATCCCCTCCTCCTCGTACCCGTCCAAATCATCAAAATCGGCCCCACCGCCGGCCCACTCGTCATCAAATGGCGTCGCCTGCAGCTGCAGCAAGGCGGCACGACGCTCGTCTGCGTCGACGCTCGCTACCTCATTGGCCTCGTCTTCCTCGGCCTCTGACAAATCCTCCTCGTCGCCTCCCCCCGTGCCGTCCACATCATCGTCGTCATCTGCCCCCTGTAGCGCCAAGAGCGCCGCCATGGTGCGCGGGGCGCTGGCCGGAGCCACCCCCTCGGCTTGACCCTCAACCGGCCCTCTCTGCGACCCCTGAAGCGCCTCCGGCTGGGCCGCCCCTGACTCAGCCCGACCGCCCTTCCCCTCGCCAGCTTGCCTCGCCAAGGCAAGCTTGTCAGCGAGCGTCAGCCGGGGTTGCCCCGGCGCTGAACCCTTAGCTGCTGCCTGAGTTCCCCTGGGCGCCGGTGGGGCCGAGGCAGCAGGCGTCGTCGCAGGACCGCCCGAACCCTGCCCGGTATCTTCCTCATCATCGGCAAGACAGGCGGAACCGGCCCGCACCTGGTTAAAGAAGTCATCGACGTAGGCGCCCATTTCCTCCTTCGTTGGCTTGCGATCCTTCGGCAGCTTTACCCCAGCGCCGGCGCCCAACGCGATCTTGCTCAGATCCACACCGGCCTTCGTGTCCTCCTCACTCAACTCGCGGACCCGTTGCTCAACAATCGCCACATAGGTGTCGACATCGAGCATACGGACCTTCGCGCTTAACTCACCGGTACTTTGTGCGTGAACGAACTGCGCTTGGTTAGGAATCTTCTTGCCTAGTGCGCGTAGCGAAGGAGAAACCTCTTTGAGTCGGTCTACAAAGATCGGATCATCAAAATAGCGAATTTTGTCACACAGGATTGGCTTCGTGTCCTCAAGGGACACGATGGACTTCCAGCGCCCAATTTCCTTCAATTCCTGCGGCAGCAGAAGCGCGCGCTTCTGCTCAGACTCCGATTCGCTGTAACCGCCACCACTCTTGCCGCCCTTATTGCGGCTGATTCCTTTCCCCTTGACAGTCTCGTAGCCAAGCATCTCCGAATACTCGTTGGCATCCTGTTGCTCGCGAGGTGCGAACATGATCTGTACCGCGTGATTCGTCACGAAAGTTCGCGCCGTCTCTTTCCCGTACACGTCTGCAAGCTGCGACATGGACTGAATGATGGGCAGCAACCGCAAGTTATAGCCGGCCATGTAGCTCACGGCCTTGGCAATAATCTGGACCTTCCCAAGCGCGGTAAATTCATCCATCAGAAGAAGGCATTGATACTTCAGCGACTTGTCGCGCGAGGGCAACTGGCCCTCCCCCGTGTTTAGGTTCACGAGCTGGGAGAACAGCAAGTTCACCAGGCGACGCGCATCGGCGATCTTATTCGGCGTGATGCCGATGTAGATGGACATCCGCTTTCTACGAACCTCGCGGAGATCGAAATCATTACCGCTGGTAGCGGCGTCCACAATCGGATTCGACCAAATGCCCAAAGGGGCATTGAAGGAACCAAGCACGCTCGAAAGCGTGTTGTCCGAAAGGTTGCAGAAGCGATTGAGCGCGAGAACACAGCCTTCCGAAAGTGGAGGGCCGTCGCCCTCACCGTCCCAAACCGTAATCGGAACACGTGTAGTTTGCTCGATAGTCTCCACCTCGCCGTTTTCACCGACCGCTTCAACCATCTCGGTGACCTCGCGCGTATTGCGCGCCTCGATCAGCCCGAGCAGGTATTCCTTGACCGGTTTGCCCTTGCCCGATGACTGCCGAAGCATCTCACCAATGGTTCGCGGAAGCTTGGGCGTTTCGCACAGGTACAGCCCGAGGCCGAGAAAAAGATTCCTGGCCTGGTCCTCGAAAAACGAATCGCCGTTCTTACCGCCATCACTCGGATACAAGACCTCACCGATGGACGTCAGGTCGCCAACCTGCAAATTGCCGTCGCGCACGTATCCAAGCGGGTTGTAGCGGGAGGATCGCTGATCCTCCGCGAACGGATTGAACAGATGGACCTCCTGCCCGTACAGCTCACGGAAGCCCGATGTTAGCTCGAAGTTCTCTTGCTTGATGTCCAGCACAACGACCGAATCCGGGAAGAGAAGCAAATTCGGGATCACGATACCAACACCCTTACCGGAACGTGTCGGGGCGGCCAGAATCACAAACTCCTGGCCCATGAAACGCAGCAGTTCTTTCCCCAGCTTGCCGAGCAGGATGCCGCCATTGCTCATTAGCCCAGCTTTGACAATCTCAGTTCGCGTCGCGAACCGCGCGGCACCGTGGAGCGCCCGTTGCTTCCCCGACTTGCCAAGAACCACCACCGCTGGCAGGAAGAACCCGACCATAAAAGCGAACAACGCGGAACTGGTCAGCTTTTTACGGAACAACGGGTCATCGTGGTAGTAGTACCAATATTGGTAGTACGTGCCGAACGTCAGCGTTTTTACACTCACCTTCGACAGGAACAGGAAAAAGAGGCCCGCGAGGTAAACGCTCGCGACCGCCAGAACAGCAAGAAAAAGAACTACGAACAGCGATTTGAAAACAAGCTTGACGTTCATGGGGCCTCACAGGTGCCGAGCCTGGTGAGGCCCGTGCAAACAGAAATCATCGAAGGGGCGGCCGTCCGCTTGGTGACGCCCGGTCGCTGGCCAGGTCGAGGCCTCGTCACCAACTGCGCCCCTTTGGTGACGGATCTCGCCGGCGCCGGCGGATCTACCGTCACCATCGGTTGGATTGGTGACGCCTGCAGCTGGACCAGCGCGCCGCGGTGTCTCCAAACGCTTATAGCGGAGCCGGGGTCAAGGGCGGCACCGCAAGCCGCAGCGCAAGCGAGCGCATCGCGCGAGTGCGAACGGGTGAGGATGCCGGCGCAGCGAACCCTTGACGCTGGTGGAGCGCTCCACCCTCCGCGCAGGGATGCAGGGCGCTTTACCCCCTGCATCCCTGCCCCCCGGCGAGGGGAAGTTGCTTTGCCCTTGGCGCAGCTCATGCAGCCACGTCCGATTCGTCCAGCACATCGATGTATCCAGCCTCGCACGCCATCTCGGCGGTCAAGTCGGATAAAGCCACATCGAGTGCCTGCGCCGTGCTCGCGAGCGCCTCGCATACGTCTGCGTACTGGTAGATCACCGCCTGCGCGTCATGAAGCGACGAGCGGCCATACTCAGTAGCCCGCAGCGAACCACCAAGCGCCATGGCCTCCTGCGCCTCGTGCTGGTCTTTCAACGCCTTCAATGCTGCATTGATTGAGCGCCGAGTTGCCCGAAACCGAGCCACACCTAGAAACCTCATCTTGTTCATCACCACTCCACACCGAAAGGGCAGCGCTAAGCGCTGCCCCGGCTACTCAACGTTGAAGGCGCTTTTTCATCGGGTCATACCACAGCTCAGTGATATGGCGGCCGTGGGGTGGTTTGTTGGTCATGCAGACCACAACGTCCACTGTCATGTATAGCAGCCGCAAGAGCACGTCGTAGGGTAGCACTCGCCCTTGCGGGTTCTGCATCGACATCAAAACTAATCGTTCAAACGTTGTATCAGACGTGCCGGCGTGGCAACTGGTGATGCTGCCTTCGTGGCCCGACGCGCAAACATTGATGAAGTCGTACGTTTCCGGGCCACGTAGCTCAGTCAGCAAGATACGGTCAGGCTTCATACGAAGACACGACTTCAAAAGCAGCTGCGACGTTACCGGCGAACTCCCGCCGGCGTTGGACGGGTAAAACAGATGGACTCGGTTGGGATGATTCGGCAACCCCACTTCTGGCACGTCTTCGATGGTCACAACTCGATTCTTCGGCGGAATGAGCTGGCACGCGGTCTTCATAAAGGTCGTTTTTCCCGACCCCGTTTCACCCGCAAAAACAATTACTTTACCGTGCTCAATAGCCTTACAAATAAACTCCTCATACCGGTGCGCTGCTTTCAGGTCCAGCAAGTCCTGCTCATGCTGCATCAACGCTTGCGTTTCCGTGCGAACGTGCTTGAAGAAGCCACTATCCGCATATTCGCTCATGCTGCGGATGTGCATCGAGGGCTTACGGATGGTGATAGCAATAGTCCCCTTTTCGCATGCCTGCGGCATGACGAACTGCGCACGCTCCCCATCTGGAAGCGTGGCGGAGATAATCGGCTGCGTCTCACTCCAGTCATCCTTGATGTAGGCGGCGGCCGCAATGCCAAGTCGCTCACACGCCTGGTAATCCATCTCCGCGCAATCATGGCGAACCCACCCGGCATTGCTTTCCGTCCAGACCTCGCCCGGACGGTTCACGGCAATCTCGGTGACAGCCGTATCTTCCAGAAAGCGCCTCAGCGGCTTGAGGCGATGCCGGAGCGTCGTATGGTCGTTAATCCCAACGTGGGGCGCTGGTTCGCGCCCACGCTGGATATCAGTCGCTAGTGAGTTCATACACGCTCCTGAAATTTAGATCACGAGCAACAAACATCGACGCCCGCTCGCCCTGGTTCTTGTAGAGCGTCGGCGGGATGTTGATCGTCGCGCGCAGCGCCTCGGCGGCCATTGTCTGCGTTGCATCCGACGTGTTACCAAGGTTGATCGTGCTGCCGTCCTGATTCCGAGTAACAGCTGCTTGCACGACATCCTGAACCACGCTCAGAAGCATTGCCCCGCCAAACCGCTGCCAGAAGTGGTTATCGACGTAGCCTGGCAACCCTGCCCCGCCCAAGGAGTCTGTCGCCGGTGAGTCAAGATCGATCACCACACCGGACGGCGTGCGAATGCGGCTCCACAGTACGAAAATCCGCTTCTGCCCCTGCTGAAGCCCACCAGCTAAACCGTACTCGCCATCCACCGTCGAACCGCGCTCGATTAGCAGCACCTTGCCGGTTGAGCCGTACACGTTCTGCGTAACCATGCAGCTGGTCATACCTGGCACCGTCGAATCCAACCTGCGCGTAAGTACACAGTCGATGCTAGCTCCGCGAGGGATGAGATAATCCTGATCGCGAAGCAGGCTCGCCGATTTCGGCGGCTTCGCGCTGCTGACCAGCATCGATGACAGTTTCGATTGTGAATTCCCATCTGGCGTGGCCGCTTTTGCGGCCGCCAGGCCACCATCATCAGCCGTTGTCTCCTGAAGGACAGCATGGCTCACGATCCAGGCGCCCGCGCCACCGGACGCGGCTGCACCCGCGCCGCCGGACGCGCGAGAAAACGCGGCAGGCTTGGGTGGCTGTGGAGCCCCCTGCGCCGTTCCGGGGGCGCCAGGCGCCCCTGGTGGGGCCTGGGGCCTAGGGACGCCACCAGCGTCAGCCAACGCCTTCTGAGCGTCAGGCGCCGGTGCTGCCGGTGCATCCGTGGGCTTCTCGGGCGGAAGAAAGAATGTTTTCGCCGGCAGCGCTGACGTTTGCATGGCCTTTTTGCTCGGCGCAGCGTCCTCAGTCTCCTTGTGCTTCATCAGGCGGCTCCACCAAATAGCTAGGAGCAAGGCGCTGAGGATCACAGCACCGATGACGATGACTTTCACAGGTGAGGCCCGCTTGCTCGCCGTGACGGTCGGAATTTCGCGTTCGCCGGGAAGCGGCTCAGCCCGCTCCGTGCCCTGGTTAGTGCTCATTACTTGCTCTCCGAGTCAGTATTACCAACCAGGGCGCGGCGCAGGCCTGGCACGGTCGTTCCGGTCGGCGTCGACACGCCATCCGGGTCGTAGCTTTCGTTGTAGACACCAACGATGGAGTTACCCAGGCGAAGATTGATCTGCCGGGCGACGCGCGGCAGCACCAACCAATCCGGCCGCGCCGGATTGATCATCGGAAGCGCCGAGGATTCCTCGCCCGTCTCGCTCACGTAGTACGCGGACGGAACCTCGCGGTTGTTCGGGAACCGAAGAAACGTAAACCGCCCGTCGTCAAAGGCTTCCGCCGGCGCGATTTCCGTGGAATTTTTCCCGACCTGCATGGTGTAGTTCTTGTTGCGGGGAACTGGCACGGGATCGGCGTCAACCTTCTTGGCTTTCTCCTGCTTGGCAATCGCAGCGGCCGCCTTAGCCGCTTCCTCGGCTGGGTAATGGAACACAACGCGGTAGCTGGTGTTCGGATGAAAAGCCAGCTTACCGTCGCTGGACGAGGGCAAAAGCGAAACCTGAAACGTGTACGTATGACGATCCGTGATCACGGTCAAGTTCGTATCCCACTGCCCCGGCGTAGGTGCATACATCTTGTCAACCTCGCCGCCCCCACCGGCCTTAGCAAGAAAGGCCTTTGGCAGAAGGAACAGCGCGTTGCCTTCGTACTGCGTCTCCCAACCGCCGGGAAATCCGCAGACAACCAACTTCACGGTTTCGCCGGCACCGAAAAGGATCGTGGTGCTTACACCCGTCATGCCGTTGATCTGTGTCACGTCATCTTCGTTGAAATTGACGTGCTGCACTCGGGAATCAAACACCGTCCCCTGCGGCTTATCCAAAGCCGAGGCCGTAGCCGCGACCGCGCACAACATGATTGCAATCAGAACGCGTTTCATCAGTTGTCCCCCTGAGTGTCCGACTGGTCGCACACGTCCGGGTCCACGCGATAGCTCAACGCCTGGAATCCCCACGGATTAAGATCTCGCGTCTTCTGGTTCATGCGCGACGACGTCAGATAATCGAGGCCCACCGTTGCAATCCAGCAGGTTGGCGTTCCTTTGTCGTTGGGATCATTCAAGCGTGCGGTGATCTTGACGAACCGCGTAGAAATGACGCCCTTGCTTAGCATGGTCTGCGACCGCTTACGAACGGTGACCCGAACCTTATCGCCCCACTTGGCATCGAGGGCGTTCTTGCCTTCAAACAGCGAGTGGTAGGCCTTGGCCTCGGGCGCCGATGAAAGCGCGCCAATAGTGTCGTAGTCGTTCTGCAGTGTGTACCAGTCATAGCGCTCACGCGCCTGGACGTAGAGCCACGCCCAATACTTATCGCGAACCTCGTCACCGGTCACGACCTTCTCGTTTAGCACCGTGAGCGGCTCGACATGGCCGGTGGCCGTGTTTTCGCGCAGCACGTAAGGGACCGGCGGTTCCTTCAATGGCATCATGATCACGATAGCGATCAGAGCCAGGACAGCAATCACCGACATCAAGCCAGCCACCCACCAGGCCCTTGCCTCGCTTTGGGCTTTGAGCTTGGCCTTAGAGGCCTCCCAGCTCCGGGCGTCCTTGGCAGCTTTCTTCAGCGCGCGGCCGTCATCGACCGCCGCCACGTTTTCTTCGTTATTACTCATGATCGTCCCCTTGACGGCCGAGATTGAGCTGTTCCGCCGAGGTAACCGGCGACACTGCAGATTGATTGACTGGAACGCGAGGCCCATGGCCCAGCGCGGGTAGCGCAGCCGGCTTAGTCGCCGCGTGCGTGCAGCCGGCAAGCGCCGCTGCGAGCAAAACAAAGTTCAAAAATTTCACCGAGAACGCCCCGTAAAGGTGGAAGCCAACGTAATCATATTGCGACACCAAGATATAGCATTCTGGCGATATTTGGCGCGAAAAAAAGGCCGCATTTCCACTCAGGACGCGCGGCCTACGGATGTCAACTGCCTTCGCTAGCGGAACCTCCCCGCGCTGGACCCCAATTGCGGCCAAGATTCTGTCGCAATGCCTGGCGATAAGCAGGATTCATGACCGTGTTACCCGCCACGAGGTGATCCGCACGCGTACCGGACGTCATCATTCCCGACTGCAGATCGCGCCGCACACTCGTCGGATTAAGCACATTCGAACCGAAGCTTGCGATCCCTCCCGCCGCACCAGTGACGGGGGAGACCATCGCCCGCAGGGCAAGGGCGCCCACCGACATTCCCCCCGCCAACGCCGCCGCCTTCTGCCCCACGTTCTTGATGAGCCACCCCAGGATGAAGCAAACGAAAAGCACCTGCAGTCCGACAAACATCGGGTTCGTCGTTCCATCACCATCCAAATTCACCTGCCCGATGAAAGCATTAAAAATCGCCATCGCGAACGACAACACCACCGCGACGAACACGATAGTGAGGATGTAATTGAGCACCTGGCTAAACCATGCGTCGAAGAACCGCGAAAACATCGGAAACATAAGGCACAGGATGAACAACGGGCCTATGCCCAACATAAGCGCAAGGGAGAACTTCGCCATGATCACAATCGCCCCGCCCAGGAGCGATAGCACCCCGACACCGGCAGCAATCAACGACGCCGTAACCATCCAGCCAGCCATGGAACCGAAATTCGTCCAGCCGGCCTCGTTCGCATGCTCCCAACAGGTTCCGACCATCCCAAAGCCCTTGTTGATCGAGGCATCCAGCGTTTGATAGATGGTCTGCGGGGCATCCGTTGTCGAAGCCGTATTGAGCGCCTGCGCAAGGCCACTTTCCAAGCCGCTGAACGTTCCCATCACGTAGGTAGCGTAGGTATCCGCGTTCAGTGCAAACGCCGAAACAACGATGATCTTGACGCTAGTTTTGATAAACGTCGCGAATGGCTGCTGGATGTGCCCAAACGTCATTGCGTAAGACATGAGCGTGATGTAACACAGCACGCACGACATCACGATGGGTGTAAGGGAATCAATAAGCTTGTTGGCGGCAGGCACCACAAACGCGTTCGTGGCGTTCGTCACCGAATCGCCTACGAACTGAAATAGCATCATGTTGGGATCGACCATGATCAATGCCCCTTCGAGGTGCTCGACGCGGCCGGCGCGCCGAACGTGACCGGTGCAACAGAGCCTACGCCTTGCGTCGCCTGCCACGTCACCGCCTCTTGCGCCGACTTCGCATTGATGCAATCGGCGGTTGCGGCGAGCTGGCCCGGGTCAGCGTCGCACTTAGCCAGCATGGCCCCTCGTTCGGGGCCATGATCCTTGTACCAATCGGCCGACTGCGCGGTCACGTTGCTACCGCAGCCGGCCAAGGCTAGGGCAACTGCCACAACGATGGCGGCACCGCCTATCGAACGTAGATAATTCATAGCTAATCCCCGGTTAGTTAGAGGTGCCGCCGTCGAAAGACACGGGTTCGGCCGAGATGGCACCGGTCGCTGCCCAGGTGCGGGCATGCATCTCCTTGGCTTGCTGCTGGTCGATGCGGTCTTGCGCGTCCGCAGCCATCTTGTAGAGCGTGAGCTTCGTCTGCTCGTTCTGGATAGCCGCCTGCTCAACTGCGATACGTCCCTGAAGCTCCGCGATGGCCTTCGGGTCGCTGGTCGCATTGATTTGCTGCGACAGCTGGTTAATCTGATCAAGCCGGCCTTGGGCGGTGGTGAAAGCGTCGTTAGCCATCGAAGCCTCCTGCGCCGGCCGAACGGCCCGCGCCTGGCAATTGGTTCGCTGATCGCTCACAGTCACCGACTGGCATGCGTCGTAAACCTTCGTTTGGTTGTACGTCGTCGCAGCGTTTCCCGTAATGCCGCTGTACCCACCACTCCGTACGCTGTCGTAGGTCTGCTGCCAGTTCGTCGGCAGATAGTCGCGGAACTTCGGGTCATTGAAGATCGTGCCGAGGTTTCGTGATCCGGTAATGGCGCTGTATTCCTGCTGCATCTGCTGGAGCTGGTTCTGCAGCTCAACAATCTGTTCAGCGTACTTGGCGATGTTCGCCGCCTGGTTCGCCTGAATAAGCGACGTATTGGCAATCTGATTCGTCGCATCCTGTGCGATGTGCGCGACATCCGTCACCGGAATCTGCGCGTATGCCCCCATGGAAAGCAGAAGGGCGACGAGACCTAACGCGTACTGATGGAACCTGTTCATACCTACTCCTTGAATCGGGTGGGATTACTTTTGGCGACAAGATCCCGACCTGGCGAGGCCGGGATCGTCACCAATGCGTTAATGGTCGTCGTGGCGCCGCTTCAGCCGTGAGGCCGCCTTGATGGCCTTCCTGCGCTCATGAAAGATCGGACCCCACACCCTCGGGTCGTCACCGACCTCATCAATGATGGCGTCCATAAGAGCGACGTTGTCAGTGCTGCCTGAGAGGATCGCCAGATCATCATCGAAAGCCCCCAGGTCGAGCTTGCACACCGCTGACTTTTGACCCTGCTTCACCAAGAACATGCGGCTGTCGTCCGCCAGATTCTTGATCAACTCAAACTCCTGCTTACTGAGCTTGAAGCCATCGATATACTCGTTTAGGTCGGCCTTCGGGTTCGGCAGGTAAATTTCCGTCGCGGTCTGCTGAATCAGGGCACTACCAACGTCCGACTCAAGCACGCTTTCCGGCATCTGGGTGGCAAACACGCCCAGGCCGTTCTGCTTACGGATCGTCAGCTGCTTGTCACCGGCGAATTTCGAAAAGGCGGGATCATCGATCCATTTCCACGCCTCGTCCATCATGTAAACAAAACGGCGTCCGTCGATTTCCTGCTCCATGCGATGAAGCAGATACATGGCTATAGGTGTGCGAGTGACTTTGTTGTCCAGAAACTCGGTGCCGTCGAAGCCATAATTGCGATGCGTGGAGAAATCGATCTGGTCATCTGCGTTGTCGAAGACCCAACCAAGCTCGTTGCCACGCACCCAGCGCTGCAGACGAAGGGCGACGCTCGTCTTTCGTTCCTCAACGCTTGTCCCTTCGGTCATGTTCTGCAGCAGCGTCAACATGCCGCGTGCCTCGCGGTCCATTTCCATCACAGCATGGACCGCCGACGCCACACGCTTCTGATCAAGTGCATCGAGCTTCGGCCCGCTCATCTCCGCCAGGGTCGTGACCAGCTGAATCAGGAAGGTGAGGTTGTTAGGGGTGTTCTCCATCTGGAACGGGTTCATGCCCGATGGAACGCCGTTTTTGATGGACAGATACTTGCCACCCATCCGCTTGATGGCGATTTTGGCTCCCTCGTCCTTGTCAAAAAACACCGTCGTAAAGCCCAAGGGCGAGCGGTACGCGTATTTCTGAGACTGCGCTAGAAGGAAGTTCAACAGCGCCGTCTTGCCCGTGCCCGATGCTCCGATGACCCGGGTATTACCCAGCACTTTCTTATCGTATACATCCTCGGCGCTGTTCGAATAATGGAAATTGAAGTAGAACGGCTGGCCGGTCGGCGTCTGGAACATAGTCAGCGCCTGGCCCCAGGGGTTTCCGTCACGCTTGCCGGAACTGTAGTTGTGGAACGGCGACATCGCGGCAAAGTTCCTGCTCGTGATCTTCGCCATGCGCGGCCGATAGATGAAGTTCCCCGGGAACTGTCCGAAGTACGCCGCATCCGTCGCCACGCGTACAACGGAGCACAGGAAGCCCAATGACTGCAGCTCGTTTTTAGCAAGCTGCATGTTCTTGCGGACTTCCTCGATGCTGGCCCCAAACACCATCAGCTGGTAATGGTACTCGCCCATGCAGAATTCGCCGTTGACCAGCTGGTCTTTGGCCCTGGCCATCTGAACAATCTGGCTAATGCCGGCGTCGCCCGCATTGCGTAACATCCGCTCCTGCTGCGTCAGGAATTCCAAGCCCTTCGCTTTGTCGATGAACGCGAAGGACTGCGTTACGCAGTATTCGAACGGCATGTATTTCAGTGTGTCCATGATACCGGCGTAGGTCTCAGAGACGTAATCCTTGAAGTCGAGCGCCTGAGCGAAGCGCTCGCCATCCGCCGACCGGAGAGCGATGGTCTCGGTGCCAACCAACACCTGGGCATCTCCCAGGTATTCGTTCAGAGGCAGCGAAGGCACACGAACGCGCTGCCACTCGCCGGTGGCAATGAAGTTCAACACTTCAAGCATTTCCGAACAGACTGCCTTCTGCGGCGTGTTATCGCGACTACGGTAGCGATGGGTGTACATCGACAACGGCCGGATACCATCACTATCGGTCGCGTATTTGGCAAGGCCGGCGATCACCTGGCCCGTTAAGTCGTCAAGGGCTTCCATCGCAGCCATGTGCTCCGCCTCGCGATCCTCATTCGAGTTGACCGCTGCGCGGGTCATCGTCCTTCGCATCAAAGACGGATTGGGGCGATACAGAACCGTCAGATATAGCTCGTTCGACAGCATCCGATGACCTTGGAACGAGTCGTAGTAACGACGGTCAAAATCGCGACACCAGTCGTCCTCATAGGTGGATTCAAGCCGGTCCATCGTGCGGCGGCGGATTTCGTGCGTGTAGATCGCCACATGCTCCGTGCCGATAGACCGGAGCATGGTATTGAGTTCCTCCTTGTGCCGGTCGGTGTCGGCGAGATCGATGGTTTCGAACGACACACCCGGGATCTTGAACATCCGCATGTAATCGCCGTCACGCGTCCTGATCGTCGTTTCGTCTACGTGCGAGCTGTATGGCAAGAAATCGGCAAGAGCGCGCTCCGCCGCAATTTGTTTTGCATGCTTTGGTTTGGCAAGAAAGGACTTCACGTCGATTTACTCCGCTCGCTTTTCGTAACGGACGGCGCTGTAGCTAGAGCCGCCCCAGTAATGACGGTTGCGATTGCGGTTCTTGCCCGAACGGCACTTGAACCGCAGCCCCAACAGACGAAACATCTGATCGTCATGCCGGACCATGCCCCGCATGACGAGCCAGAGCGGGATCGCCACGGCTATGAGGAGCATGTTGCGCGTCCACCCGGCGACGAGCATGACGCTCATCACCATGATAATCATGGGCGTAAACGGCACGCCCGCGATCATTGCGGGCCGAGTGCATCCCTTGAACAACGGATCGGCCTGCAGGCCGCGCGTCTCCTCGCTCATGGCTCAGGTCCCAACGAGCATGTTGGCGATCTGGCCAGCAGCGCCAATGATCACGCCGCCGATAAGGATTTTCGTGATCAGGCGCTTATCGCCGGCGCCAAAGATCAGCTCATATCCCGACCAGCACACCGCGACCGTCACGGCCGCGACGGAGACCGTGTTGAGAATGTTGTTGATGTTGGTAAAGAAGTCCGAAATCTTCGACAGGCCGCCCTGCGCGAACGCAGGCGAGGCGATGCCGAGAACGGCCACCGGGACGAGCATGGCGTTGCCCAAGAACTTGCGAAGCAAGGTGGCCTTGGTCGGACGAGCACGAACAATCTTCTTCATTTGATATTTCCTATTTATTGAGTTAGTTGTAAAAATTGGCCCACGGCAAAAGCAGCGCCACGACCAGGTCGGGCACTTTCAGTACGAAAAGCTCTCCTTATCCCCTGTCATCAATGACCTCATTCGGCAGGTTGACCGAATCCTTTAATTTCGGCCGCCGGACCGGGAATCCCCGGCGACCGAAGTATACCTAAATGGCGACCAAATTATACCACTTTGGTCATGCGGCCGGCCTTGGCGGCATGGCCTTGCCAAGCTTGCCGTTCTCGTCAAAGAAGGTCGCCAGGCAGGCGCCTTTGACGAGATGCCGCCAGAAATGAGCTTTCTTGCCCTTGGCGCGGACCAGCACCGCCTTACACTTAGGGCACACGGCCTTTTTCGGCTCCACGGGCTTGCCCCGTGAGTCTTCGAGGAAGGTTAGGCAGTCCGCCCCCGTGCAGCGCCAGAAATGGCCACCGCCCTTCTCCTTCGTACGCTTGCAGCGCCGCAGGGGCGCTTTGCACTTCGGGCACGGGTGCACCTGGCGGGGCACGGGCTTGCCGTCAACATCATCCATGAACGTTCCGCACTCTTCCGTAGGGCAAGCCCAAAAGTTACCGCCCCCCTTCTCTGCCTTCCGGCGCCACCGCTTAAGCTTCGCTTTGCACTTGGGGCAAGCGTGGTCCACCGGGAGAAGCGGGCGACCGTTAACGTCGTCAAGGTAGACATCGCATGACTCCTTCTTGACTCCGCTGCACACCCAAAAGACCCGCTGCGGCGCCGCGATCCGCCGCATGGCCTCGCCGCACTTGTGGCAGGTGTGCTTCGGCTTTGCGGCAGGGTTGCTCGCGATCCGCGCTAGATCGACCTGCAGGATGCGCCACGCTTCCGCGACCACGCTGATATAGGTAGCTGACCCTTCCGCGATGTAGTCGAGCTGAAGTTCCATGTCGCGGGTGAAGTCGAGTTCAATGAACGCAAATCCGGTATTAATCAAGGCAAGAACGATCTCAACCCCCAAGGGGGTCGCCAACAACTTGCGTTGTTTGTCGAGCGAGACATAACCCTTTGCCAGGATGTTCCCGGTAACCGCGCCGTAGGTTGCAGGCCGACCGATACCGCGATCTTCCAAGGCCTTGACCAGGCTCGCCAGCGTGTAGCGTTCAGGCGGCCGCGTCCGCTTCTTGAGCAGCTCGCCGCCCGTCGCGGCCTTCTCGCCGTCTACAGCCAACAGCGGAACACCGCCCGCATCGGCCTCCGGGTCGGCCTCAGCGGCGTCCTCCGTCGCATCGTCAGGCGTCAGCGCCTTCCAGCCTGGCGATGTCAGTACGCGTCCCGTGGCCTGGAATTCGAATGCGCGCCCGTCCTGCCCGTGGACGTCGAGCGCTTCAAGGCGTAGCGTGTTCACGCTGTACACCGCGTCTTCGAGCTGCGTTGCAAGCGAGTGCCGCCAAATCAGTTGATACAGTGCCTTCTCGGCCTCCGTCTCGCCGGCGTCGAGGTCCTGCATGTGTGCGGGCCTCATCGCTTCATGGCCTACCTGCGCGCTCGCCTTCTCACGCCACGTACGAACCTTCTCCGACACGGCTAGCCCATTCGCGGCCGCCGCTTCGCGCAGCTGCGCGACCGATTCCTCAGAGAAGTTGACGCTGTCGGTACGCCAATACGTGATGGCCCCCTGTTCGTAGAGCTTTTGAGCCACCTTCTCCGTCTCTGACGGATTCATTTTCAACGCGACACTCGCCGCCTGATGCAGGCGCGCTGTGTTCAACGGTGCGGGCGGCGCCTTTCGCTTGAACGCGTTATCACTTGCGGCTACACGGAACTGCCTACAGGTGCTCGCCAAACGCGCAAGACCTTCATCCAGCACGAACCCCGCTTCGTTGGCAAAGGCCTTCGTAACCCACTCGGCTTTCCATTTCTTGTCGTCGAAATGCACGGCGGCGCCGAAATGATCCAGTGCCTTGAATCGCTGGATGTCCGCTTCGCGTTCAACGATCATTCGGCACGCGACGCTTTGCACGCGACCTGCCGATGCACTCTGACCAAGTACGTCCGAAAGAATCGGTGATACCTTGTAGCCAATCAACCGATCCAGCGCCCGACGGGCTTCCTGAGCCTGCACCCGCCGATCATCAATCCTCATCGGATTGGCTATTGCGTTGCGCAGCCCCTTCTCCGTCACCTCGCTGTAGGTGATGCGCTTGTAGTCTTCGCCCAGGTCCAATACCTCGCGCAGATGCCACGCAATCGCCTCGCCTTCGCGATCCGGGTCAGTCGCTAGATACACCTCATCGGCCCGCTCCATCTTCGAACGAATCTTGTCAACGTGTTCCTCACTCCCAGGCCAAACCCGCTTTGGGTCGGTCGGATGCCGCGTCGGCGGCAAATATTCGTACGTAAGCGCGAAACTGTGTTCATCGAGGCCCAGCTCGTTCCGCGGCAGATCGCGAATGTGCCCGAAGCTGGGCACCACATCCCACGCGCCTGGCTCGATTCGCTCAAGAAGCTTCTTGAGCGTCTTGACCTTGCCAGGGGCTTCAACCACCAAGAGCTTCATGGCTGGCCTCCCTGGTTATCCCGGGTCGGCCCTTGCTCTATTTGCGGCTGCGGCAAAACCGCCTGCGCCGGTTGCCCTGCCCCATCGCCTTGCCTCACGACAAACCCCGAAGGCTGGTCATCCACCGTCACCGATCCGTGACGAATCACAAAACCAGACGGCGCCGCCTTGCTGAACGGCGCGTCTTGTGTGGGCGCCCCGGGCGCTTCGCGATGTGCTTTCACCGCCACCGCCCGCGCTTGAGCGCCGGCTGAATCCTCCGCTGACACTTCGGGCACGACCGGTATGGGCGGCGGCTTTGCCCCGTCAGCGCGGGCAAGTACCTTGTCAACGTAACTGACCTCGCCAGGCCGATCCGGCTTGAATCCTCGCGTGAAGTTCCCGCTGTAGTAACACGAAAAAGCGGCTTTCAGCGCTTCACCTTGCGACGGAAACTGAACGCGTGCGCGTTCATAGCAGTCCGTCAAAATCCCTGCAGAAGCTCGTAAATTTGCGCAAGGAGTGAACGCTTCTTCATAGCTGATCGCGTTCTTTTCGAGATTGTGCCGGTTGACCTGGCCGATTCCGACCGAGAAATTCCAACCCTTCGCCGCCAGCTCGCGCGCTGTTACCAGCGCCTCATCGAGTGATCGGGGTTGCCTTTGGAGCCGGCCCCCGACAACGCCAATGGCGTACGGATTAAACGAGGATTCTGATGCAGCCACGGCCGCCATCGTTTGATGGGCAACCGTGGGAGCACATTGCTGCGCAAGCGTTGTGAAGTCGAGCAGAACCATGAGGCACCTCCCTTGGGCCAATGTTGATGCCATCCTAGCATTTCTTGGTTTGCCAAACTTACCTATCTTGGCGCCACTTCCCGCGATGGGATGGGCGGCAACTTACCCCTTCCTTGGTCCGCCACGTTTGGAGCGGACCGCAGGTGTATCGGCAACCTTGGCGGTTGCTTTAGGGGTGACGTCCTGATCCAGAAACCACAGGAGGATAGGCTTCTTTCCTACGCCGACTTTGGGGTACTTCCCACGGATGTGATCAACCATTCGTGTCAGGTTTTTGAACGTCCGTGGCCGTGTCCGATCCCTCCGGGTGACCAGAAACATATTCTCCTGACTCCGGGCGGTCTTCACTTCGATGATCCAGCCGTCTTCCAGCTGCCTTAGCGTGAATTCATCAACACCACCGGTCTTCGCCACGAGCTGTAGCTCTTGTTCCGTGATGCTTTGCTCGGGATTCCAGGCCATGGGTCTTTGAGTCTTAGGGGTCGCGATACGTTTCGGCTTAGATGGTACGTTTCTTGAGTTCTTTGTTGCTACCCGCTTCTTCTTCTGCACGGCGCGACTACTCACTTGGGCGTTCCCCCTCTCTAGTCCAAGCAGCGACAAATCCAAATCGGCGCGTGCCTCCGGCACCGCGTCGTCGTGCCTTCGGCATCGAGCCAGCCTACCGGCCGTCTCGCCCCGGCTCCCTCCGGGAGCAGCGGGCTTCCACCGCATCGCGCTTGCGTCGTCCCGACGCTTGTGAAGGCGGACCCTCGCCCACGAACCCCACCGGCCTACTGCGGGGATAGTTGTCATCCCCTCCGTGACCCGTGGATTTGTGGACGACGATTGCGCAGCTCGATGCAATTGGCGACACGCTCGCCAATTAGGAAACCCCTGCTGTCACCATTTGCCGATGGTGACATAGACGCGCCCGGCGCGCACCCGCCGTCACCAATACAACGAACGGGCCATTAGGCCCGTCAAAGTGACTTTACCACAGCCCCCCCTCGCCCGACCGGCCAGCGGGGGCCTCCTCACGGTTTTTTGGCGACGCCAGCTCGCGATCGAGCAGCTGCAGATGTCACCAACGCCCACGGCCTTGGTGACGGCAGATCCGCCGGCGCCGGCGAGATCCGTCACCAACACCGCCCTTGGTGACACCGCGGCCCAC
>Ga0207680_10000309_pt1 | contig 23267 bp, 20 predicted proteins | sample KBSS23metaG_FD_184321 | JGI IMG/M metagenome (GOLD analysis project Ga0207680, IMG submission 184321) | Switchgrass rhizosphere microbial communities from Kellogg Biological Station, Michigan, USA - KBS S2-3 metaG (SPAdes) (version 2) | ecosystem: Host-associated > Plants > Roots > Rhizosphere...
AACGTCGTACGACGCGAGCACCAGGTCAGGCTCATCCTAAAGCTTCAAAAATTATATTAAAGGCTTAGGAAGGGCCTCATCCCGCGAGCAAACACGGGATGAGATGTTACACGCCCTTACTGGTCTAGAGTCAGCCAAGCACCGACTGGCCCATCTTGGCGGCAAACGCTTGCGCAACGGTTGGTGCGTCCGAGGCTTGGTGAACGACCGTGATCGGACCACGCGTCGGCACGACACCGTCACGCAAAACCCGAAGATACCAGCCACACAACCCGTTGGCCGTCATGCGCTTGATCATCTTGTAGCATCCACCCTCAAAGTAGACCTCGAGTGTCTGGCACGGTGTCCGCACCTTGGAGACCTCGACGAGGGCATCGCCCCATTCCCAGCGATCGCCAATGTGAACATCAGCTTCGGAGACGCCGGTGACGCGCAGATTCTCGCCAAGCGAGCGATTCCCCAGCCCCTCCTCGCCGAGCTCATCGATCCAGCGCGAGCGATGAAGCTCCCAGGGGTAGACGTACACGGCCTTGTCGTTGCCACCGTGAATCTGGCCAGGGCTGCCGCCCTTGGCTTCTTTGGCGGTCTTGGGCCGGGTCTCGGTGGGCTGATCACCAGCCAGCCCAGTGAACGTAAGGTAGAGCTCTTCCGCGGCCGTGGGCTGGCGATCGATGCTCGACCAGAAAGGCTGGCCCTTTTTAATTCCGCCGCGGTGGTCGCCAATGATCCGCGGCTGACCGAGTCGAGTCTCGAGTAAGTTGATGACCGGCGGCATGCGCGCCTCCAGATTGTAGAGAACAGTAACGGTCGAATTCTATATTCAATACAGCGGCCGGTCAAATAATTCCTGGGGCAGCTAGTGGACGATGTCGAACTGCCACCATCCTCAACGCTATTACTTCGGCTTGCGCGCGATCAAGCAAACGGCAGGGTCGAACAGCCAAACATCACTTTCTGGAACTTTGGTTTCACCGGGCTGGAGTGTTTCCTCGAACTCCAGCATTTCCCAACCCTGATTGCTGCATGCGTGCGACCGTCGCTTTGACTTGCTCGGTGGACAACATGAATAAAGCCGCAAGGGACAAGACGATGTCATAGGCCAGTCGGGCACATAGTTAGCAATGGCATGCACGGATCTGATTCGGACGCCGGCTTCATGAGCGTGCTGCTTCAGAAGGTTCAAATCGTGATCATGGATATCCAGGCCAGTCACTTCGAAACCTTGCTGGGCCAGGGGTATGGCATTGCGGCCGTCACCGACGCCTAAGTCCAGCACTGCTCCCTGGCTGGCGTATTAAAGCAGATTGGTAATGATGGGATCTGGCTGGGGCAAGGCGTTCATGTCTGTAGTGTACCTTTTGTTTGGCTCGGAGGGCAGGGCTCGAACCTGCAAATTCCTGGTTCAAAGCCAGGTGACTGTACCAATTTGTCTACCTCCGATCATGGCTGCCACGCTTGGACTCGAACCAAGATTACCTGTTCCAGAGACAGGCGTCCTACGATTAGACGACACGGCATAACAAAAAGCACCGCGCTAGGCGGTGCTTCGGAGGACTATTATGAGGGCGAATTTAAGCAGCCGCGGCGCGGAGTGGGATAGACTGCTGTTGCTGGAAGCGGGTAATTCGCATAGCTAGTTTATACCATTAATACAGGGCATGCGCAAACTCACGGGGTGTGCTCAGTATGGTGCGGTGATATTTGAAACAAAAAATAACGGCTATATAAAGCCGTTATTTCATAATAATTCCTGGGGCGAGTGATGGGGCTCGAACCCACGGCCTCCAGAGCCACAATCTAGCGCTCTAACCAACTGAGCTACACCCGCCATATTCGGACCAATATTTTGGTTTTGGACCTTGCCACTTTACCCTATTTGGCAGAAAAAGTCTACCAAGGCAATCAGATATGTGCTTTAATTGGCCGCGGCTGCCCACCTAGGAGGAATTATGCAGCAGTACGAAAGAGAGTTTTATCTGGCCAAGCCCTCCGACCGTTACGCCGACAAGATCCTGAGTCTTCGCAGTGGATCTCAGGGCTCGGACATCATCGAAAACGTCACCGCGGCGATCCTGTCACTCGCATTGGTGGGTTTTTTGATTATGCTCATTGGCGTGATCTTCAAGCCCAACGTCATCGTTGTGAGCGTATCGATCAGCCTCGGACTCGCTGCCGTCAGTGCTCTGTGCGTTATGATTCGTTGCAGTCTCAAGGCCAAATTCAGTCGTCTCGTAAGCACGGGGCAAATCACGCACATCCACCACGATCTGTATGATCGTTGGATCAGCGCCCTAGACGCGGCTGATATTCCTGAAGCCTTTGCCCACGCAAACCTCACCGATCACGACGCCGAGATACTCAAGACTCTCAGCGCGCAGTACGAGGCTCATCTCATCAACCGCGAGTATGACGAGTGCAGCGTCCAGCCGTCCCTGGACGCCATCACGGCGAGGCTCTGCCAAGAGCTCAGGCTCGCCCACCAGGCATCGAGCAAACAGCTCGGATTACGCCACCTTGCCCCCTCTTCGGCTCAAATGACGAGCTGAGGAGCGCTAGAGCGCCTCCGGGCGCTCTCTGCATCTCCAAACGGTCGGATTGAATTCGAGCGTCAACTACCCTATAATTACCGAGTTATCGGGGTGTGGCGCAGCTGGTAGCGCGCCGCGTTTGGGACGCGGAGGCCGAAGGTTCAAGTCCTTTCACCCCGACCAGATAGTCTTTTTCATACCTTTGTGGGGGCGCCCTCTTGGGGGCTCTTTTTATTGCCAGGCTAAGCAAAGTGAAGCCCGGGATCGGACGGAGCAAAGAGCCCCAACCGATCCCGGGCGGTCATGGGTGAGCCATGAGTAATCTATCCGTCTTGCATCCAGGTACGCTAATCCGGGAGTTCCCAGCCGGCACTGTTGTAAGCATCGGGCCCAGGAAAATTATCAAGCTCTTCGCCTATCGGCGGGAGGTCCGAGTCATCGGGCTGGTCCCGAGACTCATGAGGGCCCTTCTTCTCTAGAGCCATTTGTGAATGCCTCTCTAGCAAATGCAGGTCGGAGTTCAGCGGTACCGCCAGGCGGTTGCGAGGCGCCAAGCCCTGATCCACCGCTCGAAAAGCGAAAACCAGTACGGTCCGCCGCAGAAGATCATTTTGCCGCGCCGATGCACCATGAAGTCGCTCAAAAGCTCCGTGGAGCCAATACTGGGCAAGTCAGTGCTGGCCTTGGCGTAGATCAGAGTAGCACTCTCATCCAGGCCGGTCAGTTTGCCGGCCACGAACGGCCTGAAGCCCTCCGAGCTGATACAGCCGGCCCACTGTACACATTCGCCAGTGTCGGCTTCTTCGATAAACCACATGACGACCGGCGTGACGCCCGCCTCGATCACCTTGGCGGTGATCTTGTAACCGTCTATATTGCTCAACACAACTTCATCACCCAGACGAAGCCATCTGAAATCGAGGTCGGACATAGTACCTCACAAGCGTTGAAGGGGCTGGACGAGCTGCCTTAGATTACCACAATAGCTGGACTATTGAATAACCTGGTAGTACCACTTGTAAACGGCAGAACCACTAAGTGAAGTCGTTTGAGTAGCAATGGAAAACTTATCAGCAGTGGCGGCGTCGCTGTCAATGTAACTTTTGACCGAGGCTGCATCAGCACTGGCTGGTGTTAGGGTTACGCGTGGCGTGGCGCCAAATGGTTTGTTGAAAGTGAGTGTCGCAAGATTGCCGGTAGCATTACAATCAGAACCAGTCGTTAGCGTGATGAGACCCGCGGTGTCGGTTCCGCTAATGCTTGCGGTTGTGCCGGTACACGCTCCCCCACCAACCGTAACGGTTGGCGCGCCACCGCTAGAGATGATATGTCCGTTAACAGTAAGTTGTGCGGTCGTGAGGTTGTTGGTTACAACTAAGTTTTTGGCTGTCAGAGTCCCCGTTACGTTGATGTCGCCAAATGTCGAGCCTTGCAAGTCTTGGCTCGGGTTACTGTAGCCAAGGTTTACGAACAGCTCTATTGTGCCCGTTCCGCTTTCGAGCGAGTTGAGTGCTGTCCCAAGTGTCATACCTGCGCCGGTTGCTTTCATGGCATAACCTGGCTTGGTAGCTGATGCGGTCAGGTGGTCGCCAGGGTGGATCGCTCCGTTTTCGGCCGACACCTTAACTGGTACATGGCCCTTCAAAGCCAGTGGTGCGCCGTTTGTGTTGCCCGAAAGAATTACTCCAGGATTGGTCGATACGACACCGGCAAGCTTCGAGCCATAGGAAGTGGTTGTCTTCTCGAGCTTCATGTCATTCGTGAAGGCAACGACATCACCCGGCTCCACGGCTTCGACCGTCTCATAATTTTCGGCAACATCGGCTGGCGTTCCCATTGTTGTAGAGCCGTCGGTAAAGACATTTCCGTTTGCCGTGACTCTAAATTTATTATTAAATGAACCGCCGACATCCGAGAATAATTCGAATAAGGTATCAGTCGTGGTCGTGGTTGTTCGATAGGCTCCAAACGGTATGATGGCGGCATTACTCAATACAAACAGTTGGTAGGCCGAGGAATACCCCGTGCCTATGGACATCCTACTTGTCGTAACGTTGCTGTTGGTTGTGTCAACATTAAAGACTGAACTTCCACTTGTATTCTGAACTTGGAAGGCAGCGGCTGTGTCGGAACGTGGCTTAACGATAACCTCATTATTAGCATTAATGCTAATCGCGCCGGCTGATTTAGATGGATCAGCTAGTGAGGTGTATGTGCCGTAGATACTGAAGTTAACATTACCACTGCTTGGCACGCCAAAGTTGCTTGGAAAGTTGCTGCTGTACGTCGATGCTAGATACGAAGTGGTCCCGCCAGTACCGTAGCCAATAGTTGTGGTGCTGCCGTCGACATTGAAAGCGAGCCAATAGTTGGTATTCGCGGCCAGGTTGACAGTGCCACCGAGTGAAACAGTATTCCATCCTGCAGTGGCGACCGTAGACGGTGCTGAAGCGCTCGAAACAAGGCTTCCCGGTACACCAGCATTATCGGCGTAGATTGCTACCTTTACGTGATTGCTCGGTGAGGCCTGGACGAATGGCGTGTAAATGTACAGCGATGATAGTGTGCCACCGCTGCCTGAGTTGTACTTCGAGGCAGCAACAATGTTGTTATCGCCAGTTTCGGTGCCACTGCCGTTGCTACTGTAGCCGATAGCATTCGTACCGAGTTTAAGCGTACCTTCGGTGGCGTCGACACGAATAGTGTAGCGTGGAGAAGTACTCGGATTACTTACTACTAGAGATCCATCGAATCGCGTGTCATTAAGGAATGCTGCAGTACCTGCGACTGATAGGGTATCGTTCATGGTTACGGACTGGGCAAACGTGGCTTTGTCTTGGACGTTGAGCGAGCCAACGATGTTGGTGTTGCCAGCCGTCAATGTTCCACCGGTGTTGCCTTCGGTCTGAGTTTCGCCACTGTATGACGTGAGGTCGAGACCGCCGCCAATCTTCACCTTTGGTGTATTCGCGTAGTAGACCGAGCTGCGTACTGTGCCGCTTCCGTCGGTGCCGCCACTACCTCCGATGACATAGAAGTAGCCGTTTGCCTGAGCCATGCCAGCTTCACCAACTTGACCGCCCGGGAAGGTAGTCAGTGGTTGGGCGGTGCCCACGCTGCCGTTCGCATTCAGCGGGAAGGCGGTCACACGGCTGCCAGCATCTCCACCAACGGCGTAGAGGTAGCCGTTGGCAACGTATGTTTCGAAGTTCTCATCGCCGCCACCTAGAATTGTTCCGGCCGAGGTTGTCGTCCAGCTACCGAGTGTGCCGGTGCTGCTTATTTTGGAATAGGTGATAGTGTCGGTATCTGAGCTACCCACAAATCCGCCAACCAGATAGAGATAGCCGTTGGCAACGATGGCGCCATTGACGTTTGATGTGACGCTTGAGAGGGCTGTGTTGGTCGTCCAGGATCCGCTGTCGAGCGTACCATCGGCGTTTACTTTGGCGGAATAGACCGTGGATTGCGCCGCTGCGCTGTTATTGAAGCCACCAATGACGTACATGTAGCCGTTGTAGTAGACAGTGCCACTCCCAAACCGAACACTTGGTATGGGCAGACCCGTGTTCCATATACCAATGCTGCCGTCAGCGTTAAGTTTGGCATAGTAGGTGCTTGAGAGCGCGGTGTTACTGTTGTCACGGCCGCCAATCACGTAGATGTAGCCATTTGCTACCACTGGCTGGAACTGTCGGATTGTTGTGGGTAGCGAAGTGGTCGCCGTCCAGCTACCGAGCGTGCCATCTGCATTCTGCTTGGCGTATTGAGTTGTTGCGACAGTGGCGCCGGTGCCGTCAACACCACCGAGTTGATAAATGTAGCCATTCGCTGCGATAGAGCCACCACGAACGCGCGGTGTGCTCGCACCAGCCGTCAGCGCACTCGTGGTCGTCCATGTGCTGAGGGCCGAGCTGTTATTGCCCAGGAGCGCAATAGTATTGCCGCTCGTGTCGACGGTAAGAAGACTTTGTGAGCTGCTATTTTGCACCTGGAACGCAGTGGCGCTGTCGACCTTGACGGTCGCTGTGCCATTGACGGCCAAACCGCCTGCCGTGACGGTGCTGGCGACGGCTAGCGTGCCCGTGAAGTTGGCGGCGCTACTGATGGTCTGGCCGTTCACCGTACCAGCTGCAATAACGTTGCCCGCCGGGCTGACGCTAAATTTGCTCGTGCCATTGAGCTGGAGGTCGATCAAATTGCCCGACGCACCTGCGTTGGTATTGTTGATGGTGAGCATGGAGGCAGAAGCCTGGCTAGAGGTGAGTGTCAGCTGACCGAATGTTGGGGCGGCGGTTATGTTGATGTTTTGGACGGTGTTGATAGTTCCGGACGATGCGGTGAAGTTCGTGTTGTTAAACTGCGCGATACCCTTCTGGCTGGTGGAGGCGTCGTTGATGGTGATAGTGCTGCCCGCGCCAGACGCGTTGGCCAGCGCTAGGGCGCCAGTCAGGCTGTTGAGGCTTGTGACCCCTGAGCCGGTCGTGGCGCACGTTGGGCAGGTCAAGTTGCCGCTAGCGTCAAGGGCGAGTGGGCCGGAGGCCGATACGGCGACGGTGCCTGTCGCATTCGGAATTGTTATGGTCTTGTTGCTGCCAGATGGCGTCGCAAATGCGAGGCTGTTTGTGATACCGCCAGACGTGCTTGTCAGGCTTACGACCGCTCCCTGGAGGGTCAAGTTCTGGCCGGTCACGCCGACTGTCATTGCGCTGCTTGGCGTGATCGTATTGACCGCAAGCGTGCCGCCTATGGTGACGGTCGCGCCGTTATCGGTGATGATGGAATCGCCAAGGCTTTGGCTGCCCGTGAACTTCGCGACTTTGTTGGTGGTGCCTCCGCTGGTTGTTACGCCACCACCAACCCCGCTACAGTTGCCAACCGTTGTACAGATGTCGTAGGTGCCGGCTGCTGCTGCTAGGAAACGGTATGTAACGCTGGCGGTTGGGCTCTGGAAAGATAGGCTCGTGGTGTTGGCGCCGTTGGTGGCAGTGATGGTGCTGCTGGCGTTGCCTTGGAGGGTGAAACTTTGGCTGGCTGCGCCAACCGTTAGTGACGCACTCGGCGTAATGGTGTTAGCGGTTAGCGTGCCGGTTACAGTGGCGCCGCCGTTAAGGTTTGCGGCACTAGCGACGGTGAGGGTGCCGCTTAGTGTGACTGACCCGGCTGGCGAGACGGCAAACTTGCTTGAGCCGTTGAGCTGAAGGTCGACCAAGTTACCGCTTGCGCCAATGTTGGTGTTGTTGATCACCAGCATAGGATTCGTAGCCTGGCTAGAGGTGAGCGTGAGCTGGCCAAAGGTGGGCGCAGCAGTAATGTTAATATTTTGAATCGTGTTGATAGTACCCGAAGCCGCACTAAAGTTCGTGCTGTTAAATTGCGCGATGCCTTTTTGGCTGGTAGACGCATCGTTGAGCGTAATAGTGGCGCCAGCGCCTGAGGAGTTAGCAATAGTGAGGGTGCCAGTAAGGCCGTCAAGGCTATCTACGGCCGCAGTCCCGCCGCCACCGCCGCCACTGGTCACGCATGTGGCGCAGGCAATATTACCGTTGGCGTCTACGGTAATGGGGCCACTGGCGCTCACCGCCACAGTGCCGGCGGCATTCGGGATGGTAATAGTTTTGCCCGCACCACTCGGAGTGGCAAACGTGAGAGTGTTAGTGGTTCCGCCCGAGGTCGAAGTCAACCCAACGGCAGCGCCCTGTAGCGTGAGGTTTTGACCCGTAGAGCCAATCGTGAGTGCGGCGCTGGGCGTTATAGTGTTGACGGCCAGCACGCCACCTATCGTTACGGTAGTGCCATTGTCGGTAATGCTTGAGTCGCCAATGGTCTGACCAGCGGTAAACTTGGCGAGCGTATTTGTTGTACCGCCCGGCGTTGTTACTCCGCCACCGACTCCGCTACAGTTGCCAGCGGTGGTACAGATATCATAGGTGCCGGCCGCAGCCGTCAGGAGCCGGTAATTCACATTGGCCGTCGGGCTCTGGAACGAAAGTGTGGTGCTATTGCCGGCATTGGTAGCGGCAATCGTGCTGGAGGCATTACCCTGCAGCGCAAAGCTCTGACCAGTGGCGCCAATCGTCAAAGCTCCCGTGGGCGTGATCGTATTCACGTTGAGCGTCGTACCCACAGCTAGGCTGCCCGTAAAGTTGGCCGTGCTCGAAATCGTTTGCCCATTAATGGTGCCGCTCGTGATGGCGCCAGCCGCCGTCACATTGCCCGCCGGCGTCACCGAAAACTTACTCGAACCATTAAGCTGCAAGTCAATGAGATTGCCGGTAGCTCCGGCGTTGGTGTTATTAACGCTAATCATGGCGTTTGCAGCCTGGCTCGAGGTCAGCGTCAGCTGACCAAACGTCGGCGCGGCCGTGGCGTTGATGTTTTGAATCGTATTAATGAGACCAGATGAAGTTGTAAAATTGGTAGCGTCAAACTGAGCGATGCCTTTTTGGCTGGTAGACGCATCATTGAGCGTAATAACGCTGCCCGCAGCAGTGGCATTGGCGATGGTGAGCGCACCAGTGAGGCCGTTTACACTCGCTACTCCTCCCCCGCCGCCCGGGCAAGCCTGAAAACTTGGCGTGCCAGCCGTTGACATCAGACATAAGCCGCTGCCCCCGGCCGTCACCGCGGTGAGTGCCCCTGTTCCCTGGCCCACGATGACCCCATTGGCCGCCAGTGAATTGGCGCCAGTACCCCCACTGGCCACGGCCAAAGGGCCGCCCAGCGTAAGTCCGGCAAATGTGGGAGTGCTCGAGGTAGCGATATTCTGGATGGTATTGACCGCTCCAGATGTCACGCTAAAGTTAGCCGTATTAAAGCTAGCGATACCTTTGGCAGAGGTGGAGGCGTCGTCGATGATTATTGTGGAGCCGGCCGCCGTAGCGTTAGCGAGAGTGAGGGCTCCCGTGGCGCCGTTCAGCGAGGCCACAACCGAGCCCCCAGCACATGACCCCCACTGCACCGAGCTTGCGGTCGACAGCAGACACTGCCCGGCGCCACCCGGCACTGCCACACCCAACGCATTCGTACCCTGACCGAACAACACCCCCTGGTTGGCCACATTCGTCAGTCCTGTACCGCCGTTACTCACCGTTAAAGCCTGGCCGAGCGTAATAGTCGTCATCGATGCCGAAGAGGCGCTCATCACTCCAAAGGCTGCCGGTGCGGTAAAGGTATTGGCGGCAGTGAAGGTATTCGGGCTATTACGCAGCGCCACATTACTAGACAGTTTACTATCACTGATAGCACCCTGAAGATTGCCTAAATCCTGGTAAAAGCTTCCCGGTTGACCATCAAGTAGTGCCGCATTCACGTTGGTAATACCTGACCCATCGCCCAAAAGTGTAGCCGCCTGAACTCGGCCGCTAAAAACTCCGTTGCCGGTTACCGTCAGGTCGCCTGAGATGGTCAAAATCGATGCTCTGGCTATCCCGAGTGAAGAGTTATCCGCTGCCAGGTTGGTCACTTGCAAGAACGTGGGGCCAAGCTGAGCAGGGCCGGGCACCTGACCAAGCACCGTTAGCGATGGCGAAGCCGTGTTTGTGCCTTTTAGACCGGGAAAAAACTTGTAGATTGCATAGGTGCCCAGGCTCAAAAGCACTATCAGAACCAAGATAACGAAAGCCCACCGCCCTAAATGGCGCTTCCTCGGAGCTTGGGTAGTAAGCGGCGTTTCCGTCAGCTTCTCAGGTTCCATAAACCCTTAACACTGTTACAACTTTGTCCCCTTCATCTTACCCGCGCGCCAGCGTAAGCGCAAACAACAATCAAGGCTAAAATTTGGTCCCGCTAGGTCGCTGTGATAAACTCGAATATATTCAATTGTCCACCCTGGCGGGTGTAGCACAGTGGTTAGTGTTCCTGCCTTCCAAGCAGGCTACAGGGGTTCGAATCCCCTCACCCGCTCCAGAATTTATTTGTTTTTAACGCCACGTTACGGTATAAGGTAACGTGGCGTTAATATTTATGCCCATCTGAACTAAAAGGCAGGTTCATGACGAGTGTACCGGAAGTGACGGCAATCCTGCGCCACGACAAGCTCTTTAGCAAGCTCACGCACTACAAGAAAGACGGCCGAGAGTACCACCGCGTCATCGATGCTGGCGCCCTCCTGCGGGCCTGGCAGGCTTTGACTCCAAAAGAACGGCTTTTCTTGAGCATGCATTATGGACTCGACGGCGAGCCACCGCTGTCTTCTCGAGAAATGAGTAGCCGCCTCAATCGCCCACCGGCCGCAGGGCTACGAATCAGTGATCAGATTGTCGCCAGGCTCAGAGAGCATATGTGGCCTTCGCCGAGCAGTTTTTTTGCCGGCCTGTCTAAGGCCACCATAAAATATATTGTCAGCGCCGGAGTTGGTCACCCGCGAGAACTGCCACAGCACATCAACTGCGTGGTAAAACAAGAAGGCTTTGGCAAGGGACGGTTATCCGAATTGGAAGTCTGGTTGGCCACCCACAGCTACCCCTCCTTAATGCCTTGTCTCGATGGCGAAGCATACCGCAAACTTCGCCTAGCATAACTACACGCCGCTCGCCAGTGGTCCTGCCGATGAACTTCGGCGGGACCACTGGCCGCCTCGCTTATCAAGTGCCATTATTCCTGGTAGTATGCCTAAAGAAATCATGCCCCCGTAGCTCAGCTGGATAGAGCAGTGGACTTCTAAGCCAATGGTCGTAGGTTCGAATCCTACCGGGGGCACCAGGCATTTATTTAAGCGCTCAGGGCATGAGTTGCTTTTTTTATTAAATTATGTTATTATCGAAGATCGCCCTGTGGCGAGAGGCAGACTGTGTGTCTGTAACGGGGAGCTTGGCCCCCTACCAAGCACGCACCTTTAGGAGAGCCCTGTGGCTACCCGATTCACCATCACCTCCTGCGACAAAGGCGAAAACCTCAAGGCTCAGCTGAGCGACATCGGCCGCGCGGACTCACGCCCGACGTTTTGGGTCAAGACCAAGTTGGCTGACGGCCGCGAGTACACGCTCGAGCTGCTCGTTAACGGTCTCACCGCCAACAACGGCACCGGCGACGGCTGGCTCATCTTGGGTGTCATCCCGCTGGCTCGTCAGGCGTTCAAGCCCCAGTCGCTGTGGGTCGGCCCCGAAGGCGGCGACCTGGACCTCGTGCCCGACGGAGGCAATGAACTCCACTTCACCGGTTACTGCAACACCCGGTACCGCGAGGGCTACCTCGACATCACCGGCAGTCAGACGCTCGTGCTGCGCAACAACGGCTCATTCAACGTGAATGGCTATGTCTGGGTGAGCCTGAACCAGTTCGGCCGCACTCGCTACCTGGAGCACTACCAGACGAGCGGCATCAGCGAAGCCGCTGCGAAGGCTCAGCTGGAGAACGCCCACGAAGATGATTCGGATTTCATCCGGCTTCAGCTCCACGAGCTGATGCACATCTTCGGGTCCGCCATGGATGACTTCTTCGGCAACCCCTTCACGAACTGCGAGCTGTACTTCCGCCGCCCGTAAGGGCCCGCCCGCCAGGGCGAGACTCACCACTTGGTGCAGCCTCGCCCTGGCGGTTTCTCGTTTGAGCAAGCATTGTAATGATCTTGGTTTCGTGTTTTTATAAGTCGGTCCTAAACTTAGGGCGCCAAATGTTTCTATCTGCCGTCTAGAGAGGAATCACCGTGCCCGACAAGAGTCCGCACGAGCTCGCCCGTGAGCTCGTCGCCGTCGACCCCAATCTCACGATCACCAGCGGCGCCGAGCAACTTCATCGGCAGGCGCCACACCTGTCCCTGGTCGCGACCAAGAACCTCATCGTCCAAGCGCTCGACGAGACCCACGGCGTCTACTACGTAGTCAGCGGCGAGGAGATCGACATCTCTGGACCATACGTAGGAGCCGAAGCCGCCCGTGCTGACTCCGTGCCCAGCGGCAAAAGCGTTCTGCTCCTGTCAATCGGTGACGAAGCCAGTCCCATGGAGCAAGCTCGACGCCGGCTGTACGGGCAATTTCCTGACCCAGCCGATTCCCAGATCGTGGCAGCGCTTCTGGACCGAGTAGTCGAGGCCCAGGGCAAACTGCGGCCGCACCCCTAACAAGCGGGCTTCCCGCCGGTAGCAGGCCAATAGGCCTGCTACCGGCGGTCACCTTAACCAAACTTGGCCGAAAAGCATTAACTCAAATTTCTACGAGAAACACGCAAGAATAACCAATTTAGAGTAGCTCATCAAAAAGCCGCCGTAGCTCAACCGGGTGTTCACTCAGCCATTTGGCTAACTGATGAGACACTCCAGGATAGTCATGATAAGTAAACTGCTTGGCTGCCGCCTTAAGCAAGGCTATAACACCAGTCGGAATTACCGTATCATCCTCGCCGATCACAAGGACAGTTTTGCCCGCAAAATCACTCAGCGATCGTGGCGCCATGCTCTCCTGCCAGCTGTTAGGCCGGCGAATCATGGCCGTAAACTCGGGATCACCAAATGCCAGCGATCGCACCTTGTCTGCGTAAATGCCAGGGCAGCCGAGCAGGATAGCTTCCACTCGATCGCCATACAATGGCAGCAAATCACACACCGTTTGACCACTCATACTAAAACCCACGAGATAAAATCGTCTATTTTTACCCATAAAGTGGTCTATAACCGCCTGGGCCTGACGCACGCGGCGCGCTAACGACAATTCACTCAATAAGCCGGAGCTGTCTCCGTGGCCCGAGAAATCAAATAAAACTACGCCCACACCTCGATCAAGCAGTTCCTTGGCAAAAGTGTAGTATCTCTGGCGGTTGGCCTGGCCTGCGCCATGCAGAATGATCACATTCCGATCTCTCAGCTCGACTTCGCAGGTAAGTTGCTCATCGTCCGCATAAAGCATGTGTGTCTGAAGATTCATCCGCCTACGATTGTATCAGTCGCCGCACAAGGCAACAAAAAAACCGTCACCCATGAAGAGCGCGGCTTCTTTGCTTCCCTCAGACACCGAAACGCTTAGCGGAGCGTTTCTTTAAGGCGCTTGCCGGCGCGGAAACGCGGCATTGCCATTTCAGGAATGTGAATCTCCTCGCCTGTCTGCGGGTTGACTCCACGGCGCGCAGCTCGCTTGCCAAGGTCAAAGGTACCGAAACCGGTAATTGAAACTTTTTCCCCCTTGGCGACAGTGCGTTCTACGATTCCAACGAACGTAGTTAGCATCTGCTCGACCTGGCGTTTTGTAGCGTTTGTCTCTGACGCCAAGGTCTCGATTAGCTGTTGCTTTGTCATCCAATACTCCAGATTACAAATCTTACTCTACAGATAGGCTTGAGATAGGTAAAGGGCAAAAATCATACAAATTTTATGATTTGCTGGACTGATTTTGCTAGAGGCTTTGCACTACCTACGTCAATTACTACTCCACACAGCCACATTCTGCCCGTTTCCTCGAGCTCGTTGCGACTTGGCTTGTCTGAGAGCCATCTTTTGACAATTACGTCGGTTTTAACACCTAAACACGAATCATGCGAGCCCACCATGCCGACGTCGGTAATATGAGCCGTACCGCCAGGTAGAACCTGAGCGTCAGCTGTAGGAACATGCCAGTGATCACCAATAACTGCCGTAACGCGGCCATCAAGATACCGTCCTATCACCAGTTTTTCGCTTGAGAAGTCGCCGTGGAAGTTAACGATCCGGGCTGCATACGGCTCATTCTTGGTCTCTTCGAGGATTGCATCTACAACATGGAGAGGGTTGTCGATATCGGCCGGGAAAGCACCTACAATTTGACCCAGCAAGCTAATGACTTGCACCCGGCCAAATGGCGTCTCCACGGCTTTCCAGCCTCGGCCTGGTGTGCCGGACTTGTAATTGGCCGGCCGAATGACCGGTCTGTTCGGATCTTCAAGCCACGGCACAATCTCCGGCCGGTGGAGCGTCCAGTTACCACCGGTAAAAAAGTCCACGCCGGCCGCCATCATTGCCTCTGCGTGCGCCAGCTGCATACCCTTGCCGTGGCTCAGATTCTCGCCCTGGGAAATCACCAGGTCAATGCTGTGCTCACGCTTAATTTCCGGCAGCAGTGTTGTAATCGTCTGCCGGCCGGCCTTGCCCATAATGTCGCCTGTATAAAGTATTTTCATAATTGCCTATCTTTCCAGTGCCACCATTTTAACAGCTCTCGGTCGCGCTTGTCCGTCGGCGTCCGCGCGAAGTACACGGCACAGCGGAAAGTATAGAGCACACATGGATCTTGGCGTGTTTTCGTCAGAGCGCAGAGTTGGTCATACATTGCCTGAGGGTCGGCTTTCACAAGATCCACCACTTGCTCAAAGCCAAGCAGCCGTAAATCCGCAGCCAAGCTTGGGCCAATGCCGGGAATCACCTGGAGCGGATCCTGAGCGGATCGCTTCACTTTACTACTGGCTTTATTTGCTTTTGCACTACTCCGACAATATAAAGTCCCAGCGTGACAGTCCACAGGAGATATAAGTACGACTCAAACAAATACGCCTGATCAAATGACAAGAGACTTCCATTGTCACCGCTATCAAGACCAAAGCCCCATGTAAATGGCAGCGTAATCATGAGTAAAACCATAGCGCCGGCCGCATAAAACACCAGCCTAAACCAATGACCACCACGAGCAATCTCGCCGTGCGCCTTAACCCAGGCCAAAACGAAGATCAGTGAAGCCGCAAAACCGTGCAAAAGGATATCGGCAAAGTGAGTACCAGGGCGATAGCCCATAATCTGCCACATCATGCCAATCCAAATGAGGCCCGAGATAACCACGCCGGCAATCATACCGTAAACAGCAATTTGCGATGAGTTTAAGCGAATAACTCTCACGACCTACTTGGCAAACTCAATGGCCCGGGTTTCGCGAATTACATTCACTTTGATAACACCCGGGTATTTAAGTGTGGCTTCAATTTTAGTTGAGACATCCCGCGCCATCTTGATAGCCTGGAGGTCGTCGATGCGCTCAGGAGTTACAATGATACGCAGTTCACGGCCAGCCGAAATCGCATAGCATTTTTGTACGCCCGGGAAGGCGTTGGCTAAGTTTTCGAGCTCGGTCATGCGCTTAGCGTAGTTTTCGAGCGTATCGCCGCGAGCTCCTGGCCGGCCGGCGCTCAGGGCATCAACTACGCGCACCACGAGCGCTTCCGGCGTAGTCGCCTCCACATCATCGTGGTGCGCCTGTATAGCATGGCAGATGGCCTCATCCATGCCGTATTTGGCGGCCAGTTCCGCGCCGATATGATGATGGCCACCTTCAATTTCATGCGTTACGGCTTTGCCCACATCATGGAGCAGGGCCGCCGTTTTGGTTACGCGCACATCGGCGCCGACCTCTTTGGCAATCATACCCGCCAGGTGCGCCATCTCAGTTGAGTGCTTGAGCACGTTCTGAGAAAACGAGGTGCGAAACTTGAGCGAGCCTAACAGCTGCACCATCTCCGGCGGCACGCCCACCACGCCGGTTTCTTTGAGTGCCTTTTCGCCAGCCTCTTTGACCTGCTTATCAATCTCGGTTTTTGCCTTGGCAACGACTTCTTCAATTCGGGCCGGATGAATGCGCCCATCGCTCAGCAGTTTTTCGAGCGCCACCCTAGCCACCTGACGCCGCATCGGGTCAAAACTTGAGAGCACGATCGCACCTGGGGTCTCATCAATAATAACGTCTACGCCCGTAGCCCGCTCCAGCGACTGGATATTGCGGCCCTCTTTGCCAATCACGCGACCCTTGAGCTCGTCACTCGGCAGCGGCACGGTAGTAATAGTGCGCTCCGCCGTCTGGTCTGAGGCCATTCGCTCCATGGCCTCCACGATCACGATTCGGGCGCGGTCATCAGCCTCTTCCTTAGCCTCGGCCTGGAGCTTTTCGATCAGCTTCACCAGATCTTGGCGAATGTCGCGCTCAGTCATCTGCATAAGTTTGGCCTTGGCTTCTTCACGGCTGAGACCGGCGATTTTCTCAAGATTTTCCTGCTGCTTCACCCGAATGCCGCGCAAGTCCTCTTTGAGTGTTTCTAGCTGATTTTCGTGTTTACGCAGCTTCTCTTGGCGCTGGTCGAGTTCTTCGAGTTTTTGGTCCAGACTTGATTGTCGCTGCAGCAGTTGCTGCTCCGTGGCGGCTAGCTGCTGACGACGCTCATTATCTTCCTTTTTGGCCACTTCGGCTTGCTTAAGCGCCTCGGACTTGGCCTCAAAGGTTATTTCTTTGGCCTTGGTTTGAGCCTCATCGACCAGCTGCTTCGCTTTACTGGCAGCCACACCCGTACGACGACGGTCCAATACGTAATTATACGAGTAACCCGCTGCACCACCAGCCAGTGCCGCCCCGAGTAAATAAGCTATAAACATAAGGTTGTCCTAGGCCAGCGGATCATCAACAGATACCGAAAATACCGAAAATGGCCAAAATCAGATAATAAAACCTAGCTTTATTAAACGGGAGATTCAGCGCTTGGTCAAGTTTTAGACCGCGGCTTCGTAATGTGTGCCTCACTACCATAGTGCGGCAATACAGGCCGATGCATTGGCGTTGATGGCAGTTGCTCCATAGCCCGATCCAACCAATCTTCGCCCTGCATGCCCACAATTGGAATATCCAAACTATCAGCCAGTGCGTTGGCGACAGTGTGACCAATACGCAACGAGGTAAACGAACCGGGCCCACTAAAGATAATTACGCCCGTGAGATCGTGAAACTCAGCCTCCTCGGATGAAAGCAGCTGATTGAGCCGGCCCAATAATTCATCAGCCAGCATGCGACCACTCTCCCACTCTACGACCTTGATGGGCTCCAGTGTCTCACCATCTTTATATAGCCAAAGCTTCGTAGCCGGACCGTCTGTCTTGAGCGCCAAAATCATGCTTTAAGCTCCTTAATAAGCCTGTCGGATACTGCCCCACTTGATTCGAAATGCAAGATGCGCCCGGTCTCAGCCGTTACTTCTAACATAACTCTTAATCGGTCTTGAGGCAGCTCATCATCAACTATGCCAGCCCATTCCACAACGGTAATAATACGCGGGTCAGCTAGGTCCTCTTCGAGCTCTTCGCCTACAACCCCACTCTGGCTGAGCCGATATAAGTCGTAGTGATGAACTTCCAGGCCAGAATCCACCTTATAGATCTGACTGAGGGTAAAGGTTGGACTCGTTACCTCGCCGCTATAGCCGAGCCCGCGCATCAGCCCCTGGACGAACGTCGTCTTGCCGCCGCCCAGATCGCTGGCTAGCTCGATCGTCTCGCCGCTCTTTAGAAGCCGCGCCAACTTGGCGGCTACCGCCTGAGTAGCCTCGGAGTTTGTGGTAGAAATTTCGTAAATCATAGCGGAACTCATATATACAATAGCAAATGGTAAGCCCAACGAGGATCACGAGCAACCACGGCCCACTTGTAGCCGCCGCCAGCGCCGGCTTAGCTGCGGCCAAAACACTCTTGGTCTTCTTGGGTTTGGCGGCGGCTTTCGGCTTAGCCGACTTCACCACGCCGGCCTTAGCCGCTTTGGCAGCCGTAGCCGTTTTGGCCTTCTTTGCCGTAGTGGCTGCCGCAACTTTACCAGCTATCGCTACCGGCGCGGTCAGAATATTAGCCGCATCAGGCGTGGGCGTAGTGGTCCAGGCCCACCCAGAACCAAATTTAGCCCACGTATCGCCCGTTTTGGCCGTTTCGTAGCCGATAGTCTCGCCGACCTGCTCGCCAAGCGGGTCAAACAAGGCCACACTTGAGCCGCTATTGGATAGAGCTAGCCGGGTCTGTCCGGACGTGAACGCAGCATAACCACCAGCGGGAAGCTCCAGGCTTGGCAGAGTGAAATGATCGCTCAGCGTGTGACCAGTTTTGAGTACATAGCCGGCAATATTCACGGCGTAACCATTGGGGTTATAGAGCTCGATAAACTCGTCGGTAGCATCGGTGGCGGGCGAAGCTGGGTCGGGCAACAACTCAGTAATTTGCACCTCAGGATAAATAGTCAGGCTACCGCCCAGGCCGTCACCGGCCGGATTCGTCTGCGGTGCAGTAGTCTGAGACGGCACAACGAGCTCATTAGCCCGGCCGGGCGTGGGCTTGGCTGTCCAGTCCCAGCCCGTAGAACCAGGAATTAATCCGTCTGCGGAGGGCGCCGCAAGCCACGTCACGCCATCTACTTGCGTGCCGGATCCATCAAGCAAATCTACCTCCCCGGCGTCAGCTGGCAGCGACAACGGAAACGTGTCAGCTGTCACCATACCATAGGCGCCCGCGGCCAGCACTTGGTGTGGCAAATAGTAACTGGCGCTTCCAATTCTCAGCATGTAGGCACTCAGCACTATGGCTGCTTGACCATCATTATGGAACTCTACATAAGCTGTCTGCCCAGCTCCAGGGTTAATAAGCAGCTCAGAGAGTTTCAGCTGGCTGCTTGCTCCAGGCTGGCTCAAGTCCGTGAAAATCATGGGCGTTTCGGCTGGGCTCAGACTCGTCTGTGGCTCGGGCGTAGCTCGAAGCGCAAAGTCGTTTTGATTATTGCCTGTATCGTATCCGTTACCACCAAATGGAGCCGAGATGCCCGGCAGACGCTCCAGGCTTTGGCCGGAAGCCATAGTGGCGGCTGCACCGGCCCCACAGCTTGAGCCATCACCCCAGGCCAAGGAGTCAATCACGTGTTTATTGCTGTCTAGGATATGCACCGTGCCCGCCGTAGCCGCCATATCAAGGCTAAACCGTGCATCCGCCACAATCGGATAGTTTTTATCCGCTAGCAAATAATAGTGATGTGCCTTAATAGCTCCATCCGGAAAAGGCACCGTTTTCCAGCCTTTAGTGCAATCCGTTCCGTTACTGGTGCTAGCTGCCCGATACTCAAGCTGCCAGCCGTGCAACGAAATATCGGTCTCGCTGGCATTGTAGAGCTCTACGAACTCGTAATTTGACTGCCCCGAGGCCGCGCCATTCGTTTGCAACTCACTAATATACACGCCGCCGCCGGCTCCCCGAGCGGGCTCTGGCGCAGCTAGCCAGCTTAGCCCTAATGTTTGAACCAAAAATACCCCAACAAGAACACCAACTCGCCACCGCATAGCGCGAATTCTCCCTTTATCATGCAATTTTCCGCCTCACCTGCGATTGATTTAAGCCTAGGGGAACAAAAGCCGAAAAGCAACCATGAGCATCTTGTTTTTTGGCTTGGCAAAGGTTTTTTAGCATAATTCTAAAAATCGCCGACTTGGCTTGGAAGAATTTTGTATATATTGCCTAATATGCCCTCGGGCCAAAACCAACCAAGGCGTGGCATGAAGCGCTTATGCTACAATAATGCTACCTATGCATATCTCTGATGGTGAGCTCAGAAAACTGCTACTCGACTCCGGACAAGTTAAGGAATCGGCTTTAAGTGCGGCCACGCCGCCGGCTGGATCAGGCGATACACTTCAGTCTGCCGTCATCAAAAATAAGCTCCTCAGCGAAAAAGAACTAACCAAGCTCTATGCTAAGAGCATAAATGTACCTTATGTTGAGCTGAGTGATATCAAGATTCCGCGAGAGGTGCTTTTGCATATTCCCGAACGAATCGCTCGCAAATACCAGGCCGTGCTTTTTGGGGTTGAGGAAGATCACTACCAACTCGCCATGGCCGACCCGGAGGACTTCCAGGCAGCCGACTTTATAACCAAGCAAGTTGGCGGCAAGCTCAAGATTTATGTGGCTCTAACTGGTGACATCTTAGCCGCTATCGACCAGTACAAAGGCAATATTTCCAGCGAAATCACCCAGGCTATCAAGGATTCATCAGCTGACGCGCAAGTTGAAGAAAAAGTCTCCGCCAAGGATCTGGCCGAAGATGCGCCCATCGCCAAAACGGTCAATGTCATCTTGGAATACGCCGTTAAGAGCCGGGCGTCAGACATCCACATTGAACCGCGAGAGAACATTGTGCAGGTCCGCTACCGCATCGACGGCGTGCTGCGCGAAACGATGACCCTGCCTAAGCCTATTCTGGCCGCCGTAGTATCACGCATTAAGATTTTGGCCAACCTCAAAATTGATGAGCACCGTGTGCCGCAGGATGGACGGTTTAAGTTCAGTATTGGTCAACGGCAAGTGGCGCTACGCGTTTCCACACTACCCATCATGGACGGCGAAAAGATCGTCATGCGTATCCTCGACGAGTCAGCACGGGCACTCACTCTAGAAGAGCTGGGTTTTGGCGGCAAAGCGCTTGAAACCATTGGCCGCAATCTCCACAAACCGCATGGCATGACGCTCGTGACGGGGCCAACCGGCTCGGGAAAATCCACCACTCTTTATTCGGTACTCAGCTTGCTTAATACGCCCGGTGTAAACATATCAACGGTGGAAGATCCGGTGGAGTACCGTGTGCAAGGCGTTAACCAAACACAGGTTAACCCCAAGGCCGGTATGACCTTCGCCAGTGGCCTACGCGCCCTGCTCCGGCAGGATCCCAATATCATCATGGTCGGAGAAATCCGTGACGGCGAGACGGCCGACTTGGCCGTGCAGGCAGCCCTTACGGGTCACGTCGTGCTGTCCACGCTCCACACCAATAACGCCGCCACTACACTCCCCCGCCTGCTCGATATGGGTATCGAGCCATTCTTAATTGCCTCAACCGTTAATACGGTCATTGGTCAGCGCTTGGTGCGTCGAATTTGCCCCGTTTGTCGCCAGTCTTATGTGCCCGAGGGCACCGAGCTCACCAATATTAAGCGCGACTTCCAGCTTGACGCCGCCCTTAAACATTTCAATGAAATGAAGGCCGGGGGCACCGTACCAACCGTACCAGAACCGGCTCCCACACCAGAAAAAGTTACCCAAGAAGTTCCTAAAGGTGTGGAGATCCAGCCAACCGAGCGCAAAAAAGGTCGGGTTATCGAGCCGACCCACGATATTGAAACCGCCAAGTCTATCTTGGACAAGATTGCAGCCGATCCCAACATCATTAACCGCTCGGCCGAGGATGCTCAAAAAGCCAGCCTGCCAGCGCCATTACCCATCTCGCCCGCCGCGCCTGCGGCCACACCCGCTCCCGCCCCCGCCGCTCCTACCCCCGATCCAGGTCATCTTAAGTCTGGCCAATTCATTCTGTACAAAGCGGGGCCGGGCTGCGAAGCCTGCGGTGGCGCCGGTTTCCAGGGTCGCATGGGTATTTATGAAGTGCTTGAAGTTAGCGAAATGATTCAAAAAATGATCGTCGGCCACGCCACCGCCGACGACATCCAAATGCAGGCCATTCGCGGCGGCATGCTCACCATGCAGCAAGATGGCTTTGTAAAAGCACTTATGGGTCTCACAACCATCGAAGAGATCTTACGGGTCACGCGAGAGTAACCATGGGCTCATTTACCTACAGCGCACGCGATAAATCCGGAGCCATTCAAAAAGGCTCGGTTTTTGCGGCCGACCGCGCCGCCGCCACTGCCAGCCTGAGCAGCAAAGGCCTAACGCCCATACTGGTAAAAGAAATCGCCGCGAAGGGCACCAAAAACGGCTCCGAAAGTATTCTGAGCAAAATACACTTTGGCAGCGGCGTCAGTCTCCAGGACAAGGTAGTTTTTAGCCGCCAGTTTGCCACCATGATCAACGCCGGCGTGCCAATCGTGCAAGCTTTGGGCATTCTGGGCGACCAAACCGAGTCCAAAAAGCTTAAAGCCGTCGTTTCCGAGGTAGCCAAGCAGGTTGAAGGCGGTGGCAACCTGGCCAACGCCCTAGCCGGACACCCTGAGGTCTTCAACGAAATCTACGTCAACATGGTCCGGGCTGGCGAGACCGGCGGTCTACTCGACGAAGTCCTCGATCGTCTCGCCACTCAGCAAGAAAAAGACGCCGAAATTGTTGGCAAAATCAAAAGTGCCATGATCTACCCCGCCGTCATTACCATTGCGACGTTTTCAGCCTTTTTCTTTCTCATGACCGTTATCGTCCCCAAGCTTGCCGGTATTTTTGCCGACATGGGGGCCAATTTGCCTATCTACACCAAAATTATGCTGGGCATTTCGGCCTTTATGGTGCATAGCTGGTATCTGCTCATAGGTGGAATTGTCGCCATTGTGGTAGTTTTTGTGCGCTGGCACCGCACCCCGCAGGGTAAGTACCTCACCGATATGGCTTTGCTACGAGCACCTATTTTTGGCCCCATCCTGGTAAAAGTAAATGTGGCCCGATTTGCCCGAACGTTTGGCTCACTCATGGCTTCAGGCATTTCGGTCCTTGACGCGCTTGGCTCCACCAAAACGGCCCTTGGTAACTCCGTTTACCGCAAAGAGCTGACTGAAGTGGCCCAAAAAGTCAAAAACGGTCGGCCCATGAGTGAGCAGATTCGCGCTTCCAAGCACTTTCCGGCCATTGTGGGGCAAATGCTAGCCGTCGGCGAGGAGACCGGCAAAATCGATGAAATCTTGCTCAAACTGGCTGGCTTCTACGAACGCGAGGTGGATACCGTCGTGGCGGGGCTCACCTCCATTATTGAGCCTATTCTTATCATTGTACTGGGCGGAATGGTCGGTTTTATCGTGATTTCGGTGTTTGGCCCTATTTCGGCCTTATCAAGCTCGGTCTGATCTTGCCACAAATACCCCTAAAGTGGTATGAATTGCATTAATAAGTCACGCGTAATTCGTGAATGCACCTGCGTTCGAACTTGGAGCCGCCATGAAGCTACTGCAGACCTTGTGGACCCGGAAACCACGTCGTCGCATGGTTACCTTTGACTGGGTGCCGGTCCACCCTGCTTCCATCCGCCGCCGTTCGTTTTGCCTCAGAAGGAGATCATCATGAAGTAC
>Ga0207680_10000310_pt1 | contig 23216 bp, 18 predicted proteins | sample KBSS23metaG_FD_184321 | JGI IMG/M metagenome (GOLD analysis project Ga0207680, IMG submission 184321) | Switchgrass rhizosphere microbial communities from Kellogg Biological Station, Michigan, USA - KBS S2-3 metaG (SPAdes) (version 2) | ecosystem: Host-associated > Plants > Roots > Rhizosphere...
CATCGATCGCCTCCATACCTGCAACAGGTAATCCAGGTCCCACTGCAGCTCTTCGGCTTCGCGCCCCATGCCGGCAGTGCGGATGATCAACCCCATCTCGTCGGGCAGCTTGAGCACGTCGAGCACTTCTTTCAGGTTCGCGCGATCGTCGCCTTCGATGCGGCGCGAGACGCCGCCGGCACGCGGATTGTTCGGCATCAGTACCAGATAACGGCCGGCGAGCGAGATAAACGTGGTCAGCGCCGCGCCCTTGTTGCCGCGCTCTTCTTTTTCGACCTGAACCAGGATCTCCTGGCCTTCCTTGAGCAGCTCGCGGATGCCGGCGCGATTGTGATCGACGCCTTGCACGAAGTAATCGCGCGAAATTTCTTTTAGTGGCAGGAAGCCGTGGCGGTCGGCGCCGTAATCGATGAAACAGGCTTCGAGCGACGGCTCGACGCGCGTGATGCGGCCTTTGTAGATATTGGCCTTTTTCTGTTCCTTGGAGGGAATCTCGAGATCGAGATCGTAGAGCGACTGGCCGTCGACAATGGCCACGCGCAACTCTTCACGCTGAGTTGCGTTGATCAGCATCCGCTTCATTTTTACATCCTCGCGCGCTCTACCGCGAAACGCGCCGCGATCCGCGCCAGCATAAAGCGGCGCGGTATCACGACTACCGTGGGCGCGCAGTGCGCGTCCGCGGGAACGCTTGTTTGTGGCCGGCGCGTTGTTTCGCGCCTGGCCGTGAACTTTAGCCCTGGTACGCAGCTGCGGACTCGGGCCGCCGTAAAGGCGACGGGTAATCCGCAACTCGAGCCGTTTCGCTATGATCGTCCAGATTGCGGACGTTCAATCCACCGCTGCCGGGTGGCTTCTCCCGAAGTGACACCGGGGCGCGCGAGGTGCGTCTGGGATCGAGTGCGCCAAGCTCCGCCGGTAACCGGCGGCAGGCGCGATGCGCGGGCCAATTGTAGCCTGGACAAGGGAAAATTTCCAACCGTGACGCGAACTTCGGCAAATAATGAGAGAAACGACGCCAGTCCCGGCGTGCGCAAGGTCACGGTAGCGGAAGATCGCGACGGCCAGCGCATCGACAATTTTCTGGCGACCCAGCTCAAGGGAGTACCCAAGAGTTTGATCTATCGCCTGGTGCGCACGGGCCAGGTACGCATCAATGGCAAGCGCGCGAAGCCCGACACGCGCGTGTCCGGCGGCGACGAAGTGCGCATTCCGCCGGTGCGCGTTGGCGCGCCCGGCGAAACTGCCGCGCCAGCCACCGGGCAGGCGCAGCGCGCCGCACAGGCAATAATTTTCGAGGATCGCGATTTTCTCGTGTTGAACAAACCGGCCGGCATGGCCAGTCACGGTGGTAGTGGCGTGGATTTCGGGGCGATCGAGTTGCTGCGCGCGGCACGGCCGGACGAAACCCTGGAATTGGCGCACCGGCTGGATCGCGACACAAGCGGCGTGCTCGTCTTCGCTAGACGACGTGCGGCGCTGACCGCGCTGCAGGAGTTGATCCGCGATGGCGAGATCGTCAAGCAATATCTTGCGCTGCTCGGAGGGCGTCCGAAACGGGCGAAGTTCGAAGTCAACGCGCCGCTGCGCAAGTCGAATTTGCAGGGCGGCGAGCGCATGGTGCGCGTAAGCGACGAAGGCAAACCGTCGCTGACCGCGTTCAAGATCATTTCGACTTATGCCGACGCCAGTCTCGCCGAGGTGACTTTGTATACCGGCCGTACGCACCAGATACGCGTGCACGCACAACATGTCGGCCATGCGCTGGCCGGCGACGAGAAATACGGCGACCGCGAACGCAACAAACGCCTGCGTGAGTTCGGGCTGCGCCGCCTGTTTCTGCATGCAGCGCGTTTCGAATTCGCGCTGGCCGGGAAAACCTACAGCTTTTCCGCGCCGCTGGCGGCGGATCTTGCGGCGGTGCTCGACGCGCTGCCGCGCGCTACTGGAAAAACCTGACCCCGACGTCCGCGTTCAGCAGCAATTCGGGTGGCAGCAACGCGAGCAGGACGAGCGCGCTGAGCGTATGCGAAACCGCCAATGGCAGCAGCGCGCGTTCGCGCAGATACAACGAACACCAGCACAATCCTCCGGCAAACGTGGCCAGCATCAGGTGCGCGTTCGGCCAGTGCAGCACACCGAAGCTCAGCGCGCCAAAGTACACGGCCAGCATGGAATTGCCGGTGACGATCAGCCAGCGCTCGGTGCACACCACGCAAAGCACGTATTGCTGCAGCAACGCCCAGACCAGATAGCGCTCGAACAGCCATGAACCGAATTCACGCGTGGGCACGCCGTCATGATGTCCTAGCAGGCCGATCGCGAGTGCGCCAGCGGGCACGGCGAGCGCGAGCAACCATGCGCGCGGGCTGCCACGCCATTGCCATGCGCGCGTGCGCAAGCTCAGGACGAAGACTATGGCGCAGGCGATAGCGACCACCTGCCAGGGATCGGCGTTGCCACGGTAATTACCACCGAGGATCAGCCAGCACGGTGCGGCGACGGCGATGAGGATTTCGCATAGCGCGCGCAGGCGCACATGCCGAGGCGGGCGCAGGCGAACCAGCGCCGCCGCGACGGCGTAAAGCGCAACGAAAAACCAGCGTGCCGGAGCCCGAGCGGGTTCCGCGTCATTGCGTGGCTGCGCGCGCGCCTGCGCGAACGATTCTGTGTACGCGCTGTCCGGAATCACGATTGCCGCAGGCACCCGATCCAGGATCGCGTTGCGCGAGAGGATCTGCGTTTCTGCGCTGCCGCGCTGAGACAGGCGGACCAATGGCGTCGTACGCGGATCAGTCTCTTGCGCGACACGCTGGAGTGCTGCGGCGCGCGCGCGTGCGTCTTCCGGCAGCACGATCGCGGCAGGCGCTGCGTTGAGATCTACCCGCTGTGCATCGCTCAGACGCGCAAGTCTCACTTCCTCGATGCGTACCCGCTGACTGGCGCCGACTGAGAAGCGTAGACGCAGCATCGCTGCCGTGCGCGGCGCGTCGACGCGTCGGTCCTGATCGAACCAGACGAGCCGACCCAGATCGAGCGTAGTCACAGCTGACCCCGGATCCAGCGCGAGCGGGGCGCTGATCCGTTCGGCAGCGTCGAGCTGTTCACGCACGACGACGCGCAGCTCTGCCTGCTGCTCGGGGCGATTCATCGTTATGTGCAAAAGTGGAAAACGCCGCAAATCGAGCATGCGCCGCAGCGGCAGGCCAATGTCGAATGCGCCGGCGCCGGCTTCTATGAGCAGAGAGTCGTCGCTGAACGTTGCCGTGCCGGCGCCGAACACACGTCCGGCCACGATGTCCTCGCTGCTGCGGAAACGCCAGCGATACGGGGAGTCGCCAGTGGCGGCTAACGCCAGCAGATACGCGGCTTCATCGCGCAGGTGCACCGTCAGCGACCATTGCGCGCTGCCCAGAAGCAGCCAAGCCGTGATCAGGCATGCGGCAAGCGCCGCGGCGATCTTCAATGGCCGCGAATGGCCAAGCGGCCCATCGATGGCAACGGTGCCGGGTTCGGGCGGCTCAGCCGGCAGACAGAACCTCAACTTTCGCCGCGCAGATGAAATCGTTCATCGACAATCCGCCGACATCGTGCGTGGAAAATTTCACCAGGCAGCGGCCCCAGCCCAGTTCGAGATCCGGATGATGGTTCTGCTGCTCGGCGATCCAGCCCAGCGCGTTGACGAACGCGAGCGCGTGCACGAAGTCATCGAACTTGAACTGCTTGTGGATATCGGCCTCGCCGATTTTCCAGCCCGGCAACGCGGCCAGCAGTTCCTTGGCCTTCGCGGCGGAAAGTTGGTGTTCCTTGCCCTTGAGCGGCTTGCAATGTTGCTGCGCGAGTTCCTTCAGATTCATGGGCGCACTCCTTGTGATTGCCGCGGTCGAGTATAGCGCGCGGTGACGGATGCTTTAATTGGAACTAGACTGTCGCCATATGGACAGTATGCTCACTCTTTCCGAAACCGCACAGCAGCATTTTCGCCGTCTGATCGAGCAGCAGGGAATTGATGGCCTGGGTGTGCGCCTGCAAGCCGTGCAGCCGGGTACGCCGAACGCCGACTGCCGGCTTGAATTCTGCGAAGCGGCCGACTTGCGCGGCGATGAATCGCAGCTGCCGCTCGATGGCTTTACGCTCTACATCGACGCGGCCAGCGTGCCATACCTCAGCGGCGCGGAAGTCGATTACACGTCCAGCGCGACCGGCGGTCAGCTCACGGTGCGCGCGCCGAAACTCAAGGGCACGCCTCCGGCAGCGGACGCGCCGCTGGCCGAGCGCGTGCGCTATCTGCTCGACAGCGAAATCAATCCGCAGATCGCGTCGCACGGCGGACGCGTGAGTCTGGAAAACGTCAGTGACTCAGGTGTTGTGACGCTGCGCTTCGGCGGCGGCTGCCACGGTTGTGGTATGGCCGATGTCACGCTGAAGCAGGGCATCGAGAAGACGCTGCGCTCGCGCCTGCCGGAAATCATCGCAGTGCGCGATGCGACGGATCATGCCAGCGGGCACAATCCGTATTATCGCGATCACTCCGGGAAAAGCGCGGTGCGCTGAAGCGCCGTCATTCCGGCAGTCCTTGCCGGGTGACGAATTACTCCGAACCTTGTTCGTGCTTCGCCAAGTCGTCGAGCTTGCCCGGCATCGCCGAGAAATAACGCGCCAGCGCATCCATGTCGGCGTCGCTGAGCGTCTTCACGAACCCGGCCATGATCGCATTCTGACGATCGCCGGTTTTGTATTCGCGCATCGCGCGCTCGAGGTAATCGTGGTATTGGCCGGCCAGCCGCGGATATTGCGCCGCCGTGCCGTTGCCGTCGGCTGCGTGGCAGGCCGCACAGGTTTTGGCCAGATCCTGCACGGACTTGCCCGGCGCCGCAGCGCCTTCTTCGGCAGCGAACACGTTGCCGGAGAACGCGGCGGCGATCAGGAACAAAGTGATGAATTTCATGGGTCGCGTCCTTACGGCTTCAGGCTGGACAGATAAGCGGCGATGTTGCGGATGTCCTCATCGGACATGCCTTCGCCTTGCGCGCGCATGGTCGGGTGCGCGCGTTCGCCTTTCTTGTATTCGGTGAGTGCGGCGACGATGTAGTCGTAGTTCTGTCCGGCAATGCGCGGCACGTGATAATTCGGATACGCGTTCTTGTAACCGGTCACGCCGTGGCAACCGCCGCAGGTGTACACCAGCGCTTTGCCGGCCTTCAGATCGTCGTCGGCGTGTGCGGAAACGGCAAAGAGAAATGCAGCGAGCAGGGCGAAGCGACAAGCGATTCTTGGCATGACGTAGGCGATCCAGGGACAGTCAACGAGTAATCCGTCAAGTATATCGTGGCGTGCTCTACTGCCGCCACATTCCATGCCAGATGTCGCGTTTGGCGGCACTTGAACTTTTGTTTCGGACCATGCAACTCATCGTGTCGGTTGTGCATCCAACACGCGATGTCTGTCGTGTTTTACAGCGTGACTATCGGCCCTATTCGGACTTTGTCGCAAAGCGGAAAATTCGCTGGGCCGTGCAGTTGGGGAAAGGGGCTTGATTGTTTTGGTGATATAGTTTAGTATAACACCATATCAAGTGATTCCCCAGAACGACGCCTACTCTTCGGAAACACCTCTCATGAAAACTAATAAGATATTGATCGCGCTGGCTATTTTCATAGCCGCTGGCTTGGGTTCCGGTTGCAATAAAGAAGGCGCAGCTGCTGCCGCGAAGGCCCCGAATGCCGATGCAGTGCCGGTCGAAGTAGCCGCGGCGGCACGCAAGGCGATCAATGCCAGCTACAGCGGTACGGCAGCTCTGATCACCGATCATGAAGCGCAGGTGACGTCAAAGACGAGCGGTGTTCTGAAGAAGCTGCTCGTCGAAGAAGGGATGAGCGTCCACGAAGGTCAGCTGCTGGCCGAACTCGATGATTCGGCGGCGATCGCCAGTGTCGCGCAGGCCGAAGCGCTGATGCACAAAGCCGACGCGACGTTCGCGTACGCCGAGCAGTCGATCAAGAAAAGCCTGATCCCGAAACGCGATTACGATCAGGCGAATTTCGACATGCTCAGTCAGCGTGCCGCCTATCAGACCGCGAAGCTGCAGCTCACCTATACGCGCATCGTCGCGCCGGTGAGTGGCGTCATCGCCGAGCGCTCGGTGAAACTCGGCAACCTGATTCAGATCAACCAGAACCTGTTCCGCATCGTCAGCATGGATCCGCTGCAGGCTGTGCTCAACGTGCCCGAGCGCCAACTCGGCATCCTGCAACCTGGACAAGTCGTGGAACTGCAAGCCGACGCGCTCGGTGAACGCAAGTTTCCAGGCTCGATCCTGCGCGTTGCGCCCGTCGTCGACGCGGCGAGCGGCACATTTCGTGTGACTTGTGAATTCCGCGGACAGAGCGATCTGAAACCCGGAATGTTCGGTCGTATCGAAATCGTTTACGACCATCGCCCTGACGCGCTCACCGTGCCGCGCTCGGCCGTGATCGAGGAAGATGGTGAGACTGCCGTGTTCGTCGTCGACAAAGCGCCGCCGCCCACGCCGTCCAAGGACGACAAGAAAGTCGAGGCCAAGTCCGATGCGAAAGCCGCTGTCGCCGTCGACAAATTCGTCGCTCACCGCAAACTCGTGAAAGTCGGCTACAGCGACGGCGACAAGGTTGAAATCCGCAGCGGCATCGATGACGGCGCGCAGGTGATCACGGTTGGTCGCAATGCGGTGCGCGACGGCACAGCCGTGCAGGTGCTGAATTCCACGCCTAAGGAAAAAGTGGTCGCAGAGAAAGAAGCCGCCGCGGTGCGGCAGTGATGGAAGCCGGTAGCGCAATCGTTTCCGCAGGACTGTCCTAATGAACATCGTCGAAGCTGCCACGCGCCGACGCGTGACCGTCGGCATGGTCACGCTGACCTTGGTGCTGTTCGGCCTGATCGCCCTGTCGGGGCTCAAGGTCAATCTGCTGCCGGACCTGAGCTACCCCACGCTCACAGTGCGCACCGAATATGAGGGTGCGGCGCCGCTGGAGATGGAGAATCTGGTGTCGCAGCCGGTCGAGGAAGCGATCGGCGTCGTCAAGAATCTGCGCAAGATCCACTCGGTCTCGCGCACCGGGCAATCCGATGTGATCCTCGAGTTCGCCTGGGGCACCAACATGGACCAGGCCGGGCTCGACGTACGCGACAAGCTCGACATCCTGCAATTGCCGCTTGAAGCCAAGAAGCCGGTGTTGCTGCGCTTCAATCCTTCGACGGATCCGATCATCCGCCTCGCGCTCAGCGCCGGCAAGAACGATGTCAGCGAAGCGGAGTTGAAACAACTGCGGCGTTTCGCCGACGACGAGCTGAAGAAACGGCTGGAACCTACGCCCGGTGTGGCCGCGGTGAAAGTCGGCGGCGGCCTCGAAGACGAAGTCGAAGTCGAGCTCGACCAGCAGCGCCTGCAACAGCTCGGCTTGAATGCCGCGGACGTGGTCAAGCGGCTGTCGGATGAGAACGTCAACGTTTCCGGAGGCCGCATCGAAAGCGGCTCGCAACGCTATCTCGTGCGCACCGTCAATCAGTTCGGCACGCTCGAGGAAATGCGCAATCTGCTCGTGAAAGTCGATGCCAACGGCGTGCCCGTGCATTTGCGCGAGATCGGCCAGGTGCGCCAGGGCTACAAGGAGCGCGAAGGCATCGTCCGCATCGATGGCCACGAGTCCATCGAAATGGCGATATACAAGGAAGGCGACGCGAACACGGTGAGCGTGGCCGCAAACGTGCGCAAGCAGCTCGACCGGCTCACCTGCGCGCACGCGCAGGAAGGCTGCAATTCGATCCTGCCGGCGAACGCGAAGCTCGACACGATCGACGACCAGTCCATTTTTATACAAAGCTCGCTCGACGACGTGCGCTTCGACGCGATCCTCGGCGGCCTGCTCGCCGTACTGATTATTTTCTTCTTCCTCGCCGACGTGCGCAGCACGATGATCATTGCGCTGTCGCTGCCGATCTCGTTGATCGCAACGTTCTTTTTCATGGGCCAATTTGGGGTCAGCCTCAACGTAATGTCGCTAGGCGGGCTGGCGTTGGCAACGGGCATGGTGGTGGACGATTCGATCGTCGTGCTCGAGAACATCGCGCGCTTGCGCGAGAAGGGTATGGGAATTCTCGAAGCGGCGGTGAAAGGCGCGCGCGAAGTATCGATGGCGGTTATCGCCTCGACACTGACGACGGTTGCGGTGTTCTTTCCGCTCGTCTTCGTGCAGGGCGTGGCCGGACAGCTGTTCCGCGATCAGGCGCTCACGGTCACGTTCGCGATGCTGATCTCGCTGGTCGTGGCGATGACGCTGATCCCGATGCTCGCGTCGCTCCAGGGTCGCTCGCCGCTTGCGTATAAGGAAGAAGCACGCGATGTGGAATCGCTATGGAGCAAGGCGTGGCGCGGTGCGTGGAGCATTTTGCGCTGGCCGCTCGCTCTTGCTTTCGCTTTCGCGCGACGTCCTAGACGTGGACTCGCACGCCTGGTGTTCCGGCTCGCGCTGCCACTAACATTTGGCATCGTGCTGGTCGTTCTGACCATTGGAACGATCGTTGCGGCCATCTATTTCGCGTTGGTCTCGTTTCTGTTTGTGTTTTCCCTCCTTATCCGCCTGGTGGTTGCCGCAGCATTCTTGGTTTCCGGCTACCTTACCGGGCGCCTGTTATTGACGCGACGCGCGCTGCTCTTCGTGCTGCCGCCGATTCTGTTCGGCATCGGTTGGCTGGTGCGCAAATTCCTTTCGATCGTCGGCGGCATCGTGCTCAAGGGCTACAACACCGCCGCACACGCTTACCATGCGTTCCTGCCTAAAGCACTCGCGCGTCCCTACGCGGTCCTCGGTTTTGCCGCCGTCGCGTTTGCAGCGAGCGTGGCCCTCATTCCAACGCTTGGCATGGACCTGATTCCGTCGCTGGCGCAGGGACGTTTCGAGATGACCGTGAATCAGCCGCCCGGCACGGCGCTGATCGACACCGACAAGCTCGTCGCCGAACTGCAGCGCAAGAATGCAAGCGATCCGAACATCGCGCTGATCTACGGCGTCAGCGGCACCGGCACGCGGTTGGATGCATCGCCAACCGAATCGGGCGAGAACATCGCGCGCCTGCTCGTGGTACTTAAGCCCGGCGTCGGCGAGCGCGGTGAGCGCGCGGCAACGGACGCGTTGCGGGCAACGATGGCGACCCACCCGGGCGTGGACGTGAAGTTCTCGCGGCCGCAGTTGTTCAGCTTTGCCACGCCGCTGGAAGTGGAACTGCGCGGCTACGATCTCAGTTCGCTGGAGAAGGCCGGCAAGAAACTTTCCGCGCTGATGAAGTCATCGCCACGCTTCGCCGACGTGAAGTCGACGGTCGAAGGCGGCTATCCGGAAATCCAGATCCGTTTCGATCAGGAACGCGCGGCGGCGCTCGGCCTGACTACCAAGCAGGTTGCCGACCAGGTTGTGAACAAGGTGCGCGGCTCCATTGCCACGCGTTACTCGTTCCGCGATCGCAAAATCGATGTCCTCGTGCGCGCGCAAGCTGACCAACGCGGCAGCGTCGAGGACATCCGCAATCTGACCGTCGGTTACTCCACCGCCGCCGGCGCGACGGTCGCGAACACCGGCGCGACCGCCGCAACGACCAACATCACGTCCGGCAACGGTGGCGGCGCGACGAACGCCGCGCCGATCCGCCTGTCGTCCGTCGCCGATGTGATTTCCACCGAAGGGCCGAGCCAGATCCATCGCGTCAGCCAGGAGCGCGTCGCGATCGTCTCGGCGAATCTGCATTACGGGGATCTCGGCACCGCAGTGGCCGAAGTGCGCAAGCTGATCAGCGAGAATCCGCTCGCCGCCGGCGTCACCACACATATCGGCGGCCAGAGCGAAGAACTCGACGCCTCGGTGAAATCGCTGATCTTCGCGCTCGCACTGGCGATCTTCCTGGTTTACCTGGTCATGGCCTCGCAGTTCGAATCGCTGCTGCATCCGTTTGTGATCATGTTCTCGATTCCGCTCGCGCTGGTCGGCGCGGTGCTGGCGCTGAAGCTCACCTCGACGCCGCTCAGCGTCGTGGTGTTCATCGGCCTGATCATGCTCGCCGGCATCGTCGTCAAGAATGCGATCGTGCTGATCGATCGCGTGAACCAGTTGCGCGAGGAGGGTGCAGACAAGATCACAGCGCTCGTGCAGGCCGCCGAATCGCGCCTGCGCCCGATTTCGATGACCACGCTGTGCACGCTGCTCGGCTTCATGCCGCTGGCGATCGCTATGGGCGACGGCAACGAGGTGCGCGCGCCGATGGCGATTGCGGTGATCGGCGGTCTGCTCGTCTCGACGCTGCTCACGCTGATCGTTATTCCCGTTGTATACAACTTGGCCGATCGCAGACCGGATTCGTATTACATCGCGCGCGGTGCAAGAGGGCGCGGCAAAGGTGCAACTGAAGCCGCGCCGACCGCCGTTGCGGAATTCGACGTGCATGCTCCGGCTGGAGAAACCGCATGACGCTTGCCGAGCTGAGCCTGAAGCGCCCGGTCACGGTGATCATGGCGTTTGTGTCGATGACCGTGATCGGCCTGATCGCGGCGTGGCGGCTGCCACTGGAGTCGATGCCGGACATCCAGTTCCCGGGTATCGGCATCGTCATTCCGTATCAAGGCTCTACACCGGCCGAGGTCGAGCGCACGCTGACGCGGCCCATCGAGGAAGCGCTGTCCACGCTGACAGGCATTCAGCACATGGATTCAGTGACGCGCGCGGACGGTGTCAACATCAATCTGCAGTTCAAATGGGGCCAGGACACCGGCGTGAAAGCCGTCGAGGCGCGCGGCAAGATCGACGCGATCCGCGCCGATTTGCCGTCGGATCTGCGCCGCTACCAGATTTTCAAATTCTCTACTGCCGACCAGCCGGTGCTGAACCTGCGCGTCTCGGCCGATCACGACCTGACCAACGCCTACGAATTGCTCGACCGCATGCTCAAGCGTCCGCTGGAGCGTTTGCCGGGTGTGGCGCAAGTGAAGATCGAAGGCGTAGCGCCGCGCGAAGTGCAGATCGAAATCGATTCCAATCGCCTGAGCGCCGCCGGCGTCGGCCTGAACGAGCTGTATCAAAAATTATCGGGCGCGAATTTTTCCGCGTCCGGCGGATTGATCAGGGACGGCGACACGCGCTACCACGTGCAGCCGGTAGGCGAGTGGCGCAGTGTCGACGAAATTCGCAACATGGTGGTCAACGAAAAAGGCTTGAAGCTGGGCGACATCGCCGATGTCAGCGTCAAGCCGGGGCTGCTGACCTACGCACGCCACCTCGATCAGCGTCCCGCCGTCGCCATCGATATTTCCAAGGAGCGCAGCGCGAACCTGGTCGATGTCGGTCGTACGGTCATGACCGAGGTCGACCGCATCCGCCAGGAACCCGAGCTGCGCGGCATACAGATTTATGTGCTCGGCGACCAGGCCAATGCCGTGACGACGAGCCTGCGCCAGCTCAGTCAGGCCGGGCTTGAAGGCACGCTGCTGTCGATCCTCGTGTTGTTCTTCTTCCTGCGCGACTGGCCGTCAACGTTGATGGTATCGCTGGCGATCCCGATTTGTTTCGTGATCACGCTCGGCTGCCTGCAGCTGTTCGGCATGACGCTGAACATCCTGTCGATGATGGGTTTGCTGCTCGCGGTCGGCATGCTCGTCGATAATGCGGTGGTCGTCGTCGAAAGCATCTATCACTACCGCGAAAAATACCCGGACAAGCCGTTGTATAGCGCGGTGGAAGGCACGCAGGTAGTCGGCATTGCGATCGCCGCCGGCACGCTCGCGAGCATCATCGTGTTCCTGCCAATGGTGTTTGGTGAGAAGGACGACATCAGCATCTTTCTCACTCAGGTCGCCATCGCGATGGCCATCGCGCACTTGTCGTCTTGGCTGGTTGCGGTAAGTCTCGTGCCGATGCTGTCTGCGAAGCTGCCGCCGCCGAAATTCATCGGCAGCAAGAATGTGATTACGCGCATGCAGACGGCATATGCGCGCTTCATCACCTGGACGCTCGCACACCGGCGCTGGACGATAACGGGTCTCGTCGCGCTGCTCGTGATCAGCATTGTTCTTCCGGCAATGCATGTGAAATCAGAAATGTTTCCCGCCGGGGATCGCGACCGGCTTTTCATCGGCTATCGACTAAATGCGCTGTATCCGCTCGCCGAACTCAAGCAATCCATCGACAAGGTAGAGAGCTATCTGCTGGCGCACAAAGCGGAGTTTCACATCAAGAGCGTCTACAGCCGCTACGCCGAGGACGGCAGCGATACGTTCAGCTCGATCCTGTTCGAACCGAAAAATCCACCGGCCGAGAACGCCTGGCAATTCATCAAACAGGCGCTGGGTGTTAAGCAGAACCCGTTCGACACCAAGGAGATCATGGAGAAGATCCGCAAGGACATTCCCAAAGTGCCGATCGGCGAGCCGCTGTTCGACTTCAACGACAACGGCGGCGGCGACACCAGCATCAATCTGAATCTCAACGGCGACTCGGGACAGGTCCTGCGCGAGTTGTCGACCTCGGTCATTCCGGTCTTGCGCCAGATTCCCATCCTGCAGGGAGTAAATTCCGCGCAGGACAGCGGCAATCGCGAACTGTCGGTGCACGTGGATCGCGAGAAGGCCAAGGAATACGGCTTCTCCGCTACCGACGTCGCGCAATTCATTGCCATCGCGCTGCGCGGCATGCAGCTGAAGGATTTTCACGGTGGCGACGCACAATTGCCGGTATGGCTGCGTTTCCGCGGTTCCAACGCGCAAAGCCTCGACGACTTGAGCGACTACAAATTGCGCCGTGCCGACGGGGTGCAGGTTCCGCTGCTGTCGATGGCGCAGATGACAACGACCAACGCTTCCTCCGTAATCGAGCGCACGAACCGGCAAACGTCGTTCGCGATCAAGGCGACTCTTGCCGAGGGCGCCACGAGCAATGACGCGCGCAAGGCGATCGAAGAGACCATGAAGCTCGTGCGCCTGCCGCCGGGCTACAGTTTCAGTTTCGGCCGCAATTTCGATCGCGACGACGACGCCGGCGCGAAGATGCTGTTCAACCTGCTTATCGCGCTCGTGCTGGTCTACGTGCTGATGTGCGCGATGTTCGAATCGCTGATCTATCCGGCGGCGATCCTCACCACGTTCGTGTTTTCAATTTTCGGCGTGTTCTGGCTGTTCTGGCTTACCGGCACCGTGTTTTCGATCATGGCGATGATTGGCGTGCTGATCCTGATGGGCGTCGTCGTCAACAACGGCATCGTCATGATCGTGCACATCAACCAGCTGCGCCACAAAGGCCTCGGCCGGCGCGAAGCCCTGATCCAGGGCGCGAAAGATCGCCTGCGCCCGATCCTGATGACGATGGGCACCGCGATTCTTGGCATGGTGCCGCTGTGCATTCCGGGCGCGACCATCGGCGGCGACGGGCCGCCGTACTATCCCATGGCGCGTGCGATCGCCGGGGGACTGGTGTTCTCCACGCTGGTCAGCCTGCTCGTGCTGCCGGTGATCTATGCGTTGCTTGACGACATGAGCCTGTGGTCCAAGCGCATGTTGCGCGAGGCGCGCGCACGCGTCGCGCCGGCGGCGAACGTGCCAGTGGTGAGCCAGGTTTCCTAAGGCAAGGAATCGATCGCGGCTCTTGCCGCGCGCTCGAACCGCTGTTCGAGCGCAGTCGTCTGCGGCGCCTGGCCGAACCAGCGCTTGAGCAGGTCGGACAGCTCCCGCTCTGGATTCGCGCTCGCGCCATCGCGCATGCGTGAGGACAATCGCTGCACCTGATGATTCATGCGCAGCTGGCGATCTTCCGCCGGGGAGTCGATCCCGGCGACGAATTCCAGTCTGACCAGAATCTCTCGTGCCGCTTCGGCATCTGCTTCAGCCGCCGCACCCGCCTGCGCTTGCGCGTAGCGCTCGGCGAGCGGCGCATCGAATTCAGCAGCGCAGGGCAGGGTGTCCCATGCGACCACCGCTGCGCTCGTTTCGCGCTCGCGCGCTGCCGCGTATTTCAGCAAGGCCGCACTGAATCGACCCAAGCGCTTGCTGCGTTCGGCGGCCTTCATGTGCAGCATGATGGCGTCGCGCAATTCGCGCTGGCGTTTGCTCAATGCGCGATCGTCGCCGGCGACCGAGCTCCAGCGCGCGTCCAGTTCACGCAAGCGGCGCCGGACGTCGTCTACATTATTCTCACTGGCGCCCGCGAGCGCTGCGTAGCCGTCGAGCACTTCTTGCGTCTGCGTGTGGGCGGCGACCTGTTCGTCTTCGCGTTGCTTGCGCGCAGCGTCGAGCTTGCCGAATACTGCGTCACACGCGCTGCGGAACTCGCGCCACTGTTTCTGATCCGTGGCGCGACGGCCATTGCCGAGCGCAGTCCAGCGCTGCTGCAATTCACGCGCCTCGCGCGGCGCGTTCGCGCCCGCATTCGCGGACAGGGCAGTGGCCTGCACAATCAATCGCGCTTTCGCCGCTTCCACATCACGTTCGTGCGCAGCCGACAGCGCCGCCATGCGCGCAATCACTTCTTTGAGCTGTTTCGCCAGCTGTGTGCGCAAGCGCGGTTCGATGCCGTCAAGACCACGCAACGCCTGGCTGGCATGCGACTGCGTTTCCGCGATCGCTTTCCAATCGGTGCTGTCGTCGGCGATCGCGCGCGCGCGTGCGACCAGCGCAGCGATTTCGTCGGCGTGCGACCGGCGCACTTCCTTGCGCTTGGCGAAGTACGCCCGCGTCGGGCGCAATGCGCGCGCGGACGCGCCATGAAAACGACGGGCGAGACCTTCCACGGCCTCGGCACCTTCGGCGATGCCTTCTGCCGCATTGAGCTTCTGCCATTCCTCGCGTGCATCATGCACGCGCGTCGCGACGGCATCGGGATGCATGCCCGCGTCGACGAGCGCTTCGATTTCCGTGCACAGCGTGCGCCGGCGCTGGTTGTTCGACCAGTGCTGCCAGCGCTTCAACTCGGCGTAGCGCGGCTGCAGCTGCTCCAGCTGCGCGCGCAGTTCCGCTGGCGCGGCACCCAGTCGCGCACCGATTTGTTCGATATCCGTATGCAAACGATGCGCGACGGAAGAATCGCCGGAATCGAGCGCGGCCGAGAACTCACGCAAGGCGGTTTCCAGCTCATGGCGCAGACCTTTCTGGTGCGCACGTTGCGCGCGTTCCTGCGCGGCGACAGCGGGATCCGGCGTGACCGGCGGCGCCGCGATTGGTGCGACCGCGGGTGCGTCGAGCAATTCGGCGGCATCGGGTGCTGGCGGTGGAGGCGCTTCCGCCAGCGGCGCCACGCGCGGTTGCAGCGCCTTGTGCGCGAGAACGCGCGCACCGTTGAATCGTGCGGAAAGATCGGCAGGTACCGTCTGGCCCAAACCCTGCCATTCCGAGTCGAGTGCCGTCAGCGCGCTCGCCGAGTTCGCGTGCGGTGCACGCATCAGCGCTTCGGCGCGTTCGCACAACGCGCGCGCGCGTTCGGCAATAGCCGCCGCGTCACCGCGCGCGATTGCCGACGCCTGCAAGCGCTCGCGCGCACGTCGGCTCACGGCTTTGTCGGTTTTGCGCGTGCGTTCGGCGATGCGTTCAAGCAACGTCGCGTCGGTGACGCGCTCGATCAGTTCCAGGCGCAGTCCCGCGTCCGGATCGGCAGCAGCTCGCTGCGCGATCAGTGTCTGCTTGGCGACGCGTGCGATGGCTTCGCGTCGCAGTACGACTTCCGCTGCCTGACTCGCCACCCGTTCGATCTCATCTTCACTCAAGGTTTCCAGTTCGGCGATGCGGCGCGACAACGGTGGCGCACTGGTGCCGCCCGTGCACAGCATCGCCAGATACGCCTCGCGCGCCGTGCCGCGAACCGCGCCATCCGTGTCGCCGGTGGAACGCTCGCGCCAGGCTTCGTAATCGGCCAATCGTTGCAATGCGGCCAGACGCACGCCGGCGTCTTCATCGCGCCGCGCGATTTCGGGCAGGGCAGCGGCGAGTTCGCCATCGCTCATGTCGGCAGCGATAGCCAAGCGGCGAACCGAAGTATCTTTGTCCTGCCATTTTGGCTTGAACAACAGTTTCCCGAGCTTCACCGTGTTGCCTCGTTGTGGCGCTTTGGTTTGAAAAGAAAATTGCTCAGATTCATAACATGCGATGAAAAATACGGATGCCGGCCACCCACTCGCCGATCATCATGCCGAAATTGGAGAACATGAACACGAGCAGCGTGCGCGACACGCGATTGCGCCACCAGCCTTGCCAATCGATCACATCGTCGCGCAATGCTTCGAAATCCGCTACCCGCGGGCGGCGCAACGCCATTTCCACTGCTGCAGCCACCGCGCCGACTGGAACGAACGGCCGGAAAGGCTTGAGCGGCGCGACGACGAGTGCGGTCAGCACACTCAGCACGTGGCCGCCGCCAGCGAGCGCCCCGAGCGCGGCGCCGATGCCGGTGAACAGGATCCAGTCACGCAATGCGAGCGTACCGAAGCCGACGCCGCGTGCGTAGAACGCGTACGAGATCGCCGTAAAAATCGCGACGAGCAAACCGATGCCGATCCACTTCGGCCATTGCGCGGCTGGCGGCACACTGTTGAGGTCGCTGAGCGTGCCTTGCGGCGCTTCGGTCTGGCGCTCAAGTTCGCGCTCGATTCCGGCCAGGTGCCCGGCACCCACGATGACGAGCACGCGCTGCAGCGGTTGCTTGCCGCTCTCCTCGCGCAGACGCGCGGCCATGAAGGTATCGCGTTCCGCGATCAAACTGCGGTACAGGGGCTCGGATTGCTCGGCGAATTCGCTGAACGCGCTCTGCAGCATGTCGCCTTGCTTGAGCTTCTCGATTTCCTCTTCGGCAACCTCGCCACGCTCGAACAGGCTGGCAACAAGGCCAGAAAAAATGCCGAGCCGGTCGCGCAGCCGCACACTGCGATAGGCGCGCTTGAGCGTGGTGCTGATTTCCCGATCGATCAGCCACAGCGGCTTGCCGCGTTGGTCGGCAAGATCGGCAGCCGCCTTCATCTCCGCGCCGGGCTCGATCCCGAACTGTTCGGCGAGACGACGCTGATAGGCGGACAGGGCGAGGTTCGCCGCAACCATGCCGGCTTTGCCTTCGCGGATGATCTTGAGCAGATCGAGATTGCGCCAAGCTTCGCGATCGCGCATCGCGCGAAAGCGCGTGTCGCACAGCTCTACGGCGATCGCGTCGAAGTCGCCGGCTTCAATCAGCGAGCGCACCGCGGCAACGCTCGCGCGCGAGACATGGGCGGTGCCCAGCAAGGTGTATTCGACGCCGTCGCGCGTGATGCGCGCGACCGGCTGGTCGGCGTGAGCGGGAGCGGCATCCGTTGCCGCAGCTGAAGCAGGCGAGGATTCCATGGTCAATCGCGGAAACGCTTGAGCAGATCGTCGTAAGCGTCGATGCGGCGATCGCGCAGAAACGGCCAGATGCGACGCACTGCTTCGCTGCGGGCCATATCGATGTCGACGATCAGCAACTCCGGTTTCTCGGTGGCGGCTTGCGCCAGCAATTCGCCCTGCGGGCCGGCAACGAAACTCGAACCCCAGAATTGCAGGCCGCGGCCGGCGTCCGGCGCGGCTTCAAAACCCGTGCGGTTGCAGGCGAGCAACGACAAGCCGTTCGCTACCGCGTGACCGCGCTGCACGGTGATCCACGCGTCGCGTTGCCGCGCCTTCTCCGCCTCATCGTCGGTGGGGTCCCAGCCGATCGCGGTGGGGTAGAGCAGCAGGTCGGCTCCGGCCAGCGCCATCAGGCGCGCGGCCTCGGGGTACCACTGATCCCAGCACACCAGCACACCGAGCTTGCCGACCGAGGTTGGCACGGGCTGGAAGCCGAGGTCACCCGGTGTGAAGTAGAACTTCTCGTAATAGGCCGGATCGTCCGGGATGTGCATTTTGCGATATTTTCCACAAATATCTTTTGCACAATCGAACACGACGGCGGTGTTGTGATAGATGCCCGCAGCGCGGCGCTCGAACAGCGAGGCGATTATGACGAGCTGCAGTTCCGCGGCAAGCGCGCCGATGCGCGCACAGCTCGGACCGGGAATCGGCTCGGCGCGATCGAATTCGGCCGTGTTTTCATGCTGGCAGAAATACGGGCCATTGTGCAGTTCCTGCAACAGTACAAGGCGCGCGCCTTTGCCGGCCGCAGCGCGGAGGCCCGCTTCGATCGCATCGAGATTCGCCGCCACGCTGCCGCGGTCGCTTTCCTGCAGCAGCGCGACGCGCAAGGACTTTGTCATTTGAGGATTCCTTCGGGCAGCTGCATCGTCAGGCAATGCAGACTGCCGTTTTGCCAGATCAGGGGCCGGCAGGGTACCGCAATTACTTCGCGTCCGGGATGCGCGGCGGCGATCGCGCGCGCCGCCTCGGCGTCGGCCGGGTCGGCATATGCCGGAATCAGCACGGCGCCGTTGATAATCAGGTAATTCGCGTAGGAAGCCGCGAGCCGGCGGCCGTCGTCGAAGATCGGCTTCGCCCACGGCAGTCCGAGCAGGCGATACGCCTTTCCGCCCGCGGTGCGCAGCGCGGCGAGCTCGTCGCGCATCGCGGTGAGTTCATCGTAATGCGGATCGGCCGGATCGTCGCAGGCCTGAAACACGATCACGTCGTCCGGGGCGAAGCGCGCCAGCGTGTCGATGTGCGCGTCGGTATCGTCGCCTTGCAGATAGCCGCGCTCGAGCCAGAGCACGCGTTCGGCGCCGAGCTTGTCGCAGAGCAGGCGGGTCATCTGCTCGCGGCTCTGCTCCGGGTGGCGCTGATGCAGGCAACGCCAGGTGGTCAGGATGGTGCCGGCGCCATCGGATTCGATTGCGCCGCCTTCCAATGCCCAGTCGACGCGGCAATGGTCGGCATTGCGGAAGAGCTCGCGCGCGGCGAGGCCGCCGACGAGGCGATCGTCGCGGCTCGCAATGAACTTGCCGCCCCAGCCGGTGAAACGGAAATCCAGCAGTCGGTAAGCGTCCGGCCCACACAGGGTGATCGGGCCGGAATCACGCAGCCAAGTATCGTCGTATTCGATTTGGACGAACCGGCAATTCTGCGTCTCGCCGAGCAGCGCTTGCGCGCGCAAACGCACCTGCTCGTCGCCGACGCAGATCAAAACCGGTTCATGCGCAGCGATCGCCCTGGCCAGCGCGGCGAATGTGGTTTCCACGTCAGCCAGCCGGTCGGCCCAGTCGGTTTCCGCGTGTGGCCAGGCCAGCAGGACGCCTGCCTGCCGTTCCCATTCGGCGGGCAGGCGGAAATTCGTGGAACTCATCCGGTTACTGTTGGTGCGATGCGGGTGCGTTCTTCAGGCCGATTTCATTCGGCCCTTTGTTCATGACGCTGTTGATCACGCGATCGCGTTCGAAATAGACGGTGTATTCCGGATAGACCCAACGGTTGATCGTCGGATGCAGCTTGGCGTCGCCGCCGCGCGGATCGAGTTTGTCGGCTGGCGCGCCGTAACGCGCTTCGACCTGCGCCATGGTCATGCCGCGGGACGGACTATTCATGCCGCGCTCCTGCTGGACGCGATCCACCAGCAGGACTTCAGCATGAGCCAGGCTACCGGCCGCAAACACCGCGGCGCCTAGAGCAAGGACGAGGGAACGATGTTTCATGGCGCGTACTCCTCAACGCGCGGCGGAAAGCCGCGTTCCAACGAAGATTTTGGCAGATTGCCCCTGTCGATTCCATGACTTGGCGCAGGTTCTTCAGAGCTGGTTCACGCCCCCGGCCGAGTCCGCGACGCCAATGAAAAGGCCGCTCGAAGCGGCCTTTTTAGCGAGCTATCCGGTGCAAGGCTCAGCGCTGACGAGCCTTGAAGCGCGGGTTGGACTTGCAGATGACAAACACTTTGCCGCGGCGGCGCACGATCTTGCAATCGCGATGGCGCTGCTTGGCGGATTTCAGCGAGGACAGGACTTTCATGGGCACACTCAATCGGGGTGGAAAGGGCAAGCCGCGCATTGTAAAGCATTGCGAGAGAAAGGGAAACCCCAGTGTTTCTATGGCCGCACCCATCCCGTGTGGCGGGGCGGCGGCGACGGCAGCTCGTGTTCGAGCGCCCGCCAGCTTGAGATCCTCTCCCGGTCCAGCGGCAGTCCATAAATATCCACGAATTGACCGTTGCGGAAAACTGCCGGCTGCCAGGCATTGCCGTCAAAATTCACTTCCACGGTTTGTCGATCGGCGGGTAGTTCAGTAACCATGTGTTTTCTCCGAGTAAGCAACAAGCACGACGCGGGAACATGCTCCCGCGTCGCGCCGAGTACGCTTACGGCTGCAGAGGTGTAATCAGGAGTGCCGAACGCGCGCCCGTTGCAGGATTGGTCGCGCTGCGGCCCGTGATCACGCCGGCATTGTTGATGTCGTTCGCCAGCACGATCACGCCCGCATAATCCGTCTCGCCGGGATCGTTGAGGTCCTTAAGTCCATTTTCTGCGTCCCAGATGAAACCGTGCAGACTGCCGTCGGCGGCAACGAAATAGCCGACGACCTGACCGGCATCGTTGACGCCGGTTGCGGTGCTGTTGTCGTCCACGGCACTGCTGAGAAACTGCACGCCACCGCCTGGCGTCCACAGAAACGCGTGCGTGATGTTGCCGGTCGGATCGCTCGCATCGCCGGCGAATCCCACGACCTCGCCATTGTTGTTGATCGCAACGGGCGTATTCCAGAACGGCGCCGGCAGCGCGCCCACGCCGATGTCGGTAATGTTGCCATGGCTGTCCCAGAGCACAGCATGTGCAGCCGTGTAGCGGCCGACGGCCTGATCGCAGGCTCCGGAAATGCCGGCCACCTGGCCCTGATCGTTGACCGCAACGGCTGCGCCCGAACTGTCGCCCGGCAGCAGGGAGAGCGCATGGATAGCGCCCTCGCCGGGGCCGTAAATCACTGGCAGAAACTGCAGCACTTGACCGCTCAGGCCCGGACCGGCGCCCTCGCAGGAGGGATCGCGCCAGTTGGTTTCCGCCCAGCCCACGATCTGGCCGCGGTTGTTGGCGCCGTTCGCATAGCCATTGTTGCCGCCGAGCGTCGGCAGGGCGCGCATGTGTCCGCTTTCGTAGACGAAGCCGCGGCAGGTGTAGCCCGTACTGTCGATCTGAAAAAGGGGGCGCAACTCCAAGCTTCGCCGTTGGGCTCCGCAGTGGCGGTTTGCGCTATGCCGACGACGCGGCCATGCAGGTTTTTTACTGGCCATGCCACGCTGCTGTTCGGTCCACCCAGCGTGCCGAGATCCGTCGGCGCGCCCGCTGACCACGCCGTCGCGTGCCGGCGCAGATCGCCCGGACGCGTGGTAAAACCGGAAACCATGCCGGCGTCATTGATGCTGTTGCCCTGATTGCGCGTGCCGCCGAACGCAGTCAGCGTATCGACGTGATAGGCCGGCGCAGCGAAAGCGCCCGGAGCGGCCGCACACAAAGCCGAGGTCAATAACTTGCGTTGAAAATTGCGCATAACTCCTCCGTCGTGTTGTCGGTAAAGCGCAGCTACTTTGTTCGCGCGGCGACTGGCAGGGGAGTTCCACTTCTGCGACGGCACCTGGTCCGGTTGCGTCTGGAGAGTGCAGCCCGAGGGAGACGATACGATGCGCCGCTGGGAACTGTCGGTCGCTCTAGACCAACGCCGCGAACAACCGCTGTTCCTGCAACTGGCCGCGGCGATCGCCGACGATATCCGTCGCGGACGGCTGAAACCCGGCGAACCGCTACCCGGTTCGCGCGAGATGGCCGAACTGCTCGGCGTGAATCGCAACACGATCATCGCCGGATATGGCGAGCTGGCCGCGGAGGGACTCGTCAGCACGCGCATCGGCGGCGGCACGTTTGTCGGTCGCGACGCGGTTCAGATTGCGCGCACGCCGGCTGCCGCAAACAGCGTCGATGATGTACCCACCTATGCACTGGCGGCGCCGCTGCCGGTGCCGGTGCCGATAGGCGCGTACAAACCGGGCATGTTGATCCTGTCGCGCAGCGTGCCGGATGCTCGCCTATTTCCAGCACAGGCGATGACACGCGCATTCCGTCGTGCGATCGGCTCGCGCGGCCGCGCGCTCAACTACACGAACCCGGCCGGACACCCGCATCTGCGCAGCGAATTGGCGGCGATGCTGTCGCGCACGCGCGGATTGTTCGCCGCGCCGGACAACCTCATCATTACACGCAGCATCGAGCAGGGCATCGATCTTGTGGCGCGCGCATTGCTGGCCCCTGGCGACGCGGTGGTCGTCGAGCGCTTCAGCTATGCGCCAGCGCGCAGGGTCATGAAACTTGCCGGTGCGCGTCTGATTCCAGTGGCAGTGGACGGGCAAGGGCTCGACGTCGACGCGCTGGAAGATGTGCTGGCGCGCGAGACTATACGCGCGGTATTCCTCACTCCGCACCACCAATTCCCGACGACGGTCGTGATGGCTCAGAATCGCCGCGCGCGCCTTGCCGAACTCGCGCTCAAGCACCGCTTCGCGATCATCGAGGACGATTACGATCACGAGCTGCATTACGAGGGCAAGCCGGTTCTACCGATCGCCGCCGGGAGTGATCGCGCCAACGCCGTCTACATCGGTTCCCTCGCGAACATCCTCACACCGGGCTTCGGTACGGCCTTCGTCCTTGCGCCGCCTGTGGTGATCGAACGTCTGATCGGCTTTCGCGCGGCGAGCGATGCGCAGGGCGATGCGGCAGTGGAATGCGCGATCGCCGAATTGTTCGAAGACGGCGAGCTCCTGCGCCATGTGCGTCGCCTCCGCCGCGTCTACCTGGCGCGGCGCGACGCTTTTACGGCTGCGCTCGTGCGCCATCTCGGCAATGCCATCGAGTTTTCCGTCCCGCAAGGCGGCATGGCGCTATGGGCGACCGTTGACGAATCGATCGACGTGTCCGCATGGTCTCGGGCAGGTGAACGCGAAGGTGTGGTATTCAGCGATGCGCGCGCGCAGGACTTCTTTGAGCGCGATACGTCGCATATGCGCCTCGGCTACAGCTTTCATGACGAAGCCGAGCTCGAGGAAGCGGCACGCCGCATGGCACGCGCGCTGATGCGCTCGCGCAAGATCTGAGCCGGGTCGCGAGCGGTGTAGACTCCATCCACTCCAGAGGAGGGAGCGGTCATGAAGAACGTCAGCATTGTCGTCGGCAGTCTGCGCAAGGGTTCGTACACGCGCATGGTGGCCCAGGCCATGGTCGAGGTCGCACCAGACGGCCTCAAGTGCGAATTC
>Ga0207680_10000314_pt1 | contig 23172 bp, 24 predicted proteins | sample KBSS23metaG_FD_184321 | JGI IMG/M metagenome (GOLD analysis project Ga0207680, IMG submission 184321) | Switchgrass rhizosphere microbial communities from Kellogg Biological Station, Michigan, USA - KBS S2-3 metaG (SPAdes) (version 2) | ecosystem: Host-associated > Plants > Roots > Rhizosphere...
ATCCTGTCGACGCGGCGCGACCTGCTGCCGCCCGACATCGCCGATGAACTCGCGCTTCTGCAGGACCAGGTTCCGCCATTTCCGGGCGAGGTGGCGCGCGCCGCCATCGAAACCGCACTCGGCGCGCCGGTTGCGGCGTTGTATACGAATTTTGAGACGACGCCGCTCGCGTCGGCCTCGATCGCGCAGGTGCATGCGGCGCAACTGCCGGACGGGCGCGAGGTCGTCGTCAAGGTGCTGAGGCCAGGCATTCACGCGCGCATCGCTGCCGACATCGATCTACTGCGTGCGCTGGGCGCGCTGGTCGAGCGCTGGCATCCGGCCGCGGACAAGATCCGCCCGCGCGAGATCGTCGTCGAAATCGAAAGCACGCTGCACAACGAACTGGATCTGCAGCGCGAAGGCGCGAACGCGAGTCTGCTCCGGCGCAATTTCGCCGCGGGCGACGATCTGATCGTGCCGGAAGTGCACTGGTCGCACAGCACCGAATCCGTGCTCACGCTGGAACGCGTGCACGGCATCGCGGTGGACGACCTTGCCGCGCTCGACGCCGCCGGCATCGACCGGCCCGCGCTCGCCGAAAAAGGCGTGCGCCTGTTCTATACGCAGGTGTTCCGCGACAATTTTTTTCATGCCGATGCGCATCCGGGAAATATCTGGGTCGATGCGACGCGCAAGGAGAATCCGCGTTTCATCGCGCTCGATTTCGGCATCATGGGTTCGCTGTCCGAGCGCGACCAATACTGGCTCGCCGAGAATTTCATGGCGCTGTTCGAGCGCGATTACGCGCGCATTGCGCAGCTGCATATCGCCGCCGGCTGGATTCCGGCGTCGGCGCGCGCCGATGAATTGGAAGCGGCCGTGCGCACGGTGTGCGAACCGTATTTTACCCGCCCGCTCGCGCAGATCTCGCTCGCCGAAGTCGTGGCGAAACTGTTTTCGGTCGCGCGCCGTTACGAGCTGACCCTGCAGCCGCAATTGATCCTGTTGCAGAAAACGCTGCTCAACATCGAAGGCATCGGTCGCTCGCTGCATCCGCAAATCGACATCTGGGCGACCGCCAAACCGGTACTGGCTGACATTCTGCGCCAGCGTTACAGCGTGCGCCGCGTCCTCGGCAAGCTGCGCAGCCGCCTGCCGGAATGGATCGCCGCGGCGCCGGAAATGCCGCAGCTCGTGCACGCGTTCCTCAAGAAAGCGGCAGCAGGTGATTTCGACACGACGCTACCGATCGAGCAGGCTGCGCAACGCCGAGGCGACGACACGCGGGTGACGGCGCGCATCTGGCTGCTCACGCTACTCGGCGCGACCGCGCTGCTCGCGGCGGTGATCCTGTACGCGCTGCGCGCGCCGGGTCCGCGCCTGTTCGGCCAGCCGCTTGGCGCCATCCTCGCGATGGTCCTCGGCGCCGGCGCATTCCTCGCCGCATGGCGCCGCGCGCGTTGATCGAGGTCGTTTACGAAGACGCCGAGTTGCTGGCGGTGAACAAACCTGCGGGTCTGCTCGTGCATCGCAGCGCCATCGCCGCCGACGAAACCGATTTCCTGCTCGAACGCCTGAAAGCGCAGAGCGGAGCGACGTTGTTTCTCGCGCATCGGCTGGATCGCGCCACGTCCGGCGTCGTGCTGCTCGCCAAGTCGCGCGAAATCGCCGGTGAACTCGGCCGCCAGTTCATGGCGCGCAACGTCGTGAAGCAGTACCTCGCTGTCGTGCGCGGCTGGCCTGAAGCCGAGGGCGTGATTGATTATCCGCTTGCCGACGTGCGCGAGCGTTCGCCGCGCAAGCCCGCGCTCACGCGCTGGCGCACGCTCGCCGCCGCGACGGTGCCGATCGCGCTCGGCAAATATCCCGAGCAGCGTTACGCGCTCGTCGAAGCGCAGCCGGAAACCGGGCGTTACCGGCAGATCCGCAAGCATTTCCACCATGTCTCGCATCACATCGTCGGCGATACCAGCCACGGTCGCGGCGATCACAACCGGCTCTGGCGCATGCACTTTCAGATGCACCGGCTGTTGCTGCACGCTTGGCGGCTGCGGCTGGCGCATCCGCTGCGCGGTACGCCGCTGACGCTGCAGGCGCCGCTGGACGAAACCTGGAAGCGCGTACTGAAGGCGATGAGCTGGGAGGCGGCGCTCGCCTGTTAGAATTGCGCTCAAACCGGGGAAGCGCAATGCCGTCATTCGACATCGTATCCAAACTCGATCTGCACGAACTCACCAACGCGCTCGATCAGGCCAACCGCGAATTGGCCAACCGTTTCGACTTCAAGGGCACCGACGCCGAATTCGAGCGCAGCGAGGAAAGGGTCGTCACGCTGAAGGCCCAGGCCGAATTCCAGCTCAAGCAGATGCTCGACATCCTCAAGCAGCGCCTGGCCAGCCGGCACATCGACATCCGCGCCGCCGAGATCGCCGATGCGGAAATCAATCTCGCCACGGCGCGCCAGAAAGTGACGCTGAAGCAGGGTATCGACCAGCCAACGGCGAAGGACATCATCAAGCGCTTCAAGGACGCCAAACTCAAGGTCGAGGCGCAGATCCAGGGCGACAAGCTGCGCGTCAGCGGCAAGAAACGCGATGATCTGCAGACAGCGATGGCGTTGCTGCGCGCGGCGGCCGACATCAAACTGCCGCTGCAATACGAGAACTTCCGCGACTGATGCTCGAGATTTCGCCAAACCTACAAATTCCCGACAGCGAGCTCAGCGAGAGTTTCATTCGCGCTTCGGGCCCGGGCGGGCAGAACGTCAACAAGGTCGCGAGCGCGGTGGAATTGCGTTTCGACGTCGCGCATTCGGCCGTATTGCCCGAACCGCTGCGCGCGCGCCTGCTCGCGCGGCGCGACCGGCGCCTGACCGCCGACGGCGTGCTCGTGATCCAGGCGAACCGCTTTCGCGACCAGGCGCGCAATCGCGAGGACGCGCGCGCGCGTTTGATCGAGATCGTGCGCGCCGCCTTGCACGTGCCGAAGAAACGCGTCGCGACGAAACCGACGCGGGGCTCGCAGGAACGCCGCATCGCTTCGAAGAAAAAGCGCGCACAGCACAAGCAATCGCGTTCCAAACCGTGGAGCCACGAATGAGCGGAGCGGGATGGGTCCTGCCGGCGAACGTGCCGCAATATCCACCGTCGCTGTTCGCCGCATTGTGTCGCGGCCTGTTGCGCCTGGCCGGCTGGCGCCTCGCCGGCGCATTTCCCGACGTGCCGAAACTCGTGGTGATCGCCGCACCGCATTCGAGCAACTGGGACGCCATCATCGGCATGTTGTTCAAGGTCGGCCTGCGTCTGCAGGTGCGCTTCATCGGCAAGCGCGAAGCGTTCGTCTGGCCGCTCGGGCCGATCCTGCGCACGCTCGGCGGCATACCGATCGACCGCAGCGCCGCACACGGTGTGGTCGAGACAATCCAGCACGAATTCGCCACGCACGAACGCTTCTGGTTCGCGCTGGCGCCCGAAGGCACGCGCAAGCAAGTGCAGAAGTGGAAAAGTGGGTTCTGGCACATCGCGCGCGCCACCGGCGTGCCGATCCTGCCGGTGTATTTCCATTACCCCGAGAAGACGCTCGGCATTGGGCCGCTGTTTGAGCCAAGCGCAGACCTGGAAGCCGACATGGCGCGGATCCGCGAGTTCTACCGCCCGTGGCAGGGCCGGAACCACGGCACGGTTTAGCGTGCCGGATCAATACTGTTGTCGGCAGCTTGACGCACGAACAACCGCACCGCGAGTACACCGAGCTCGTAGAGCAGGCACATCGGAATCGCCAGCATCAGCATCGACATCACATCCGGCGGCGCGACGATCGCGGCGACGATGAAAGCGCCGAGAATCGCGTACGGGCGCTGCCGCGTGAGCTGCTCGATATTGACCCAGCCCAGCCACGCCAGGATCACGACGACGACCGGCACTTCGAAGCACAGACCGAACGCGAAGAACATCGTGATGACAAAATCCAGGTAGTGGCCGATGTCGGTCATCATCGCCACGCCCTGCGGCGTCACGCCGAGCAGGAACGTGAACACTTTCGGCAATACGACGTAATAAGCCGCGGCGCAACCCAGATAGAACATCACGACGCTGGAGACCAGCAGCGGCAATGCGACGCGTTTTTCGTGGCGGTACAAACCCGGCGCGACGAAACGCCAGGCCTGATACAACACGACGGGCATGGCCAGGAACAGGGCGACGAAGAACACCAGCTTCACCGGCGTCATGAACGGCGAGGCGACATCGATCGCGACCATCTGCGACCCGTGCGGCAGACGCTGCAGCAGCGGTTCGGCAATGAAGTGATAGATACGGTCCGCGAACGCCACCAGTGCGACGAATAAGATCAGCACCGCAGCGATCGCCTTGAGCAGGCGTTCGCGCAGTTCGATCAGATGCGAGATGAACGACTGCTCCGTACCTTCGCCGTCCTCGCGTTCAGTGCTGCTCATGATTCGCGTCGGCCGGTGGCTCGCCGCTGGCTTCGCGCACCGCGGCCCGAATGTCGGCGCTTGGATCGATCGTTTGCGCCGTCTCGCGCAGATTGCGCTTGAGCTCTTCGGCGGCGAGTTCGCGCTCGATCTCCTGCTGCACGTTGTGCCAGCTCGCGCGCGCGCGGCGCAGCAGCGCGCCGGCCGTGCGCGCGGCGCCAGGCAGCCGCTCCGGGCCGAGCACGAGCAGTGCGACGATCGCTATCAGGCCGACCTCGCCCATGCCGATATCGAACATGACGCGATCCTACCGCGGGGCGTCGGATTTCTTGTCGGCCGCGGCGGGCGCTTGCTCGGCAGTCGGATCGGCTTTCAGCTGCGGCTGCTCGGCCTTGTCGTCGCTTTGCATGCCTTTGCGGAAACTCTTGATGGCCGCGCCGAGATCTTCGCCGACGTTGCGCAACTTCTTGGTACCGAAGATCAGCACTACGACCAGCAACAACAACAGCAGATGACCAGGACTCAAACCGAACATGTACTACTCCGACTGAATTCGAACGCTTGCACTATTTACCCACTCAGCTTTCACCGCGCAGTGTACTCCTCCAGGCGGTCCCGGAAGTCCACGACGGCATTCGGCACATTGCTCATGCCGCCGCTGAAAATGCGCCGCGGCGTCGCCCCTTCGCCATAGACCGCCTCGTTCGCAGTGTTGTCGATCGCCAGCACCGAACCGTCTAGGGCGACGCCGGCGAACAAGCCACGCGAGCGCGAATACGAATAAATTTCCGCTTTCAGCTGCGCATCGGTGGCGGCATGCGCATCGCGGCCGACCGGCCCGGCCGCCACCGAGGCGTCGGCGCCGAGCGTGAACTTGCCGTGCACGATCGAATCCACGCCGCGTTGGGTGCGGAACACCAGGATCACGTCCGTCGATTCCACGCCGATTTGGAAACCGATGCTGCCGCCGCTCATGCTGATGTAGCTCGGATTGCTCCAAACGCCATCAGCGCCCTTCACTGAAATCAGGCCCGCGCCGTGGCGTCCGGCAATGACAAGTCCGGCCTTGATCACATCCGGAACGACCGCAATCGCCTGCGCTTCGGAGATCAGATTCGCCGGCAGGCGCTTGTCGGGCGCGAGCATGATCTCGGAGAGCACGCGCAACGCATTGTGCGCGCGGCCGATTTCCTGTTCGCCGGCGCTGGCCAGAACGGGCAATGCAAAAGCAAACAACGCTGCGAGCAGCCGATGCGGCATGAGAATTCCTTTTAATCGTGAACGGAGCGGTCCGCGGCAGGATACGCGCTCGCAATGGAACTATAGATGACCGCGGCGCAGCCGAGTTCGACCGGCCAGTGCGAGCACCGCAAGCAGAGCCAGCAGCGCCGGCCATGGCAACGTCGGTGTGGATGCCAGCGGCGCGGCAACGGCGCAGATGCCGGACGGAATTGCCAGACCCTTGAGGCCGATGTATTGCAGATCCGCGGCTGACTGCGGCTGGGCAGGGGTTATCGGCGCCATAATGGTCAATGCGCCGCCTAGGCTGAGTTGGCCCAGATCGCTCCACGACTGCACCGGAGTCGAATCGTTTTCCGGCGGCACGTAATCCAGCACGGTCCAGATCTGACCGGCGCCGTCGAAACCAAAGCTGGTCGTCGTGATGTACTTGCTCGAACCAAAGCTGCCAACCGGCGTTGCCGTTGCCTGGGCTGGATCGATCACGTACAAATTATTGTTGCCCTGACTTCCTGCCCCGTACAACTTGCCAGCGTTGGCGGCCAATCCCGTGACCGTCACGCCGAGGTTGCCGACATGCGAGGCTGTGGCGTTTTGGGCATCGATGCGCCAGAAATCACCGGTTCGCGCAGACATCCATAACGCGCCGTCGCAAGTGAATGCCATGCCGATGTCGAGCTGTTGGCTGGTGCCCAGATCCAGCGTGCCGACCACGGTGGCCAATCCGGTGCCGCGGTCTATCGTCAGCAGTGTCTTGCTGGCGCCGGCGTCGGACACGGCATAAAGCACGCCGGCCGGATTGAACGTCAGGCCCGTGATGTTGGCGTAGCGTGTGGGGCTCTCCAGCGGGGTTGCCCGGCCGATTTCCGTGGCCTGATGCGTCGCCAGATCAATGCTGTACAACGTGTCGAACGCTTCGGCGTAAGCGACCGGATCGGCAGCCCGTGCCTGGCTCGCAAAGACGCCAAACACGAACGCAGCGATGAAACCGCGCAGGGGCATGCAAAAATCTCGTTGTGTGTTTCTTATAGTAATCGTCAGCCGCGGCGCGCACGACGCAGCGCGGCCGAGTCTAGCAGCTATCGTTGTGAAAACAAAGCCTTAGACGGAAGATGCTAAACTGGCGTCAGGATCGAATCCTAGTTCCCAACCGGTGCCGGTGCACAGCCCCAGCTGGCACAAGCGTTTGTGCCCGAAACCCTAGAATATGACCGAAACGCCAATCGCCAGCGCACTGCCTAATTCCAACGCAACGGCAGTGCTGCTGCTCAACCTCGGCACGCCGGACGCGCCGACGCCGGCCGCGGTGCGCCGGTATCTCGCGCAATTTCTGAGCGACCCGCGGGTGATCGATTACCCGCGCTGGTTCTGGCTGCCACTGTTGCATGGCGTGATTCTGCGCGTGCGGCCGCGCGCCTCCGCGCGCGCGTACGCGAAGATCTGGACGTCGCAGGGTTCGCCATTACTGGTCAACAGTCAGGCGCTCGCGGACAAGCTGGCCGCGACGGGTCTGCGCGTGGCACTGGCAATGCGCTATGGCAAACCGGCGATCGATACCACGGTTGACCGGCTGCTCGCGCAAGGCGTCAAGCGCCTGCTGCTGCTGCCGTTGTATCCGCAGTATTCGGCCACATCCACCGCGAGTGCGTTCGACGCGGTGTTTGCGGCTCTGCAGCGCCAGCGCGTTTGGCCTGAGGTGCGCAGCATCAACGATTACCATGCCGAGCCCGAGTACATCGCCGCGCTGGCCGAGAGTGTGGAGAAGTACTGGCTCACGCACGGCCGCGGCGAGCGCCTGCTGCTCTCGTTCCACGGTATTCCGCAGCGTTATATTGATGCGGGCGACCCGTATCGCGAGCAGTGCCTGGGTACGGCCCGCCTGCTGCGCGAGCACCTGGGCATGACCGAGGCCACGCTCGAAGTCGTGTTCCAGTCGCGCGTTGGCCGGGAACAATGGCTCACGCCCTATACCGATGTGAGGCTCGCGAAATTGGCGCGCGAAGGCGTGCGTCATGTGCAGGTACTGTGTCCGGGGTTCGCCGTGGATTGCCTGGAAACGCTCGAGGAAATCGCGCTGCGCGGCCGCGAACAGTTCGTTGCCGCCGGCGGTCAGCGCCTGGACTACATTCCGGCGCTGAATGACAGCGCAGCGCACGTGCGCGCACTGCGTCGCGTGATCGCACGTCACAGCCAGAGCTGGGTGTGAGCGGCGCGCGCGAAATCGAGATCGAACTGCCGCACCTGCGCCTCGCGGCGCGCGCATTCGGCAATCCGGCGCTGCCCAAACTGCTGGCGTTGCACGGCTGGCTAGACAATGCGGCGTCATTCGACCGGCTCGCACCGTTGCTTTGTGCACATTTCCATATTGTCGCACTCGACCTGCCCGGTCACGGCCGCTCGGCGCACCGGCCGCCGGGGTTGTGGTACCACTACGTCGATTATCTCGGCGACGTGCTCGCCGCGGTTGATGCGCTCGGCTGGCAACGCTTCAGCCTGCTCGGGCATTCGCTGGGCGGCGCGATCGCGAGCATGATCGCCGGTGTCGCGGCTGAGCGCATCGAACGCCTGCTGCTGATCGAAGCGCTCGGGCCGATGAGCCTGCCACCGGAACAGACGTTGGAGCACCTGCGGCGTTCACTCGGCGAACGCGGGCAGGTCGGCACGCTGCGCGTGTTCGCGAACGAAGAGGAAGCTGCGCTGGTGCGCGTGCGCGGCAACGGGCTGCTCGCGCTGTCGCGCGACGCCGCGATGGCGCTGATCGCGCGCGGCACGATGGCTGTCACCGGCGGCGTGAGCTGGTCGTCGGATCAACGCCTGACGCTGACCTCGCCGCTGCGCTACACCGAGGAGCAGATCTTGTCGGTGCTCGCCGGCATCAGCGCGCCGTCACTGCTGGTGCTGGCCGACCCGAGTCCACCGTTCTTGAGCGAACAGATGATCGCGCGCCGGGTAGCTCAAGTGCCGGGCATCCGCGTCGTGCGCATTGCGGGCAGTCATCATCTGCATCTGGAAGATCCGCAGCCGGTGGCCGATGTAATTCTGGATTTCATTGCGGCGCCGCCGCAGGCATAGGGTGCATCAATGGATGCGCCGTTTTACCTGCAGCAGCGCGTCCGCGATGAGTCGCACGCTTATTCGCCGATCAGGCGCGCGAGTTCCGCCTTCAAGGCATGCCCGCTGACTTTGAGCCAGTCGCGCTGTGCGCGCCAATCCGGATACAGCGATTCAACCAGCGCCCAAAAACGCGGCGAATGATCGCGGATACGCAGATGACAAAGCTCATGCACGACGACGTAACGCAGCGCCTCGAGCGGCGCGAGCGCGAGTGCGAGATCGAGCGTGACCCAATCACGCGTATCCAGGCTGCCCCATAGACTCTTGAGCGGCTTCACGCGCACGCCGTGCGGACCGCGGCCGAGTTCGGCTGTGTAACGCGCCAGATAACGCGACACATCACGGCGGATCTGCGCCTGCAAATACGAGTGCAGCAGCGAACGCGCCGCGGCAAGACTCTGTTTGTTGTGCGGCTTGGGCAGCGACAGCACCAGGCGATCGCCGCTCAGTTCGACCCGCGGATATGGCCCGTCGCGCCATTGCAGACGCGTGGTTTCGCCGCGCAGCGGAATCAACGTCGGTACGCCGGCTTTCAGTTTCGGCGGGCCACACACATCGAGCTTGAGTTCATCGAGCTTGCGTTCGAGCCAGCTCGCGTGCTGGCGCAGGAACGCGAACACCTGCGCCGGGTGCGTGCCTTGCGGGTAGGACACGCGCGCGCCGCCGGAGGTGACAGTCAGGCGCAGGCGCCGCGCGCGCGGATGCGCGCTGCGCCGCACCTTGATGGTGTCGCCATCCGACGTAGCCAGTTCGAGAAAATTGTTGTCCGCGACGGTCATGGGAAGATCCCGCCCCGGTGACTTGCTACTTGTCGCTCGGCCGGGGCAAGCCGAACCACTGCGTGAGTTTCAGCAACAGACGTTCCAGTTCCAGTGTCATCAGCGCCAACACTGCATCGAGCTCGGCGACACTTGAGTCGCGGTCGGTTTCGCCGAGTTCGTCTTGCACCTGGTCGAGGAAGCGCAGCTTGCGCACGGTGAGGTCTTCCCCGAGCGCGAAACCGATGCGATCTTCATATACCAGGCCGAGCTGGAACACCTGCTTTCCCGATTTGAGATGCTCTCGCACCTCATCGGTTTCAAGGTCCTGGCGGCGGCAACGCACCACGGCGCCGGCTTCGGCCGGGTCACGCAGTTCGCATTCGTCGCCCAGAACTAATCCCGCCGGTAGCTTGCCATGGATCAACCAGTCCGTCATCAGACTTCGCGGCGATTCTTCAGGGGCCATCGGCACCACCGGAAAGCTGCCGAGTGCTTCGCGCAACTGCGTCACGGCAGTTTCGGCCGACTTGCGACTGCTCGTATCCAGCACCACCCAGCCGGATTTTAGCGACAGATAGCAGCCTGTTCGCGACATTTTTGTAAAAGCGCGCGGCAGCAGATCGGTGAGCACTTCGTCTTTGAGCCGCTTGCGTTCCTTGGAGCCGATCTTGCGATGTTCTTTTTCGCTGATCTTCTTCAAACGTGCAGACAATTCATCAGAAACGACCGAATTGGGCAGCAATCGTGCCTCGTTCGCGATGTAGAGCAGGACGTAATCCCCTACGCGATGCGTCAGCACCTCCTCATCGCGTCCATGCGGCGAGATGAACCCGCTGGTGGACAGCTCGATCGGCCCGGGTGGGCGCAGTCGGTGCTGGTCGAGTTTGCTTTCCAGCGATTTGAGCGATTTGGCGGTGTGTTCGGAGAAACGAAAAAGCGTCAGGTTGCGAAACCACATGAGAGGAACCGGATTGGGAGGGAAAGTCGGGGCGGTTATTCGGCGGCGTCGCCGAGCAACCAATCGATTGGACTTGAATATTGCGGCGTTCGGCTGCCGAGCGCAGCGAAGTCGAACAGCTTGCAGTCGGCGAGGTGCGAAGGCGCGATCGCAGTCAACGCGCGAAACACATTCTCGATACGGCCCGGGTGCTGGCGTTCCCATTCCTGCAACATTTGCTTGATCGCCTTGCGTTGCAGGGTTTCCTGTGAGCCGCACAAATTGCACGGCATGATCGGGAATTGCTGCTCCTGTGCATAGTCGGCGATGTCGCTTTCGCGACAGTAGACGAGCGGCCGGATCACGACGTGCTTGCCGTCGTCGGAGAGCAGTTTCGGCGGCATCGCCTTGAGCGTCGAGTGATGGAACATGTTGAGGAACAGCGTCTCGACGAGGTCGTCGCGATGATGGCCGAGCGCGATTTTCGTGAACCCTTCGCGTTCGGCGAAGTTGTACAGCGCGCCGCGGCGCAGTCGTGAGCACAGCCCGCACATCGTCTTGCCCTCCGGCACGACGCGCTTGACCACGCTGTAGGTGTCTTGCTCGACGATATGAAACGGCATATCGAGCGCACGCAGATACGTCGGCAGAACTTGGGCGTCGTAATGAGGCTGCTTCTGATCCAGATGCACGGCGACGAGTTCGAAGCGTACCGGCGCCTTGGCTTGCAACTGGCGCAGCAATGTCAACAGCGTGTACGAATCCTTGCCGCCGGACAGACACACCATCACGCGATCGCCGTCCTCGATCATGTTGTAGTCGGCGATCGCCTGCCCGCATTGGCGGCGCAAGCGCTTGGCCAGTTTGTGCGCGTCGATCGGGTGTTTGCGGGCGGCGAGCGTCATGGCGTTGCGGGGAAAAAGCGAGTCATCTATTTTACGCCGGAATGCGATCTCGCTAGCGGCCGGCGCCGGCGCTAGACTGATCCCATGCAGTCGCGAGCCTTCCATGCTTGAAGAAAACGGTGAAATCGCCAGACAGCTCGTCGAGCTGCGCATTGAACATCGCGATCTCGATAGCGCGATCGCGCGCCTTGCAGCCGACGCGCGCTGCGACGAGCTGCAACTCAAGCGCATGAAGAAGCGCAAATTGCTGCTCAAGGATGCGATCGCGAAACTGGAGAGCAAGCTGATTCCGGATCTGGATGCCTGATCGTTGCCGAGCCGTTGCTCGGCGCGGTACTCCACGCCGCTGTGCAGCCTCGACCTTCGCGTTCCGCTACGCTTCGGTCTCGGGCGCGACGTCTTTCGTGGCATCACGCGAACGCTCGCCCTCACCCGGCGCCAACTTCAGAATTCCGTGGCGGATCTCGCGGCTCAATATCACTTTCGCGTCACGCACGATGTCTTCCAGCGCCGCATCGAATTCGAGTTTGCCGTTGTCGTCGGGCCAGATCACGCGGCGTTCGCGCAGTTTCTGGATGAAACCGCGAAACAAGGACCGGTCGAAGAACTCCGGCGCATTGAGTTCGTGCAGCAGCGACAAGCGCTGCGCTGTCAAGGTGCACAGGTTTTCCAGTTCGCCGGCGCTCAAGCTGTGCGGACCGTTGCGTACGAGCAGGGCGATTGCGATGTAGTAGCGTTCGAACGCCTGCAGCATGCTGTGCGCTATCGTGCGCAGCTGGTAAGCGCTGTCGCTCTGGCCCGGTTCGCGGGCGAGAATGCGGCCTTCGTCGATGTGGGCTAGCAAGCCGCGGCGCACGAAGAATTCGACCGTCGCGTCCAGGTGCGCGGCGAACTCGTCCTCACTCCACGACAGGAACAGTTCGGCCTGGATGAACGGATAAATGATGCGGCCAAGGCGCACGATCGACGCGCGTGCCATGCGCCGATTGTTGAGGAAACAGCATGCCACCCATGCTGCCGCTGCGAACAGGTGCAGCACGTTGTTGCGGAAATACGAGAGCAGCACGGCGTTATCGCCCTCGCACATCAGCACGTCGCCGAGCGGATGCGCTACGCGTTGTATCCAGCCCATGCGTTCGCCATAAGCGATGATGGCCGCAGGCGCCAGTTCCGTGATCGTCACGCGATCCGAATACGGCATTTCCGCGAGCAGGGTTTTGACCAGTTCGAGCTGCGCCAGCAGATCGGATTCGGCCATCGCATGTTTCGGCGTCGACAGGATCGCCAGCGCGAGCAGATTGATCGGGTTGACGTCGGCGGCGCGGTTGATGTTGACCTGGATCTGCTCGGCGAGCGCATCGATCACCCCGCCCATCCATTCCGGCTTTGCGTCGGGATTGCTGGTGGCTGCGCGCCAGTCCGGACTCGCCGCTTCGAGCAGCGGCGCCAGCGCGATCGGCTCGCCGAAATTCAGCGCGACATGGCCGTAATGCTGGCGCAGCACCTGACGCATGCCGGTCAGCAGGCCCCACCAGGATTCCTTTTGCTTGGGTTTACCGGACAGTTCGCCGATATAGGACTTGCCCTCCATCAGTTTTTCGTAACCGATGTAGACCGGTTGGAACAACACGGGTCGGCGTGGCGCGCGCAGATACGCGCGCACCGTCATCGCCAGCATGCCCGCCCGCGGCGCGAGCGGGCGCCCGGTGCGCGAGCGGCCGCCTTCGACAAAATATTCGAGCGGCACACCGCGCTCGATCAACTGCGCCAGGTATTCGTTGAACACGACGGAGTACAGCGCATTGCCCTTGAAGCTGCGGCGCAGGAAAAACGCCCCGCCACGGCGCAGCAGCGGCCCGAGCACCGGCAGATTCAAATTCACGCCCGCGGCGATGTGCGGCACGACGACGCCGGAGCGGTAGAGCTGGTAGGACAACAACAGGTAGTCGGCGTGGCTGCGATGGCACGGCACGTAGATGATTTCGTGTCCGGGCGCTGCCGCGCGCGCCTTGTCGAAATGGCGCATCGCAATGCCGTCGTAGAGCTTGTTCCAGAACCACGTCAGCATGAACGACACGGAGCGCACGAACGGGTGCGAATAGTCGGCGGCGATTTCCCAGGCGAAATCCCGGGCGCGTTTGCGCGCCTGGTCGAGCGAGGTTTTTTCCTTGGTCGCGGCAGCGGCGATGGCATCGCGTACCGGTTCGGCATCGAGCAGCGCGTCGATGACGGTGCGCCGGTGCGACAGATCCGGGCCGATGACGTGCGCGCGGATGCGGCGGAAATGTACGCGCAGGACGCGTTGCATCTTGCGCACCTGGCGGTCGGCAGGCGCATCGCCCGCGCTCGCGATGGTCTCGCGCAGGCGCACCGGCGGCGAGAACTGCACGATCGTGTCACGGCCGTTCAGCAGCAGCGCGAGCAGCCGGCGAAAGCGGCCGACGACGACCCAGTTTTCGGAAAACAACACGCGAAACCAACCGCTGTCGCGATCCGGCGCGCGGCCCACGAAGATCGAAACGGGCACCAGTTGCGCATCGAGATCCGGATTGGCGCGCAGGGTTTCCAGCAGCGCCGCGAGCGTCTGCGAGTGCGAGCGCGGTTTGCGCCGGCGCAGCAGCCACGGTTCGCGCCGCGCCAGCGCAAACATCGTGCGCGGCCGATGCAGGGTGCCAAGCTGCAGCGGCTGCAACGGTTCGGGCAGACCGGCCTCACGGCAGGCCTGTTCGAGAATCAGCGTGTCGGAAAGCCCATAACGCTCGGTGACATAGATAATCGGCTGCGCCGGATCGAGCTGCGCGCTCACGTTCACCGGTACACGGCGGATTTGCAGCCAGGGCTCGACGATGCGACCTAGCGCGCGCAACCACCAGGGCGCGCGCGGCGGTTCGGTCGATGCGGAAGCGATGGGTGCGGGGGCGTCCATGACCCGTTAATTGTAAGGGACGCCCGTGTTCAAAAAGCATTACTCGCCACGTGGCTCGGCCTCCGGCCCGGCTTCGCCGTTCGCGATCGCTCCTGCGATCGCAGTGGCCCGCCGAAGCGGGCTACTGTTTGCTCGAGACGGCGCGGTTTTACTTCGCCGTTTCCGGCGTCTGCGCGGCCGTGGCGGGCGCGTTGCCGGCGATCTCCGTCGCGTGCTTCTTCCACTTCTCGATCGCGTCCTTGCCGTACCACTTGCCATCGACGCGCACGAGATCGCTTTCGGTGGAGAACGGCGTGTCGAACGCGACGTAGCTGATCTTCACTTTCGCGGTGTCACCGGTCGCGGCGACGGTCTGCACCTTCACCGAATCCAGCGCCTTGTCCATGTTCAGGCCGTACACCGCGAGCACCTGCTTGACCCCGCCGAGCACCAGGCCGGCCTTCTGCATGCCCTGCTCGTAGCTCAGTGCGCGCGCTTCATCGATGGACTTCAGATTCAAGTCGCGCGCGGTCTTGCAGATCACCGCGATCGCGCTCTTGACCAGCACCGGGTCGGTGAACTTCGTGGTCTGTGCCCATTTCGCCGTGGCATCCAGCAGCTGCGTGACCTGCTGCTTCTGCGCGTCGGTCATATCCTTGTTCTGCTGAATCGCGCTCTGCGCAAAGCCTTGGCCCATCGCGATCATCATCGGCAGCTGCGCCTGCTGCTTGTCGAACTCATCGAGCTGCGGCTTGATCTCGGCGAACATCTTGTCTTCGGCGCCCGGTGCGGTCAGCTTCGCCATCGTCTCGGTGAACTGCTTGCGGTCTTCCTCGGTCACCGGTTCGGAATTGATGTCCTTGTTCCAGTCGGCCTTGAACTTGGCGTATTCACCCGGCGGCAGGCTCGCCGCGAACAGTGCGGCCAGATTGTTTTCGCGCAGCGCTTTGACGGCGCCGGCGACGGACGCTTCCGGCGTGACTGCTGCGGCCACGGCGGGTGACGCCGAAGCGGTCGGTGCGGTCGCGGCAGGTTGTTGATCACAGCCGAAACCGGCGGCGGCCAGCGCCGCTAGCAAAGCGATGCGTGTCAGTTTTTGCATTGGTGTCTCCCCAGAGAACGGTGGCTGGAAAAAGAACGAGGGCGGTCACTGTAGTGAGCACCTCGGGCGAAGGCAAGCGGAACGCGCCTGGCTCGGTCAGGCGCTGTTCAATGGTGATAGCCGGAATCCGCAGCCACTTTGCCGCGGAATACGCGATACGAATACGCCGTGTAGGCAAGCACTGCCGGAATCATGAACAACGCGCCGACGAGCACGAAACCTTGCGAACTCGGCGGCGACGCGGCTTGCCAGATCGTCAGTGTGGGCGGCACGATGTTCGGCCAAATGCCGGACACGAGGCCGAGAAAGCCGAGTACGAAGAAACACAGCGACAGCATGAAGGGCTGCAATTCTTCGTTGCGCAACACGGCGCGCCAGAGCAGTGCCGCATTCAGCGTTGCCAGGACCGGCACCGGCGACAGATAGAGAAAACTCGGCCAGGTGAACCAGCGCGTCATCAGGCGCGGGTCGAGAAACGGCAGCCAGGAACTGACGAGCAGCATGAAAGCGATCACGCCGAGCATCAGCGGTCGCGTGAGATCGAAAGCAATACGTTGCAGGCGGCCGTCGGTCTTCAAGATCAGCCAGGTCGCGCCGAGCAGAGCGTAGCCGAACACGAGCGCAACGCCGGTCAGCATCGAGAACGGGCTGAACCAGGCAAAGGCCGCTTCGTGCACGTACTTGCCACCTTGCAGCGGCATGCCTTCGACGACGGCGCCGAGAATCAAGCCCTGCATGAAAGTGGCGATCGTCGAGCCGACGTTGAACGCGACGCCCCAGACCCAGCGCGAGCGCCGTGCCTTGAAGCGGAATTCGAACGCGATGCCGCGGAAGATCAGCGCGATCAGCATGGCGAGCATCGGCAGATACAACGCCGACAGCACGATCGAATACGCCCGCGGAAACGCGGCCATCAGGCCGGCACCGCCCATCACCAGCCAGGTCTCGTTGCCATCCCAGATCGGCGCGGCGGTATTCATCATGTGGTCGCGCTGCGCATCGTCATCAGCGAACGGCGTGAGAATGCCGATACCGAGCACGAAACCGTCGAGCAGCACGTACATGAGCACGGCGAAACCGATGATCAGGTACCAGACGACGGGTAGCACGTGTTCGGCAGTCACAATTCTTCATCTCCCAGCGACAATGGCCGCGCCGCAGTCCGTATCGCGCGCCGCTGCGGCGCGCGCACCGGGCCGATACGCAACATCTGCAACAGGTACCAGGTGACGAAGCCGAACACGAGCAGATAAACGACGACGTAGACGATCAGCGAGGCGAGCACGCTGCTCGCCGGCACGTTCGTGCTGGTCGCCTCGGCGGTGCGCAACACACCGTACACCACCCAGGGCTGGCGCCCGACCTCGGCGACGAACCAGCCGGTCAGCAGCGCGATGAACCCGCTCGGCATCATCCACAGCCAGGCGCGCAGGTACCAGCGCGAGGCCAGCGTACCGCGCTTCCATTTGACCAGCCCCCACCACGCCAGCGCGAGCATCGCAAAACCCAGGCCCACCATGATGCGGAATGCGAAGAACGGAATCGCCACCGGCGGCCGATCAGCGGGCGCGAAATCCTTGAGCCCCTTGACGGTGCCGTCGAACGAATGCGTGAGGATCAGGCTGCCCAGCTGCGGCACATCCAGCGCGTAATCGTTGCGTTCGGCCGCTTCGTCCGGCCAAGCGAACAGCGTCAACGGCACACGCGACTGCGTTTCCCAGCGCGCCTCGATGGCCGCGAGTTTCGCCGGCTGGTTTTCGCGCACCTGCAGGCCCGTCGCGTCGCCGACCAGTATCTGCAGCGGCGCGACGATTGCGACGAATGCGAGTGCGGATTTGAAGCCGAGCCACGCCTTGTCCTCAAAGCGGCCTTGCAGCAGATACAGCGCGCTGATGCCGCCGATCACGAACGCCGTGGTCAGGAACGCGGCGAGCACCATGTGCGGCAGGCGGTAGAGGAACGACGGATTGAATACGACGGCCCACCAGTCCAGCGGATAGAACACGCCCGCCTTGATCTCGTACCCCGCCGGCGTCTGCATCCAGCTGTTCGCCGACATGATCCAGAACGTCGAGATCAGCGTGCCGAGCGCGACCATGCAGGTCGCAAAGAAATGCGTGCGGTGACTCACCCGCTCCCAGCCGAACAGCATCACGCCGAGAAACGTCGCTTCCATGAAAAACGCGGTGAGCACTTCATAGTTCAGCAGCGGGCCGACCACGTTGCCGGCGGCGGTCGAGAAACCCGCCCAGTTCGTGCCGAACTGGAAACTCATGACGATACCGCTGACCACGCCGACGCCGAACGACACGGCGAATATCTTCAGCCAGAAGAAATACAGGTCGCGCACATAATCTTTGCGCGTGCGCAGCCACAGCGCTTCGAGAAACGCGAGCCAGTTCGCCAGGCCGATCGTGAATGCCGGGAACAGGATATGAAACGAGATCACGAACCCGAATTGCAGGCGCGACAGCAGAATGGCTTCGAACATCGGCGCCTCCATGGCCAGCAGCGGATTATCGCATGGTAACGTCGACATCCGTTCGCCCTGAGCGTAGGCGCGAAGCGCCGAAGTCGAAGGGCAATCGCGAGCGGCGTTTCGACTTCGTTCGCTGCACTCACTACGCTCAACGCGAACGGGTGTAGGGTTCTCTCAGTCGGCCAACAGACTGGCCAGCCGCGCTATATGCGAGCCCGCGACTTCGCGCTTCGTTTCCGCATCGAGCTCCGCATCGCGGCCGTCCCAATGCAAATCGTCCGGCGGCAGCTCGGCAAGGAAGCGACTCGGCTCGTTCGCGATGATTTCGCCGTAGCGGCGCGAGCGCGACGCATACGACAGGCATAGGCGCTCCTTCGCGCGCGTAATGCCGACGTAGAACAGGCGGCGCTCTTCTTCAGTCCGGCCCTCGTCGATGCTGCCGGCGTGCGGCAACGTGCCGTCCTCGACGCCGACGATGTAGACGAAGCGGAATTCCAGACCCTTGGCGGAATGCAGCGTCATCAACCGCGCCTGATTGCCGGACTCCTCGCGATCGGCATGCGCGAGCAGCGCGAGCTGGGCGGCGAGATCGCCGGTGCGCGTGCCGTTCTTCTGCATCGCGCGAAACCAGCCGGCGAGTTCCGTGAGGTTTTCCATACGCCGCTGCAAGGCGGCGGGATCGCGTGTCTCCTGGCGCAGATGCGCGGCGAACCCGGTGCGCTGCACGATCGCCTCGACGAGATCTGCGGCGGACGTGTTGCGCATCGCCGTAGCGAATTCATCGATGAGCGCGGTGAAGCCGGCCAGCGCCGACGCCGGCCGCGGCGCGAGCTGTCTGAGCACAGCATCGCTGTGCGCGGCGTGCAGCATGGACGCGTGCTTGGACTGGGCAAGTTCGCCGAGCTTCTCCAGTGTCGTCGCGCCGATCTCGCGGCGTGGCACATTGGCGATGCGCAAGAACGCGGCATCGTCCTCGGGATTCACGATCAGGCGCAGATAGGCGAGCAGGTCCTTGACCTCGCCGCGTTCGAGGAACGCGGTGCCGCCGGTCACTCGATACGGCACCTGGGCCAGGCGCAAGGCTTTTTCAAACGCGCGCGACTGGTGATTGCCGCGATACAGGATGGCGAATTCGTTCCACGAGGTCTTGTGCAACTGTTGCATGTGCGCGATATCGGCGGCGATGCGCTCGGCTTCATGCTCGTCGTCGCGGCAGGCGAGCACGCGGATCGGTACGCCTTCGCGATGTTCGCTCCACAGGCGCTTCTCGTGCACGTGCGGGTTGTGCCGGATCAGCGCATTCGCGGTGCGCAGAATCCGTGCGCTGCAACGATAATTTTGTTCGAGCTTGAGCACCTGCAGCGCCGGGTAATCACGCGCAAGCTCATCCAGATTGCCGGGATTCGCGCCGCGCCAGGCATAGATCGACTGATCGTCGTCGCCGACCGCGGTGAACGCGCCGCGCGCGCCGGCGAGGTGCTTCACCAATTCATATTGCGCGGCATTGGTGTCCTGGTATTCGTCGATCAGCAGATAGCGCAGGCGCTCCTGCCAGGCCGCGCGCGTCTCGTCATCGGACTGCAGCAGCGCCAGCGGCAGGCGAATCAGGTCGTCGAAATCGACGGCATTGAATGCCACCAGGCGTTTTTGATAACGCGCATACAAGTCCGCCGCCTCGCGCTCGCGCGCGCTGCGCGCCTGCTCCGCCGCGGACTCGGGCGAAAGACCATTGCCCTTGGCGCTGGAAAGCAGATGCCGCAACGCGAACAGCTGGTCGGGTTTGCTCGCCGCCGGCGCCAGATCCTTGACGATTGCCGCGCTGTCGTCGGCATCGAGCACGGAAAAGCCGCGTTTCAGATTCAGTTTTGCGTGTTCGATCTGCAGGAACTTCAGGCCCAGCGCGTGAAACGTGCACACGGACAGCTCCTGCGCCGCGTCGCCCTTGACCAGTTTTGCGACGCGTTCGCGCATTTCGCGCGCGGCCTTGTTGGTGAACGTGATTGCGGCGATCTTGTGCGGCGCCAGATGCCGGCGCGCGATCAGGTGCGCGATTTTTTCGGTGATTACACGCGTCTTGCCCGAACCCGCGCCAGCGAGCACGAGCAGCGGTCCGTCGCAGTAGTCGACGGCAGCGCGTTGTTGCGGATTGAGGGACATGGCGCACGCGCGAAACGGGGACGCATTGTAACCGCAGTAACCCGAACCGTTCGTGCTGAGCGTAGCGCAGCGAAGTCGAAGCACGAGCCCCTTCGACTTCGGCGCTCCGCGCCTACGCTCAGGGCGAACGGAGTGTGATGTCCCCGCTCACGTTGCCGCCATCCTCGATGGTGAGGTGCGGCAACCGCAGTTCGCGCAGATACGCACCGCCGCGCACGACGCCGAACAGCATCGCCAGCGTCGCCGCGGCGCCGGCGATCAGGCAGGAATCGGCGACGACGCTGACGCTGGCAAAACTCTGCACCGGCTTGCCGCTGCGCGGATCGACGATATGCGAATAGCGCTTGCCGTCGATAAGCAGTGCCCGTTCGTAATCGCCGCTCGTGGCGAGTCCGCCGCGTGGAAGTTCGATGCGCGCGGAAGCGCGATTCTGCGCGCGCGGAGCCTTGATGCCGACGCTCCAGGGCGTGCCGTCCCGGTGCGGCCCGATCAAGGCCAGATCGCCGCCGAGATCGACGACTCCGGCATCGATGTCGGCGTCGCGGCACAGTTGCGCGCAGCGGTCCGCCGCATATTCCTTGACGATGCCGCCCAGGTCCAGGCGCATGCCCGGCTGCAGGTGCAAGCGCGGACGCTGCCAGCCGAGACGATGCCAGCCGACGCTGCGCAGCGCCTGCGCGATCTGCTCGGCGCTGGGCACGCGTCCGCATTGCGCATCCCATAAGCGCGTGAGCGGAGCCGCGGTGATGTCGAACAGGCCGTCGCTTTGCGCGTGCAGCGCGGCGGCGAAATCGAGCAGGTTCGCGGTTTCCGCATCGACTTCGACGGACTCTCCGGTTCGTGCCGCAAGCTGCGCGATGAAACTGTCGTCGCGATAATGCGAATACTTTTTATCGAGGCGTTCGCACTCCACACGCACGGCCGCCAGTGCCCGCTGTGCGGCCTGCGCGTCGGCTTCGACGTGCAGCGCACAGGGGCAACCCATGGTGGAAAAATCGAACTTGTATAGCGCCGCGCTCAATCGAAATGAAAATCCAGTCCGGCGAACAGTCGCGTGTAGCTGACGGTGCCGGGGTTCGCCGCGCCGCCGCTGTCGAGCGCGAGACCCGTCGTGGCATGGTAGCGCTCGGCGCCGGCGTTGAGTTCCCAGCGTCCGAAACGCTTGCGCACATCGAGATTCGCCGACACCGCGCCGAAGCCGCCCAGACGGTAATCGCTGGAGAAATAGCGCTCGTCCGGCGTAGCGAAGAACGGCGCGTAGAAACGCGCGCTGTCTTGCGTGTAGTAGCGCAGACCGGGTATGAGCTGCCAACCTTCGCGCAGGTGCTGATACCAAGCCAGTGCGAGCGTCAGTGAATGCTGACCCCAGCTGTTCGCCGCCAGGCGCGTATCCGCGTGCAGCGCAGCGTCCGCATTCACGGCATAGCGATAGCGCACCAGCCATGCCGCTTCGCTGCGGCTGTCCGGGCGCGTGTCGGCTTGCAGGCTGTCGGCGACGACGATCAATTTGTAGGGATCGGACAGATAGCCGCTCTGATAATTGAGCTGGACGCCGCTTTCGATCACCGCGTCCTTGCTCAATACCCAGCTCAGGCTGCCGAACACCGACGCGGTGTTCTTCTGGGCGCGTTCGACGCGGTGATAGAGCAAGGCGTCGGTCGGCCGCAGCAGATCATGCGAAAAACTTCCGCCAAAACCGAGCGTGAGCGCCGAACTCAGCGGCAGCGTGCGTTCGGCGCCGAGCGCGGTGGCGTGGTAATCGCGTTCCTGCGAGTACGCCGCGTTAAACGAGGTCGTGTCGTTGTTGCCGGCATCGTGCGTGAATGCGGCTGTTACTGCGCTGCGATGATCGCGAATCGTCGCGCCGCTGAGCACTTCCAGCGGCTTGTTGTCCGGTCCAGGCACGAGATACCACGGCGAAGAGCCGCTCATCACTTCGTGCACGGCATTCAACGACAGCGTATTACGGTTGCCGAGCGCCGTGTCGAGCGCGAACTGCTGCGTGTCGACGTGATAGCGGCGCGGATCGCCCTCGGTTACGGGAGCGGAGATCGCGTCTTCGTCGTAGACGTTGAAACGGTAGCCGACGCTGTGCGCACCGCCGCTCTCGTCGGCGCGCACATCTTTGTGCCCGAGCAGCGCGGCTGAAGCCGCGAGCAGCAGCGATAAGGAAGGTGAGGAACGCCCGTTCATCAGTTGCAGCCGCAGCCGCCGCCGGCGGCGCCGATCGCGCCGGTCGTGCCTTCCTTGCTGAAATAGGTGTGGTTGTCGATCGCGGCTTTGAGCGGATCGGGATCCCAGCGCATGTCCCAGCGCGCCAGGCGGCCGCGTTCCCATGGCTGCACCGGTGCGCTCGCACAGCCCGCCAGCATCGCGGCCGCGAGCAGCAGCGCCAGACTACGGCGCAGGTTTGCCGAGCAGGCCGGCGATTTCTTTTTTGAGTACATCGATGTCCTTGGGCTCGAAGCCGACATGGCGCGCGCGCACGACGCCGTCGCGGTCGATCAGATACGACGACGGCATGCCCTTGAGATCGAACGCCTTGGCGACGTCGCCTTGTGGATTTTGCAGCGTCGTATACTTCACCGGGTGCTCGGCGAGAAAGGTTTTCGCATCGGCGACGTCTTCGTCCAGCCCGATCGCGAGGACGACAAAGTCCGCCGCCGCGAAATCGTTGCGCAGTTTGTCATACAGCGGCAGCGATTGCCGGCACGGGCTGCACCACGATGCCCAGAAATCCACGAACACGACCTTGCCGCGCAACTCGGCAAGGCTCACCGGTGGCGCGGAGTCGAATGTCGGCAGACGGAACGCCGGCGCGGGTGCGCCGGGTTCCACCGCAATTACCGGCGCGGCCGCGGCTAAGAGTGCCGCGGCCAACGCGAGTCGGCTTATTGCGGACATGTCGTACCGGCTATCTGGGTCAGGCGTTGAATCGCCAGCGGCGTGTCGTTCTCGCCGTTGTAACCGGGCACGTCGGAATGCCAGCTCACGGTACCGTCATTGCAGCCGCTGAACGCGAACGTGAGATGGCCCCAGAGCGAGGTATCGTTCGGCACGCGGTGGATGTCGGCGGGATTGAAATTCGGCGGGAATCTCGCACCGACGAGCAGCACCGCCGGCAGCGTGACCGTGCTGGTCGACGGATCGTAGTCGCCC
>Ga0207680_10000315_pt1 | contig 23156 bp, 25 predicted proteins | sample KBSS23metaG_FD_184321 | JGI IMG/M metagenome (GOLD analysis project Ga0207680, IMG submission 184321) | Switchgrass rhizosphere microbial communities from Kellogg Biological Station, Michigan, USA - KBS S2-3 metaG (SPAdes) (version 2) | ecosystem: Host-associated > Plants > Roots > Rhizosphere...
GGTTTTCATCGCGCATCGGCGCGGTGCAGCCTTCCAGATACGACACGCTCGCGCGTTCCTCGGCGATGATCAGCGTGCGCTCGAACTGGCCGGTGTCGCGCGCGTTGATGCGGAAATACGTGCTCAATTCCATCGGACAGCGCACACCTTTCGGAATAAACACGAAGCTGCCGTCGGAGAACACCGCCGAGTTCAACGCGGCGAAATAGTTGTCGCTGGTCGGCACCACACTGCCCAGATATTTCTGTACGAGTTCCGCATGCTCGCGGACCGCCTCGGACATCGGACAGAAAATCACGCCGGCGGCGGCAAGTTCCTTGCTGAATGTGGTGCCGACCGAAACCGAATCGAACACCGCGTCGACCGCCACGCCGGCCAGACGCGCGCGTTCGTGCAGCGGCACGCCGAGTTTGTCATAGGTTTCCAGCAGTTTCGGATCGACGTCGGCCAGCGATTTCGGCCGGTTCTTCGGCTGCGAGAAGTAGCTGATCGCCTGGAAATCGATCGGCGCGATCTGCAGCTTCGCCCAGTGCGGCGGCGTCATCGTCAACCAATGCCGATACGCCGCGAGACGCCACTGCGTCATCCATTCCGGTTCTTGCTTGCGCGCGGAGATCGCGCGCACGACGTCCTCATTCAGGCCCGGCGGCAGGCTTTCGCTTTCGATATCGGTGACGAAACCGGCGTCATAGCGACGGTTGAGCGCGCCCTGGATTTCGCGTTCGACGGTGCTCATGTCACGGCCACCTGCAGCGGAATCGCGGCGCGTTTCCGCGGCGCAGGTTTGAGCATGTCGGCGAGCGTCACGCTCGCCAGCGCATGCGCTATCGCCTGATTGATGCGCTGCCAGTTCACGCGCACGCCGCAATGCGACTCGTGGTCGCACAGCCCGACCTGCGCGCTGCACTCGGTCATGCCGATCGGGCCTTCCATCGCCGTGACGATCTGCGCGATCGTGATCTGCGCCGGTTCGTGCGCCAGCCGATAACCGCCGTTGACACCGCGGAACGATTCGACCAATCCGGCATGGCCGAGCTGCTTGAGCAGCTTGCTCACTGTCGGCAGCTCCAGGCGCGCGCGCGCGGCGACGTCCTGTGCGCTGAGCACGCTGTCGCTGCTTTCGGCGAGCGCCGTCATGATGACGGTGGCGTAATCGGTGAGTTTGCTGACGCGGAGCATGGCTGGCCTGACCTAATCCGTACCGATATGGTACTAATTCGGGGCGTGCGGGTCAAACAAAATCCCGTGCTCGGCTACACTTAAATCCAGCCGAAACAGGAATTTGCGATGTCCGACGTACGCGCAGAAGCGCGCCTGCAGTTCGCTACTGATTATCTGCATCGACCGCTGCGGATCGAAGTCGCATCCGCCGATGCAAGTTTCCGCAGCTACTGGCGCGTGGGCGACGGCGCGAGCACCTGGATCGTCATGGATGCGCCGCCAAAGCAGGAGAATACCGCGCCGTGGCTCGATATCGGCGCGCGTCTGCATCGCGCCGGCTTGCACACTCCGCAAGTACTGGCAGCAGATTTGAACCACGGGTTCGTGCTGATGGAAGACCTTGGCACGCGTACCTACCTCCAGGAGTTGAACGACACGACGGCCGATACTCTCTACACCGATGCCGGCAATGCGCTCGCGCGCATGCAGGGCGTCGATACGGCCGGCTTGCCGGTGTTCGACCACGCGCAAATGGTCATGGAAATGGAGCTGATGCCGGAATGGTTTCTGCGCCGGCATCTCGGCTTCGCGCCGAGCTGCGAGCAATGGGACATCGTCGAAGCCGCATTCACGTTTCTCGTCGGCCCCGCGCTGGAGCAGCCGCGTCGCTTCATGCACCGCGACTACCACAGCCGCAACCTGCTGATCACGAATGCGAATAATCCGGGCATCATCGATTTCCAGGGCGCGATGCTGGGTCCGCTAACTTATGACCTCGCCTCGCTGCTGCGCGACTGTTACATCGTCTGGCCAGGTGAACGTGTCCAGGCCTGGCTGGAACACTACCGGCTGCGCTTCGCGGCGCAGATCGACGCCGCGACCTTTCGCCGCTGGTTCGATCTGATCGGCCTGCAGCGCCACATCAAGGTGCTCGGCATTTTCTGCCGGCTGTGGTATCGCGACGGCAAGGCGGGTTATCTCGCCGATCTGCCGCGCGTGCTCGACTATGTGCTGAATGTCGCGCGGGCATATCCTGAGCTGCTCGATTTTGCGAACCTGCTCGAACGCGCCGTCGGTGCACGTGATCTTGTGATTCCTGACCCGCGACTCCTGAGTCCCGCATGAAAGCGCTGATCTTCTCCGCCGGTCGCGGCGAGCGCATGCGCCCGCTCACGGACGCGACGCCGAAGCCGTTGCTGCGCGCCGGCGGTAAGCGCCTGATCGAGTGGCACCTGGAAAACCTGTGCAAGGCCGGCGTACGCGACGTCGTGATCAACACATCACACCTGGCCGAACAGTTTTTCGCAGCGCTCGGCGACGGGTCGCGCTGGGGTGTGCGGATTACGTACTCCTATGAGGGCCCGGAGCCGCTGGAAACCGGCGGCGGCATGCTGCACGCATTGCCGCTACTCGGCATCGACCCCTTCATCGCCGTGAACGGCGACATCTGCACCGATTTCGATTTTTCCACATTGCCGCAAAATCCACCCGGGCTTGCGCATCTCGTGCTCGTCGACAATCCCGCGCACCATCCGCGCGGCGATTTCGGACTGCAGCACGGCATGCTATTCGACGAACCGCGCCTGACCTTCGCCGGCATCGGTGTCTACCGTCCCGCACTGCTGGCCGCACATGCACCGGGGAAATTCGGGGTCGTGCCGATCCTGCGCGCGGCAATGCGCGACGGAAAAGTCAGCGGCGAACATTTCCGCGGTCGCTGGTGCGACATCGGCACACCGCAACGTCTCGCTGCAATCGACGCAGAGCTGACGCAATCCTGACGGCCGCAGAATGGTGCGGAGCAACGCGCGGCTCACCCGTTCCTTGTTTTCGCGTCAAGCAAATTCCGCAGAAACGGCACCGTGACGCGCCGCTGCGCGGCGAGCGCCGCGCGGTCGATGCGCTCGAGCAACTCCGTCTGACTGCCGAGATCGCGCGCGGTGTGCGCGAACAGCCAATCGAGTACGGCCTCGTCGAGGTCCAGCCCGCGCGCCTGTGCGCGCCTGCGCACGGCCTCGCGGCGCGCCGCGTCGTCGAGCGGCTTCAGCGTCGCCTGCGTGCAACTGCTCAGGCGCGAAACCAGATCCGGCAAGCCGATGCCGAGCTGCGCCGGCGGCGCCCCGGCGACGAACAACAAAGTGGATTTTTCCACTTTGCAGCGATTGTACAAGTCAAACAATGCGTGCTCGGCTTGGGCCGAACCGGCGATCGCGCCGATATCGTCGAGCGCAAGCAGATCACTGCCGCCCAGGGACCGGATCGCGGCCTCCTGACCGCCGGCGAGCTTCGCCAGAGACACGTACTGCGCGTGCCGATCGCGCGCGCTCGCTTCGGCGCAGGCGGCGAGCAGCAAGTGCGACTTGCCGCTGCCGGGGGGGCCGGCAAAATAAATCCATGCGCTTTCGCCCTGCGCCGCGCCGCGCGCGAGCGCGAGCGCCGTTTCATTGCCTTCGCCGGTGACGAATGAATCGAAGCGCTGCTGCGCCGGCCAGCGCAGCGCGAGCGGCAACTGGCTGCTCATGGCTGTTCCGGCGGCGGCGCTTCCGGCATCACTAGCACCGGGGCGTGGCTCGTCGCGTACAGCTCGCTCGCGCGATAACGCTCGAGCGCATAGCGCAGCAGCACATTCGCGACCGAGGCGATCGGCAACGCGAGCAGCACGCCGAGAAATCCGAACAGCTCGCCGAAAGCGAGAATCGCGAAAATCACCGCCAGCGGATGCAGGCCGATTTTCTTGCCGACCAGGCGCGGCACGAGTACGTAAGCCTCCAGCACGTGGCCGACGCCGAACACGACGAGCACAAGGATCACATGCAGCCAGTCGTGATAAGCGACCAACGCGGCGATTACTGCCATCAGCACGCCGATGATCCCGCCCAGATACGGCACGAAACTGATCAGGCCGGCGATGATGCCGATCAACGGACCGATATCGAGGCCGACCAGAAGCAGCGCGAGTGCATAGAAGACGCCCAGTACGATCATCACCGACAGCTGCCCGCGCACGAAGCCACTCAATGTTTCATCGGATTCGCGCGCGAGGCGCGCTACGGTCGGTTCGACCGAGCGCGGCAGCAGGTTGTGTATGTGCGCAATCATCGCGTCCCAGTCGCGCAGCAGGTAGAAAAACGCGACCGGCACGACAACCAGATGCACAACACGCGAGGCCAGCGCGAAGCCGGATTTTCCGACCTGCGCGATTACGCTCGCGGCCGTACCGCCGGCTTCCTTCCAGTGTTCCTGGAAGATCGCGGAAAGCTGCTGCGTATCGGGCATTTCCAGTTCCAGGCCGAAACGCGCGTTGATCCAGCCGACCGCATCGTTCTGCAGCCAGGCGATCCAGTCGGGCAAGCGTTGCAGCAGGATCTTGAACTGGCGATCGAGGTATGGGATCAGCCACAGCAGCACGAGGATCAACAGCAGCAACAAGGCCACGAAGACGATGCCGACGGCCGCGCCACGCGAGAGGCGCAGCCGCTGCAGCTGCAGCACCAGCGGATCAAATAGATACGCGAACATTGCCGCGATCGCGAACGGTGTCAGTACCGGCGCGAGCAGCCACAGCACGAACCCGACGAGTGCTATCAAGGCGAGCAGTTGCCAGCGCAAGGCGTTGCTCACGAATGCGCTCCCGTACGGCGTGCGCGCACCGCCTTGGCCGACCAGATCGCGACATACTGCGCGCCGCTGGCAACCGTGCAGGCGGCCGTGAGCCAGATCAGGCCCTGCAGCGCGGCGCGCGGCAGGCTGAACCAGCTCGACAGGTTTACGAGTTGCGCAAGCACGTAGGTAATTTGTATACAAGTGGTGAATTTGGAAAACAGTGTCGGCTCCGCGCTGATGCGGCCGATCAGATTGTGATAGGCGACGGCGCCCGCGACGATGACGACGTCGCGTCCGATGACCAGCCAAGTCAGCCATTGCGGATGCGCGCCGACCAGGCCGAGGCAGAGGAAGCACGCGATCAGCATCAGCTTGTCGGCAATCGGATCGAGGATGCCGCCGAGCCAGGTCTGCCAGCCGAAATGCTTGGCAAAAAAGCCGTCCAATGCGTCGCTCAGGCCGGCGACAGCAGCGACGACGAGGGCAACGTCGAAGCGATGATTCAAGATCAGCCATGCCAGCGGCGCGACCAGCAGCATGCGCAGTCCGGTCAGCGCATTGGGCAGGTGACGCCACATCGCGTTAGGCACGCCGATTCACTGCGCCAGGCCAAGCAGCGCATCCACGCCCTCGACCGGCGGCGCCGCATTGAGTACCCGCAGCGGGCCGTTGCCGAAGGAGTCGAGCAGACGCTGCAAGGGTCCATTGACATCCACGCGCAACTGCATGCCATCGTTGCGTGCCTGCTCGATCTGAACGTTGCGCACAAGTTCGTTGCGCGTCAACGTGCCCATGGCGCGCGCATAGTCGATCGCGGAATTCACGCCGCTGATCCAGACGCGGAACGTCTGCGCACTCGTGTCGGCGGCCGCGGGGACCGCCGCGCCGCTGTCCGCGCTGGTGACCGCGGCACCGCGCGTCAGCCCTAGATCCGCCAGCAGCTTATCGATCGCGGCATGGTCGAACTGTGCGACGAGATTCAGCCGTACCTGCGGTTGGCCGGATTCGGTGACGACATCCTGCGCATAGCGGTACTGCTGCACATAGCGGTTTGGCTGCGCGACCGCTTTGGCCACACCCGGACGGTTGAGCACCGCGTTATCGCCGGTCAGCCTGGCGAGCACCTGGCCGAGGGCAGCCGCAAGAGCGGCAGCCGTATCGGCCTCCGACTGCGAAGCCACGGCAACCTGACCGGTATACACGCTCTCGGCCTGCGCCCCCAAAGCCAGCAGGAACAAACAGAGCAACAAAGCAGAACGAGGTGCCATCCCGAGCATATCCACTGTGGCTGGGTGAAACTTGCGGAACATCTGAATAAGCTGCTGCGCTCGACATCTTCCACGCCGGCGGTGCTCGGAATCCTCATGTACTCGACTTGTACACTCCGGTTCCTGCGCGCCGGCGTCGTGCAACCTGTCTTCGCTCGCGACGCTTATTCAGAGGTTCCTAAGCTCCAGTCTGCCGAATTGCGCCGCCAACGTCTATCATGTACGGCCCAATTTCGTGATCTGTGCCATGTCCGCCGAAAAGGAAGCACTCACCTACCGCGCCGCCGGCGTCGACATCGATGCCGGTGAGGAAGTCGTTGAGCGCATCAAGCCGCTAGTCGCACGCACCTACCGCCGCGAAGTGATGGCTGGGCTCGGCGGCTTCGGCGCGCTGTTCGAACTGGGCGGACGCTACAGGGAACCGGTGCTCGTCTCCGGCACGGATGGCGTGGGCACCAAGCTCAAGCTCGCCCAAACCTTGAACCGGCACGACACGATCGGCATCGATCTGGTCGCGATGTGCGTCAACGATGTGCTCGTGCAGGGCGCGGAATCGTTGTTCTTCCTCGACTACTTTGCGACCGGCAAGCTCGACGTCGCGACGACGGTGGCCGTCATCGGCGGCATCGCCCAAGGCTGCGAATTGGCCGGCTGCGCGCTGATCGGCGGCGAAACCGCGGAGATGCCGGACATGTATCCGCCCGGAGAATACGACCTCGCCGGGTTCTGCGTCGGCGCGGTGGAAAAATCCGCGCTGATCGACGGCAGCGCAATCCAGGCGGGCGACGTCGTCGTCGGCATCGACGCCAGCGGCCCGCATTCCAACGGCTATTCACTGATTCGCAAGATTCTGGCCCGCGCCGGTAACCCGTTCGATCTCGACCTCGGCGGCGTCAGACTCGCCGATGCGCTGCTGGCGCCGACCACCATCTACGTCAAACCGATTCTGCAGTTGCTGGCGCAGCAAGCGGTGCATGGCATGGCGCACATCACCGGCGGCGGCCTTACCGAAAACATCATCCGCGTGGTGCCGGATCACCTCGGGCTGACGCTCGATGCTTCGAGCTGGAAGCTGCCGGCGGTGTTCGACTGGCTGCAACGCGAGGGCAACGTTCCACAAGTGGAAATGTGGAGAACGTTCAACTGCGGTATCGGCTACAGCGTGATCGTCGGCCGCTCTGCGGCGCAATCGACGATTGCCGCGTTGGCCACGCTCGGCCTGACCGCACGCGTCATCGGCGAGGTCGTGCCGGCACGCGGCGACGAGCGCGTGCACATCGGCTGATCTTGCGCTCGCCCGAATCCCCAATCCCGATTGCCGAAGCCCGGCTCCTGCGAGTCGTTGTGCTCGCTTCCGGCCGCGGCAGCAATTTCGCCGCGCTGGCCGAGGCGCAACGGCGCGGCGAATTGCCGATCAGCCTGCGCGCGCTGCTGTCCGACAAGCGCACCGCACCGGCGCTGCTGCTCGCTGAGAATGCCGGCGTGGCGGCGATCGCGCTCGCGGCGCGCGAATTTCCGGACCGCGCGAGCTTCGACCGCGCGCTGTTCGCTCGCGTCGCCGATTTCGAACCCGATCTGGTGGTGCTGGCCGGTTACATGCGGGTGATCGACCCGGACGTGATCGAAGCGTGGCGCGGCAAGGTCATCAACATCCATCCCTCGCTGCTGCCGAAATATCCCGGCCTGCACACGCACGCACGCGCGCTCGCAGCCGGCGATGCCGTGCACGGAGCCAGCGTGCATTTCGTCACCGCGGAACTCGATGGCGGACCGGTGATGGCGCAAGTCGAGTTGCCAGTACTCGCCGGTGACACGCCGGAGTCGCTCGCCGCGCGGCTGTTGAATCTGGAACATCGCCTGCTCGTAGCCAGCGTGCGCCTGCTCGCACAACAGCGCGTGCAGCTCGGCGCCAACGGCGTGGAACTCGATGGCGCACCGCTGCAGCGGCCCTTGTTGCTCGACGACATGGGGCGACTGCGCTAGGTGTCATTCAGCGTCGCGGCGGCAGACTCGCGACCTTCGCAAATTCTTCCGAGAATCCGCATGCGCACGATTTTTTCTACATTCATCCTATTCGCTGTGACCCTCTGCGCTGCGCATGCCGCGGCGCTCAAACCCGTGAGCGCAACGTATGCGGTCGTGCGCGACGGCAAGCCGATCGGCGATGCGAACTACGCGCTGGTCGCGAACCCGGACGGCACTTGGACGCTGCGCAGCCAGACCCGAGGCAGCGCCGGCATGGCCCGGCTGCTCGGTCTGGATGTACGCGAGGAATCCACGTTCCGCTGGACCGACGGCAAGCCGCAGGGTCTGCGCTACGAATACAAGCAGGACGCCGCGATCAAGAGCAAGCGCCGCGAAATCGATTTCGACTGGCGCGCCAACCAGGCGCGCGTGCACGACAACGGCAAGAATTTCGCCTACGCGATTCCCGCCAACGCGATCGACCGCAGCACCGTAGCCGTGGCACTCGGCCAGGCATTGGCTGCCGGCGCGCAGGATGCGACGCTAGCCGTGGCGGCAAAGGACCACATCGAACAGCAAACGTTTGCCACCCGCGGCGAGGAAAAAATCAATGTTCCAGCCGGCAGCTTCAATGCGATCCGCATCGAGCGCACCGACACGGCGGGCAAAGCGCGCTCGTGGTACGCACCGAGCGTGACCACGCTGCCGCTGCGGGTCGAACAGCTGCAGGGCGACGGTTCGATGATCGTGATGGAATTGCAGAGCCGATGATCGTGATGGAATTGCAGAGCCGATGAATAGACACCGTTCGCGCTGAGCGTAGCTTGCCCTTCGACTTCGGCGCTACGCGCCTACGCTCAGGGCGAACGGTATCGGATCTCTACGAAGGCAACCTTCGGATCTTCGCGCCTAGCGTGCCGAGCTTTTCCTCGATGTTCTCGTAACCGCGATCGATGTGATAAATGCGGTCGACCGTGGTGTCGCCCTTGGCGACGAGGCCCGCGAGCACGAGGCATGCGGAGGCGCGCAGATCGGTAGCCATCAGCGGCGCGCCGGACATCGATTCCACGCCGCGGATCACGGCGGTATTGCCTTCGATACGGATATTCGCGCCGAGGCGTTCGAGTTCGTGCACGTGCATGAAGCGGTTCTCGAACACGTTCTCGGTGATCGTGCCGACGCCTTCGGCGACCGCGTTGAGCGCGGTGAACTGCGCCTGCATGTCGGTCGGGAACGCCGGATACGGCGCCGTGTTCACGTCGACCGCGCGCGGCCGCCTGCCGCGCATGTCCACTTCGATCCAGTCGGCGCCGGTGTTGACTTGTGCGCCGGCTTCCTCGAGCTTGACCAGCACCGCGTCGAGCGTTTCCGGTCGCGCACGCTTGGCCATGACGCGACCGCCGGTGATCGCTCCGGCGACGAGGAACGTGCCGGTCTCGATGCGATCGGGCAGTACGTCGTAATGCGTGCCGTGCAGGCGCTCCACGCCCTCGATTACGATCGTGCTGGTGCCGGCGCCGGAGATCTTGCCACCCATTGCGTTGATGCAATTGGCAAGGTCCAGCACCTCGGGTTCCTGCGCTGCGTTCTCGATCACCGTGGTACCGGCCGCCAGCGCCGCGGCCATCATGATGTTCTCGGTGCCGGTGACGGTGACCATGTCCATGACGATGCGCGCGCCCTTGAGGCGTTTCGCGCGGGCCTTGATGTAGCCATTCTCCACACTGATCGTCGCGCCGAGCGCTTCCAGACCCTTGATGTGCTGATCGACCGGACGCGAGCCGATCGCACAACCGCCGGGCAGCGACACGTCGGCTTCGCCGAACCGGGCAACGAGTGGCCCGAGCACGAGAATCGATGCGCGCATCGTCTTGACCAGATCGTAAGGCGCGAAATAGCGCTTGGCCGGACGCGGGTCGACGTGGATACGCATGCGCTCGTCGATCGTCAGCTGCACGCCCATCTGGCCGAGCACTTCCATCGTCGTGGTGACATCGTGCAGATGCGGCACGTTGCCGATCGTGACCGGCTCGTCGGCGAGCAGCGTCGCGGCGAGAATCGGCAGCACGGCGTTCTTGGCCCCGGAAATCCAGACGTCGCCGTTGAGTGGTTCGCCGCCGCTTATTACGATCTTCGCCATCTTTACCCTTTATCCTGAGACGCTTCTTCCGGCGTCAGTGTTTTCAGCGACAGCGCATGAATTTCGCCGCCCATGCGTTCGCCGAGCGTGGCGTAGACCATGCGATGGCGCGCGAGCGGCAGTTTGCCGGCGAATGCCGCGCATATTACTGTCGCCTCGAAATGCACGCCGTCGGGCCCATGCACCTGCGCGCGTGCGCCGGGCAGGCCTTGTTCGATCAGAGCTTGGATTGTCTGGGTGTCCATCGCCGGGCCGGAAAGTGGCGCGCTGCAGGCATGCGACGGAGTCGCAAGTGACGCCGTCTGCGCATCCTTGGGGGGCGACAGGGTACAATACGCGCCATCAACGCGGAAGCGGATTCCGAACGACAAAATGGCCACAGAACCCCTTGAGATCGCGATTTCCCTGCTCAATCCACACCTGATGAACCGCCTGCAGACCGTCAAGGCTTCCATCGTTTCGACCGGCGCTACGCTCGATGCGGCAACGCTCAGACGCAGTGCGCTGAACGTGATCGACACCGAAGCACGCTCGATCGAGGTGCTCAAGACGCGCATCGATGCCAGCTTCCTGCGTGCTTGCCAGGTCATGTTCGAGTGCCCGGGTCGCGTCGTCGTGTCGGGCATGGGCAAGTCCGGCCACATCGCGCGCAAGATTGCCGCGACGCTGGCTTCCACCGGTACACCGGCGTTTTTCGTCCATCCCGGCGAAGCCAGCCATGGCGATCTGGGCATGATCACGCAGAAGGATGTCGTGCTGGCGCTGTCCAACTCCGGCGAAACCGACGAATTGCTGACGATCCTGCCGGTGATCAAACGTCAGGGCGTGCCGCTGATCATCATGACCGGCAACGCGAATTCCTCGCTCGCAACGATGGGGGACGTGCACCTGGATGTCAGCGTACCGGCCGAAGCGTGTCCATTGGGTCTGGCGCCTACCGCCAGCACGACCGCTGCACTGGTCATGGGCGATGCACTCGCGATCGCGCTGCTCGAAGCACGCGGCTTCACCGACGAGGATTTCGCGCGCTCGCATCCGGCCGGTCAGCTCGGCCGGCGCCTGTTGGTGCACATCAGCGACATCATGCATACCGGCGAGAAGATTCCCTGCATCGGCCCCGAGGCGAGCCTGTCGGAAGCGCTGATGGAAATGACGCGCAAGGGCTTGGGCATGACCGCAATCGTCGACGCCGAGCAGCGTCTGCTCGGCGTGTTCACCGACGGCGACCTGCGCCGCGCCGTCGACAACAAGAATATCGATCTGCGCACGACGCCGGTGACGAAGCTGATGACCCTGCAGCCGAAAACGATCGCCGGCGACAAACTCGCGATCGAAGCGGCCGGCCTGATGGAAGCCCACAAGATTCATGCCTTGCTCGTCGTTGACTCCGATAACCACGTCATCGGTGCGTTGAATATTCATGATTTGTTGCGCGCACGCGTGGTCTGAGGACGGGATTAGGGATTAGGGATTCGGTAACAGCAGAAGGCGAAAATCGATACCGACTACCATCGATCCCTCCCCAACCCAGAATCTCCGGTCCCGCTGCATGTCTTATTCCCATCTCAACGATCTGCCTGCCGACATCCGCGAGCGCGCCGCGCGCGTGAAGCTGGCGATGTTCGATGTGGATGGCGTGCTGACGGACGGCAAGCTCTGCTACAGCGACGACGGCCGCGAATTGAAAGCATTCCACGTGCACGACGGTTTCGGCCTCAAGCGTCTGATCGCGAACGGCATCGAAGTGGCGGTGATCACCTCACGTATGAGCCACATGGTCACCGAGCGCACTGCCGAGCTCGGCATCGCTCACGTCTACCAGGGCCAGGACAACAAGCTGGCCTGTTACGAACAACTGATCCATGCGCTGAAGCTCGCGCCTGAGCAGTGCTGCTACTGCGGCGACGATCTGCCGGATCTGGCGGTGATGCAGCGCGTGGGCTTGTCGATCGCGGTCGCGAATGCGCATCCGTGGGTGCGCGAACGCGCGCGCTGGCGCACTCAATTGCGCGGCGGCGAGGGCGCGGTGCGCGAAGTCTGCGATCTGCTGCTGGCAGCCCATGGCAAAGCCGACAACGAGTTGGCCAGGTTCGCGTGATGGAACGCAAACTCGTGCTCACTATCGCCCTGCTCGCCGCGATCGCGCTCGCCACGCAAGCGTTGGTCTGGATCTACGCGACGCGCAATGCGGCACCGGCATTCGTCGGGCCGCCGCGCTCGGATTACACACTGGCGAATTTCACTGTCGATGCGCTCGATGCCGACGGCCACCACGCGTTCAGCATCGCCGGACCGCGGCTCGTGCGCCGCGCCGAGGACGGTTCAATCTTTGTCGCCACGCCGAAATACGAAATCATCGACAACGGCCATAACGTCTGGCGGGGCCATTCGGATTCGGCATGGGTGAACAAGGACGGTTCGGTCATGAAATTCGAAGGCAATGTGCAGATTCGCCGTCAGCCGACCGCCACGGTAACGCCGGTGGAGGTGGTCACGTCCGACCTCACCGTGACCTCGGACAAGACCGCTTCGCCGCCGAAAAAGACATTGGAGACCGCTGCGCTGGCGACGATCACCGACCCGAACCACGTCGTGCACGGCGTCGGCATGAAAGCCGATATGGGCATGAAAGTCGTCGAACTGCTATCCGACGTACACTGGACCGCCAATCCCGCCACTCCGGGCCGGGACTCGAACAAAGCGGAATGACGGGATTTCGATGACGCGCGCTATAGCCACAACCCCTTCAAAGATGCCAATCTCGATGAACAAGACTCTCCTGCTTGCCAGCCTGATGGTCGCCAGCAATGCGTTCGCGCTGAGCAGCGATCGCGGTCAGCCGATGCTGATCGACGCGAATTACCAGAAGTCCACGCAAAGCCAGACCGGCAAGGCCGGCGATCCGGACATCACCAAGCTCGACGGCAATGTCGTGGTGACGCAGGGCTCGATGAAGGCGCATGCCGACCACGCCACGATCTACAAAAATCCGAGCGGCGTGGCCGACAAGACCGGCAACGTCGGCGGCATCACGCGCGTGGTGCTGATCGGCAAGCAGGCACATCTGCAGCAGGTGCATGATGGCGATTGTGGGCTGATGAGTGCGGACGCGAGCACCATCGATTATCTGAACGCCACCGGGATCGCCACGCTCACCGGCGCAGTGGTCGTCGTGCAGAAAGGCAAAGGCGAATTCCACGGCGAACACATGACCTACAACACGAACACCGGCGAGATGGAAAGCGGCGACCTGTCCGCTACCAGCCGCGTGCACATGGTGATGGAGCCGAAGAGCGAGCAGGCCGCGACGGCTACTCCGAATAATTGCGGCTACCCTGTCGGCAAGACCAAGGCAAAAACACCCGCCGCTGAAGACCAGCACTGATGCTCAAGGCGGTCGGTCTGCAAAAAAGTTTTCGCGGCCGCACCGTCGTCCGCGATTTTGATTTCCAGCTCGCCGAAGGCGAGGTCGTCGGCCTGCTGGGTCCCAATGGCGCCGGCAAAACGACAACTTTTTACATGGTCGTAGGCCTGATCGGCGCCGACGCCGGCCGCATCACGCTCGACAAGCACGACATCACGCAGATGCCGATGCACGCACGTGCGCGCCTCGGCGTGGGTTATCTGCCGCAGGAACCATCGGTGTTCCGGCGCCTGACCGTCGCCGAGAATGTGCTGGCGATCCTGGAACTGCGCGAGGACCTCGACGCCGCCGGGCGCCGCGCCGAACTCGAATCACTGCTCGACGAACTGCAGATCGCGCACATCGCCGACAGCAAGGGTCAGAGCCTGTCGGGCGGCGAGCGCCGGCGCGTGGAGATCACGCGCGCGCTCGCGGCGAAACCGCGTTTCATGCTGCTCGATGAGCCGTTCGCCGGCATCGATCCGATTTCGGTCGTGGAGATTCAGCGCATCGTGCGCCAGCTCAAGGGCCGCGGCATCGGTATTCTCATTACTGACCACAACGTCCGCGAAACGCTCGGCATCTGCGATCGCGCGTACATCATGAGTGAAGGCGCGGTGCTCGCGAAAGGCGCACCCGCCGACGTGCTCGCGAACGACAAGGTTCGCGAAGTGTATTTGGGCAAGGAATTTCGGATGTAGGGACAGCGGCGGGGACAACCACCCGTGTCGCGCTGGCATGACAACGACTCTGCCAGTATATCCCTTTTTATCGGGTTGACTACCGACCCCGCTAGGGCGCTATTCTTGATACCCGGGCAGGCTATTTCGCCCGGGACTGGAAGCCCAAAACGTGAAGCCAGGATTACATCTCCGCATCAACCAGCAGCTCGCGCTGACGCCGCAATTGCAGCAGGCGATACGGTTGCTGCAACTCTCCAGCATGGAGCTGGAGATCGAATTGCGCGAGGCACTGGAATCCAATCCGCTGCTGGAACTGACCGAACTGAACGGCCAGAGCCAACTCACCAATGGCGATGCCACCGCCGCGAACGAACCCGAGGCAGCGGCGGAAACACCCGGGGAAAACGCGGAAGCGCCGGCGCGCGAGGAGCTCGAATACGCCGAGCCGGATGACTTCAGTCTGGAACGGTTCGAGTACAGCAGCGGCGGCCCGGTTCCGGATGACGGCGAAGGCTTCGAATCGCAGGACCAGGAGCCGGAAGACCTGCGCGATCACCTGCTTTGGCAGCTGAACCTCAGTCCATTGTCGGCGCGCGACCGGGCGATCGGCGTCACCATTGTCGAAGCGATCGACGATGACGGCTATCTGCACGAAAGCAATGAAACACTGCAGCAGAATCTGGCCAGCCTCTATCACGTCGAACTCGACGAGATCGAAGCGGTGCGTCATCGGGTGCAGCGCTTCGATCCGATCGGCGTAGCCAGTCGCAGCTTGAGTGAATGCCTGCGCGTGCAACTCGACGCGCTGGATCCGGAGACCCCTGGCCTCGCCACTGCGTGTTCGCTGGCGAGCGAACATCTGGAGGAACTCGCCCGCAACGACCGCGTGCGACTGTGCCGGCAGTTGCACACCGAAGCGGCTGATCTTGATACCGCGATCGCGCTGATCCGCTCGCTCGACCCGAAGCCCGGCGCGCAGATCAGCCCGGGCAATGCCGAATTCGTCTCACCGGATGCCTACGCCGTCAAGCACAACGGCCGCTGGGCTGTGTCCTTGAGCCCGAACTGCCAGCCCAAGCTCGCGATCAACCAGCAGTACGCGTCGCTGATCGCCCGCGCCCGCCGCGATGATGCGAGTTACCTGCGCGGCCAGCTGCAGGAGGCGCGCTGGCTGATCAAGAGCCTGGAAACGCGCGCCGACACGCTGTTGAAAGTGGCCAATGCGATCGTGCGTGCGCAGAGCGGCTTCCTGGATTTCGGCGCCGAGGCGATGCGTCCGCTCGTATTGCGCGATATCGCCGAGGAAATCGGCATGCACGAATCCACCGTCTCGCGCGTGACCACGCGCAAATACCTGCATACGCCGCGCGGCACATTCGAGTTCAAGTATTTCTTTTCCTCCGGCGTGGCCACCGTCGATGGCGGAGCGGCATCGGCCACCGCGATCCAGGCCATGATCAAGAAACTGATCGGCGACGAAAAGGCGGCGCGACCGATGTCGGATCAAGCGCTCGCCTTGGAATTGAACCGGCGCGGCATAGAAGTCGCGCGCCGCACGGTTGCGAAGTACCGGGAAGCATTGCACATCCCGTCCTCGAACGAACGCAGCCGGCTCGGCTGAGGAGGCAGGCCAGGAACCCGACAATCAATCTCAGGTCTCATGTAATGCCCACCCGCTTCGAGCGCGGGATTCGTGAAATTTCAGTTTTTGAGGAGGTCGTTATGCAGATCACCGTCAGTGGTCATCAAGTCGCCGTCACCAGTGCGCTCAACGATTACGTCACGACCAAGTTGGAGCGCATCGTCCGCCACTTCGAACATCTGCACGACGTCGCCGTCACGCTGAGCGTGGAAAAGCTGCTGCACAAAGCCGAAGCGACGCTGCATTGCGCAGCCGCGAAGACCATTCACGCCGACGCGCAAGCCGGGGACATGTACGCAGCGATCGATGCGCTGGCCGACAAGCTCGATCGCCAGGTCACGAAGCACAAGGAAAAGCTCACCGACCACCATCGCGAAGATGCGCGCCTGGCGCGCCAAGCCTAGTTCACGGAAGATTCGCACAAGCGCGCCGGCGGATATTTTCTGCCGGCGCGCAGCGGCTTGAAACACGGCGCAACTCGATAGAAATCGTCGGCATCGCCGTCGCGATGCCAGCCGGGAATTCCGGACAGCGGCAGCGGCCGCAATTCCTGCGGATCGGTGAGCAAATCGCCCGCCCGGATCGCTTGCGCGAGATCCGCGACGGCATTCTTCACATCTTCATTTTGCGCAACCACCACCAGGCATTTGCCGACCAGCAACTGCTCCGGTCGGAGCGCGTGCTCGAGCAGCGCGTGGCCGAACACCGTCGCTTCGATGCGGCCATCGCTCCATGCCGCCCGCTGCCGACAGAACAGGGCGTGCCAGTCGTGCGCATTCCACAATGCCAATAGCGTCGGCTCGCGCAGCAGGACGATAACGCCGCCTTCATCGAAATGCGTCAGCGCGCATTGCGCGCGGCTGCGCTGTTTGGCACCCACCTGCGCGATCTCGGCGACTTGACGCGCATTGAGCGCGAGCTTGAGCTGCGGGAAACGCAGCCAGATCAGTGCATTCAGCAAGTCGTGCCAATTGCCTGTGCGCGTGGCAATTTCCCCGCGCGCGAAGATGCGCTGCTCGTAATGCAGGCCGTCGGCAAGCAGTTTGGGGGTCTGCGCGACAAAACGCGGGGCGCTTGAATCGCGCACCCGCGCATTCAGCGCGGCCAGGTCTGGCCAGGACCCGTGCAGGATTTCATCGAATTCGCGCCATTGCGACAGCGGCGGGCGTTCGAATACGGATGGATCGATGGTTTCGCGCGTTGGTGCGATAAAGCGCATGTTGCTTTGCTCGTCATTTCATCCAGCGATGCGCCCCACCAGGTCGTGCTCGTCCGTCGCCTCCACGCGCACTTCGACGAACTGCCCCGGCTTGAGTTTTTGCCCATCGCGGATACGCAGCAACCCGTCGATCTCCGGCGCATCTGCGCTCGTACGCGCGAGCGCACCGTCCGCGTCGGCGTGATCGACGAGCGCCTTCACGGTGGCGCCGATCTTGCGTTCGAGCTTCGCCGCGCTGATCGCCGCCTGCGTGGTCATGAAACGTTCGAGTCGTTCCTGCTTGAGGTCTTCATCGACCGGACTCGGCAGTTCGTTCGCCTTGGCGCCGTCGACTGGCGAATACGCGAAGGCACCGACGCGGTCGAGCTGCGCTTCATGCAGGAACGCAAGCAACTCCTCGAACTCGGCTTCTGTTTCGCCCGGAAAGCCGACGATGAACGTACTGCGGATCGTCAGATCCGGGCAGGTCTTGCGCCACGCCTGGATGCGCTCGAGCACCTTGCTGCTCGAGCCCGGCCGCTTCATCAACTTCAGGATGCGCGGACTCGCGTGCTGGAACGGAATATCCAGATAGGGCAGGATTTTCCCGTCCGCCATCAGCGGAATCACTTCATCCACATGCGGATAGGGATAGACGTAGTGCAGGCGCACCCAGGCGCCGAGTTCGCCGAGTGCGGCACACAGCTCCGTCATGCGCGTGCGCACTTTTCCACTTTTCCACTCGCGCGCAGCGTATTTCATGTCCACGCCATACGCGCTGGTGTCTTGCGAGATCACCAGCAGTTCGCGCACGCCCGACCTGACCAGCTTTTCCGCTTCGGCCAGCACCTCGTCGACGGGACGCGAGACCAGGTCGCCGCGCATCGACGGGATGATGCAGAACGTGCAACGGTGATTGCAGCCTTCGGAGATCTTCAGGTACGCGTAATGCCTCGGCGTCAGCTTGATTCCCTGCGGCGGCACCAGATCCACGAACGGATCATGTTTCGGCGGCAGCTGCGCGTGTACTGCCGTCATCACGCTGGCGTAATCTTGCGGACCGCTGATCGCGAGCACGTCCGGGTGCGCGGCGCGGATGATTTCGGCGCGCTTGCCGAGGCAGCCGGTGACGATGACCTTGCCGTTCTCGGCGAGCGCTTCGCCGATCGCATCGAGCGATTCCTGCACCGCCGACTCGATGAAACCGCAGGTATTGACGACGACCACGTCGGCCGCGCCGTAGCTGGGCACGATGTCATAGCCTTCCACGCGCAGCTGCGTGAGGATACGCTCGGAATCGACCAGCGCTTTCGGGCAGCCGAGGCTGACGAAGCCGACCTTGGGATTGGGCTTTGACATGGTATTTTTGGAACCTCTGAACAAGCGTCGCGAGCGAAGACAGGTTGCGCGACGCCGGAGCGCAGGAACCGGAGTTTACTTGTATGTAAATGAGGATGACTCGCCGCATCGGCGGCTCGCCCTCCGGGCCGGCTCCGCCGTTCGCTTCGGCATCCTGCCTCCGCAGTCCGAGCACCGCCGGCGCGCAAGATGTCGAGCGCAGCAGCTTGTTCGGAGGTTCCTTTGTTGATTGGACCGGGATATTTTACACTGAGCCGTTCGTTCCGGCCCGGCCGGGGCGACTTTGGGGGCGTTGGCGCAATGGTTCGGGCGAAGTCGAAGTGGGTCGCGCGCTGGCCGCTGTTCGGTGCCATGGCGGCGCTTGCCTGCGCAAACGCCGGCGCCGACGAGCCGCATCCGCGCGCCGCCGCCGCCATCGCCGCCCAGCAAGTGGCTACGGGCATCGAGCACGCGTTCGCGCCACTCACCTCCTTGATCCCGGCGCTGTTTGGCGATGACGTCGACATCGCGATCCAGCAGTTCCTCGGCGGCACGTTCCGCGGGCTCGGCGCGTTCGATCTCGCCGAACGGCACTGGCTGCGCGCACAACGCCGCGCGCTTGCCCGCGGCGACGCGACGGCGGCCGCAGCCGCCGAAATTCCGCGCTGCGAACTGGCGCTGCTGATCGGTGATTACGATCTGACCGAAAAGCTGGCAAAACACCTCGCGCAATTGGCGGAAAGCTCGAATCTGCCGGCGGTGCAAGGCAGTGTCGAGGAATATCTCGGCGTCGTCGACCGCCGCCATGGCGAACTGGACAGCGCCGTGATGCACGAACAGCGGGCGCTGGATTTGCAGGCCGCGCTCGGCGACGAACGCGGCGTCGCGCGGGCGCTGTCGAATCTCGGCACGATTGCGCGCGATCGCGGCGATTTTGCCCATGCACTCGATCTGCAGTTGCAGTCTCTGGCGATCCGCGAGCGCATCGACGAGTACCTCGAACTGACCTTGCGCAATCTCGCCTTGATTTACCGCGATCTCGGCGACGACGCGATGACGCGCAAGTACTTCACGCGCGCGATCGAGGTGGCAACGCGCCACGGCGACTATTCCAACTATGCGTCGACACTCGGTACGTATGGAAGTTACCTGGTCGATGTGGGCGAGTTTGCGCCAGCGCTGGCCGCCGCCGATGAGGCGCTGGCGGTCGCGCGGGTGGTCGGCAACCGTCCCGCGGCCGGCTTCGACCTGCTCGATAGCGGCCGGGCATTGATCGGTCTGGGCCGTCTGCCCGAGGCCACGATACGGCTGCGCCAGGCGCTCAGTCTGGGGCGCCTGCTCGACCAGCAGGAGATAGTCGCGCGCAGCCTCGTCGCGCTGAGCGAAGCGGTGCTCGACAGCGGCGATCGCCAGCAGGCGCACAAGCTGCTCGACGAAAGTTTCATGAACGTGCGCGCGAACCAGTACAAACCAGTGTTGGCGCAGGCATATGCGCAGGCCGAGCGGCTCGCCGCCGCCGAAGGCCAGTCCATGCAGGCGCTGGACTACGCGCACAAGCGCGCGGCGCTGGGCGAGGAATTGCTCGGCACGCGGGCGAACCGGCGCCTGTCGATGCTCGAGAGCCAGTACGCGAAAGCCGCGTCCGAGCAACAGCTCGCGCTGGCCACGCGCGACAACCAGCTGCAGGCGGCACGGTTGCAGCAGCAGCAATCGCAGCGCAATCTCGGCATCGCCGTGGTCATCGCGTTGTGCTCGCTGCTCGGCATGCTGGCCTGGCGTTTCTCCGGCGTGCGCGAACTCAATCGCGCGCTCAATGTGCGCAATGCCGAAATCGAGGCACAGCGCAGCGCGCTCAGCGAGGCCAACCAGCGCCTGGAAAGCCAGTCCAAGGAACTCTATCAGGCAGCGATCACCGATCCGCTGACCGGCATCTTTAACCGCGGCCATCTGATGCGCCAGCTCGATGCACGTCTGCTCGATTGCACGCGCACTGGCGAGGAACTCGCGCTGCTGCTGATCGACTTCGATCATTTCAAGCAGATCAATGACGCGCGCGGCCATCTGTTCGGCGATCGCGTATTGATCGCCGGCGTGCAGACGCTGCGCCAGTGGCTCGAGCCAGGTGACTTGCTCGGACGCTACGGCGGCGAAGAGTTCATCGCCGCCGCGGTCGGGCGCGACCTGGTTGCGGTGCGCGCGCTCGCCGAAGGCTTGCGCATCCACGTGGCGGAAACGCTCGCGACGCTCGCGCCAGAACTCAAGGTGATCGCGACGGTCAGCATCGGCGTGGCGCTGCTCTCGCAAATGCCGGAGCCGGCGCGACTGGAAGCCTTGATCGAGGCCGCCGACAAGGCCGTCTACACGGCCAAGGCGAATGGGCGCAACCGGGTGATCAATTACGCGGCATAGGGAACCGCTGAATAAGCGTAGCGAGCGAAGGCAGGTTGCGTGTCGCCGGAGCGCAGGAACCGGAGTGTACAGTCACGTACATGAGGATTCCGAGCACCGCCGGCGCGCAAGCTACCGAGCGCAGCAGCTTATTCAGAGGTTCCCTAGGGTTGACAAGCCCCGGCGCTCATCTACCCTGCCCTATCGCGAGCACGAAGGTTCCGACATGGGCGAGCAGATCCGACTCAACACGTCCGGCATGCAGTGCATTGGCGCGTATCTGGCAAAACCGGTCGGCCCGCCGATCGGCGGACTCGTCGTCGTGCAGGAGATCTTCGGCGTCAATGCCCATATCCGCGAGGTGGCAGATCGCTTTGCGGCGCAAGGCTATGCCGCAATTGCGCCGGCGTTTTTCGATCACATCGAAACCAATCTGGAGCTCGATTACGACCCAGCCAGCTTCGCCCGGGGCAAGCAGCTGGTGAACGAAGTCGGCACCGAGCGTGCACTCGAGGACGTGGCGAGCGCCGCCGAGGCAATAAAATCCTCCGGCAAGATCGGTGTCGTCGGCTACTGCTGGGGTGGCACGATTGCATTGCTGTCGGCAACGCGGCTCGGCTTGCCGGCCGTGAGTTACTACGGCGCGCGCAACGTGAGTTTCCTCGACGAGAAGCTCAAAGCAGCCGTGCAGTTCCATTTCGGCGAACGCGACGCGAGCATCCCGCCGGAAGCCGTGCAACGGCATCGCGAAGCTTATCCGGGAATGGAAATTTATACTTATCCGGCCCAGCACGCGTTCAATCGCGACGTCGACGGCCGCCACTACGACGCACCCAGCGCCGCACTCGCAGGGCAACGCACGCTGGCGTTCTTTGCCCGTGAGCTGGCTTGACGCATGTCCGCTTTCGAACTCGACCCGCAGCTCGCCGCCGAAACGCATGCAGTCGGCGACCTGGGGCTTTCACGCGTGCTGCTGATGGACGATGCGCGTTTTCCGTGGCTCATTCTCGTACCGCGCCGCGCCGGCATGCGCGAGCTGATCGATCTGTGCCTCGACGAGCAGCACGTGCTGCTGGACGAAATCGCCCATTGCGCGACGGCGTTGCGCAATATGGAGAAGCCGGACAAGCTCAACGTCGCTGCACTCGGCAACGTCGTCGCGCAGCTGCACGTGCATGTGCTCGCGCGCACGCGCCAGGACGCAGCCTGGCCACGCCCGGTCTGGGGCGTGGGGACGCGCATCGCCTATGCCGACGCTGCGCTGCAGTTGCGTCTGGCGAGCCTGCGCGCTGCGCTGCACCTGCCGTGACAGCTTCGATCGAAGCGCTCGGCGATTGCGCGCTGCTGATCCAGCTCGGCGCGCATCTGGATGCACGGCTCGCCGCACAGGCCACCGTTCTCGCCGCGGCATTGCGTGCTGCCCAGCTGCAAGGCGTACTCGACATCGCGCCTGCGTACGCGAGCGTGTGCGTGCGCTACCTGCCCGTGCACGCGGACGCGCGCGAACGCCTCGCGGACGCAATCCGTCCATTCCTGGAGGATCCGGCACCCGCTGCGGCCGCGACCGCAATGCCGCTCGAAATCCCGGTCTGCTACGGCGGCGACTACGGCCCCGATCTCGATGACGTCGCCCGCCACGCACAGGTCGACGCAGACGCAGTGATCGCACGCCATGCCGGCGCCGAATACCGCGTCGCCATGCTCGGCTTCGCTCCCGGCTTCCCGTATCTGCTCGGTCTGCATGCTTCGCTGCACACACCGCGCCGCGGCAGTCCGCGTACGCGCGTACCTGCCGGCGCGGTCGCGATCGGCGGCGCGCAAACCGGCATCTATCCGCGTGAACTGCCGGGCGGCTGGAACATCGTCGGGCGCACGCCGCTGCGGTTGTTCGACGTCGCCCGCGACCCGCCCGCGCTGCTCGCCGCCGGTATGCACGTGCGCTTCCGCGCGATCGACGCGGCCGAATTCGCCGCGCTGTCGCAATGAGCTTGGTCGTGCTCGCAGCGGGCTTGCTGACGACCGTGCAGGACGGCGGCCGCTGCGGTCATTCCGCCATCGGCGTCGGCACGTCCGGGGCAATGGACAGCGTCGCGCTGCGGCTCGCGAATATACTTGTTGGCAATGTGGACAATGTGGCGGCACTGGAAATCACGTTGCGCGGGCCACGCCTGCGCTGCGACGCGGCCTGCCTCATTGCCATCACCGGCGCGCCGCTCGAAGCGACGTGCGACGGCGCTGCACTGCCCTTGTGGCGCCCCGTCAGGGTGGCTGCTGGCGCCGAGCTGAGCTTCGGCGGCATGCACCGCGGCGCGCGCAGCTACGTCGCTTTTGCCGGCGGTATCCAGGTACCGGCGCTGCTCGGCAGCC
>Ga0207680_10000317_pt1 | contig 23055 bp, 20 predicted proteins | sample KBSS23metaG_FD_184321 | JGI IMG/M metagenome (GOLD analysis project Ga0207680, IMG submission 184321) | Switchgrass rhizosphere microbial communities from Kellogg Biological Station, Michigan, USA - KBS S2-3 metaG (SPAdes) (version 2) | ecosystem: Host-associated > Plants > Roots > Rhizosphere...
CTCATCAGCTCGAGACGCACCATGCAGAGATGCGTCCCCCGGATCGTCCAGTCCTTCAATCCCGAGGTGCCGAGGGCGCAGCCGTCGCAGGTCCCGTCGCGGAGCACCTTCCACGCGTAGCCGAGCGCGTCCCGGTTCTCCCACGCGACCCGGGCCATCTCGCGATAGTGCTTCGGCTTGGTTCGCCCGATGCCGCCGGGAGAGCCCGAGACCCAGAGCGAGGGCTTGATCGCCATGGGTCGATGATAGCGGAGCCCGTCGGGAGCCCCGTCGATCCGGCGGGACGGACCGCTTTTCGCGAGGCGAGGAGTAGAATCGAACCGTGAGAATCGTCTCGATCGTCGCCGCGCTCGTGCTGTCGTCCCGGGCGCTCGTGGCGGCCGACTACCAGGTCGTCCTGCGCGGCGGCGCATCCTATCGGACGCATCGCAAGCCCGCGGAGAAGAACGGCGCGTACGTCTTCACCGCGACCGACGGAACCTTGTTGAGCGTCCGGAAGAATGATGTCGTCTCCGTTCGCGCCGTCTCCGAGCCCGCGCCCGAGATCACCCTTCCCGGCGTCGGCGATACCAGGCCGGTCGCCGCCGCGCGAAACCAGCAGCAGCTTGCAAAGAAGATCCACGAAAACGCCCGGCATCCGGCCGAGGTGCCGCAGAAGAACGACGCGTACCGGCCCGGGGTGGGCGTTGCCCTCCCGGCGGGATCGAACGACTATGTCGTCGGGAAGACCTGGGCGGCGCCTCCATCGGGAACCGTCTACACCGGCTCGGCGCCGACCGGGGCGCCTTCGGGAGACGCGCCGAAGGGCGCGCCGTCGATGGACGCGCCGAAAGGCGCCCCGGCCGTCGACGCGGTCCCGCCGCCGCGCCCTTCTCCTCCTCCGCCCCCGCCGCCTCCTCCGTCCTGACCCCGGCCCGAAAGTAAGATCCCGTCGTGCGTTCGATGCGGCCGATGGGGGACTCCGCCGTCCTGATGGAGTGGACGGGCATTCCGGAAGAGCTTGCCCGAAGGAAGGCACGCGCAGTCGCCGCGCACCTCGAGCGGCAGGCTCCCGACGGCCTCCGGGACTGGACGCTCGGCGCGCGGTCGCTCCTCGTCGTCCACGATCCCGCGCGCTTCGACGAGGCGGCGCTGGCGCGCGAGGCGGCCATCTGGGAGAACGATTTCGCCGCCGTCCCCGAAGGGGCCCTCCACGAGATTCCCGTCTGCTACGGCGGAGCGGGGGGAATCGACCTCGAGGAGCTCGCCGCGGAGCGCGGGCTCGCTCCCGCCGAGTTCGCGGAGCGGCATTCGGCCGCGGAGTACCGCGTGGCGTTCCTCGGATTCTCCCCGGGGTTCGGCTACCTCACGGGGATGCCCTCCGCCCTCGCTTCGCCCCGGCTTCCCGCGCCGCGGGTGCACGTACCGTGGGGGTCGGTTGCGATCGGCGGCGAATACACCGGAATCTATCCATCGTCCGGGCCCGGCGGCTGGAGGCTCATCGGGCGGACGCCGGCCGTTCTCTTCGATCCCGGGCAATCGCTGCCCGCGCTCTTGTCGCCCGGCGACCGGGTTCGCTTCGTGGCGATCGAGGAATGGAAGTTCGCCGCGATGGTCTCGGAGGGCCGGAGGTGAAGACGTTTCGCGTGGTGCGCCCGGGACTCTTCACGACCGTCCAGGATCAGGGCCGGACCCGCGCCTCGCGATGGGGAGTGCCCGTGTCCGGATGCGCGGACCCCCTCTCGGCATCGGCGGCCAACGCGGTGGCGGGAAACGGGGCTGCCGCCGCGCTCCTCGAGGCGACGCTCGGGCCGATCGAGATCGAGGCGCTCGTGGAAACGGCGCTCGGCATCGCCGGAGCGGCTTCGGTCTCGGTCAACGGGGAACCGGCGAACGCCCGGGAGACCGTTTACGCGCGCCGCGGCGATCGTGTCGTCGTCGGCGCGCCGTCCGAGGGGTTCCGGGTCTACGTCGCGTTCGCCGGGGGGATCGACGTTCCGCTCGTGCTCGGGAGCCGGTCGACGCTCGCCTCGGCCGGTTTCGGGGGCTTCCGGGGCCGGAAGCTCTCCGCCGGCGACGAGCTCGAGACCTTCGAGGCGTCCCTTCCGGAGCGGCGAGCGCTGCCCTCTTCGATGGACGGCCCGATCCCGGACGAAGTGCGCGTTCTTCCGGGTCCGCAGCGGGACCGGTTCTCCGAATCGTCGCTTCGGCGGTTTTTCGACGGAACATTTCGCGTCTCGTCGCGCTCCGACCGCCGCGGCTTGAGGCTGGAAGGCGAAGGCGCGCCTCCCTCTCCGGGAGAGATCGCGCCGGAGGGCGTGGTTTTCGGCGCCGTCCAGGTGCCGCCGGGGGGCGAGCCGATCGTCCTCATGCCGGACGGACCCGTCACCGGGGGATACCCGAAGATCGCCGTGGTGATTCGCGCCGACCTGCCGGTTCTGGGACAATCGCGCCCGGGGCGGATGTTGCGGTTCCGCGACGTCGCGCGGGAGGAGGCGATCGAAGCGTGGAAAACGCGGTGCGGAGCGTGAAGGGCGAGATCGACCTCAACGCCGACCTGGGGGAGGGTTTCGACGACGCGGCCATTCTCCCTTACCTCTCGTCCTGCAGCATCGCCTGCGGAGGCCACGCGGGGGATGCGCGGACGATGGCGGCGACTCTCGCCGCCGCCCGCCCGCTCGGCGTCGCCTGCGGGGCCCATCCCGGCTATCCGGATCGCGCGAGCTTCGGACGGCGCGAGCTGCCGATGACGCTCGCGGAGATCTCCGCCTCCGTTCTCGAGCAGGTGGACGCCCTGTTCCTCGCGGCCCGGAAATCCGCCGCGACGATCGGCCACGTCAAGCCCCACGGCGCGCTCTACCACGCCTGCAACCGTCGCCGCGATACCGCGCGCGCCCTTGCCGAGGCGATCGCCCGCCGGCATCCGAGCCTCGCGATCGTCGGGATGGCCGGCTCGATCCTGCTCGAGGAGGCGGAGCGTGCCGGCCTGCGATCCGTGGCGGAGGCGTTCGCCGACCGGCTTTATCTCGAAGACGGCACGCTCGCGCCCCGGGGAACGTCGGGCGCCGTGCACGAAAGCGCGGACAAGGCCGCGGCCCAGGCCGTCGATATCGTCCGGGAGCGGCGCGTCATCTCGGCGAGCGGCGTGCCGCTGCCGGTCGACGCCCGGACGATCTGTCTCCATGGCGACACGCCCGGCGCGGTCGGGATCGCGAAGGCCGTTCGTGAGCGCCTGCTCTCCGCATCGGTCGAGATCAAGAGCTTCGCGGGACGTCCTTCCCGCGCGTAGCGGGGCGCGGTCAGCTCCCCGGCGAGCCAGGACCCTTTCGGATCAGGCCGGCGATGCGGCCGGGCGCGACGGCGCGTGCAGCTCCTTTTCCGTCACCCGGATCGGGAGGACGACGCTCTGGAGTCCCGAGAACTGGAGCCGCCGCTGGATCGCGTGGGCGGTCTCGTTGTGCAGGAAACGGTAGATGAACCGGTCGTGCTCGAAGACGAGCTTGCCGAGGTAGAAGATCGTCCGTGGGAATTCGCGCTTGACTTCGAGCGCGAGCTTCTCGGCCTCGTCGACCGCCTCCGTTCCGAGCGTGAACCGGTAGTCGGCCTTCATGCCGAGCTTTCGGGCGAACGCGACGTACTGGCGGAGCGACTCCTCCGTCGATTGCCGGAGCGCCTCGATCTCCGATTCCCCCTTGAATTTCGCCGAGTCGATCACGCCGACGGAGATGAAGAGGTAGTTCTCGTAGTAGTGCGGGAAGAGCTGCTGGATCGAGAGGAAGGAGTGCACCCCGACGCCGTTGAACCCGCCGACGAGGATCGCCGCGGTCGGCGATTTCGGCGTCATCGGCTGGTCGCCGACGGCGTGCTCGTGCAGAGGGACGGAGGCCAGGACCTCGTCGAGATACTTCAGCCGGTCGCCGACGTTCCGGTAATGCTTGTGGATCGCGAACGCCGCGACGATGAACGCGCCCGTGACCGTCACGGTGACCCACCCTCCAACGAGGAGCTTTTCGTAGATGGTGACGCAGAGGATCGAGAAGCAGAGGACGAGGCCCGTCAGGTGGACCGGGAGATTCGCCTTCCATTGAGGTTTCGTGCGGCGGTCCTGGATCCAGTGCATGCTCATGCCGAGCTCGGTCAGGGTGAACGTGAGGAACACGTTGATCGCGTACATCGTCACGAGGAGATCGAGGCCCCCGCGCGCGTAGAGCATGACGGCCGCCGACGCCAGGCCGATCAGCAGCACGCCGTTCTTCGTGACGAGCCGGTCGGAGAGCTGGGCGAAGCGGTGGGGCGCCCAGGAATCGACCGCCATGTTGGCGAGCACGCGCGGCCCGTCGAGGAACCCGGTCTGGGCGGCGACGAAGAGGAGCAGACCCTCGGAGAGGAGCGTGGCCACGACAAGGCCGGCGCCGACGGGCGTACCGGCCACGCGCCAGCGCGAGAAGACGATCTCGGCGAGGATGCCGTTCATCGTCTTTCCCGCCGCCGGGTGCGCGCGGACGAGGAGGTACGAGAAGAGGATGCCGCCGGCCGTGAAGGCGAGCGAGAGCGCCATGTAGAGCATCGTCTTCTTGGCGTTGTGCACCCGCGGCTCGCGCAGGATCTGCACGCCGTTCGAGACGGCCTCGATCCCCGTGTAGGTGCCGCCGCCCATCGAATAGGCGCGGAGCATGATGAAGAGCATCGGCACGAACCCGAGCGCCCCGACGCCGGAATGGAGATCGCGGCCCGTCTCGTGGAAGACCCCGGGAAGCTCGCGCGCGTGGCCGATGACGGCGGTGAGGATGAGAACGAGATGGGTCACGCAGAAGACCAGGAAGATCGGCAGGAGGAAAGTGACCGACTCCTTCACCCCGCGGAGGTTCAGGATCACCAGCACGACGAGCATCGCCATCGCGGTCATCAGCTTCAGCGAATGGAAATGCAGCGGCAGCAGATTGAAGATGGCGTCGACCCCCGAGACGACGGACACGGAGATCGTCAGGATGTAATCGACGATCAGAGCGCAGCCGGAGACGACCCCCACGCGCGGCCCGAGCAGCTTCGTCGCCACGAGGTAGCCGCCGCCGCCTCCCGGGAACTCCTCGATCACCTTGCTGTAGGCGAAGGAGATGACGAAGACGGTGAACGCGGTCATCGCCACGAGCACCACGGCGAGCGGCGTGTGCGCCCCCAGCGCCTTGTACGCCTCCTCGGGGCCGTAGGCGGACGAGGAAAGCCCGTCGGCGCCCAGCCCCACCCACGCGAGGAAGGCGACGAGCGAAACGTGGTGGAACACGCCGGGATCGGTCGCCCGCAGGGGTTTCCCGAGCACGATGCTCCGGAGCGTCTTTTTCTTTCCCTCGGGAAGGTCGGGCATGCGGAGCGGATTGTGTCCGAAAGACGCTCCGGATACCAGCCGGAGGGGCCCCGCTCAGGCGCGGAGGGATTTCATCCGCGGGGCGCCGCCGGACGGGCCGCGCGCAGGCGATCGAGGAGGACGCGATAGCGCTCCGTTCCCCGCAGGGAGGCGAAGTCGGGGTCGCGGTCGAGGTCCTCCGCATCCGAGAAGCCTCGCGCCGCGGCCTGTTCGAGGTCCTCGATCGCGCGCGAGCCGTGTCCTGAGAGCGCTTCGACCGCCGCCATCGCGTACCACGCGCCCGGAGACTTCGGGCGGATCTGCGTCGCGACGGAGAGGCAGAGGATCGCCCGCGCCCAGTTCTTCTCCTCGCGGTAGCCGCGCGGGAGATAGAACCCCGTCTGGACGTAGATCTCGGAGAGGAGGCGCTCGGCCGAAAGCGATTCCTCCGATCCGGGGTCGCTTGCGGCGCGAGCCTGCAGACCGGAGACGTCGAGCTCCTGGAGAATGCGCGCCGCGGGAAGCGATTCGCCGGTGCGGATCTCTCCCCAGACCTCCGCCGTGTGCTCCCGGTAATCGCGGTCCCGTTCGATCCGGGCGCTCTCTTCCCGGAGCGCCCGTTTTCCCGCGGCCGTCCCGACGAGGCGGTCGCGCGCCTGCTCGAGCGGCGAGACGTCGCGGAGTCCCCGGAAGTCGTCCGCCGCCCGGCCGTACTCCCGGATCGCCGCGAGGAGTCGGCCATCGCGTTCGAACGCCGCCGCCCGTCCCGAGAATCGAGTCCAGAGCCGGTCGGGGACGGCCTGGTCGGCCGGCCGGGTTCCCGACTTCGCCGCCTGGAGGTCCAGCCAGTCGAGGGCGTCGGCGCAGACGTCGGGCGGCGGCCATCCGTGGTCCCCGTCGAAGACTTCCACGTGACGGGAAGCACCCAGACCCTTCAGGGTTTCATCCAGTTCCCGCATTTCGTCGAAGTTGAAATCGCGGTTTCCCACGGCGCCGAAAAAGACGAACGGAGGCTTCGCCCGGACTTCGCGGTGGAATCCGGCGCCGCAGCCGACGACCCCGGCGATCGTGCCGGGGGCGGTCGAAGCCATCAGGGTGGCGATCCGGGCTCCTCCCGAGAACCCTCCCGCGTAGACGCGCCGGGGATCGATCGCGAAGCGGGCGTGGGTGTCACGCCACAGCGCGCGGAACGCCGTAACGTTCGGGTCCATCGGGCCGTCGCTCGTCGTGTTGTTGGAGCTCGCGACGACGAATCCCCGTTCGGCGGCGGACGGCGCAAACAGCCTCGCGGCGAAGGCTCCCCGCGCCCGGGCATCGAACAGGTAGAGGATCGGCCAGGGCCCGCGGTGCCCCGCGAATCCCTTCGGGAGCAGGAGCGCATAGCTCTGCGACGGCGCGTCCGCGCAGACGACGCGCTCGATCACCACCCCTTCGGGCAGCGGCGGACCGGGGGCGGGGGCCGGCGGAGCCGACGCGGCGAGGAAAGCGCCCGTGGAAACGAGGAGGGCGAAGAGCAGAGCGTTTCGCATCGCGGGAATCGTAACCCGCGCGCGGTGATCCCGGCTGTCGCCGCGTTGCGCGGTGGCGCCGGGCGCCGGGCAGGCCGCGGGCGGATTTCGCGGCGGGACGCGCCGTTGGGATATCGTCCGCGCCTGAGATGCTGACGCTCCCGCGGCACTGGCGCCCCTGGCCGTGGCTCCTCCTCGCCGCCGGGCTCATTTCGTTCGCGAACGGCCTGCAGGGCGATTTCACCTACGACGACAAAGCGATCGTGCGCGACAACCCGCGCATCCAGTCGTGGGAGGCGCTGCCCGGGATCTTCACCACCCACTACTTCGGCGGATCGCTCGCCACCGGGACGTCGTATCGTCCCGTCGATCTCCTTTCCTTCGCCGCGAACTACCTTGTCCACGGCCGATATCTGTTCGGGTATCACGCGGTGAACGTCGCGCTTCACCTCGCCAACACGCTGATCCTCTTCTTCCTGTTTCGGCGGCGATTCGGTGAGTCGACGGCCGGCATCGCCGGTCTCCTCTACGCCGTCCTCCCGGTGCACGTCGAAGCGGTGACCTCGATCGTGGGACGCGCCGAAGTTCTCGCGGCGTTCTTTCTCCTGCTCGCGTTCCTTGCCGCCGAGCGGGCGGCGGCGCGGGGGAAGCGGGTCCCGTGGGGAGCGGGCTTGCTCTACTTCCTCGCGATCCTGACGAAAGAGAGCGCGGTCGTCTTCCCCGGGCTCCTCTTCCTGTACGACCTCGTCCCGGACACGGGCTCCTTCCTTCGGCGCGCGGGAGAGCGGCTGCGGCGGAACGCGATCTTCTACGTCTCGTTCGCCGTTCCTCTCGCGGCCACGTTCGCCGTGCGACGGGCGGTCCTGAAAGGATTCCTCATCTCGAGCCAGGCGGGTTTCTTCGAGCTCGAGAACCCGCTGGTGTCCGTGTCCGCGCTCCGTCGGGTCGGAAACGCCTCGGCCATCCTCCTCCGATACCTCGGGAGGACCCTGTTTCCGGCGCTGCTCTCGGCCGACGAGTCTGCCTGGCAGCTCCCCGTCCATTCCCTCCGCTCGCCGGTCCTCTGGGGCGCGACGGCGGCGGTCGCCGCGCTGCTCGCGGCGGGCATCGCGCTCCTCCCGAAGCGGCCCGCCGCCGGGTTCGGGGTCCTGTTCTTCCTCCTCGCCGCGCTCCCGACGTCGAACTTCCTCTTCGTGACGGGAACCGTGATGGCCGAGCGGCTGATGTACCTTCCCTCCGCGGGGATCGTCCTCGCGGCCGCGGCGTTTTTTCCCGGCGGGCTCGCGCTCGGCCGCCGCCGCGTCGCCGCCGCCGCGCTCGCCGGAATCACGCTGCTCCTGCTTTTCCGCACCATCGTCCGCAACACGGTCTGGGAAAGCGACGACACGCTCTTCACGAACCTCCTCGAGACCTCGCCCGGCAGCGCGAAGGCCCATTACGATTACGCCTACCAGGCCGCGGATCGCGGTCGCCGGCGTCCCGCCTACGAACAATACACGATTGCGACGGGGATCTTCGCGCGTTACTACGACGCCTGGGCGGCGCGCGGCAGGATGGCGGGAGAGATCGGCGACCTCGCCGAAGCCGTGGCGGACGGCCGCCGGTCCGTCGCGATCTTCCCGCCCTACGAGAACGGATGGTTCACGATCGGGTACGACGCCGAGCGGCGGGGAGACTTCGCTGCCGCCGACGCCGCCTACCGGCAGGGCCTCGAGAAATGCCCGACGTCCTATCCCCTGGCGTACCACCGCGCCGTTTTCCTGTTCCGTACCGGGCGGCTCGACGAGGCGGTCGAGGCCTACCGGCGCTCGATCGCGATCGAGCCCGACATGGCGCTCAATCACGAGGATCTGGGGCGGCTCTTCTTCGCGCGCGGGTGGATGGAGAAGGCCGAGGAAGAGTGGGACGCGGCGCTCGACATTTTCGAGACTGACGGCGTCGCGCTTTCGGGGCTCGCGCGCGTCGCCGAAGAGCGCCGCGATTTCGACGAGGCCGCGGACCTCCGCATGACGCTCTTCGACGCGAGCCGCAGCCGTTCCGATCTCCTCGCGCTGCTCGCCGATCTGCCGTTTTCGGAGAAGGGGGCGCGCGAGGCCTCGCGGCGGTGGAAGGACTGGGAGCGCCGCCAGCCGGCGCTCTTCGCGGAGCCGGCGATCGCCGATCGCCGCCCCGCCGCCGCGCCCTGAGTCAGGGTCCGCCCGTCCCCCTTCCGTCGGCCGCGTCTCCGGCGACGACCGGCGTTTCGCCGGTCTGCTTCGCCCGCGCGCAGAGATGCGGATGCAGGCGCTGGTACCGCAGGATGATCCCGCGCACGAGGAAGTACGTCGCGGTCGCGGCCACGGCCGACACGATCACCGAACCCACCGTCAGGGCCGCGAGGTAGTTCCACCCGCTTCCCCGCAGCGTGTGCCAGAACTGCCGGTGCAGGATCTGCCGCCAGGGGAGGCGGGGAGCGAGGGAGGGGGAGTAGTGGAGGATCTTCTTGCCGAGAAACCCCTCGAACGAGATGACGGGAACCACGGTCCACGGATTGACCACGAGCGTTCCCATCACGACGTCCACCTTCGAGAGGCCCAGCAGGAACGCGAGGCCGAGCGCGATCAGCGTGTGGAAGCCGGTGAGCGGTGTGAAGAAACTGATCGCGACGCCGAGCGCGAAAGCCGCCGCGATTCGTTCGGGCGGGTCTTCTTTCCCCATGAGATGGAGGATGAACTTCTGCCAGCGCCCCGCGACCGTCGTCATGACGCCAGGTGATCGTATCCGCGGTCGGCCACCGCGCGGCCGCGGCCGGCGCCGAGCGTGACGCCCCGCCCGCGCGCGACCCGCCCGATCTCGGCGACCGGCGTCCGGAGGCGGCGGCCGAGCGCGAGGATCGCCGCCGAGCACGTCGGAGAAGCGGTGAAGAAGAGCTCGAAGTCGTCGGCCGAGTCCCGGAGGGCGTCGGCCGCCTCTTCGGCCAGGGCGAGACGGACTTTCGATGCCCGGGCGAGGCGGTGCGCGTCGCGCGCGAGGCCGTCCGAGATGTCGATCATCGCGGTGGCCCAGCGCCGCCGCGCGAGCTCGCCGGCGAACGCGACCCGCGGCTCCGGATCGATGTAGGCCCGGTCCGAGCGGGAGGGCGGCTTCCCGACGCGCCGTTTCCGAACGGCGAGGCCCGCCGCCGCGGCCCCCGGCGCGCCGGTCAGGAAGATCCGGTCTCCCGGCCGCGCGCCCGCCCGCGCGACGGGCCGCGTCGATCGGCCGAAGAGGCAGATCGTCACGAACGTCGAGGAGGACCGGGAGAGATCGCCCCCCCAGAGGGCGGCGCGATACGGCGACATCTTCGAAATCACCCCTTCGACGATTCTCCATGCGAAACGCGCGCCGTTCCCGGGGGGCAGGCCGAGCGTGAGGAGGTAGCCCAGGGGCGAGGCCCCCATCGCGGCGAGATCCGAGAGGTTGGCCGCGGCCGCCCGCCGTCCGATCCAGAAGGGCCCCTCGCCGCGCAGGAAATCGACCGACTCGACGAGCGTGTCGGTCGTGACGACGTAGCGGCCGCGGGGGAGATCGATGACCGCCGCGTCGTCGCCGATTCCGACACGGACCCCTTTTCCCGGGCGTGCGGCGGCGGCAATCTTCGCGGTGAGCGCGTCCTCGCCGCGGCGCGAGGTCATAGCGTCGGGCGCGGGGCGTCGGGTCCGGGCGCGGGCGGCGCCGCGGGGCGCTTGCGCGGCGGCGAGGCGTCGGCCGGAGCGGGCGTGGCCGGCTTCGGCAGGAGCGCCGCGGCGAGGACCTCGTCGACGTTGCCCACGTAGCGGAGCTCGAGCCCCGAGAGCACGTGCGGTGAGATCTGATCGACGTCCCGCCGGTTGAAGCGCGGCAGCAGCACGGTCTTCAGCTTCGCGCGCTTGGCGGCGAGCACCTTCTCCTTGACGCCCCCGATCGGGAGGACCTCGCCGCGAAGCGTGATCTCGCCCGTCATCGCGAGATCCTTCGAGACGGGGCGGCCCGTGAAGGCCGAGATCATCGCGGTCGCCATCGTGATGCCCGCGGAGGGCCCGTCCTTCGGAATCGCCCCCTCCGGCACGTGAACGTGCAGATCGTGGTTCTCGAAATAGTCGTCCGGGATCGACAGCTCCTGCGCGTGGGCCTTCGCGTAGGTGAGGGCCGCCTGCGCCGATTCCTTCATCACCGCGCCGAGCATGCCCGTCAGGAGGATGGCTCCCTTCCCCTTGACGGTGTTGGCCTCGACGAAGAGGACGTCCCCGCCGACGGGCGTCCAGGCGAGCCCCGTCGCCACCCCGACCTCGTCCTTTTTCAGGCGCTCCTCGGAGAAGAACTTGGTCGGCCCGAGCATCCGCGCCGCGACGGCCGGCGTGATGCGGAACTTCCGACGGCTGCCCTTCGCGACGGCGACGGCGACCTTCCGCGCGACCGATCCGATCTCGCGCTCGAGATTGCGGAGCCCCGCCTCGCGCGTGTATCCCTCGATCAACTGCCGCACCCCGGCATTGGTGAATTCGATCGCTTCGGCGGAGAGGCCGTTTTCCTCGAGCTGTTTCGGGATCAGGTGCTGGCGCGCGATCTGGAGCTTCTCTCCCTCCGTGTAGCCGGAGAGGGTGATGACCTCCATCCGATCGAGGAAGGCGGGCTGGATCGGGTCGAGCATGTTCGCGGTGGCGACGAAGAGCACCCTCGAGAGGTCGTACGGGACGCCGAGGTAGTGATCACGAAAGGTCGAGTTCTGCTCCGGATCGAGCACCTCGAGCAGAGCCGACGAGGGATCGCCGCGATAGTCGGCGCCGAGCTTGTCGATCTCGTCGAGCATGAAGACGGGGTTCGAGGTGCCGGCCTGGGAGATCCCCTGGACGATGCGTCCCGGCAGCGCGCCCACGTACGTGCGGCGATGGCCGCGGATCTCCGCCTCGTCCCGGACGCCGCCGAGCGAGAGCCGGATGAACTTCCGGTCGAGTGCCCGCGCGATCGAGCGGCCGAGGGAGGTCTTGCCGACTCCCGGCGGTCCGACGAAGCAGAGGATGGGGCCCTTCATCGTCTTTTTCAGCGCCTTCACGGCGAGGAACTCGATGATCCGCGCCTTGATCTTCTCGAGGTCGTAGTGGTCCTCGTCGAGGATGCGCCGCGCCCGCTCGAGGTCCGACGCGTCGGTGGAGTAGGTCGCCCAGGGCAGCCCGGTCATCCAGTCGAGGTACGTCCGGATGATCGACGTCTCGGCGGAGTCGGGATGGCTGCGCTCCAGCCGCTTGACCTGTTTTTCGACCTCGGTCGCGGCTTCTTCGGGGAGCTTCTTCTCGACGACGAGGCGCCGGTAGTGCTCGATTTCTTCCGAGAGCTCCTCGCCCTCTCCGAGCTCCTGCTGGATCGCCTTCAGCTGCTGGCGGAGGAAGTACTCGCGCTGCGACTTGTCCATCTCGCCGCGCGCCTGCGACGTGATCTCCTGCTGCATCGTCAGGACGTTGATCTCCTTCAGGATCTCTTCGTTGACGAGCCGGAGGCGCGGGATCGCTTCGACGGTTTCGAGCACCCGCTGCGCGTGTTCGGACTTGAGCTCCATGTTCGACGCCGCGAGATCGGCGAGGCGCGCCGTGTCCTCGAGGTTGGCGGCGATCAGCATGACTTCCGGGGAGATGTTCTTGCCGAGCGTGACGCTGCGCTCGAGGTTCTGCTTGACGCCCCGGACGAGCGCCTCCTCCTCCGGAGCGAGCTTCTTGGCGGCCTCCGGCTCCGCGATCCGGGTCACCTTCGCCCGGAAGAACGGCTCGGTCTGGAGGAACGAGTTGACCCGGGCGCGAGACACGCCCTGGACGAGGAGTCGGATCCGGCCGTCGGGGAGCTTCAGCATGCGCATGATCGCGGCGAGCGTCCCGACGTCGTTCAGGTCGGACGGCGCGGGCGCCTCGTTCTCGCTGCTCTTCTGGAGGACGAGCATGATGACCCGCTGCTCGGCGAGCGCGGCGTCCACGGCGTTGATCGATTTCTCGCGCGAGACGGAGAGCGGGACGATGATGTACGGGAAAACGACCATGTCCTTCAGCGGAAGGACCGGCACGATGTCGGGGATCGGAATCTCGCCGATCGCTTCCGGGACCTTCTCGAATTCCTTGTCCATCAGGGGCTTCCTTCCTCGATCCGGATCTGGATTTCCTGGAATCGCCGGCGTTCGGCCGTGACGCGCGGGAAGCGCACGACGAGGAGGCCGTCGCCGAGTGTCGCGGACGCCTGTTTCATGTTCACGGGGTAGGGCAGGGGGATCACCTTCTCGAACTCGCCGAAGAATCTCTCCATGCAGAGGAATTTCGGGGCGGGATCGAGCTGGGAGTCCGTCTTCTTCGTTCCCCGCACCCGCACGCGGTTTCCCTGCGCCGCGACGTGGATGTCGTTCGGCGAGAGCCCGGGAACCTCGACGATGATCCGGACCTCGTCGGGACACTCGAGCACGTCGGCGTTGGGGTCCCACGACGTGGCCGTCGCGAGGGCGGCGCGCTGGTTCTCGAGGATCCCGGAGAAGAGCCGGTTCAGCTCCGCCTGGAGTCGCGTGATCTCCATGAGCGGTCCGAAGAGTCCCGCGCGCCTCATCGGGCGGCGATCCCGATCGGTGCCGCGCTTTCTCGGTGGAGGCGTCCGCCGGGAAGGGGAGAATCGGTCCCGCGAATGGGCGTCCCGCTGAACGATGCCGGAGGCGAGTTCGAGGCGCGGTGAGGCGCGAGCCCGACGGGATGCGGGCGGCCCGCGACGTCCCGAGGCGTACCGCGGCGGGTACGTCGCAGGGCGGCGCGGGCCGCCCGCGCCCGTCCGGCTCGATGCATCGCCGCGCCAGCCCTCATTTTCCCCCTTTGGGTTGGCGGCGGCCGCTGAGCAGCGTCTTCAGCTCGTCCAGGAACTCTCCGACATCTTCGAACTGCCGGTAGACCGAAGCGAAACGGACGTAGGCGACCTCGTCGAGCTCCTTGAGCCGTTCCATCACCAGGGAGCCGATTTCCCGCGTGGACATTTCCCGTTCGGCGCTTTCGTGGAGACGGTTCTCGGCCTCGTCGGCGATCGTGTCCAGACGGGCGGAGGGAATCGGGCGCTTTTCGCAGGCGCGCGAGAGACCGGCGCGCAGCTTCTTGCGGTCGAACGGTTCGCGGCGGCCGTCGTTCTTGACGACCATGTACGGAATGTCCTCGATCGTTTCGTAGGAGGTGAAGCGGCGGTTGCAGACCGTGCATTCCCGCCGGCGGCGGATGAATTCCCCGTCCCTTCCCTCCCGGGAATCGACGACGCGATCCTCGAGCCCGCCGCAGAAGGGGCACTTCATCGCCGTGTCCCGCGAAGGAGCCGGCCGGCCCGGGAAGAGGGTTGTGCGAGCGCGTCGAGACGGTTCATTCGTTTTCCTTCGACAATCTATTCTTCCGTCGCGGCCCCGGCAAGGTCGGCGAAGGATTCGCGCCGCCGCGGCCCTGCGGCGAACAGGCCGAAGCCGAGAAGCGTCACGGGAGCAAACGAGACGAACCACGCGACGATCGCGAATCCCGTGGCCGCGTCGACGTCGACCGCGTAGAACATCGTGAGCGCGGCCTGGCACAGCTTGTGGTACCCGCCGACTCCTCCCGGCGTCGGAATCGCGAGCCCGACGAGGGTGACCACCACGACGAGAATGGACGCGGCCGGCGCGAGTGGCAGACGGAAGGCGCGGAAGAGGAAGTAGACCTGCGCGCAGACGACCGCCCAGAGGATGCCGGAGAGCAGAAGCGTCGGAAAGAGGATCCGCGGCCGCCGCACCGAATGGATTCCGGCGAGAAACGACGCTGCGGCGCCGGCGACCCGCGCGCGGAACCGGGCCGGCACGGTCCCGAGGAGCCGCCGCCCGATCGCCGGAGAGAGCTTTCGCTCGCCGGTCGCGGCGAAGGCGAGCAGGAAGAAAATGGCCGCCGCCGTCCCGAGGGCGAGCGCGGCGAGCCGGAGGCTCGAAAAAACCGCCGCCGCGTTCCCCGCGAGCGCGGGACGCGGGCCGGGCGCGAGACAATAGACGAGGAAAAAGAGGAGCACCGTCGCGAGATCGATCGCCCGTTCGAGGAGGACCGAGGCGAGGCCCGCCGACAGGGGGATCGGCGTGCGCCGGGAGAGCACCACCGGCCGGACGACTTCCCCCGCCCGGGCGGGAAGAACGGTGGAGGCGGCGTAGCCGATCGAGGTCGCGGCGAGGCTCGACCCGAAGCCGACCCGGCCGACGGGGCGAAGCAGGAACATCCAGCGCCACGACCGGAGGAAGATCCCGGCGACCGAGCAGGCCAGGGAAGCCAGGAAGAACCCGGGCACGATCTCCCGGATGCGGTGCCCGACGTCCCGGAGGTTCGCCCGGGACAGGAAGAAGGCGAGGAGAGCGACCGCCAGAGCGACCGAAATCGCCACCTTCGCCCGCCCGTATTTGGCCATTCCGCTTTCTAACACAGCGGCCCGCTCACGAGTCTCTTTTTCCTTGACTTTCTTGGACTTCCCTCCGAAAATGACCCCAGTTCTCGGGACGAAACAGGGACCTTTTGGGAGGGGTAAAAATGCGTAGGTTGGCTCTCGGGCTCCTCGTGGTTCTCTGCCTCTCGTCGGCCGCCCCCCTGCGGGCGACGACGGCCTTCGGCAGCGTCGACACTCCGGCAAGCGGCGCGACCGTCAGCGGAGTGGTGGCGGTCCGGGGTTTCGTCCTCGACATGAACGCCATCCAGAGCGTGCAGCTCTTCGTGGACGGACAGTGCGCTTTCGTCGTGGATGGCGTCTGCCGCGGGGCCGACATCAACCTGCCCCGGATCGACGTCCTGAACCTCTATCCCACGTACGCTTTCAGCCCGACCGCGCAGCCGGGTTTCCTGACGTCTTTCGTCGCGAGCGACTACGCCGACGGCGACCACACGCTCCAGATCGTGGCGACCGAGTCCGCCGATCCCGGCAACCCGATCACCATCGCGACGATTCCGGTGACGGTCAACAACTCCGTCGACCAGGCGCCCATCGGCGGCATCGACATCCCCAACCCGGATCCGGGCGTGATCGAGGGCGCGAACTCGGCCTTTCCCGTCGTCGGCTGGGTTCTGGACGATCACGGGGTCGATCACGTGGACGTGTACGTCGACGGCCAGATCGTCGTCGGCGCGCTCTGCTGCAGCCCCCGCCCGGACATCCAGACGGCTTTCCCCACCGTGCCGCTGTCGCTCTATTCTGGCTGGTCGGCGTACATCGATTCGACGTCGCTCTTGAACGGCACCCACACGATTTCCGCCCGCGCGACCGACAACGCCGGCAACTCGACCGTGCTCGGCGTGCGGACGGTCCAGGTCGACAACGCGAGCCTGAACCTGCATCCCTTCGGCGCGATCGAATTCCCCCTCGACGAGTCCACGATCCCGGCGATCTGCGGGACCGATCAGACCATTTCCGGGTGCCAGACCTCCCCCTGTCCGGAGGACACGGTCTTCACCCTGAATCGCTCGATCCTGAACCCGGTGACCGGCTGGGTCCTCGACACCGGCGCCCGCCTCGACCTGGGCCAGACGGCCTACGTGCAGCTCCTGATCGACGGCGTGATCATCGCGGACACGCGGCGCGACTGCGTGCTGCTCGCGGGAGTCCCGGTCAACTGCTACGGCGTCAACCGTCCGGACGTCGAGAAGATCTTCCCGGGGTTCGTCAACTCCGACAACGCCGGCTACGTCTTCGATTTCGCGGTCCTCGATGACGGCACCGGACGCCTCCTGATCGACGTCCCCTCGTCGAGCGGCACCGGGAGTCTCGTCGAAGTCCGGAACGTCACGTCGATCGTCCCGGGAAAGCACGACATCACGGTGAGAGCCGGCGACGTCGCGGAGACCGTTTCGGCGATCGGCATCCCCCTCTCCGTCAACTTCACGACCGGGTGCCCGCCCACGACCGCCGTCACGCGGCCGTCGATCGGGAACATCGAATCGCCGACGAACTACGAATTCATCTCGGGGATCGGCGACTGCTCGTCGTCGGATCCGGAAGAACACGTCGCCTGCGTCACCGGATGGGCCTTCGATGCCGATGGCTTCAGCTGCCTTTCCTCGAGCGTGTCGCGCGTCGAGGTGGACGTGGACGGCGAATGCGCCGGCGCGCCGGGACACGCGGTGACGGACGCGGGAGGATGTCCCGCGATCAGCCGGGCCACGTGGTGCCAGCCGCGTCCGGACGTCAAGGCGACGGATGTTCGCGTGAGCGTCGTCAACACGGGGTTCTTCTACTCGCTCGACACGACGAAGCTCGCCGACTCCGCCCACGATCTGAACGTGTACGTCACCGATTCCGGCGGCCACCGGACGCTCATTGGACGGCGGAAATTCGTCGTCAACAACAATCTCTCGACGCGCGGCACGATCCGGATCCCCGGAGAAGAGATCCGAGGGCCCGCGCCCGTCAGCCGGCACCGCTCCTAGAACGCGTCCGGCGGCGCCCCGCTCCGGACCCCGGCCACTCGGGCGGGGTCCCGGCGTGTTCGCTGGGAGAGAGGGAGGGCCCGGGAAGCGCCATCGCCCTTCGCGAGCGAACGAACGCTCGCGCCGACCTCGGACGGGGCCTCAGCGGCGGCCGGTGCGTCCCTTGGAGGCGAGATCCTGCATCGCCTCGAGCCGATCCGGATGGCCGAGGCAGATCATCGTGTCTCCCTCGCCGACGACGCAGCTCGAGTCGGGGTTGAAGACCGAATCGCCGCCCGGCCTGTTGATCGCGACGACGATCACCCCGTGCTCCCGCCGGATCGGGCTCTCGGAGAACGGGACGCCGCAGAGAGCGGAACCCGCGTCCACGTGGATCTCGCGCATCTCGAGCTCCACGTTCTGCTTCCCCGTCGCGAGGTGGATGAAATCGACGACGGCCGGCATCAGAAGGTGCTGCACCATCGCCCGGCCGCCGATCATGGTCGGGGCGATCGTGCGATCCGCGCCGGCGCGCTTCAATCGCGCCGCGGCGGTCTCGTCGCTCGTTCGCGCGACGATCCGGATGTCGGGGTTCAGCTCCCGCGCCGTCAGGGTGACGTAGAGGTTGTCGGCATCCGACTCCAGCGCCGCGACGAGGCCCCGGGCGCGCGCCACTCCGGCCTGGGTCAGGACGCGCTCGTCGGTGGCGTCGCCCAGGATCACGTCTTCCCCGCGGGCGATCCTCTCGCGGACGGCGGACTCGTTCATTTCGATCACGACGAACGGCACGCCGTGACGCCCGAATTCCTCCGCCACCGTGCTGCCGACCCGGCCGTGCCCGCACAGAATGTAGTGCTTCTCCATCGCCTCGACGCGCCGCTCCACTTTACGCCGCCAGAAGACCCTTCCCATCTCGCCCTCGAAGACGAAACGGGTGGCGATCGACGCCGCGTATCCGACGACGCCCACGCCGCAGACCAGGAGGAACGCGTTGACCTCGCGCCCGGCCCGGGAAAGGGGAGGCATCAGGCCATGGCCGAGCGGCGTGACGGAGAGGAGCGCGGTATAGAAGGCGTCGAACCAGTCGAGCCGCTCGACCCCGTGAAAAAGGGCGCTGCCCAGGAGCAGAACCACGGCGAAGAGCGTGAGGGCCCGGTAGAGGCGCTGCATTCGGCATCGAGCTCGGAGGGATCATACTCCGCGGGCGTGTCGGTGCGCCGGCATCAGCCGCGCGCGGCGCGGGGCTTGAAGAGCCAGGCGATCGCGATCCCGATGAGATACAGGGCGATCATCGGAAAGGCGAAGACGCACTGGGTCATCATGTCCGGAGTCGGCGTGATGATCGCCGCGACGATGAAGATGAGGAGCACCGCGTACTTGAACTTCGCCAGGAGAAAGCGCTCGGTGACGATCCCGAACCGGGCGAGGAAGAACACGAAGATCGGCAGCTCGAAGGCGAGGCCGAGCCCGAAGATCGTCTTCGAGAAAATCGACAGGTATTCGTTGATCGTGATGACCGGCATGAACCCGGTCTTCGTGCCCATGCCGATGAGGAACTGGCAGACCCGCGGGAAGGCCACCCAGTAGCCGAAGGCGCAGCCCGACAGGAAGAAGACGGCCGTCGCGATCACGAACGGGACCGCGTAGCCGCGCTCCCGCCGGTAGAGCGCCGGCGAGATGAAGAGCCACACCTGCCAGAGAAGAAACGGGGAAGCGAGGATCACCCCGCCGTAGAGGGCCACCCGGAAGTAGAGGATGAACGGCTCCGGCATCGTCGTGAAGGCGAGACGGGTTCCCTTCGGCAGATACGGGAGGATCGGCTTCTGGATCGCCGCAAAGAGCGTCGGGGAGAAAGTCCAGGCGGCGATGAACGTGACGGAGATGGCCGCGATGGACCAGATCAGGCGCCGGCGCAGCTCCTCGAGGTGCTCGAAGAACCCCATGCGGGGGAGCTCCTCCTCGGGATCCCGGGTGCGGTTGTCGAGGAGGCTCAATCCGCGATCCGCCGCCCGCGTCGATTCCGACCGCCCGCCGCCGGCTCGACGCGATGGTCATCGTGTGGACGAAGCACGTCAGGTCGTTTTGGAGGCGGGGTGGGCCGGGTTCTCCGGGGAGGGCTCCTCTTTCAGGCTTTCGACTTCCTTGTGGATGCTCTGCTTGAAATCGTCCGAAGCCTTCTTGAACTCCGCCAGTCCCCGGCCGAGAGACTTGCCGACTTCGGGAAGCTTCTTCGGTCCGAACACGATCAGCGCGATCACGAAAATGAGAATCAGTTCGGGCATCCCGATCGAACCGAGCATGGGCACCTCTTCGCCGGCTATTGTGCCCCCCGGCGGCGCCCTTCGTCAATGAGCCGGATGCCTGGAAAAGACCGAACGAGAATGGGAGAATGAGAACGGCCGCCGGGTTGTTACGGGCGGTGGAGGCGCGATTGGTCAAACGGCAAACCCTTCTGCTTTTCGGAGGAATTCTCGCGGGGGCGACGCTTCTCGGCGGCGCCGGCGGCCGGGGGGTCAATGCCGAACCCGAGAGCGAATCCACGCCGTCCCTTTCGGAGTACGCCGAGCTCGTCACGGCCGCGGGCGACTGGAGCGCGGAAAAGACCCCCCCCGACAAGCTGGTCTACGCCTCCATCCGGGGAATGCTCTCCCGGCTGGATCCGCACACGAATTTCCTCGACCCGGAGGAGTTCTCGTCGATGGAAGAGAAGCAGCGGGGGTCTTTCTACGGGCTCGGAATTTCGATCCAGAAGCGGCAGGGGCACGTGACCGTCATCTCGCCGATCGAGGGGACCCCTGCCTGGAAGAAGGGGCTGCGGGCGGGCGACATCATCACCCGGATCAACGGCGAACCGATCGACGAATGGACCTCCGACGAGGTCGTCAAGCATCTCAAGGGACCGAAGGGAACCGAGGTCGCGATTACGATCCGCCGGGCCGGCATCGCCGAGCCGATCGAGATGACGATCACCCGGGCGGAGATCCCCACCAATTCGGTGCGATACGCGTTCATGCTCGGTCCGGACGTCGGGTACATCCACCTCGCCGAGTTCACGCACACCTCGAGCCACGAGGTGATCGCCGCGATCGACCGCCTGAAGCAGCAGGGGATGAAGAAGCTGCTTTTCGACCTGCGGGGAAATCCCGGGGGAGTCCTGAGCCAGGCGGTGGACATCTGCGACATCTTCCTCAAGAAGAAGGAAAAGATCGTCTATACGCGCGGGCGGACGCCGTCGTCCGATCAGGACTTCTTTTCGCCGGGCAAGGGGCCCCATTTCGACGGGCCGCTGGTTCTGCTCGTCAACCGGGGCTCCGCATCGGCGTCGGAGATCGTGTCCGGCGCGATCCAGGATCACGACCGCGGGGTGATCGTCGGCACGACGACCTGGGGCAAGGGGCTGGTGCAGGGCGTCTATCCTCTGCCCTACGGGGCGGGGCTCGCCCTGACGACCGCTCGCTATTACACGCCGTCGGGCCGCTGGATCCAGAGGGACTACACGAATTTCTACGACTACATCAACCCGGATGCCGAATCCGGGGACAACCGCGACGCGGACGCGAAGAAGAACGGCAAGGTCTTCTACACGGCCGCGGGGCGGCCGGTGTACGCCGCCGGAGGCATCACGCCCGACGAAGTCGTGCGATTCGAGAAGGCTTCGAAGCTCGTGCAGAGCCTGCAGGCCCACGGCGCCTTCTTCAATTTCGCGGTCGACTACCTCTCCCGGCACCCGGACGTTTCCGAGGGCTTCGCGGTCGACGAGCCGTTGAAGCGCGATTTCTTCCAGTTCGTCGAGAATCAGGGGATCCAGAAGGCGCCGGGGGCCCGCAAGGAATACGAAGGAGACCCGGGCCGGGAGTTCGTGGACGCCTCCATCCGGACCGAGATCCTGAACTCGAAGTTCGGCCTCGCCGAAGGATGGAAGAGCGCGTTGAAGACCGACAAACAGGCCCAGGCCGGCATCGGGGCCTTCCCGGAGGCGCAGCGAATCGCCTCGCTTCCGAAGAAGTCCGTCTCCGACGACGAGAAGCCGGCGGCTCGCGCCTCGTTGCGCTGAGAAGAACGCGGCGCGAGTCCGCGGGTGGCGGGTCGCGAGTCTCGAGCGTCGGATCCCCCCCGGCAACCCGCCTGATCGATTATTTCTTGGCCCGCGAGGCTTCTTCGCTGTTCCGCCGGAGGACCTGCTGGACGAACTCCCGAACCGCGCCGTGCCCGCCCGGACTTTCCAGCACCACGTCGGCGCGGCGGCGAACCTCGGGAACCGCGTCGGCCGGGCAGGCCGCGAAACCGCAGGCATCGAAGAGCGCGAGGTCGGGAAGATCGTCCCCGCAGGCCGCGCTCTCCTCCCGGGCGATCTTCCAGCGGGCGAGATAACCCTCCACCGCGGCGCGCTTGTCCTTGACTCCCTGCTTGACGGCGCGCACGCCGAGATCCCGGGCGCGCACTTCCGTCGCTCCGGAGACGCGTCCCGAGATCCAGGCGACCTTGAGCCCGGCCGACAGCGCCATCTTGATGCCGTGCCCGTCTTTGGTGTCGAAGACCTTCAGCTCCCGGCCACGGTCGTCGATGAAGAGCCGACCGTCGGTCAGGACGCCGTCCACGTCGAAAAACAGCGCACGGATCAAAAGAGGCCCACCCCCCAGAGATCGTGGAGATGCAGCGCGCCGATCAGCGCGCCCTTTTCGTCGACGACGAAGAGCGCCGTGATCTTGCTTTCCTCCATCCGGTGGAGGGCGGCGGAGGCGAACTCTCCCTCCGCGATGGTTCGGGGGTTTCCATGGGAGCAGTCCCCCGCGGTGCGCGAGAGCAGATCGGGATCGGCCTGGAGCAGGCGGCGGAGATCCCCGTCCGAGATCGCCCCGCGCAGGATGCCGTCGGGACCCACGACCGCGGTGATGCCCATCAACTTCGCGGACATCTCGTGGATGGCGTCGCTCATCCGGGTGTCGGGAAGGACGCTCGGCACGCGGTCTCCTCGCCGCATCAGGTCGCGGACCTTGAGCAGCTTCTTCCCGAGCTTGCCGCCCGGATGCAGCGCGGCGAAATCTTCCTCCCGGAACCCCCGCTTCTCCGACAGCGCCATGGCGAGAGCGTCTCCCATCGCGAGCATCGCCGTCGTCGAGGCCGTCGGGGCGAGGTTCAAAGGGCAGGCTTCCCGCGAGATCGCGATCGAGATGGCGTGCTCGGCGGCCCGGGCGAGGGTCGAATCCGGCTGGCCCGTCATCGCCACGAGCGGGATCTGGAGGCGCTTGACGAACTCGATCAGCCGGACGAGCTCGTCGGTCTCGCCGGAATAGGAGAGGGCGAGGACGAGATCGCCCCGGACGACCATGCCGAGGTCGCCGTGGATCGCTTCCGCCGGATGGAGAAAGAATGCCGGCGTGCCGGTCGACGAGAGTGTGGCGGCGATCTTCTGCGCGATGATCCCGGATTTCCCCATCCCCGTGACGACCACCCGGCCCCGGCAGACGTGCATGGCCTCCACGGCGGATTCGAAGGAGGGCCCCACGTTGCCGATCTGCTCGCGGACGGATTCCGCCTCGATGCGGAGGACGCGTCGGGCGCTGTCGAGAATCACTCCCCCGATATTAGCAGGCGCGGACCATGCACGAGCCGGACGGGCGCGTGCCGCCCGCGTCGCCCTGCGACGTACCCGCCCGGGTACGCCTCGGGACGTCGCGGTCGACCCGCGGCCCGTCGGGCTCGCGCCTGGCCGCGCCTCGTCGGGGAGGCCAGTGAAATCGTGTATTTCTGGACGTCCAGCCTCGCAGGCGCGGACCATGCATCGAGCCGGACGGGCGCGTGCCGCCCGCGTCGCCCTGCGACGTACCCG